>Ga0335077_10008568_pt1 | contig 12692 bp, 13 predicted proteins | sample Lox_Sample_31_FD_207151 | JGI IMG/M metagenome (GOLD analysis project Ga0335077, IMG submission 207151) | Soil microbial communities from Loxahatchee National Wildlife Refuge, Florida, United States - Lox_Sample_3.1 | ecosystem: Environmental > Terrestrial > Soil > Wetlands | place: USA... | reverse complement strand
CCTTGGTGGTGAACCTGGCGCCGGGGCCGAGCGCCGCGAGGACGGCGGCCGAGGTGACCAGCTTGGCGGTCGAGGCGGGCGTGGAGAGCTGGTCAGCGTTCCGCGACCAGAGGATCTTGCCGGTGGCGGGGTCGGCTACCACGGCCGACACGCGAGGGCCGAGGGCGGTCGCGGAGAGCGGAACGGCCAGGGCCGACTGCAGCCCGCTGCCGGTCGGGAGGTCGCCCGTGCCGTTGCCTGGGGTGAGCACCTGGCCCGCTCCGGTGACCGGTTTCTGGGCGACGGTGGGGACCTTGAGCGCGGCGAGCCGCGGCGGGAGCATGCGGGCCACGGCGACGCCCGCCGCGAGCGTGAACACATTGATCATGGCGAGCGTCAGCACGGCTGCTAGCCGGGTGCGGCGCGCCATGACCTTGCTACCTCGCGCGGAATCGATCGGAGGCTCGCCAGGGGTCTGCCCTCCGGAGGCGAGCACTGCAGGAACAATGGAGTTAATCACCTGGACCGGCCTGGAGCGAACCAGGAGACGTTGACGTTCTCATCGAGATCCCCGTGGGACAGCGACATATCGTCGATTGTCTAGAGAATATGTAGAGCAAGCGCGGAGGGCCGGGTACCGGCATGGGGTAGCGTGGGCGGGGCTGCCACTCCGGGCAGCCAGGATTGGGGGTCTCCTGCCTGTGCCTCGCTATCGCAGGGTCGTTGTCAAGCTCAGTGGCGAGGCGCTCGCCGGATCGGGAAGCTCCGGGGTCGACCCGGCCAGCCTGTCCCGGGTGGCCGAGGAAGTCCTCTCCGTGCACGATCTTGGCGTGCAGGTGGCCGTGGTGGTCGGCGGCGGCAACTACTTCCGCGGCCGGATGGCCGAGGGCTGGGGCATCAGCCGGGCCGAGGCGGACAACATCGGCATGCTCGGCACGATCATGAACGCGCTGATGCTGCGGGGCGCGCTCACCGCCAGGACGGAGACCGACGTCCGGGTGATGACCGCGGTGCCGATCCACAGCGTGGCCGAGCCCTTCATCAGGCTCCGGGCGATGCATCACCTGGACCGCGGGATGATCGTGCTGCTCGCGGGCGGCATCGGCCAGCCCTACGTGACCACCGACTACCCGGCGGTGCAGCGGGCGCTCGAACTGGACGCCGACGCGCTGCTGGTGGCCAAGCGCGGGGTGGACGGAGTCTACGACAGCGATCCGCATCTCAACCCGGACGCGGTCCGGTTCACCCGGCTGACTTACGACGAGGCGCTGGCGGCCGGCGTGCGCATCATGGACACCAGCGCGTTCGTGCTGGCTAACGAGCAGTCGCTGACCATGCACGTGTTCGACGTGGCGGCCGCGGGCATGATGCGCGGGATCTGCGAGGGCGCCGAGCACGGGACGCGGATCAGCGTCAAGTAGGGCGCGAGCGTCAAGTAGGGCGCGAGCTCAGGCGAGGACGGACTCCTCGTAGCCGGCCAGGGGCGCCCCGGAGAAGATGTTGCGGGCCTGCGTCCACTGCCGGGTCTCGGCGAAGACCTCCCTGGTGTAGGGGAGGAAGACGATGCGCTCGCCGGTCCCGAACGTCCGCACGTCGACCTGGTCCCGGTATCTCTCCGGCACGGACCGCAGGTGGTAGTGCTTGTAGAGCTCGGGGCGCAGGTCGATCTCCATCTGCGCACGGCGCAGGGCGGCCAGGTACTTGTCGATGTCGGCCTTGGTCGCCTCGGACCCGGTGACCAGGAACCCGATCATGAACGTAGCGTCGACGACCTTGCGGAAGCCGAAGGCCTCGGCGATATAGAGCGGCACCCCGAACAGGGTGGCAGCCTGGACCTGCCGGTCGAGCAGCGCGTCCAGCCGCTGGTTCGGCTGGCCCTGGAAGGTGACCTTCAACTCCTCTGGGGCGAGCACGTTCTCCAGCGCCTGCACGGTGGTGAAGTGGCTGCCGGAGTGGTAGCCGACGGCGACCGGCACCCCGGCCAGATCCTCGGGGCGGCGGACGGGCGACTCGGGCGGCACCATGATGCCGCAGGGCGCGACCGAGTACGCCGTGGTCACAAGGTGGCCGGCCCCCTCGCCCGCCGCGACGTTCGTGGCCCAGTGGCAGGCGCAGCTCACGTCGGCGCCGTCGCGCCCGGCGCCGAACGTCTCGAACGCGCCCGACTTGATCTCCCCCGCGTCGTCCCGCTGCCTGGCGTGGACACCGTAGTCCTCGCTGGCCACGAAGGCGTACTGCAGCCCTTCGGCGGTGAAGTAGCCCTTCTCGCCTGCGACCCATTCCTGCAGACGGCCATGCGGCATGATCTTGAGTGGCATTTGCGCCTCCTTGAACGCGGGCGTAATAAGCCTAACGCGCTGGCCTAGAGTCGTCTTATGGCTGAGCAACCATCAACCAGGGTGCTCCCGCACGAGCTGCCGGCCGCACTGCGGGAGGCGGGTCTGGACAACTGGATCCGGGAGCCGCTGGACGATGCGGTCGACCGGCGGCGGCGCATCATCATGCCGCCGGCCGCGGCGGTCCTCGGCACCCCGGCCCGCGGCCACCAGGGCCCGCTGCTGGCCGAGGCGAAGCACCCCGACACGCTGTTCATGATGGGCGACAACCCGGCCCTGCCCGCAATGCCGGAACGGCCGACGCTGCGGGACTTCTACCTGCTCAGGTTCGACCCGATCCCGCGCATGCACCTGCTGCAGAGCGCCCGGGTGGCCAGGGAGAACGGGCTGGACGAGAAGGTGGTCATGGCGTGCCTGCTGCACGACATCGCCATCGCCGGGCTGCTTTCGGCCAACCACGGCTACTGGGGCGCCCAGCTGGTCGCGCCGTACGTGGACGAAGAAGTCGCCTGGGCCATCGAGAAGCACGAGGCGCTGCGCTACTTCCCCGACGAGGCGGCGGGATACAGCTACCCGTCGGCGTATATCGACTACTTCGGCCCGGACTACAGCCCGCCCGAGTACATCCGCCGGGAGGCCGAGGCGGCGCGGCGGCACCGCTGGTACCTGACGTCGCGGCTGGTGACGATCAACGACATCTACTCGTTCGACCCGAACGTGACCGTGGACTTCGACGACTTTTCTGACATCGTGGGCCGGAATTTCCGGCAGCCGGAAGAGGGGCTCGGCTTCGACGGCTCGCCGGTGGCGCACATGTGGCGGACGATGATCTGGCCCAACAACTTCCTGTAGGTTTTGCGCCATGGAACCCGGGATCACCTGGTACGACGTCCTTGACGTGCTGCCTGGCGCCGATCCGGCGAAGATCCGGCGAGAGTACAAGGCCAAGACGAACCTGTTGCGGCCGGAGCTTGTCTCGGGCGCCCCGTCGAACGTGGTCCAGGCAATCTCGCTGGCGCAGGGCATGCTGGACAGCGCGCGGGAGGTGCTCGCCGACCCGGTGAGCCGGGAGCGCTACGACGAGTCGATCGGCGGCCGGGTGGACCGGCGGGCGTTCGTGTCCCGGTTCGGGCCGGCCCGCATCGAGGACGTGGCCGAACCGCCGCTGCCCGCGGCCGACTGGATCCGGGTGCAGACGACGTTCTCCGGGCTGTGCGGCTCGGACGTGAAGCAGATCCTGCTGAACGGGTCCAGGGACAACCCGCTCACCGCGCTGGTGTCGTTCCCGCACGTGCTGGGGCACGAGGTGGTCGGCCGCCGACTCGACAACGGGGAGCAGGTGGTGCTCAACCCGTGGCTGTCGTGCGTGCCGCGCGGCATCGACCCGCCGTGCGTGGCGTGCCGGGACGGGGCGCTGGCGTTCGCGGTGATCGCGCGGCTGCGGTTCTTGTATCCGGATACCGAGGTGTGGGCGGTGACGCGGCCCGGGGAGCGGGCGCGGCTGGCGTCGCGGCTCGGGGCGCACGCCGTGTTCTCCTCGGTGCCGAACGTGCTCGTGGCGGAGGTGGCCCGGCGGTGCTGGCGCTGAAGGACGCGCGGCGGACCGGGGCGGTCAAGGTGCTGCTCGAGCCGGGCGGCGAGCACTAGCCTGGGTGACACCGGCCGGCTGAGTGCGACGAGGAAAGGCGTGATGGTGGCTTCATTCGAGGACCGGCAGGATTTCACCGATGCCGAGCGCGGCCGGATCGACGCCCTGGATCCGTGCGTGGTGCGGGCGGCCGATGGCCGGGTGGTGTGGGACCTGGAGGCGTATTCCTACCTGGACGGCGAGTGCCCGGAGACGGTGAACCCGAGCCTGTGGCGGCAGGCGCAGCTGTGCGCCAAGCACGGCCTGTTCGAGGTGACCGGCGGGATCTACCAGGTCCGCGGGATGGACCTGTCGAACATGACGATCGTCGAGGGCGAGGGCGGTGTGATCGTGATCGACCCGCTGATCTCGGCCGAGACCGCGGCGGCGGGCATCGCGCTGTATCGCAGGAACCGCGGGGACCGGCCGGTGACCGGGGTGATCTACACCCATTCGCATGTCGATCACTTCGGCGGGGTGAACGGGGTGCTGCCCGAGGGCGGCGGGGACGTGCCGATCCTGGCCCCGGAGGGGTTCCTGGAGCACGCGGTGTCGGAGAACGTCTACGCCGGGGTCGCGATGAGCCGCCGCGCCACCTTCATGTACGGCGCGAACCTGGACCGCAGCCCGACCGGGCAGGTAAGCACCGGCCTGGGCATCGCGACCTCGGCGGGCTCGGTGGGCCTGATCGCCCCGACCCAGGACATTACCCGCACCGGGCAGGAGGAGACGATCGACGGAGTCCGGATCGTCTTCCAGGTCACGCCGGGTACCGAGGCCCCGGCGGAGATGAACTTCCATTTCCCGGGCCGGCGGGCCCTGTGCATGGCCGAGAACGCCACCCACAACCTGCACAACCTGCTGACGTTGCGCGGGGCCCTGGTTCGTGACCCGCGGATGTGGTCCCGCTACCTCAACGAGGCCATCGAGCTGTTCGCCGCGGAGTCCGACGTCGCGTTCGCGTCCCACCACTGGCCGACCTGGGGTACCGGGAACGTCGTCCGGTATCTGTCCCAGCAGCGTGACCTGTACGCCTACCTGCATGACCAGGCGCTGCGGATGCTCAACAACGGCGCCACCGGGACGGAGATCGCCGAGGACCTGCAGCTGCCCCCCGGGCTGGAAGCCGCCTGGCACACCCACGGCTACTACGGGTCGGTCAGCCACAACCTCAAGGCCATCTACCAGCGGTACATGGGCTGGTTCGACGGGAACCCGAGCTCGCTGTGGCAGCACCCGCCGCGGGCCGCGGCCACCCGGTACGTCGAGGTCATCGGCGGCCAGCAGGCCGTGCTGGCCAAGGCCCGATCCTACGCCGACGCCGGTGACCTGCGGTTCGCCGCCGAACTGCTCAAGCACGCGGTGTTCGCCGACCCCGGCGATGCCGCGGCCAGGGACGCGCTGGCCGGTGTCTACGAGCGGCTCGGATACGGAGCCGAGAACGCCACCTGGCGCAGTTTCTACCTAACCGGCGCGCTGGAACTGCGGCACGGTGTCAAGCCTCCGCCGGTGGCGGACCTGGGCGCCGGGATGACCAGGGCACTGACCGTCGAGCAGCTCTTCGACAGCCTCGCCGTCCGGATTGACGGCCCCCGCGCCGCCGCCGAATCCCTGGTCATCGACTGGCACTTCACCGACACCGGGGTTACGGTGCGGCTCGCCCTGTCCAACGGGGCGCTGATCCCGACCCAGAACCCCAGGACTCAGGCCGCCGCGGACCTCACGCTCACTCTCACCAAGCCACAGCTCCTCGGCCTGCTGGCCGGGCACGGCCTGGACGGTATCGAGCACGCCGGCGATCCGTCCGCGCTGAGCAGGCTCATGGCACTGCTCGATACTCCGGACCCCGCCTTCGCCATCGTCACCCCGTGAGACCGAACCGTCCGCGTGTTTCCTTCGTCTCGTCTCAGCGGTCCTGGGGTGCGCGCGCCAGATAGGCGACCAGGGGGATCTCGGCCCGCAGCGGGCGCCCGTCCCGGACGCGGGCCGCGGCCTCGTTCGTGGCGGCATCCGCGAAGGCGGCCTCACCGACGTTCTGGATCGCTTCGTACCCCGGACCGGTCGACGCCATCGCCCGGGCAAAGATCTCCGGGTCCGCGAACTCCGCCGCGAACACCACGCCGGCCCGCTCGATGTCCACGAAACCGTACCGCGCCAGCAGTTCCTCACCGGCCCCGGGCCGGCCGAGCGCCACCATGGCGGCCTGATTCTCGACCTTCGGCGCGGCGGCGAGCGAGAACGGAGCCATCACCCAGAAACCAGGCGAGGCCTTGAGATGGCCCCATACGGTGAGACCGATTCGGCCTCCGGGCACAAGCACACGCCGGATCTCGCCCACCACGTCGGCCGTCGTACCCCAGACGCCGCGAAAACTGGTCACCACGTCGAAGGTGGCATCGTCCCACGGGAGAACGTGCATGTCCCCGACCCGGATGTCTGCCGATGGGTTCCGATCGCGGGCCACCGCCACGAGCCGCTGCGAGGCATCGATGCCGGCGCAGACCGCCCCGCGCAGTTGGGCCAGTTCGAGCGCCAGGCCGCTACCGCAGGCCACGTCGAGGAGCCGGTCACCTTCGTCGACGCCGAGCCGATGATGGACCTCCACGTACTCCCGGCAGTTGGAGGGTTCGCTCAGCGTCGAGAAGTCAGCTGCCCTCCGGCCCCACCCCTCGTCCGCGATGGTCCAGGCCGACCGCGGTGGATCGCTCTCCCCCACCCCAACTGCCCTCCTCGGCGTGATTTTCCAGCGAGAGGCTGCCGGCTGGCTTGATCCTATCCGCCGGATGTTCGGCGCGCTGGACGGCATCCGAGTTCGCCTGCCGGGCTCCCGGCCGCCGCCGGAGGGTGGTTATCTGGTCCTGGAGGCGACGCGGAAGGGGTTTCATCATGGTCGGCGGGACGCGCTCGGTGCCGGTGCTGATTACCGGATGCTCGTCAGGGATAGGCCGGGCAGCGGCGGTCAGGCTGCACGCCGCCGGGCTCACCGTGTACGCGACCGCACGGCACGTGGACTCGTTGGCTGACCTGGCTCGGCAGGGCATCCACACGCTGGCGCTCGACGTGACGGACGAGGCTTCGATGACGGAAGCGGTGGCAGCTATCGAAGACGCGGCGGGTCCGGTTGGCGTGCTGGTCAACAACGCCGGGTACGGGCTGTATGGTCCGGTCGAGCAACTGCCGATGGACGAAATACGCCGCCAGTTCGAGACCAACTTCTTCGGCCTGGTCCGGCTCACCCAGCTCGTGCTGCCCGGTATGCGCCGTCGTGGCCGGGGCCGCATCCTCAACGTGTCCTCGATGGGCGGCCGGATCACCCTGCCCGGCGGGGCCTTCTACCACGCCTCCAAGTACGCGGTCGAAGCGCTCAGTGACGCGCTGCGGATGGAGGTCGCCCAGTTCGGCATCGATGTGGTGCTGATCGAGCCCGGACCGGTCAAGACACCCTGGAACGATGTGGCCGCCGCGTCGCTATCTTCAGCCATGCCAACTGGCGCTGGAGTACGTCCTGACGAGGGGGGTCCCGGCGACGGTGACCCCTATGCGACCTACAAGGCTGCGGTCGGCGCATCGTTCGGCCGGGCCCAGGCCGGGCTGGTAGGCCGTTTCGGCTCCACCTCCGAGGGCATCGCCAAGGTCATCACCCGGGCCGTCACCGCGCGGCGGCCCCGCGCCCGCTACCTCATCAACCCGGTCGCGAAGAGCCTCGTCGCCGTGAACCAGGTACTTCCGGCCCGCGCCTACGACTCCATGATGCGCCGCCAGTACGGACTCTCCCGGTGACCATGGCTGGCCGGTCAAGTGGGCCCGCCATGTGGAGCGGATGACGGGATCAAATCGGGGCGGTGCTGTATCAAGCCGCTGCGCGGCTCCCTCCTCAAGGTGGGCGTAGGCCTGATGACAAGCCCTCATTGGTTCGCGACGGCGAAGGGACCGGTCATGGCTGAAGCGATCGCGGAGCGGGTCAGGCGTTACATCCTCGACGGCGGCGATGAGGATCTCCGGCGGTTGCTGGGCGTCGCTGAGGCCACCCGGGGGATGGCCCGGTCTGCCCTCCGCAGGGTCGGCATGCAGGAAGGCTGGCATGCCATCGACTGCGGCTGCGGCCCGATTGGCGGGCTCGCCGTCCTGGCGGAGATGGCGGGCCCGGCCGGGCGGGTGGTTGGCGTCGACTTCAGCGAGCCGGCCATCGAGCGGGCCCGGTCGGTCGTGGCGGCGCTTGGGCTGGGCAACGTGGAGGTGTTCGCCGGTGACATCCACGAGCTCGACGCGGCCGCGGTGGGCGGCCCGTTCGACCTGGCTTACACGCGGCTTTTCCTGATGCACCAGCCCGACCCGGTACGGACCCTCGGCCAGATCGCGCGCCTGCTTCGCCCCGGCGGCTGGGTCGTGGCGCAAGAGGCGCTGCGCAACCCGCCGCCGCGGTCACACCCCCACCTCGATGCGCTGGGCTCCTACTGGGATCTGGTGTACCAGGTGCTGGAACGGGCCGGAGGCGTCCCGCACGGCGCCGTCGATGGCCTCGCGGGGTCTGCGCGTGCGGCGGGCCTTGACGTCGTTGCCGTCGACGGAAACTTCGGGATCACCGATCCGGAGCTGGGCTTCGACCTGCACGCGGCCACCCTGCTGGCGGCGCGGGAACGTGCCGTCGCCTCGGGCATCGCAACCGGGCAGCAGATCGACGATCTGGTGAGTGATCTTCGCGCCGCGCAGGGTGGCGGCCACGAGTGGGTGTCACTTCCGTTCTTCCTCGACCTGGTATTGCGCAAGCCGGCGGCGGCCTGAACGGCCGCATCGCCGCGCACTGGGAAACGATCGTGAGAGATCAGCCCTGGCCGATCGGGTTATGGCCGGCCGCCTGGTCCTGCCGCTCCCAGTCAGCTTTGCGTAGCGCATACTCGACATCGCCGGATTCGCCGCCCTCGACCGGGTACGCCCCGGGTTGCCCGGAGGTCCGGACCAGCCTCAAGCCTGCCTTCTCCAGCACCCGCCGGGAGGCGAGGTTGCCCGCCATCGTGTCCGCGACCACGCGCCGCAACCCGAACTCGGTGAAGCCGCTGCGGATCAGCGCGCGCGACCCCTCGGTCGCATACCCCTTGCCCCAGGCTGACTTGCGTAGCCGGAAGCCAAGTTCGGCCTCGCCGGGCGCGCTGCCCTCTTGCGGCGTGAGGTAGAAACACCCGAGGAATTCCCCGGTCCGCTTCTCCATCGCTGCCCAGAAGCCGTACCCGTCGAAACGCTCGTAATAGCCAAGGAAAGCGGGCAGCAGCTCCTCCTCGATCTCGCCGCGGCCTATTGGTACCCCGCCGGTGATGAAGCGCATGACATCGGGATCAGCGTTGAGGCTGACCAAGTTATCCGCATCGGCGCGGGTGAACCGGCGCAGCACCAATCGCGGCGTTTCGAGGAAGACATGCATCAGCTGAAACCTTACGACGCTGTCACGCTACCGGGACCCCGGTCAGGCCCGGTCCGGGGAGAGGATGCGCTCGGCCATCACTTCATCCTGGTGGTACTCACCGGTGGGACGGAAACCCAGCCGCCGGTAGAACCCTTCCGGGCCGTGCTGGTAGGGGTGGTAGCACACCGTCAGCCGGCGCTTCCCGCGACGGGCGGCCTCCTGGCACACGGCTTCGACGGCGAATCGGCCGTAGCCCTTGCCCTGATACCCGGCGCCGATGTTCAGCCGCCACAGGTACCTGTGGAACAGCGCGTCGTGCCGGCCGCCGATTGCCTGCGACTGCCCGGCGGCTTCGCTGCCGCCGCGGGCTGGCGGTGCCGGGCGGGAAGTCCGGCGTTCCACGCACCCATCAGCCGGCCAGGACCCGGCCCGACCTCGATGGCGCCGGACTCCTCCGACCAGACCCACACGCTCGACTCTCCGACCACACGGTAGATCAACTAATCACTCCGGCCGTCGTCTGATGAGTGATAGTCAGCCGCCGGTCGCGTCCGTACGGGCGTCGCGCTGGGGCAGCCGCTCGATCCAGCGTAGGACTCAACCCGGCGCTACGTCCGGGTGGCGCCCGGACCGGCGCGGCCCCTTCGTCCCGAAGGTCGTTTGCGCAGCTCAGAATCCAGATTCGGGCCTGCTCAAGTCGCTGCAGGCCGGTACGGTCGCTGCACTTTCCTGCGGCATTGAATCGGCCCTACAGCATGGGGCGCTACTGGGCTGATCCCTTGCTTGTAAAGTACGCCTAAGTGATGGCTGAGGAGCGGCGCATGTCCGAAGCGCGGCACTGCCGACATTGCTGGGTGACTGCCCAGGTGAATGCCTAATCGGCCAGCCCGGCAGATGCGGAGGCGAGTCTGTTTCGGCTCTGGCGAATTGGCGGAATTATCCGTTACCAGTGGCTCGACGAAGCCCGGGTGAACTCGGAACTGGCTCGCGGCGGGCCGCCGAGTGCGTTGCGCCGGAGAGCCGTCACGCGCAGCATGTGCCGGATGAAGCCCACGTGACCCGCCGCGGCCAGCCTGACTCCGAAACCAGCCTGCTGCGGCCGGAGCTGCTTTCCGGCGCGCCATCTACGGTGGTCACGGCGGCCTCGTGCGCTCAGGAGATCCTCGACGCGGCCCGGCGCGTGCTAGTAGCGCGCGTGGGTTGCTACGTTGCTGCCGTACCGGACGGCCGCCTACCCAGTCCATTCCTCCACAACGGCCAGATCGGTGAACTCCGGCGGGCCGGCGAGCCTGTCGGCCAGCATCGCCCGAAGGACCTGCAACCCCTCCTGGCGGCGCGGATCGCGCTCGCGCGCACGCGCCTTCTCCTCACTCTCGAACACGACCAGGGTGCAGAACTGATCCGGGTCCTTCTGGTCTTGCATGATCATCGTCCGCAGCAGGCCCGAACCAGGTTGCTCGACCGCCTGTAGCTGCTCGCGCAGTCCGGCCGTATCCTTGCCCGGCTTCAACCTGAACCTCATGAGCTGCGCCCACATATCCGATCCCCCCTTGACCATCCTGGCCGTCCTGCGCCACGGCCACGGCGAACACCACGGATGATCCTTCCACAGCGGTGCCGCCACGGCCACACCTGAAGTCAGCATCTGTCGCACAGACACGCTAGCCGATCACGCTAGGGTGTGGCCCGGCTTGTGCCGGGCCCGTACGGCCCGCTAATGGCCCGGCGCCCCGGACACGTCGTTCGGGTGGGAGCGCCCGCTGCCATCTGAAGGATGAACGACCTTGGTGGCTGCCAGACGTGCCGGTCCTCAAATGACCATGCGTAAGTCATGGCTCCGTTATGGATGCAATCAAGCAGTCCCGGCGCCGCGAGTTCGTGCGCTGACCACTCATAGAGCTGCTGCAACCTCGGGACGATCACTCCGAAATCCACAAGGCGGCCGAATCCGTGTTCGGCACTGAGATAGGACCGCACGAGCTAGGCGGCGACGACGCTCCCGTTGTGCGCCCGGTACCAGGCCCGGGCTACCGGGTAATCGGCAAAGGACATCCAGTAGTCGACTGTTCGGGATGAGGCTGGACCGGGAAGGCCTCCGCTCAGGCCCACGGCCTCGCAGCCGTCCCGCAGGATGCGCTCGTTGACCGCACGCCACCACGGGCTCCCGGGACGGTCACTGAACGGTGGTTGCAGCACACCTCGCTGGAGCTGCCACTGCATGAACGACAGCGCCGCCCGGCGAAACGGCAGATGCCGGGGGGCCTTGCCGAACGGGCCGTAATAGCAGCGCTCCATCAGAGTAATCCGACCGGCTGGGTCGTCGCGGACCGAGGCGAGCTGCTGCTCAGCCCAGGCTGCGGCCGGAACCCCAGATCTCACGCCAACATGATCGCAGGCTCCAGCCCGGTTCTACGTCGACGGCGCGGGTGGGCCACGTCCAGCGACAGCGTTGGCGCGGCCCTCGACGACATCCAGCCGCTGAGCGCCACGGGCCGACGCCAACGCGGACTATCAGCTTGACCAGCCCATCTGCCCAGCATCGCGACTTCCGCGAAGTCAATGGTCGGGCTGGTCAAAGCCGAGCACTCACAAGGTCACGAACGAGCCTGGGACCGACTCGCCTCCTTTGTCGCAGCGAACCCTGGCATGTCATTGTCCTCTGCCGCCAACCGACTGGTTGACGAAGCCCTGCGGATGGCCGAGCATCCCGGGGTCATCTTTCGGGCCGGTCCCAGCGGCCGCCGTTCCGCCCTGGCCGGAGGTCCGGACGTCTGGGAAGTCATCCGCGCCATCAAGTCGGCTCACGCGGCCGAGCCCAGACTGGACAGCGATGACCTGGTGAGCCTGGTCAGCGATAACACCGGGATAGCGCTGCGCCTGGTGAACACCGCCGTCCGCTACTGGGCCGCCTACCCCAGCGAAGTCGACGCGGAGATCGCCGCCGCCGACGCGGCCGAGGAAACCGCCGAGCAGGCCTGGCTGCGCAAGCGTCAACTTCTGGCCGGGTAGCCCCGTGAGCCAATCCGCCAACGTTCGGCGTCGACGTGGCTGCTGCCGCGGACAGCGGGAACTCTCTGTCCCGGCATAACGGGACGTATGACTCATTCAGCCCCGACCAGTGGCCCTATTGCGTCCGGTTAACGATGACGAGAGTCACAGACACCACACACAGCGTAGCAATGGGACGGCCTGTGCGATGAGCGTGTGATGAGCAAACGTCCCGAACGCTTCCTGAAGGAGGCAGAAAATGGCAACTCCAAGTCCAACTCCCAGCCCAACTCCGCAGCAGCCGGTACGGCTCGTTCCCCAGGTCGAGGAACACCCTGCGGTACCGGCCGCCAACCCGTCCCTG
>Ga0335077_10008566_pt1 | contig 12694 bp, 8 predicted proteins | sample Lox_Sample_31_FD_207151 | JGI IMG/M metagenome (GOLD analysis project Ga0335077, IMG submission 207151) | Soil microbial communities from Loxahatchee National Wildlife Refuge, Florida, United States - Lox_Sample_3.1 | ecosystem: Environmental > Terrestrial > Soil > Wetlands | place: USA: Florida... | reverse complement strand
ATTGCCATTCTGCTTCCCACCGTTCTCTGGTCCGACCCGGGCAATCCGTTTGTCTGGATCGCGGTCAGTTCGACGCTTGCCTTCGGCGCGGTTGGTTTCGCCGATGACTACACAAAGGTCGTCAAGCGCCGCAACCTCGGTCTGACTGCGCGCGCCAAGCTCTTCTGGCAGGGCCTTTCCGCCGCTGGAGTGGCTGCAGCTCTGATTGCGCTGGCGCAATTCCGGATGTTCTCAACCACCATCACGGTTCCATTCATCAAAGTACTGCGGCCCGACCTGCAATGGCACTGGGCAGCATCCCTGCCGCACCTTGGTTTCCTCATCTATGTGCCATTTGTCGCATTTGTGATCTTCGTGCTCATGGGCTCGAGCAATGCCGTTAATCTCACCGACGGGCTCGACGGGCTGGCCATTGGATGCACTATCATCGCTGCCGGCGCGCTTACGGTGCTCACCTACGTGAGCGGCCACGTGGTCTTCGCCGACTACCTCGAACTGCAACGCATGCCGATGGTTGGCGAACTGACCGTCTTCTGTGGCTCCATGGTGGGAGCATCCATCGGGTTTCTTTGGTACAACGCGCACCCAGCTGAAGTCTTCATGGGCGATGTCGGCTCCCTTGCGCTGGGCGGAGCCATCGGCACCGTCGCGGTCATCATCCGACAGGAACTCCTCCTGCCTTTCATCGGCGGGATCTTCGTGCTCGAAGCAATGTCGGTCGTCCTTCAGGTCGGCAGCTACAAGCTGCGCAAGAAGCGTATCTTCAAGATGGCGCCGCTCCACCACCACTTCGAGCAGCTTGGCTGGCATGAGTCAAAGGTGATCGTGCGATTCTGGATTGGAGCGCTGGTCTTCGCGCTCTTTGCACTGACTACCCTTAAACTGCGCTAGCGAAGCCGCGCGCCGCATCTCACGGTGCACAATAGTAGTGATGCCGGTTAATACGCCTTCAGGACGGATCTCATCATGGAACTCAAAGGCAAAAAAGTGCTGGTCGTGGGGCTGGGAAAGTCCGGTCTGGCCGCGGCACTGTTTCTGCGCCGCCGAGGCGCCCAGGTCACTGTTTCCGACATCCGCAGTGCCGAGGCGCTCGCTAAGGACATTCCGGCGCTACTCGAAGAGGGAATCAACGTTGAAGCCGGCGGCCATGGACTGCTCACCTTCCGGCGCCAGGACCTGATCGTCGTCAGTCCCGGAGTGCCGCTCGACACGCCAGAACTCGTGCAAGCCATGAGCTTCGGCCGCCCCGTCATCGGCGAACTCGAACTTGCCGCTCGCTTCCTCAAGGGCAAAATCCTCGCCGTCACCGGCTCCAACGGCAAGACCACCACGACGTCGCTGCTCGGCGAAATCCTCGAAAAGGCCAAGTTTCCCACCCTTGTGGGCGGAAACATCGGTGTCCCGGTCATCGCGCTCATCGAGGAAAGCACTGACCAGACGTGGTCGGTCCTTGAGGTCTCGAGCTTTCAGCTTGAGACCACCGAACATTTTCATCCGGCTATCGCCGTCATCCTCAACATCACCCCGGACCATCTCGATCGCCACGGCACTTTTGAAAACTATGCCCTCGCCAAGGAGCGCATCTTTGCCGCGCAGGACAAGAACGACTATGTCGTCCTCAATGCCGACAATCTCCGCGCCGCTGCGGCTGCCGAGCGTTCCAAGGCTCCCGTCTATTGGTTTTCCATCGAGCGCCCGGTTGACCAGGGCTCGTGGGTTGACGGCGGAGAGATCCTGTTCCGGTCTTCCAAGGACGCTCCGGTCGAGCCTGTAATGCCTCTCGGCGGCATTCCGCTCAAGGGTGACCACAACGTCGAAAACGTCCTCGCCGCGGTTTGTGCCGCGCGCCTCGCCGGGGCTTCGATTGAAGCGATTCGCGCGGGGGTTGAGAACTTCAAGGCGGTTGAACATCGCCTCGAATACGTCGCTACCCTCAACGGCGTTGAGATCTACAACGACTCCAAGGCGACCAACGTCGACGCCACAGCCAAGGCCATCGCTGCATTCCCCGCCAACATCCACCTCATCCTCGGGGGCAAGGACAAGAACTCCGATTACACCCAGCTTTCCGATCTCCTGCGCGCCCGGGTCCGCGCCGTCTACACTATCGGATCCGCAGCCGCCAAGATCGAATCGCAGTTGCGCGGCGTCGTATCAATCCATTCCTGCGAGACGCTCGAAAAGGCGGTCAGCGCAATCGCCGCAGCGGCACATCCGGGAGATGTCGTGCTGCTTGCGCCCGCCTGCTCGAGTTTTGACCAGTTCGAGAGCTATGAACATCGGGGCCGCGTCTTCAAGGAACTTGTCAACGAATGGCGAGGCTGGAAGGTCTGGCAAAACGTATAAATCCGCTCACACCCGGGCGTTGCGACACGGTCTGATTGGGTCACGGCCGTCTTATCTTCCTCGCCGCTGGCCTTCAGTCGTGCCGTAGAAGGTACATCCGCTGCACAGCTTTCTCCCCACCGCATTGAAATGCCCGATTCTATCAGTGCAGCTTATTTTCAGGCGGCCCAAAACAGGATCTCCGGCGGTTCCGCGGTGGGTTCCTTCTTGCAGTGAAAAGTAGAGGAAAATGGCAAAGCGAGTAGGCGTCGACAAGTGGATTTTCTTTACAACACTTCTGCTCGTCGTCGTCGGATTGGTGATGGTGTTTTCTGCCTCCGCCGTCGTCGCCCAAGAGCGCTATCACTCGCCCTACGCATTCGTCGGGCGTCAGGCAGGCTGGGCGCTTGCCGGTCTGCTGACCATGACGATCCTCATGAAGATCGACTACACCCGCTACAATTCGCCTCGCTTCATCTACCCCGCCCTCTGCGTCACCACGCTGTTGCTCGTCCTCGTCTTCTTCTTCCGCGACTCGCACAACACGCACCGGTGGATTCGCTTCGGCAGCCTCTTTACCTTTCAGCCCTCTGAAATTGCCAAGCCGGTCATTATCCTCTTCCTGGCGTGGTTCCTCTCGACGCGCCTGGATTCCATTCGCGACTGGCGCAACACGCTGCTGCGCGCGGCCATCATGCCTGTCGTCTTCATGCTGCTGATCGTCAAGCAGCCCGACCTCGGCACTGCCCTGGTCGTTGCCGGCGTCACCGCCCTCATGCTCATTCTTGCCGGCATGGAGTGGAAGTATCTCGGCGTGGCGGTCGCCGCCGCCGCACCGGTTCTCGCCGCGCTGCTCTTCTGGGTTTCGTGGCGCCGTCAGCGCATGCTCGTCTTCCTGCATCCCGACGCCGACCCGCAGGGCGCAGGCTTCCACATCAACCAGTCGCTCATCGCCGTAGGTACCGGCGGCATCGCGGGCCGCGGATACATGGAGGGCATGCAGAAGCTCTTCTACCTGCCTGAAGCCTCCACTGATTTCATCTTCGCCAACATCGCCGAGGAACTGGGCTTCATCGGCGCCATGCTGATCCTGACCCTGTTTGTCGTTCTGGGCTATCGCGGTCTGCGCACCGCCTTCCGCTCCACCGACCCCTTCGCGCGCCTCACGGCCTTTGGCATCACGACGGCGATTCTGCTTCAGGCCTTCTTCAACATCAGCGTGGTGCTCTCGCTGCTCCCCACCAAGGGGATCCCGCTGCCCTTCATCTCCTCCGGCGGAACCTCACTCTTCTTCACTCTCGCAGGCATCGGCATCCTGCTCAACATCTCTCAAAAGGTTGAGTGACTTTTCCGCTCCTGGTGAGAAACTCGGGCCGGTTTGAGTGCACCCTGCCTATCGGCTTAGCCACCCGCCGTCGACAACGAGAATGTGACCGTGGACATAGTCACTTGCGCGGGATGCGAGGAAGACTGCGGCGCCGGCGAGATCCGAGGGCGCTCCCCAACGGCCGGCGGGAATTCGCTCAAGAATCTGCCGTGAGCGATTCGGGTCATTGCGCAAAGCAGCGGTGTTATCGGTCGCCATGTAGCCGGGAGCGATCGCGTTGACATTGATGCCTTTCGGGGCCCACTCGTTTGCGAAGGCCTTGGTCAGCTGACCGACGCCGCCTTTGGCCGCCGCGTAGGACGGAACGAAAACGCCTCCCTGAAAGGTGAGCATCGATGCAATATTGATGATCTTCCCCGCGCCCCTGGCCATCATGTGCTTGCCCGCGCACTGGCTGAGACGAAAGACGCTGGTGAGGTTCGTTGCGAGAACGGCGTTCCAGTCCTCCAACGGATGATCGACGGCAGGCGAGCGGCGAATCGTCCCGGCATTGTTGACAAGGATGTCGATGCCGCCGAGTTCGGAAACCGTCTGTTCGACGAGTCTGGAACAAACCGATGCGTCGCTGACATCTCCGGTAAGAACCGCGATGCGGACACCCGTGCGGGCAATTTCTCTGTGAGTGGATTCGGGTACCGACTTTGAACCGTGCAGCGCGATATTCGCACCGGCCTCGGCCAGCGCGACGGCGATCCCCGCGCCCAATCCCCGCGACGAACCAGTGACAAGCGCGGCCTTACCTTGGAGATTAAAACTGTTCAGGATCAATGCTCTGCCTGCTTTCTTAGAAAGTGTAACTAGCGGTGCCGTGTTCCGCATGTTTGGAACGAAGAAGCTTCCCTGGTAGACGCCAAGGCCTGCCCAGGTTGGAAGCTCAAGATTGCCTTTTACGTCGTCTCCGTGATTGCCTCGGTCTGCTTCGACATCCGCGCCGTCCGCTCCAGCTTGTCCCAGTTGAAGGGTTTGCCGTCGATCGCGCGCTTCAGCGTCTTGAACAGCACAATCGAAAACACCTGGCGGTAGGCAAAGCGCTGCAGCCAGATGTGGAAGAGCAGCCACCCGTCTCCCTTGTTCGCGGGATGCCTGCGCTCGAGGCTGAATGCAATCGCCGACGTAATGAAATCGATAAGCAGAAACGCGCCGAAATAGGCCAGCAGCTTTTCGAGACTGGCCGTTGAGGCGGCCTCAGGATGATAGTGCCTGTCCACGAAGTAGTGAATCAGCCCTGCCACGAACATCAGGTCGATGAACGGCGATACCAGCGGCAGCAGCATCTGGAAGATCAGAATATTGGGCAGCGCAAACAGTCCCATCGCCTTGTTCCGGATGAACGCGAGCCGATGCTTCCACACCGCCTGCAGAATTCCGAAGGACCACCGGAACCTCTGCCGCATCAGGCCGCGCGCATCGATGGGTGCTTCAGTAAAAGCAAGGGCACGGTCCTCGTACACCACCTTGAACTTCTGTTCCAGGATGTTCATCGTGAGATCGGCATCCTCGGCGACAGTGTTGATCGGATAACCCCCGGCCTGCCTGGCGCAGGCCGTCCTCCACGCTCCAATCGCGCCGGGCACGACCATCACGATATTGAAGAGATCGAGCGCGCGGCGTTCGAAGTTCTGGCTGGTGATGTACTCGAGCGCCTGCCAGCGCGTCCACAGATTCACGCGATTGCCGACCTTCGCATTTCCCGCTACAGCGCCGACCCGCGGATCCTCAAAGTGCGGAATGAGTTTAGAGATTGCGTCCATCGCAATCACCGTGTCCGCGTCGATCCCGACGTAAAAATCCTCCTCGAGCTGTTCGAGTGCGTAGTTCAGCGCCGCGGCTTTACCGGCGTTGGGTTTCGTGAGCACTTTGACGCGTCCCTCTGCAATCTCGCGGACATACGCCTCGCGTGCCACTTCGAAAGTGCGATCGTTTGAGCCATCGTCAATAACGATGACGTGAAGATTGGTGTAGTCGGAGTTGAGCACCGAGCGAATCGTGCGGACAATGACCTTTTCTTCGTTATAGGCCGGGATAAGAACGGCAACGCGCGGATTGAATCCCGGCGAAGCCTGGCGGTGCGGGCGGCGCAGGCGGTCGATGATCGCAAACAGGCCCACGAGAATCAGCCGCCCGCTCATCAGGATGTCACCCAGAAAGAAAACAAGCACAATGCATCTGCCAATGATGGAGAGCGCTGAAAACGCAATCGAATCGGGGATGGCGCGAAGATACTGGCGCGGGGTCAGCGGCGGCATCACCTGCGCCGTCGTCATGCCCATCAACTTCGAGACCGGAACGATCGTGTAGCCCTTTGCGCGCAGGGTATCGATCAGCACCGGGAGAGCCTCAATAGTGCGCGACCGGTCGCCGCCGCCATCATGCAGCAGAATGATCGAGCCGCGAAACTGCGGCTTCGTCTTCATTCTCTCGAGTTGATCGAGAACGAGCTGCGATATCTCGGCCGGCGTTCTTGGCGAGCGCTCGTCCCAGTCATTGGTGTCAATCTTGTTGCCGATCACGGTGAACCCCAGTTGTTGGATCCGAACGATGGGCGCGGCCTGGTCATCCGTGTCGGGCTCTTCGTCAATGTCATAGGGCGGGCGGAAGTAGAGAGGCTGAACGCCGAGTTTGCTGGCAAAGAGCCTCTCTGTCAGCTTGACCTCGAGTTCCAGTTGTCTCGGCGAGATTTCGCTGATGTCCGGATGGAAATACGTGTGGTTACCGATCTCGTGGCCTTCGCGCGCCACCCGCTGCATCAGGCCGATGTTCTCCTGGGCCTGTGCGCCGATCATCAGAAAGGTGCCCTTCACACCCTCCTTTTTGAGAATGTCCAGGATCTTCGGGGTCCACTTCGGATCGGGTCCGTCATCAAACGAAAGTGCAACTTCGTTGGGGTGGTAGCCGTAGTACTCGACTTTGTAAGTCAGCGGATAAGCATCCATGTGCTCGTCGATAACGAGTTTTTTGCGCGGGTCGGCCTCATCCGTGTCGACAGTGATCGTCCTTTTGCCAGCCTGCGGCAGTCCCGTCACGCGCAGGATGTCGCCGGACCCCGAAGCGTCCACATCGTGTCCCGGCTGCAGCGTTCCCAGTTCTTCAAGAGAAGCCGGGTTGCTCGGCCTGTCCCAGATATTCCAGAGGGTGCGATCTTCTGAGCCGAGCCGCCACAGCGCAAATGTCTGCAGGCCAAGCTCGCGTGCCGCGCGCATCTCGTTCAGCATCGTCACGCCGTCGAGAAACCAGACAACGTGGCGCGTGTGCGCATCCTCGTCAATGTACTCGAAGTGCGGATTCAGCGAGTTGTAGTCAAGATCCAGATCCGCGTCTGCGTCGCTGGCCATCTGCCACACATCCGGCACGTGGTCGTTGACCTCAGTATTCACAACGCGCGGTTTGCGCATCTTCTGTTCTCGCGCCTTCGGATCGGGGATCGACAACTCCCAGTCATATCCATAGTTCCCGACCGCGCAAATGAGCTTCTCCTTCGGCACGGTCTTCAGCGCGCGTGTCAGGTTGGCGACAAACCAGCTTTGGCTCGCGATCGGCCCCGGCTCGCTGTCGACTTCGTGCTCGTCGTAGTTCATCAGCACCACGCCGTCCGAGTTCGCCGCGATCACCTTCAGTTCATCGGTGCTCGCCGAGACACCCACATTCACATAGAGCCGCAGGTCACGCGGGTGCAGATCTGCGTAGAGTTCCTTGATGAACTCGAGATAGGCAGGGTTCGCATCGTCCGTCAGGTTCTCGATATCCAGTGAGAGCCCTCGATACACAGGAAATGTAAGAAAGATGCGCATGAGCTGCCCGCGAAGATCGGCGCGCTTGGCCGGATCCTTGAGCACGTCGCCCATGGCCGGGTCAAAGCTTTGCGTGTGCGAGTTGAAGTTGTTGAAATGGGGAAAGATCTCGGTGTCTTCTTTGGCGCCCGTGATCACACGCTTGATCTTGTTCAACTCATCGGGATCGTGTACCACATTCCCTTCGAAGATCGGGAATTCGCGGCCGTCCTGCGTGGTTCCCACGATCGTGGTCGAAGGAGCATCAACGTGCAGCCATTGCGGAAAGAGCATGTCGATCTGGTGCACGTGCTCCTTGAATGAGGAATAGCTCGCCGCGTCATCGGGGATGTAGTAGGCCGCACGCAATCCTTCGCCCGTATTGAATGGAATCTCGGATGGCTTGCGATCGGTCTTGCGGCGCGCCGGGCGGGCAGCCTTGGCTCGTGAAACAGGCTGGCGGTTGAGCGCCTTGTAGTTATGCTTGGGCAGCGGCAGCAGAAGCTCGGGCAGCCGCTGGACGCGAAGCACGTTGAAGATGAAGACCGCCAGAACCAGCGTTGTAATGACGGCAGTTACGTCGAGAATGCGACGCAGGCGCTTCCATCGTTTTCGTTGTGGATCGAAGAATATCTGTTTATCGCGCATGCAGCTGCCGGTCTTGCCGACCCTAAACTATATTGTACGAGTCGTATGGACGTTGCCACATTGAGCCAATCGGCACGGAAACCCGCAGGCGGAAAGCTGCGTTCTGCCGCCTCCTTCGTATCGGCCATTGCCGCCGGTACAGTGTTGCGAATCTGGATGTTCCGGCACTTCTTTGAGGTCAACGGGGATGCGCTGGTCTATGGCGGCATAGCAAAGAACCTCATCATTCATGGAAGATACGCGCTCACGGTTGGTAACGGTGAGACGTATCCAACGCTGATTCGTCTGCCGGGCTATCCCCTGTTCTTGGCAGCCTGCTTCCGGCTCTTTGGCATCGAAAACTATGCCGCGGCCGCGTTCACCCAGATTGTGCTTGAGCTGGTCGGATGCATCCTGCTGGCTGATCTGGCACGCCGAATCGCCCCGCAGCAGCTGAAGCATGGTGCCTTCCACTGCACGCTTTGGCTGGCGGCGCTCTGCCCGTTTACGGCTGTCTATGCGGCAAACCCTCTGGCCGAATCCCCCACCCTCTTTGCCTTCTCCTTGGCGATGTGGACCGCAGCGCGTTTTCAGGAGCGTGCAGGCTGGGGACTCGCATTGGGGTTTACTGCGGCAGTGACCTGGGCGGCGCTTCTGCGCCCAGAAGGCGCGCTGATCGCCATTGCATTTGCACCCGCGCTCGCCGTCGGGCTCTTGCGAAATACAACCCCGACATTTCCCCCTGGCCGGGCGCTTCGCATGACCGTCGCCTGCATCCTTCTGGCGTTTGCGCCGTTCGCCGTGTGGACGCTTCGCAACTGGCGCGTCTTCCACGTTATTGAGCCATTGGCGCCGCGCTATGCGACCGACCCCGGCGAAAGCGCCCACGAAGGTTGGGAAGCCTGGGTCAAAACCTGGTCCCTGGACTTCGTCTCAACCTATGAAGTCTATTGGAATGTCCCCGGCGATGTGCTGGATGTGCGCAAGCTGCCCGAGCGCGCCTTCGATTCGCCTGCGCAGTACGCCGAAACAGCGTCACTCGCGGCCGACTACAACACCGGGCTTGAACTCACTCCCGAGCTCGACGCGCGCTTTGCAAAGCTGGCGCAGGACCGCATCGCTGCGCATCCGTTTCGAGCGCATGTTCTGCTGCCGCTCGGACGCCTGGCAGATATGTGGTTGCGGCCCCGCGTCGAAAATCTCCCCATCGATCTCGACTGGTGGGTTTATTCACACCATCATGTGGAAACACGTTTCAGCTGGGCTTATGCATGCCTTAACGCGGTGTACCTGCTCCTGGGCTTCGCAGGTCTCTTCCTGCGGCCGCGGATGTGGCCGTGGATGCTCCTGTACATTTTCCTGCGAAGCGCAATGCTCCTGAGCGTCGGAGCGCCCGAGGCGCGTTACACGCTTGAGTGTTTTCCCATGTTGTTTGTGCTGGGCGGGATCGCCCTTTACCGGTTGATGACCTGGGTCTTGCTGTCCGTTTTGAACGTGAAGGCGTCAGCGGGAAGAGCCTGATTCACTTTGATGTTCGTATAAGTACAGGTGCGGGACTGCCCGGACCCCTGATCGAAATACTGCTTCAGGCTCACGCCCCGCGCCGGATCCACCCATATCGTTACCTGGGGAAAAATCTTCAGCACTTCCGGATCCTTGGCGATCAGTTCAAGCTTCTCGACCTTCACTCCGCTCAGGGTCTCCGAGCCGAGGTATTTCATATTCCACTTCTGTTCCAGATCTTTCCCGCTCGCGCCGAACCCGAGCACGAGGTAGCTCTCGTATTTGCTGACCTTGTTTGATCTCGTTACCTGGTTGGTGAGCTGCTCGTACAGTTGAAACTGTCCGCCCGAGACAACCATCACTTTCGGCACGGGCTTGCTGTTCACCTCATGGATGTGAACTCCCATTTCGAAAGCGCTGCCTTTGCGGCTGTAGTAGACCGTGCCCTTCTGCACCTCCGTGTCGGGAACGGGATCAGTCTGGGCCGTATCAAACTGAAAGTCGGCTGAGGTCGTGCGGAAGTTGGCCGCTGCCGCGTCCAGCTTGGCCAGCACCGACTTCAAGTCCTCGGCAAAAGCCCCGCCCGCAGGCAGCAGGATCGCCATCAGTGCGGCAAATAGGAATCTTCTCGCTTGCGGCATAAGCTCCTTTTCTGTCTCACGGATTGGATGCACCCGACGAATCGATGGACTCGGATACGGCGATTCATGGGTTGCCGTGTCCCGAAGCCAATGCCCCTTGGCAATCGCTCTAACGGCGTGCCCAGATCTTCCACTCCACATTGCCCTGGGCGTCGGTGGCAGTCTCCCATCGCACAACCGAAACAGCGTCTCCGGTCACGGGCTCGATCGCTTTGCGCAGCGCCTTGCGAACCTCGCTGTCGGTCGCTGACGGCGGCACCTCGATGTCCGAAGCCGCTACGGTGACGATGAGCCCCCGACCGCCGTCGCTTGTCACCTGAATCGGATGCGCCGGGCCTGCACCCCGCGCAGGCTTGGCGCCGTAGTCCCAAAGCCAGGGCGTTCCGAAAATGAACAGCAGGATCAGCGTCACCATCACGTCATAGTTCAGACTGCCGCGAGGGTACGTCCAATAGAAGTAGCTTTTCAGAATCTTGTTCATGCTTGTTCTTGCCTGGATATGCGCTCGAGGCCTCCCATGTAAGGCCGCAACGCCTCTGGCACGACGACCGAGCCGTCCGCCTGCTGGTAGTTCTCGAGAATAGCCAGCCAGGTGCGCCCCACGGCCAGGCCGCTTCCGTTCAGTGTGTGAACAAACTCAGTCTTGCCCTTGCCTCCCGGCTTGAACCGGATGTTCGCGCGGCGAGCCTGGAATGCCTCGAAATTAGAGCAGGACGAAATCTCGCGATAGAGCTGTTGTCCCGGCAGCCAGACCTCCAGGTCAAACGTCTTTGCCGACGCGAACCCGGTGTCTCCCGTGCAGAGCAGGACACGGCGATACGGGAGATTCAGCGTTTCGAGAATCTCCTCGGCGTCGCGCGTCAGGCGCTCGTGTTCCGCGTCCGATTCCTCAGGGCGAGCGAACTTCACCAGCTCCACCTTCTGAAACTGGTGCTGGCGAATGATGCCCCGCGTATCCTTCCCCGCGGCGCCAGCCTCGGCGCGGAAGCATGGCGTATAGGCAGTCAGCCTGATTGGCAGCCTCGCCTCGTCGAGAATCTCATCGCGATAGAGATTGGTCACTGGAACCTCCGCCGTCGGGATCAGCCAGTGATCGTTGTCTTTGAACTCCCCGCGGCCTACGGCCTCGGCATCGGCGTCGGAACAGCGGAAAAGATCCTCGGCAAACTTTGGCAACTGACCCGTGCCGAAGAGGCTCTTGCTGTTCACCATGAAGGGCGGCAGCACCTCGGTATAGCCGTGCTTCTGCGTGTGCATGTCGAGCATGAAGCTGATCAGTGCCCGTTCCAGCCGCGCGCCCGTGCCCATGTAGACCGCAAACCGGGCGCCGCTCAGCTTCGCCGCACGCTCCAGGTCGAGAATGCCGAGCTGCTCTCCGAGTTCCCAGTGCGGCTTCGGCGCAAAGTCAAAGCTGCGCTTTTCACCCCAGGTCTTGACCGTGACATTGTCTTCTTCTGAGTTGCCGGTCGGAACCTCGTCCCGCGTGAGATTCGGGATGCTCGCCAGCGAGAGCCGCATCTGGTCGTCGAGTTCAGCAGCGGCCTTGTCGAGTTCGTCCAGCCTGTCTTTCAGGGCGCGAGTCTCGTCCATGACAACCGTCGCGTCCTGCCCAGCGCGTTTGAGCGCGCCAACCTGCTGGCTCAGCTCATTGCGCCGCGCCTTCAGTTGTTCTGAAGAGGTAATGGCTTCCCGGCGTCGTTGATCGAGTCTTCTGAAATCGCCAAGCAGCGCATTGGGGTCTGCCCCACGCGCTCGCAGCTTTTGTTCCACAACTTCCAGGTTGCCCCGGACGAATCCCAGATCGAGCATGGCTCCTTTCAGTTTACTTGATTGAAACCCCGTCTCGAAGCTCCTGTGAGAAACAGCAAAACCCCCATCTCAAAGGCGAGACGCGGGGCTCTGCGATGGGAGTATCGTAGACCCGAAGACAGGCAGCTCTGTTCATGATCCCACTCATGCGCAAACAGCTCGCATGAATGGGGCACCTGGCCCAAGGCGATCCGCCCAACTGCCCCTTGAAGAAAGAAACTGCATGAAGAGGTTCATCATCACCGGCGCTCCCGGTGCAGGCAAGACGGCGATCATCCGTCAGTTGGAACTCGATGGGTTCAGCGTTGTCGAAGAGGCCGCGACAGACGTCATTGCCGCCGCGCAGGAACGGGGAACATCTCAACCCTGGGCGCATCCCTCGTTCATCGACGAAATCGCCCAACTGCAAAGAGATCGTCAGATGCGGGCTGCTTGTCAACCGGACGAGATTCAGTTCCACGACCGCAGCGCCGTTTGTACCGCAGCGCTGGCGGTATATCTTGGATATCCTTTCTCGCCTTTTCTTGCCGCCGAGTTGGAGCGCGTCAAAGACGAAGCGATCTACCAGAACCAGGTCTTCTTCATTCGCAATCTCGGCTTCATCACCCCCACCGAAGCGCGTCGAATCAGCTTTG
>Ga0335077_10008563_pt1 | contig 12697 bp, 10 predicted proteins | sample Lox_Sample_31_FD_207151 | JGI IMG/M metagenome (GOLD analysis project Ga0335077, IMG submission 207151) | Soil microbial communities from Loxahatchee National Wildlife Refuge, Florida, United States - Lox_Sample_3.1 | ecosystem: Environmental > Terrestrial > Soil > Wetlands | place: USA... | reverse complement strand
AAGGCGGAGGTGCACGCCGAGGCCCCGGCCGCCGAGGCGAAGGGCGAGACGCCGGAGGCGTAGAGCCCACCGGCCCATCGGGAAGAAGCTCGCGCGGGCGGGCCGGGAAGCCGGCCCGCCCTTCTCGTCCCCGCAGCGAACGCTACTTCGCGACCACCACCGGCACCGTCGCGGACTTGCCCGAGGCGGTGGCCGTCACCTTCACCTTCCCCTTCTTCATGGCGTGGACGGAGCCGTCGGCCGCCACCGTGGCGATGCGCCCGTCCGAGGACCGCCAGGTCACTCCCACGCCGCCCACCGGGTGCCCGGAGCGGTCGAGCGGCTCGGCGCGGAGCCGGATGGTGTCCCCGCGCCGGAGGTGGAGCTTCGCCGGCTTCACCACGAGCTTCGCGAACTCGGGGAGCTTCACCGAGACCTGGGCGGTGCCCCGCACCCCGCCGAAGGCGGCGGTGACGGTGGCCGTCCCCGGCCCCACCGCGATCACCCTCCCCTCGCTCACGGTGGCGATGGCGCCGTCGCTCGAGGTCCAGGTGACCGGAGCGGGTCCCACCACGGGCTTGCCGAACTCGTCGAGCACCGCCGCCGAGAGGACGAGCGCCTGGCCGGGCCTGAGCTCCCCCGCCGCGGGGGCGACGGTCACCGTAGTCGGGATGGACACGGTCACATGGGCCCCACCCCGAACTTCGCCGACCGCGGCCACCACCTGGGCCTCCCCGGAGCGGATCGCCGTCACCGTGCCGGACTCGTCCACGCTCGCGACGCTCGCCGCGGCGCTCGTCCAGGTCACCTTGAACTTCGCCGCGTCCAGCGGCTTTCCCTTCACGTCCCGGAGGACGGCGCGGAGCGTCCGGGTGGCGCCCTTCGCGGAGAGGGTCGTCTGGGCCGGCTCCACTCCGACCGACTTCACCGATGGACCGCATCCAACGACGGCCATCGCGGCGAGAAACCACGCGCTCCGATTCATCGAATCCCTCCCGAGACTCCCTGCCCCGAAGGGCCGGAGGAGCGACTCATACACGACCGGGCGGGGCCGGTAAACGAGCGCGGAGGGCTCCCTCGCAAGGTATAAGGAGAACAGGCGTGCCGGCCCTCGTGCTCATCGTGGATGACGACCGCTCCAACCTGGAGTCGCTGGCGCGCATCTTCGCCAAGGAGGGCTGGCGAGTGTCGCTCGCCGCCTCGGGGGCGGAGGCCCTGGAGACCGTGCGCCGGGAGCACCCGAGCGTCGTCGTCACCGATCTCATGATGCCCGGCATGGGCGGCGAGGAGCTCCTGCGCGCCGTGAAGGCGGTATCGCCGGAGACCGAGGTGGTGCTCGTGACCGCCTACGGGACCGTGGAGGCCGCCGTCTCCGCCATGAAGGACGGGGCCTACGACTTCATCACCAAGCCGGTAAAGCGCCACTCCATCGTGAAGTCGGTGCGCCAGGCGCTCGAGCGGGCCTCGCTCGTCGCCGAGAACCGGGCGCTCCGCGCGGAGCTCGCGAAGCTCGCGCACGGGGAGGGCGACGGCGGCCTTCTGGGGGCGGCGCCGGCCTTCCGAGCGGCGCTCGACACCCTGCGCCAGGTGGCCCCGAGCTCGGCCACCGTGCTCCTGCTGGGAGAGAGCGGGACCGGCAAGGAGCTCGCCGCCCGCCTCCTCCACGACCTGTCCCCCCGCGCCGCCGGCCCTTTCGTCCCGGTGAACTGCGCCGCCATCCCGGAGACCATCCTGGAGTCGGAACTCTTTGGGTACGAGCGCGGCGCCTTCACCGGCGCAGCCCAGCGCAGGGAGGGGCGCTTCGAGCGGGCTCACGGGGGCACCCTCTTCCTCGACGAGGTCGCCGACATCTCCCTCGCGGTCCAGGTGAAGCTGTTGCGGGTTCTCCAGGACGGGGTGGTGGAGCGGCTCGGGGGCAAGCAGCCCCTGCAGGTGGACGTGCGCATCGTCGCCGCCACGAACCGGGACCTCGGGGCCGAGGTCCGGGCCGGCCGCTTCCGCGACGACCTCTTCTACCGGCTCGACGTGGTCGCGGTGCGGCTTCCGCCGCTCCGCAGCCGGCGCGAGGACGTGCCGCTCCTCGCCGCCGTCTTTCTGCGCCGCTTCGCCGAGCAGAACAAGAAGGAGCTCGGCGGCTTCACCTCCGCCGCCCTCGAGGCCCTCGAGTCCTACGACTGGCCGGGGAACGTCCGGGAGCTGCAGCACGCGGTGGAGCGGGCGGTGGTCCTGTGCGCAGGGAAGGAGGTCGACTTCCCCGACCTGCCGGAGGCGGTGCGCCGGGCCGCCTCCTCGCCGCTCGCCGCCCCGGCCTCCGCGCTCACCGTTCCGCTCGGCACTCCCCTCGAAGAGATCGAGCGGATGGTGATCCGGGAGACCTTGCGCCAGACCCGGGGAGACAAGAACCTCGCGGCCCGGCTCCTCGGAGTGGCCCCGCGGACCATCTACCGGAAACTCGACCGGGACGAGGAGGGGAGGCTCGTGGAGTCCGCCCCCGACGACGAAGGGGGGCCCCACCGGACCTGAAAGAGGGGAGCCTCGGGCGCGAGGTCTATGACGAGAGGTCTATGACAAATTGGCGCCTCGTCGCTCCTGCGCGGCTGGGTTTTGCCAAAATGACACCCCCGCCGGTGGGCGTGCCGGGCGACGATCGAAATCTCTTGGTGTTTCGGCTCCTTCCATCCTGCGTGCCGGTGCCGTTGCCTGGCACATCGGTTGCTAACCGTCTTCCGGGGGTGTCTCTTCCGCGATGCTCGAGGTCTTTCTCAAGAAGTACTCTTGGACTGCGAACCTGGTCGTCCTCTTCATGGCGGCCTGGCTCCTCGCGAAGACCGTGAACACGGCCGTCGGGGCGGCCATCCGACCCACGCCGTCCATCGACGTCGCCTCCCTGCCCAGCGCCGGCCCGGGCGCCCCGCTCGTCGCCGCCCTCGAGGTCGACAAGCTCTACCCCCTCTTCGGCCTGCAGCCGCCGGCCGCCGCCCTGGCCACGGCCGGAGGGCCCGGGGGCCCGGGCGGCCCAGCCGCCCCGGCGGCCGCGCGCACCTGCACGGACGTGCGCGCGCCGCCCGTCGCCACCTCGCTCCGCGCTCAACTCGTCGGCGCCATCGTGGCCGAGGACCCGCGCTGGTCGACGGCGGTGGTGGTCGACACCACCTCCCGGGAGACCCGCACCTACGGAATCGGCGAGAAGCTCCTCGGTTCCACTCTCCTCTCCGTGGAGCGGCTCCGCGACGAGCGGGATGCCACCGGTCGGGGCTTCCGGGTGGTGGCCATCGTCTGCAACGACGGCCAGAAGCAGTTCGTGGACTTCGGGACCGGCGGCCAGGCCCCGAACGTGGGCGTCTCCCCGCTGCCGCCGCCCCCGGGCGGCCCCCCGGGCAAGCCCGGGGACGGCATCCGCAAGCTGGGCGAGAACCGCTACGAGGTGAAGAAGAGCGTCATCGACTCGACGCTCTCCAACCTGAACAACATCGCCACCCAGGCGCGCCTCGTGCCAAGCTTCAAGAACGGGGTGGCGAACGGCTTCAAGCTCTTCTCCATCCAGCCCGGCTCCTTCTACTCGGAGATCGGGGTCGAGAACGGGGACGTGGTGGAGAAGATCAACGGCTACGAGATCAACTCGCCGGACAAGGCGCTCGAGATCTACCAGAAGCTCCGGGAATCGGAGCACATCACCATGGACATCGAGCGGAACGGCCAGGTCATCCGCAAGGAATACGACGTCGCCGGCCCGTAGGTCGGAACGAGGGGTCCCCCCATGCGAACGCTGCTCGCCGTCGCTCTGATCCTGCCCGCGCTCGCGCTCTCCCAGGACGCGCCGCCGGCGGAGCCGAGCCCGGAGCCCTCCGCGCCCCCGAGGCGCCCGCCGCGGCTCCGGGCCGGGGTCCCGCCGCCGGCGCCCGGCGCATCGTCCGCCGCCACGCCAGCGCCGCCCCCCCCGGCCCGCCCGCCCCCGGCTGCACCCGCACCAGCGCCGGCCCCGTCCGGCCCGAGCCGCGCCGAGGTGCAGCTCGCGCCCGGCCAGGCGGGGGGCACCGCGCGCGCCGACGCCACCTGCACCCCGCTCACCGGCAAGTTCCTCCTCGCCTTCAACAAGGCGGAGGTGGTCGACCTCCTCGAGCAGGCGAGCCGGTGGACCTGCCACAACTTCGCCTACACGGACGAGGTCGCGAGGGGGAAGATCACCCTCCTCTCCAAGACCCCGGTCACCCCGGAGGAGGCCTACGCCGCCTTCCTCTCCGCGCTCAACGCGAACGGCATCGCCATCTACCAGTCCGGGAAGTACTACCGGCTCGTCCGCATCGCCGACGCGAAGAAGACCGCCATCCCCACCATCGTGGACGGCACCGTCGAGTACGCGCCCGTCGACCAGCCCATCACCAAGCTCTTCCGCCTGCGCTACGTCGACCCGGACCAGCTGAGGGCGGTGCTCGGCAACTTCACCTCCCCGCAGGGGGCGGACGTCCAGACCATCCAGCCCGACATCCTCCTCGTCACCGACGTCGCCCTGAACATCCACCGCATCGAGCGCATGCTCGAGGCGCTCGACCGCCCCGGGGCGAACGACCTCGTCCGCGTCATCCAGGTCCAGTACGCGCCGGCGCGCGACGTGGCCGACAAGATCAACCAGATCTTCGTGCAAGCCCCCGGGGCCCAGCCGGGGCGGCCGGCACAGAAGCGCCCCCTCATCGGCGGGGTGGCCGCGCCGGGGGCTCCCGCCGCCCCGACCCCGAGCGTCGAGCCCTCGGAGGTCTCCATCAGCAAGGTGGTGGCCGACGAGCGCACGAACAAGCTCATCGTCATCTCCGACGAGAAGAGCTACCAGCGCATCTACGACCTCGTGAAGCAGCTCGACACGCCCACCTCGGGCGAGGGGACCATCCACGTCATCTTCCTCAAGAACGCGAACGCCGAGGACCTCGCGAACACTCTGCAGAGCCTCACCACCGGTCAGCGCCGGACCACCGGCAGCACCGCCCCGGGGTCCACGACCCCGGCGACGCCGGTGCCTGCGCCGGCACCGGGCGGCGTCCCCTCCGGCTCGGCCGAGCTCTTCAGCGGTCAGGTGAAGGTCACCGCCGACAAGCCCTCCAACTCCCTCGTGGTCATCGCCTCCGCCTCGGACTTCGCGGTGGTGCAGCGACTCGTGGAGAAGCTCGACCGGGCGCGGCGCGAGGTCTACGTCGAGGCGGTGATCCTGGAGGTGGACATCTCCAACAACTTCGAGCTCGGGGTCGCCTGGCACGCCGCCGTCCCGGTGAACACCAGCCAGGGCCAGGGGTTCATTCCGCTCGGCTTCGAGCCGAGCCGGTTCAGCTCCCTCAATCCCTCCTCGGTGCTGAGCCTGGGCGGGGCGCTCTCCGGCATGGTGGGCCCGGTCTCGGCCCAACTCCAGAGCGTCTTCCCCTTCCCCAGCATGGCGGTCCTCATCCAGGCCCTGCAGACCGACTCGGACGTGCACGTCCTCTCCACGCCCCACATCATCGCCCAGGACAACGAGGAGTCGGAGATCGTCGTCGGCGAGAACGTCCCCTTCCAGGCCGGCTACAACCCGGGCTTCAACACCAACCTCGGCTCCACCGGCACCTCCACCACCGGGACGACGACCATCAGCCCCTACGCGGTGAGCCTCATCGCCCCCATCCAGCGGCAGGACGTGGACCTAAAGCTCAAGATCAAGCCGCAGATCCACGAGGGCGACATGGTGCGGCTCGACATCGAGGAGAGCCAGCAGGAGATCGTCTCCACCGACCCCACCCTCGGCCCCACCACCTCCAAGCGCAGCGTGAAGACCAAGGTGGTGGTGAAGGACCAGAGCACCATCGTCATCGGCGGGCTCATCCAGGACCGGATCTCCACCTCGGTGAGCAAGGTCCCGCTGCTCGGAGACATCCCGCTCCTCGGCTACCTCTTCCGGGACACGAGCACCCAGAAGCAGAAGACGAACCTGCTCCTCCTCCTCACCCCCCACATCATCCGGGACGAGTCCGATTTCCACCGCATCCTGGAGGACAAGCAGCGGGAGCAGCGAGAGCTCTACGAGATCTACTACGGGAAGAAGCCCGGCTTCACGTCGAACGAGTCGGCGAGCCGTCCCGGCCCGCTCACCCGCATCCGCCACCAGATCCTCGTCGAGAACCAGAAGATCGAGAACGGAGGGAGCGGGGCCCCTGGCGAGAGGACCATCGGCCCCCCGCCCCCGGCCTACGGCACCCCCTCCACGGCCGGCCCGGCCATCGAGCGGGAGGAGGTTCCTCCGACGCCGCCGCCCGCCGAGCCGAGCCCGGCCCCGGCAGCGGCTCCCGCCCCGGCGCCGACTCCGACCCCGGCGCCGACTCCGGCCCCGGCGCCCACGCCGACCCAGCCCGAGGCCTCGCCGCCCCCCGCCCAATGAGCGCGTCCTTCCCCGGAGTGTCCTAGCCATGCCCAGCTCTCCCCAGGCCGCTGGAAGGGCCGAGCCGCTCCCGCCCCCGGAGGCGGTCGCCCCAGCGGCCGGACCGGTCGAGCCGTTCGAGGCCAGCGCGCTCCGCGGCCGCCGGCTCGGGGAGATCCTGGCGCTCGCCTTCGGGCTTTCCGCCGAGAAGCTCGAGGAGGGGCTCGCCGCCCAGCGCGGGGAGATGGCCGGCCAGCGCCTGGGCGAGATCCTCGTCCGGCAGAAGGCGGTGAGCGAGGAGCAGGTGCTCCGGGCGCTCGCGCTGCAGCTCGACCTTCCCTTCGTGGAGCGGATCGACGGCGCCGACGTGCCCGCCGAGCTCGTGAAGGAGGTGCCCATCAACTTCGCCAAGCTCGCCCGGGTCCTGCCGCTCGGGCGGTCGGGCGACCAGGTCCGGGTGGCGGTGGCGGACCCGCTCGACACCGCCGCCCAGGACAACCTCTCCGTCCTCCTCGGCGCGCCCCTCGCCCCGGAGGTAGCCTCCGCCGCGGTGATCGTGGACGCCATCCACCAGGTCTACGACCGCACCGCCGACCGCCACGACCGGCTCATGGAGGACCTGGAGACCACCGAGGACCTGGAGAGCGTCGCCCACGAGCTCGAGGAGCCCACCGATCTCCTCGAGGCCGACGACGAGGCCCCCATCATCCGGCTCGTGAACTCGCTCCTCTTTCGGTCGGTGAAGGAGCGCGCCAGCGACATCCACATCAACCCGGAAGAGAAGGACATCTCCGTCCGCTTCCGCATCGACGGGGTGCTCCGCGAGGTCATCCGCCCCCCGAAGCGCTTCCAGGCGAGCATCGCCAGCCGCATCAAGATCATGGGGGGGCTCAACATCGCCGAGAAGCGCCTCCCCCAGGACGGACGCATCCGCATCAAGATCGCCGGGCGGGACGTGGACGTGCGCCTCTCCACCGTCCCCACCGCCCACGGGGAGCGCATCGTCATGCGACTCCTCGACAAGTCGGCGGTGCTCCTCGACCTCGCCGAGCTCGGGTTCGAGGGCTGGCAGCTCGAGGTGATGGACCAGCTCGTCACCCGCTCCCACGGCATCGTCCTCGTCACCGGCCCCACCGGCTCCGGGAAGACCACCACCCTCTACGGGGCGCTCGCGAAGATCAACCGCCCCGACCTGAACATCCTCACCATCGAGGACCCGGTCGAGATCCAGCTCCGGGGCGTGGGGCAGGTGCAGGTGAACCCCAAGATCGAGCTCACCTTCGCGAACGGCCTGCGCTCCTTCCTGCGCCAGGACCCGGACGTCATCATGGTGGGCGAGATCCGGGACCTGGAGACCGCGGAGATCGCCATCCAGGCCTCGCTCACCGGCCACCTCGTCCTCTCCACCATCCACACCAACGACGCCGCCGGCGCCATCACCCGCCTCGCCGACATGGGGGTACAGCCCTTCCTGGTGGCGAGCTCGCTCGTGGGGGTGCTCGCCCAGCGCCTGGTGCGGGTCCTGTGCCCCTCCTGCAAAGAGGCCTACGTCCCCTCCGCCGAGGAGCTCGAGCAGGCCTCCATCACCCCCGAGATCCGGGCCATGGCGGGCCACCCCAGGGAGCTCTTCCGCGCCGTGGGCTGCCCCGCCTGTCAGCGGACCGGCTACCAGGGCCGCACCGGCATCTACGAGCTCATGCTCATCGACGACGACCTCCGGCAGCTCATCCTGAAGAACGTGGACTCCGCCACCATCAAGGCGAAGGCGGAGGAGCACGGGATGATGACCCTCCTCGCCCACGGCGCCTACAAGGTGGCGCGTGGCATCACCACCGCCGCCGAGGTGCTCTCGGTGACCGCCGAGGACCTCCACTAGTCCCATGCCGGTCTTCGCCTACAAGGCCCTCAACGAGTCGGGCCGCGCGGTGGAGGGGCTCAAGGAGGCCGACTCGCCGAAGAACCTGCGCACCGCGCTCCGGCGCGACGGCCTCTACCTCACCGAGGTGGTGGGGGAGCAGAAGGCCCAGGCCGCCTCTCCGGACGTGAACGTCCGCCGCTTCCTGGTGGGCCGCATCAAGAGCGACGACGTGGCCGTCGCCACTCGGCAGCTGGCGGTGCTCGTGAACGCCGGGGTGCCGCTCGTGGAGGCACTCACCGCGCTCGTGGAGCAGGTGGACCAGGAGCGGCTGAAGCGCGTCCTCTCCGCCGTGAAGCAGCGCGTGAACGAGGGCTCCTCGCTCGCCGACGCGCTCGCCCAGCACCCCAAGGCCTTCGGGACGCTCTACGTGAACATGATCCGGGCCGGCGAGTCCTCCGGAGCGCTCGACATCGTCCTCTACCGGCTCGCCGACTTCACCGAGGCCCAGGCCAGGCTCCGCTCCAAGATCCTCGGCACCCTCACCTACCCGGCCCTCATGCTCGTCATCGCGAGCGTCATCATGGGCATCCTCTTCACGGTGGTGATCCCGAAGATCACCAAGATATTCGAGGACACCAAGGTGGTGCTCCCCTGGACCACCCGCTTCCTCATCGCCTTCTCCACCTTCGCCCAGGACTGGTGGTGGGCGGTGGGGATCCTCTTGGTGGCAACCGGCTTCGGCTTCTCGCGTTGGGTGAAGACGCCCGCCGGCCGCGCCCGCTTCGACGCGGCGGTGCTCCGGGCCCCCATCTTCGGGCACCTCGTCCGCCAGATCGCCATCGCCCGCTTCTCGCGGACGCTCGCCACGCTCTTGAAGAGCGGGGTGCCGCTCCTCACCTCCATGGACATCGTTCGGAACATCGTCGGCAACACCCGGCTCGCCGACGTCATCGACCAGTCTCGGGAGTCCATCAAGGAGGGAGAGAGCATCGCCGCGCCGCTCAAGCGCTCCGGCGAGTTCCCGCCGCTCGTCTACCACATGGTCTCCATCGGCGAGAAGAGCGGCCAACTCGAGGACATGCTCTCCAACGTGGCGAACGCCTACGACTCCCAGGTGGAGACCCGCATCGCCGCCCTCACCTCGCTCCTCGAGCCGCTCATGATCGTCGGCATGGGCGTGGTCGTGGCCTTCATCGTCTTTTCCATCCTCATGCCCATTCTGCAGATCAACACCATCGCTGGAGGTTGACCGTGAAGGCGAACCCCACGAAGCGCGCCGCGTCCCGCGGCATGACCCTCATCGAGATCCTCGTCGTCATCACCATCCTCGGCCTCATCGCCGCCGCAGTGGCCGTGAACGTGGTGGGGCAGCTCGGGGAGGCGAAGATGAAACAGGCGAAGACCGACCTCCACACCCTCGAGAACTGCCTCGACCTCTACAAGATCGACAGGGGGCGTTACCCCACCACCGAGGAGGGGCTGCAGGCGGTGGTGGCGGCCGGCAAGTGCAAGCCCCAGCTCAAGGACCCCTGGGGCCACGACTACGTCTACCTGAACCCGGGGCAGGTGCACCCGGACGGCTTCGACCTGAAGAGCTACGGCGCCGACGGGCAGCCCGGCGGCGAGGGCGAGAACGCCGACATCGTGAACCAGTGAGGCGTCCCGGCGGACAGACGAGGGGCTTCACCCTCATCGAGCTCCTCATCGTGGTGGCGGTCATCGCCGTGGTGGCGATGGCAGCCGCCCCGGCTGTGAACTCCTTCACCGGAACGAACGCCCGGGTCGCCGCCGGGCAGCTCGCCGGGGCTTCCCGCTACCTCTTCGACACCGCCGCCCTCCGGCACGAGACCTGCCGGCTCGCCCTCGACATGGACAAGCGGGCCTGGTGGGCGGAGTGCACTGCCGCCGCCCAGGAGGGGCGCCGGCGCCAGCCGGTGGTGGCGAAGGACGGGACGGCGGAGGACGACGAAGAGGCCCTGGCGCGGAAGTTCGCCGACGAGCGCGACCCCGAGAAGTACCGCTTCTTCACCCGCGCCCGCTTCAGCGAGTTCAAGGACAGGGAGGTGAAGCGCCGCCCGCTCCCCGGCTCCGCCGCCTTCGACGGCCTCTGGACCCCGCGCCAGCGCGAGGTGCAGTCGAAGGGCACGGGGTACGTCTACTACTACCCGCAGGGGCAGAGCGATTCGGCCCAGGTGTCGGTGGCCGACGGCGACAACGTCTACACGGTGGTGCTCGAGCCCTTGACCGGCCGCGCGCGGGTGGTCGCCGGACGACCCGAGGTCCCGAGATGAGTGCCCGGGCCCCGCATCCCGGGTTCACGCTCCTCGAGGTGATGGTGGCCCTCGCCATCCTGGCCGGCTCCATGATGGCCATCTCCGACCTCGCCGGGAACGCCGCCCAGAACTACGCCTACGGGAGGGACCTCTCGGTGGCGACGCTCCTCGCCCGGGAGAAGATGGCGGAGGTCGAGGAGCGCTACGAGGACAGCGGGTTCCGCGACTTCGACGAGAACTCGGACGGCGACTTCGGCGACCAGGGGCGCCCCGAGTTCGCCTGGAAGCTCGAGGTGAAGAAGCCGGACACGAACCTCTCCGCGCAGCAGCTCCTCGCGGTTTTTCTCGGGGTGAGCCCGGACGACGCGAACACCCAGGACCTCTTGGCGAAGCTCATCGGCGGCGCCCCGGGTGCCGCGACCGGCGGCAGCCCGACCGCCGCCACCGCCGCGGCCGCTCCCGGGGGCGCGCTGGGCGGGGTCCTCCAGGCCCAGATCACCGCCTTCGGCGAGGACATCAAGAAGTCCATCCGCGAGCTCAAGCTCACCGTGACCTGGAAGGAGGGGCAGCGGGAGCAGGGCTTCGACGTCGCCACCACCCTCGTGGTCCTGAACCCGAAGGCCCCGGGGGGAAACCGGGGGCCGGACCCCGACATCCCGCCGGGCGTCGCGAGCGCAGCCACCACCACCCTCGCCGGCCTGGCGGCCGCCCAGCGGACGAACTGAGGGCGCATGGGAAGGCTCCCACAGAGAGGGTTCACCCTCATCGAGGTCATGATCGCCGTCTCCATCACGGCCGTCATCGGCGCCATGACGCTCGGCGCCTTCCAGCGCACCCAGGCGCTTCGCCAGGCGGTGGAGGAGCAGGACGAGCGGATCTCGGGGGCCCGCACCGCGCTCTCCCGCATGGCTCGCGAGGTGGCGGGCGCCTACGTCTCCGAGCACTACGATCGGCGCCGCTACCGGGATCGGCCCACCCTGTTCCGCGGGAAGGACGGCGGGGGGCGGGACGACATCCTCTTCGCCACCATGGACCACGTGCGGGGGCTCCGGGACTCGAAGGAGTCGGACCAGATGGTGGTCGAGTACCTCCTCGAGTCCGACCCCGCCGAGTCGGGCGGGTACGTGCTCGTCCGCCGCGAGAAGATCCGCATCGACGCCGAGCCGGACCGGGGGGGGACCCAGGCCGAGCTCCTCCGCCACGTCACCGGGTTCACGGCTGCCTACTGGGACTGGCAGAAGCAGGAGTGGGACAAGGAGTGGACGACGGCCCCGGGGAACCGCCCGCTCCTGCCCACCCGGGTGAGGCTCAAGCTCACCCTCCGGATGCCGGACGGAGGGGAGAAGAGCTTCGAGACCCAGGCGCGCATCGCCGTCATCCGGCCGCTCGACTTCTAGCCATGGTCCGCTCCCGAAAGACCGGCCCCCCCGCCACCGCCCCGGCCCCTTCCGAGAGGGGGGCAGCGCTCCTCATCGTCCTCCTCACCGTCGCCGTGCTCACCGCCCTCACCGTGGACCTCGCCTACAACACCCGGGTCTCGCTCGAGATCGCCGCCCACGCCCGGGACGAACTCAAGGCCACCTACATGGCGAAGGGCGCCGTGAACGTCGCCCGGCTCGTCCTCCACTTCCAGAGGAAACTCGACAGCGCCGGCGCCATCGGCTCCCAGGCGCTCTCCCAGCTCGGGCTCGGCGGGCAGACGGGCGCGGCCGGGGGGGGCTCGAGCTTCTCCTTCCGGCTCTGGGAGGTCATTCCCGTCGACTCGACGACCGTGGGCGCGCTCCTCGGCCACCGCCCCGCCGCCGCGGACTCGAAGGGCGGGGCGAAGGGGGCCCCGGCGCCCAAGGAGCCCAGCTTCGACGCGAAGATCGATGACGAGGACCGCAAAGTGAACGTGGCTCAGCTCGCCGGCCTCTCCACGGTGGCGGCCCCGCAGCTGCAGCGGTTCCTGCTCGCGGTGCGCGAGCCCCGCTACGACGTCCTCTTCGACCGCGAGGACGAGAACGGCAACCGCTTCACGAGGCGGGACCTGGCCGTGAACCTGAAGGACTGGGTGGACGAGGACTCGACCACGAGCACCATCGGGCTCAACCCCGCCGCCCCCTTCGAGAACGGCTTCGGCGACGAGAACCAGATCTACGACCGAGGGGACGACCGCTACTACGCGAAGAACGCCCGCTTCGACTCCCTCGACGAGCTCTACCTGGTGGGCGG
>Ga0335077_10008562_pt1 | contig 12697 bp, 8 predicted proteins | sample Lox_Sample_31_FD_207151 | JGI IMG/M metagenome (GOLD analysis project Ga0335077, IMG submission 207151) | Soil microbial communities from Loxahatchee National Wildlife Refuge, Florida, United States - Lox_Sample_3.1 | ecosystem: Environmental > Terrestrial > Soil > Wetlands | place: USA: Florida... | reverse complement strand
TGAAATCACTGAAAAAAATTCATCACCCGCTGCGACACGTTGCGCAGGGGCTGGCGCAGGAGGCCCGTGTCTTGTGTCTGGACGAATTTCATGTCGCCGATATCACCGATGCGATGCTGTTGGGGCACCTGCTGCGGGCGTTGTTTGAACACGGCGTCACGCTGGTGGCGACCTCGAACGAGCCGCCAGACAAGCTGTACTGGGGCGGCTTGCAACGGGAGCGTTTTCTGCCCGCCATCCGTCTCATCAAGGCGCACACCCGCGTGATGTACATGGACAACGACACGGACTACCGCCTGCGGGCGCTGGAGAAGGCGGAGATTTACCACGCGCCTCTCGATGCGGCGGCCGAACAGAGTTTGAGGCGTGGTTTTGACAGCGTTGCCCCGGAGCCGGGCAAGGCCGACGGCGCCCTGGAAATCGAGGGTCGCATGATCCCGACGGTACGTCAGGCCGACGGCGTGGCCTGGTTTGAATTCGAGGCGCTATGCGGTGGGCCGCGTTCAGCCGCGGATTACATGGAGATCGCCCGTTGCTATCAGACCGTGCTGCTGGCCAACGTTCCGCGGATGGACGACCGGAATAACGATGCCGCGCGACGTTTTATCCATCTGGTGGATGAGTTCTACGACCATGGGGTCAAGTTGATTGTCTCGGCCGCCGCCCAACCCCAGGCGCTATACCAAGGCGAGCGGCTGGCGAAGCTTTTTGAGCGTACCCAGAGCCGCTTGGTGGAGATGCAATCCAAGGAATATCTTGCACGAGAACACATATCATAACATTATAAAACAATAAGTTATTAGTATAACTTGACAAAATATTTAGATATACTAAGCTACTTTATAAGTTTGCAGGTATTTCCAGCGAGAACTGCACCTTGCCCAACGCGGTTCTCAATGGTTCCAATTCGGCGCCCCTGTTGGCCACGAAATGGATGACTTAACCGGTTCTCCGTGGGCACCTAATGACAGGACCTCCTCGTAGCCTGTCACCAGGAGTTGGGGCTGCAACTTGCAGCCCCTTCTTTTTGTGTGGATTCCGGCACTTGAAATAACTTCATGGCATATCGATAGAGCCATTAAGTCCTTTTAACTATAATGCCGGCTTGCTACCTTAACTGCCTCCCAAGATGGGCGGATGGTAGGTCATGTATCGCTACGACCATTACGATCAGATCATCGTCAACGAGCGTGTCGCGCAATTCCGCGACCAGACGCGGCGTTTTCTCGCCCAGGAGCTGACCGAGGATGAATTCCGCCCGCTGCGGCTGCGCAACGGCCTGTACATCCAGCGCTTCGCCCCGATGCTGCGCGTGGCCATTCCCTATGGTCTGCTGAATTCAAAGCAACTGCGCATGCTGGCCCACATCGCGCGCCATTACGACAAGAACTACGGCCACTTCACCACCCGCCAGAACATCCAGTACAACTGGCCGAAGCTGGAGACCGTGCCGGACATCCTGGCGCATCTGGCCAGCGTCGAGATGCACGCCATCCAGACCTCCGGCAATTGCGTGCGCAACATCACCGCCGACCATCTGGCCGGTGTCGCCGGGGACGAGTTGGAAGATCCCCGTCCGTACGCCGAGATCGCGCGCCAGTGGTCCACGTTCCACCCGGAATTCTCCTGGCTGCCGCGCAAGTTCAAGATCGCCTTCAGCGGCGCAACGGAGGATCGCGCCGCCGTGCAGTGGCATGACATCGGCCTGTATCTGGTCAAGAACACTGCCGGCGAAATCGGTTTCAAGGTGCTGGTCGGCGGCGGCATGGGACGTACGCCGATTATCGGCGTCGTGATCCGCGAGTTCCTGGAAAAGAAATACCTGCTGTCCTATCTCGAAGCCATTTTGCGCATCTACAACCTCGAGGGCCGCCGCGACAACATCCACAAGGCACGTATCAAGATCCTGGTGAAGGCACTGGGGCCGGAGAAGTTCCGCGCCAGGGTCGAGGAGGAATTTGCCCGCATCAAGGACAATGTAGTGCTGGATCAAAAGGAGATCGACCGCGTGAAGACCTTCTTCACGCCACCCGCCTACGATCCGAAAGCGGCGCAGGACCAGAGTTTCGATCAACATCTACATAGCAATCCGATGTTCAACACATGGGTCAAGCGCAACACGCGCAGCCACAAGGTGGCCGGTTACCGCGTGGTGTTCCTGTCACTGAAACCGCCGGCCGTGGCGCCCGGCGACGTCACTGCGGAGCAGATGGACGCCGTGGCGGATCTGGCCGATCGCTATAACTTCGGCGAGATCCGCGCCACGCACGATCAGAACCTGCTGTTCTCCGACGTGCGCCAGGGCGATCTGTACGGCCTGTGGAAGGAATTGCAAAAACTCAATCTGGCCACGCCCAACATCGGCACGCTGACCGACATGATCTGCTGCCCCGGTCTGGAGTTCTGCTCTTTGGCCAACGCCAGTTCGATCGCGATAGCCAGACAGATCAACGAAAAATTCACCGATCTCGATTATCTCTACGATCTGGGTGAGATTCAGTTGAAGATGTCCGGCTGCATGAACGCCTGCGGCCATCATCACGCCGGCCACATCGGCATCCTCGGCGTGGACAAGCACGGCGTGGAGTTTTATCAGCTCACGTTGGGCGGTTCGGCCAGTAACGACGCCGCGCTGGGGGATCGGCTGGGACCGTCGGTGGCCAAGGCCGAGGTCGCGGATGTCATCGGCAAGCTCATCGACGTGTTCGTGGAAAACCGCGAGGGCGAGGAACGTTTCGTTGATTGCTATCGCCGCATCGGCATGGCGCCCTTCAAGGCGCGCGTATACGGCGACGCCGAGGAAGAAAAGGAAGCCGCCTGATGCGCGTCATCGACAAGGATCTGCATATCGTTGACGATGGCTGGCAACTGGTCATCGACGAGGCAGAATTGCCCGCGGGCGACGTCATCGTCAGCGTCGCGCGCTGGCAGAAGGAACGCGACGCATTGCTGGCACGTGGCGGCAGGCTGGGCTTGAAGGTAGGTGGCGACACACCAGTCACCACCATCGCCGATGACCTTGAACATTTTGCGCTGATCGCGCTGGAATTTCCCAAGTTCGGCGACGGCCGCTGCTTCTCGCATGCCCGTCTGCTGCGTGAGCGGTATAACTACAAGGGCGAATTGCGCGCGGTGGGCGACGTGCAGCGCGACCAGCTTTACTTCATGCGCCGCTGCGGCATCGACTCCTTTGCCGTGCGCGCCGACAAGGACATCGAAGACGCCCTCAACGCCTTCAAGGAATTCACCGTCCGTTATCAGCCGGCTGCGGACGACGCCCAGCCGATTTACCGCTATCGTTAATGCTTGGGTTGTACATTACGATTACTTGGTTTTTTGAACCACCAAATTAGAAGTGCTAATAGTTGGCTTAACGCCGCACTAAGCGGGCCGGAAAATAATATCCATCCAACGGGTGCATTACCGGCACTATATCCAGTGGCTTTTTCGTACCAAACCATCCATGTCATGGTGTAGATCAGAGAAGCGATGGCACCCGCGATAGCAAAAACAATACTCATCAAAATGAGCACACTCAGTTTCGGCTTTGACATCGAGCGGGCTTTGGCTATAGCCACAACCAGTATAGCCACGATAGCCATTAGTAGGGGCGAAAGTGACATCGCAAGCAACATGGGTTGCGCTCTACTGGTGTGGTTTAGACGGCGAGGAGGGTGATGGAGGGCGTGTTCAACTGCGGATCGCCGTGGAAGCCGCGGATGAGCAGAATGTACTCACCCGGCTTGGCCAGTCCCAATTCCTGCACCACGCGCCGGCCGATCTGAATTGCATTGTCATCGCTGACTTCTGGTATCAGGATGGGAACGATGCCCCACATCAAGTTCATGCGCCGGCAGGTTGCGGCATTGGCGCTGATGCCCACGATCGGCGCCCAGGGCCGCGAGGCGCTCACCGTGACTGCCGACATGCCGCTGCTGGACAAGACCAGCACCGCCCGCGCGTCGAGGTCGTAAGAAAGCCGCGCCGCCGCGTCCGCCACCGCGTCGCCGAAGGGGATGGGGCCTTTCTGCTTGATGGTGCTGACCTTGGTGCGCTTGCGCTGCCAGAACTGAAAGGCCTCGGCCTGTTTGGCGATGCGCGTCATCATTTCCACGGCGGCGATGGGGTGTTTGCCGGCGGCGGTCTCGGCGGAGAGCATGACTGCGTCGGTACCGGCGGCGACGGCATGTGAGACGTCGGTCACTTCGGCGCGGGTGGGGCGGACGTTCTCGATCATCGACTCCAGCATTTGGGTCGCGACGATCACCGGCTTGTTTTTCGCGCGGGCCATGTTGATGAGCTGATTCTGGGCGGTGGGCACCTGCTCGGCGTTGAGTTCCACGCCCAGATCGCCGCGCGCCACCATGATGGCGTCGGCGGCCTCCAATATGGCCGAGGCGTTGTTAAGGGCCTCCGGTTTTTCAATTTTGGCGATGATGCCGACGTGCGCTTTTCTGGCGCGGATAAGCGCGCGCAATTCATCGAGATCGGAGGCGCGGCGCACGAAGGACAATGCCAGAAAATCCACGCCCAGCTTGAGTGCGAACTCGGCGTCGAGGCGATCCTTGTCCGTGAGCGACGGCGCGGAAACCTGTACGTGCGGCAGATTGATGCCCTTGTGATTCTTGAGCAGTCCGCCATGGATCACCGAGCACGTGATTTCGGTGCCGTCGATGCGCCCGACCTGCAGCTCCAGCACGCCGTCATTGATGAGGATGCGATCACCGGGCTTGACGTCGCGGGCCAGGGCTTCGTACTGCGAGGGGATTAAACCGGGCTCACCCGGCACGTCGCGGGTGGTGACGGTGACGGTTTCGCCGGGCGTCAGGGTAATCTGCCCGTCGCGAAATTTGCCGGTGCGGATCTTGGGGCCGCACAGATCGGCAAACACGGCAACGGGTTGCTTCAGTTCATCGGCGATCGCGCGCACGCGCTCGTAAATACGCGCGTGACCATCGTGATCGCCGTGCGACATGTTGAGACGGATGACATTGACGCCCGCCTCGATCAGTTTGCGGATCACTTTAGATTCAGAAGAGGCCGGCCCCAGGGTGGCGATGATCTTGGTGCGCCGGTATTTGAGTAGTTGGACGTCGGTAATGACAGTCATATTTTCCACTCAGTTGCTGCCACCAGTGGAAATCCCCCTTCGTCCCCTAAGGCACCGCTCGCCCTGAGGTATCGAAGGGCGAATACAACATATCGCAACACAAACCGTTCATGCTTCGATACGCGCAGCGTACCTTGGCCTGAGCTTGTCGAAGGCTCGGCACGAACGGTTTTCATATGCCAGGGATGTAAAGGGTTCGAAACGATAATTTTTGGCTTAGAACGGGATGTCGTCGTCGAAATCATCCTTGGGGGCGGATGCCGCCGGTGCCGGGGCGGATTTGGGGGCGGAGCTTGCGCGCGACGTTTCGCCGCCGGCGCGGCTGTCCGGAGAACCGCCGCCGCCGCGGCCGCCGAGCATCTGCATTTCGTTGGCGACAATCTCGGTGGTATAACGATCCTGCCCTTCCTTGTCCTGCCACTTGCGGGTCTGCAGGCGGCCCTCGACGAAAACCTGCGAGCCTTTCTTGAGATATTCGCCGACGATCTCGGCGAGCTTGCCGAAGAACACGACGCGGTGCCACTCGGTGCGCTCCTGATTCTCGCCCGTGGCCTTGTCCTTCCAGTTTTCCGAGGTGGCGATGCTGACATTGGCCACCGCGCTGCCGCTGGCGGTGTATTTCACCTCCGGATCATTGCCCAGGTTGCCGATCAGAATCACTTTGTTGATGCCGCGCGCCATGCGTATTCCCCCTTGCCGAGTTTCGACACAGGTTATCATCATTTACGGCATTTGCGGATAGCCAGTACTGTTAAGAACAACGACACCGCGGCGCAGAACCACAGCACCGCCGGATTGCCATAATGCTCGCTGATCAGGCCGCCGCTGGCGCCGCCTAAAAAGATGCCGAGGTACTGACTGGTGGAGAACACGCCCAGCGCCGCGCCCTTGCGCGCCGCCGGCGCCGCCCGCGACACCCGGCTCGGAAGGTTGCCTTCCAGAAAGGTGAAGGCACTGAAGAAGGCGAGCAGACCCAGCGTCAGTTCGATGGCGCTGCCGTGCCACAAGGCCATGCCGGTGAATGCCAGCGGCAGTACGGTGACCGCGCCTGCAAATATCGCGTCCGCCCGCGGGCTGCGATCCACGCGACGCAGGAGCGGCAGCACAAGGATCGTCGCCCCCACAAGGGCCGGCAGATAGACATGCCAGTGCTGCGCGCGCGGCAGCCCCGCCGCATCCCGCAATAACACCGGCACGGACACGAACATGGCCATCTGCAACAGATGCAGCAGCAGGACGCTGCCGTTAAGAAAGGTCAAATCCGGGTCCAGCAACACCCCCGAGAATGAACCCACACCCTCGGCAGGCGCCGCCTCGGGCATCGCCGGGATGCCGAACAGAACGAAGATGGACCCCAGACCGAGTACGCTCGCCAGCCAGAACAGGCCGCTCATGCCCAGATGCGGGTCGAGCACAGGCCCCAGTACGAAGGCCAGCGAAAACGAGGTGCCGATGCTGATGCCGATGATGGCCAGCGCCTTGGTTCGCTGGCTGTCGCGGGTGGCATCGGCGGCCAGTGCCATGAGCGCCCCGGCGACCGCACCCGCTCCCTGCAGGGCGCGCCCCGCGATCACCGTGTAGATGCTCGTGGCCAGGGCGGCGATGCCGGTGCCGATTGCGCTCAGCAAAAGACCCACGATGATGATGGGCTTGCGGCCGTAACGGTCGGAAAGCGCCCCAAAGGGGATTTGCAAAATACCCTGCGTCAGGCCGTGTACTCCCAGCGCGAGGCCGATGAGCGTGGCGGTCGAACCGCGGTAATCGGCGGCGTGCAGGGCCAGCACCGGCGTGATCATGAACAATCCCAGCATGCGCAGGAAGAATATGCCGGCTATGTTGAAGGTTGCGCCCAGTTCGGCGCGGGTCATCTTTTCGGCGGTCATGAATTCAAGGCAGTGGGGCTTTGCGTCGAAGGTGAAACTGACCGTATAGTACCAGTTTGCCTTCGATCTTTGGTGAAAGTTACATGGATTTAATCCGCATCCGCGGCGCCCGCACGCACAACCTGAAGAACATCGATCTCGACCTGCCGCGCGACCGGCTGATCGTGTTCACGGGTCTGTCCGGCTCCGGCAAATCCTCGCTCGCCTTCGACACGCTGTACGCCGAGGGCCAGCGGCGCTATGTGGAATCGCTGTCGGCCTATGCGCGGCAGTTTTTGTCGATGATGGAAAAGCCCGACGTCGATCACATCGAGGGGCTGTCGCCGGCGATTTCCATCGAACAGAAATCCACCTCGCACAATCCGCGTTCGACGGTCGGCACCATCACCGAGATCTACGATTACCTGCGTCTGCTGTATGCCCGCGTCGGAGAACCGCGCTGCCCCGATCATGGTGTGACGCTGGCGGCGCAGACGGTGAGCCAGATGGTGGACCAGGTGCTGAATGAACCGGAGGACACGCGGCTGATGCTGCTGGCGCCGGTGGTGCAGGGCCGCAAGGGCGAACACGAGCAGATCTTCGCCAACCTGCAGCGGCAGGGCTTTCTGCGCGCCCGCGTCGATGGCCGCATGATAGAGCTGGACGACCCGCCTGCGCTGGACCTGCGCCGCAAGCACGACATCGAAGTGGTCGTGGATCGCTTCAAGGTGCGGGCCGATCAGAAGCAGCGACTGGCGGAGTCGTTCGAGACTGCGCTCGCGCTGTCGGACGGCATCGCCAAGATTGCCTGGATGGATGACGAGAAACGTGCGTCGCTGGTGTTCTCCGCGCGTTTCGCCTGCCCGCATTGCGGCTACTCCCTGAGCGAGCTGGAGCCGCGGCTGTTCTCGTTCAACAATCCGCACGGCGCCTGCTCGGAATGCGACGGCCTCGGCGTCATCCAGTTCTTCGATCCGCAGCGCGTCGTGCAGCACCCGGAACTGAGCTTGCCCGGCGGCGCCATCCGCGGCTGGGATCGCCGCAACGCCTACTACTTCCAGCTCATCCATGCGCTGGCCGCGCATTACGATTTCGATATCGACACGCCGTTCCGCGATTTGCCCGAGCGCGTCCAGCAAATCATCCTGCACGGCAGCGGCAAGGAGATCATCGACTTCACCTACCTGCACCCCGGCGGCACGCGCCGGAAGAAGCACGCCTTCGAGGGCGTGCTCAGCAACATGGAGCGCCGCTACAAGGAAACGGATTCCAACATGGTGCGCGAGGATCTGGCGCGGTTCCTGTCCAACAAACCCTGTCCAAGCTGTGCCGGCACGCGCTTGAATCCATCCGCGCGCAATGTCTTTGTCGGCGATGTTTCGTTGCCGCAGGTCACGCGCCTGCCGGTGGGCAAGGCGCACGGATTTTTCTCATCGCTGAAATTATCGGGCCAGCGCGGCGAGATCGCCGGCAAGATCCTCAAGGAGGTGAGTGAACGCCTGCAGTTTCTCGTCAACGTGGGGCTGGAATACCTGACGCTGGAGCGCAGCGCGGAAACGCTGTCCGGCGGCGAGGCGCAGCGCATCCGGCTGGCCAGTCAGATCGGCGCCGGACTGGTCGGCGTCATGTACGTGCTCGATGAGCCGTCCATCGGCCTGCACCAGCGCGACAACAAGCGGCTGCTGGGCACGCTCACCCGGCTGCGCGATCTCGGCAACACCGTCATCGTCGTCGAGCATGATGAAGAGGCGATTATGGCCGCTGATCACGTCGTCGACATCGGGCCGGGCGCGGGCGTGCACGGCGGCGCCATCGTGGCGCAGGGCACGCCGGCCGATATCGAACGGCATCCCGATTCCGTGACGGGCCAGTATCTCTCCGGTCGCCGTCGCATCGCCGTGCCTGCAAAGCGGCAGGCCGTCGATGCCCTGCGCCTGCTGACGGTCAAAGGTGCGAGCGGCAACAACCTCAAAAACATCAACGTCGAATTCCCCATCGGCCTCATGACCTGCGTGACGGGCGTGTCCGGCTCCGGCAAATCGACACTGGTCAACGACACGCTCTACCGCCATGCCGCGCGGAGGTTGAACGAAAGCACGCTGGAGGCGGCGCCCTGCGCGGCGATTGAAGGGCTGGAGCAATTCGACAAGGTGGTGGACATCGATCAGAGTCCCATCGGCCGCACGCCGCGTTCCAATCCGGCGACCTACACCGGCCTGTTCACGCCCATCCGCGACCTCTACGCCGCCGTGCCGGAAGCGCGCTCGCGCGGTTATCAGGTCGGGCGCTTCAGCTTCAACGTCAAGGGCGGCCGCTGCGAGGCCTGTCAGGGCGACGGCGTGATCAAGGTCGAGATGCACTTCCTGCCGGACATCTACGTGCGCTGCGACGTGTGCAAGGGCAAGCGCTACAACCGCGAGACGCTGGACATCACCTGGAAGGGCAAGAATATAAGCGAGGTACTGGAGATGACGGTGGAGGACGCGCACGCGTTCTTCAACGCCGTGCCCATGGTGGCCGGGAAATTACAGACGTTGCTGGACGTGGGCCTGTCCTACATCCGCCTCGGCCAGAACGCCACCACGCTGTCCGGCGGCGAGGCGCAGCGCGTCAAGCTGGCGCGCGAACTCTCCAAGCGAGACACCGGCAACACGCTCTACATCCTCGATGAGCCGACCACCGGCCTGCATTTCTACGACATCGAGCAATTACTTGGCGTGTTGCACCGGCTGCGCGACCACGGCAATACCATCATCGTCATCGAGCACAATCTCGACGTAATCAAGACCGCGGATTGGATCATCGATCTGGGGCCGGAAGGCGGCGACGGCGGCGGCGAGGTTGTCGCCACCGGCACGCCGGAGCAGATCGCCGCGCATCCCACTTCATATACCGGCCGCTACCTCACCAAAACCCTCGCGCAATCACGGTCAGAACTTCAGACACTGCCTAAGCCTGCCAAAACGGTACGCGCCCGCAAAGCCGGAACTTAGCTTTTATTTTGCTACCGTCCTCTATCGTTGTTTATGTCATATTAGGTGGAATGAAGACCAAATGAGCATAAAGGCACGCATCGAAGATGCAGAACTGCTCTGGCAACACGGTCGCAAAGAGGGAACTTGGGCTTTAGCACTGATCGCCGCTGCAGCCACATCCCGAAAGAGATACCCCAGACCGATTCGTGATAGTGAGGCATTTAAGTCATTCATCCGAGACGTACTTCCCACATTGATGTTCGGAAAATCTCTTCAAAGTACTACCCCGAACCCAAGTATCATTTTTGATCAGACGCCAATTGAGGAAATCATCTATGAGCACCTACGGTGCAATCTAATTCATGAAGGAGATCCTGCTCCTCAGATAGCTTTCTCGGAATCTATAATCGTCGATGGGAAACTCCAAGCAATGCTTGCCGTTGGATCTCCGAACGTAATACCGGATATCTGGGTGATCAATTTACTAAAGGCTGTTCGTGAAGCGCCGGAGAATACTGCCGAATTTGGTACTGCCGCCTAACCGTTGCGTGCAGCCGACGCCCGCAAGCGGGCCCGGCTAACGAACACGTTAACCACTATTCCATTAGAATTTCAGCCGCAGCCCAAGCCTGCTAAAGTGGTGCGCGCCAGAAAAGCCGGGGCCTAGATTCTAAATATCTCGATGCTGCCCTCTCTCATTGCGGTTTATAATGCCTTTTGCCGTTTTCCCCAAAGGCGCTAAGGAAGAACGCATGGCACGGTGGTTTTGGGCATTTTTGGCTTTCAATATCTATTCCATATTCCTTCTTGCAGCGTTCCAGAAGAACACCTTATATCTGTTCGATGTAAAAATAGTGCAAGAGGCGCTGGCCAATAACCGTAGCTTAGACATTACGGAATGGGGGTGGAAAGATCATTACATTTGGTGTCTCTTTTCTAATGTTCTGGTTACAGCGCTGGCGGCGGTTCTCGCAGGTGCTATCGCGAAGACTAAAGGTGGGATTGTTGCCGCTACGGCAAATATTCCAAGCGTCCTCATATGGGGGGCAACTTTCTATCTTATGGTTTTCGGCGAGACAGAAATTGAGCAACAGACAGGATTTGCAGCGGTATCTATCGTAGCGATTCCACTAACTACGTGGGTAGCGCACTATTTCGGAGAAATGGGGGCAGAGATACAAGCCTCTAATTATCCCCAAAGTACCGTTCTAGGAGTTAGGCCATATCATTGGGTATGGATTGTGTTTCCTCTTTATCTCTATGCTCTCGGTATTGTGTTTGTTCTAGTAAAGTTTCTAGCACTTCTACTTTTTAATGGTATCGCTGTAAGCATAGTACAAATTATTATTTCTTGGCTTGCTCTCATCCCTGTAATTGTCTGGTTCGCTCCTTTGGGCTTCGTATACAGCGTTCTGTCTGGTGATGTATTAAGTAACAGATCTGCTGGTGTAAAAGCTCTGATAAATTCCGGGGTTATTGTCGGGGGCTTCGTACTTGCCTACGAAGTTCAGACAGTGTGTTTTGGGTTACTCCAAAAACTCATGTCATGGTGGTATCAGTAATAGCGGACTAAAGGATCGACGAATGATTGCTAGCGAAGCTTCGCAGCAACGCAAGCAACGGCGGCGTGGCCGGCGATGCGACCGCTGGCGAAGCAGGCGGTGAGCAGATAGCCGCCGGTCGGCGCCTCCCAGTCCAGCATTTCGCCCGCACAGAACACGCCCGGCAGTCTGCGCAGCATCAGGTTTTCATCGAGTTCATCAAAAGCCACGCCGCCCGCCGTGCTGATCGCCTCGCTCAGCGGGCGCGGCGCGATCAGTTGCAGCGGTAATGCCTTGATGGCCTTCGCCAAATGCGCCGGATAGTTGAAGCTGTCCTTGGGCACGACTACGCGGAGCAATCCGGCTTTCACGCCGTCGATGCCGGCGCGGCGCTTGAGGTGGCTGGCCATGGAACGCGAGCCGCGGGGCTGCGACAGTTCGCTGACGAGCCGTTCCAGTTCCCGTCCGGGCGCAAGGTCAAGCTCAATGCGGGCACTACCAGTCGCCGCGATCTGATCACGCAGCCGTCCGGACAGGGCGTAGATGACGCCGCCCTCAATTCCATTTGCGGTGACGACAAACTCGCCGGGCTGACGATGAGCGGTACCGTTTGATTCGGTGAAGCTGACGGTCACGGATTTCACGGGCTGTCCGGCAAAGCGCGTACGGAAATGTTCGCTCCAGTGGACATCAAAACCACAGTTCGCGGGGCGCAGGGGTTCGATGCGCACGCCGCGTTCCGTCAGCCACGGCACCCAGGCGCCATCCGAGCCGAGCTTCGGCCAACTGCCGCCGCCCAGCGCCAGCACGACGGTATCGGCGCGCACCGATCGCACGTTCTCCGGTGTGGCAAAGCGCAGGGCGCCGTCCGTATTCCAGCCGCACCAGCGATGCCGCATGTGGAACGTCACGCCACGCGAGCGCAAGCGGCGCAGCCACGCGCGCAACAGCGGCGCGGCCTTCATGTCCGCCGGAAACACGCGGCCGGAACTGCCGACGAAAGTCCCGATGCCCAAGCTTTTCACCCATTCGCGCAACTCAGTGGGGCCGAAGTCCTTCAGCAGGGGAGCGAGCTGCGCGCGGCGCGCGCCGTAGCGGGACAGAAAAAGATCGGGCGGGTCGGAGTGGGTGAGGTTGAGGCCGCCCTTGCCCGCCAGCAGAAATTTGCGGCCCGCGGAAGCCATCGCGTCGTAGAGGTCGACGTGCGCG
>Ga0335077_10008561_pt1 | contig 12698 bp, 9 predicted proteins | sample Lox_Sample_31_FD_207151 | JGI IMG/M metagenome (GOLD analysis project Ga0335077, IMG submission 207151) | Soil microbial communities from Loxahatchee National Wildlife Refuge, Florida, United States - Lox_Sample_3.1 | ecosystem: Environmental > Terrestrial > Soil > Wetlands | place: USA: Florida... | reverse complement strand
GGCAAGAACGCGAGCACCTTCGTCTACCGCGTGCGGGCCACCAACGCCGGCATTTATCAAGCGCCGCCCGCATCCGCCGAAGGCATGTACGACCGCAAAATCTCGGGGCTCAGCCAGCCCGGCAGACTGGAGATCGTGAAGCCATGAACTGGCCTCGAAAATGTGCCCCGATGAGTCGGGGCACGGCAGGCAGGAGTGCCTGCGCCACATTCGCCCTCCTCATCCTCATTCGCCTCTACCCGCACGCCCCGCTCGCCGACCGCATCCCGCTCTCCACCGCGGTCTGGTCCGCCGATGGCGAACTCCTCCGCGTCACCCTCGCGTCCGACGACCAATACCGCGTCTGGACGCCGCTCTCTCAGATGTCACCCACTCTCGTCGAGGCCTTCCTCCTGAAAGAAGACCGCTGGTATTACTGGCATCCGGGCGTCAATCCGTGGGCGCTCTTGCGCGCGGGCCTTCGTACCTGGCGAGGCCCCACTCGTCAAGGCGGCTCGACCCTCACCATGCAGTTGGCCCGCCTGCTCTACGGGCTCCGAACCCGCAGCGCCACAGGCAAACTCCGACAGGCTGCCGCCGCGCTTTGGCTTGAGGCCCGCTACTCGAAGCGCGACCTGCTGGAAGCCTACCTGAACCTCGCGCCTTTCGGCGGCAACGTGCAGGGCGTCGGCGCAGCCAGCCGCATTTACTTCAACCAGCCGCCCGACCGCATCAGCCTCGGAGAATCCATCACCCTCGCGGTGATCCCGCAGAGCCCCGCCGCGCGCGCCGGGCACGGCGTTCCCCAGGAGCGCTTACTGAAGGCGCGCCGCCAGCTTGCCGCCCAGTGGCTGAAGCACCATTCGGTTGACGAGATGGAGCGCCGCCAGTTGGAAGCGCCGATCCTTGCCCGGCAGGAGTTCCCCATGCCCTGGCTCGCGCCGCACTTTGTGGACGCGCTGCTGGCCGAACCTCGGGGCCGCACTCCGCGCGTCGATACCACCTTGGACGCCGGCCTGCAGCGTCTCGTCGAGCGGCAGGTCCAGCGCTACATCGCAGAGTACGGCGACCGCGGAATTCGTAACGTCGCGGCGCTGCTGCTGGACTCCTCGTCGATGTCGGTCAAAGCCTGGGTCGGGTCGGCCGACTATGCCAACGAAGCCATCGACGGGCAGGTGGATGGCGTTCTCGCCAAGCGCTCTCCGGGCTCCGCTCTCAAGCCCCTGATTTACGCCATGGCGCTCGACCAGGGCATCCTGCACCCGCGCACCATCCTGCGCGATTCGCCCACTTCCTTCGGCCCGTTCACCCCGGAGAATTTCGATGGCCGCTTCCTGGGACCGATCCCTGCCGAAGACGCCCTCATTCGGAGCCGCAACATCCCGGCCGTCTGGGTGTCGATGCAGCTCAAGCAGCCCAGCTTTCACGGCTTCCTGGAAAGCGCGGGTGTGCGCGGCTTGAAATCCGAGTCGTATTACGGTCTCGCCCTTGCCTTGGGCGGCGTGGAAGTCACGATGGAAGAACTCGCCTCGCTCTACGGCGTGCTGGCGAACCAAGGCATCCTGCAGCCGATCCGCGTAGTCCAGCCGGCGCGCCCGCTCCAGCCTCCCGAAGGGCCGCGCATGCTGAGCCCGGAGGCCGCCTTCATCACGCTCGAAATGCTCCACCGCAACCCGCGCCCGGATGAAGACGGAACGCTGCCCGTCCGCACCCGCTGGCCCGTGGCCTGGAAGACCGGCACCTCGTGGGGCTTTCGGGATGCCTGGTCGGCGGGCATTGCCGGCCGCTACGTGCTGGTGGTCTGGATTGGCGATTTCTCGGGCCGGGGCAATCCCAGTTTCGTGGGCGTCGATGCGGCCGCTCCGCTCTTCTTCCGTATTGTCGATGCTCTGAACCTCGCGCGCGCCGCCGAACCCGTTCCCGAGCGGAGGCCGCCTCCCGGCGCGAGCCGCGTCACCGTTTGTGCCGCGAGCGGCGACCTGCCCAACGCCTGGTGCCCGCAAACGGTCCAGACGTGGTACATCCCCGGGAAGTCTCCCATCCGCGTCAGCCAGTTGCATCGCGCCGTGGCGATCGACGTCTCGACCGGTCGCCCCGCATGTCCGCCATACTCCGCCGGCAGCACCCGCTTCGAGGTATTCGAGTTCTGGACGTCCGACATGCTCAAGCTCTTCCGCGAAGCCGGCATGCCGCGCCGCGCGCCGCCCGACCTGCCGCCTTGCGCTGCCGAGGATACAGCCGACGCCCCGCGGATCGCCTCGCCGGCGCGAGGCCTGACGTACACGCTGCGCCGCTCGCGCCCGGAGAGTGTCATCGCGCTGGAGGCGGGAGTCGCCGCAGACGTTCGCAACGTGTTCTGGTTCGATGGCGGCGCCCTGATCGGCAAATCCGCAGTGAGTGCCGGGGCTCTGGCGTGGCGCCCCGCGGCCGACGGCGCGCACCTGCTCCGCGTGATCGACGATCACGGCCGTGCCGCCGAGCGCGACCTTCAGGTGCAATTCGCGCCGTGACGTGTGCCGGCGCGGCAGCCACGAGTGCCCGCGTCCCGTCGTATGCTGGGTCCGGGTGAACTTATGGATCCGGCAACGCAACGTCGCTTATTGGTACTCCTGGCCCTTACCGCAATCAGTGCCTGGGGCCAGGCGAAAGGAGACAAGATGGCCGATTCGCAGGCGCTGGTCGAACATGCCAAGACCGCGGCCACCGCGCAGAACGAGTTCGGCATGAAACTGCTCGCGCTCGAAGTCGCGCGCAAGCCGCGCGAGAATGTCTTCCTCTCGCCTCTCAGCGTCTTCCTCGCGCTTTCCATGACCGAGAACGGCGCCGCCGGCAAGACCCGGACCGACATGCGCTCCACCCTCGCGATCCCTACGAGTCTGAGCGAGGACGACTTCCAACGGGCAGCCTCCGCCCTTTCGCAATCGCTGCGCTCGCGGCAGGATGTCGAGATCTCGATCGCCAACGCGCTCTGGGCCGATCGCAGTTTCAAACTGGCGGACGGATTCGTCCAACGTGCCCGGGAATATTACGATGCCGAAGCCGCCACACTGGATTTCCACCAACCGGCAGCCGCCCGTACCATCAATGACTGGGTCAGCCAGCATACCAAGGGCAAGATCCCGGAGATCGTGACGTTCGATATCGTCCGCGCCGCCATCGCGATCCTCACCAACGCCGTCTATTTCCGCGGCCGTTGGCTCGAACCGTTCTCCAAAAACCTGACACAGGACGCCCCCTTTCACAAGGCCGACGGCACGCAGAAGATGATACCCATGATGCACCGGGACCGGCTCTCCGGCGCCTACCGCAGCGGCGATAGCTTCGAGGCCGCTCGACTGCCCTACCAGACCTCGGGGATTGCCATGTATGCGATATTGCCGGCGGCGGGGACCACCCCGGAACAAGCGCTGGCAAAGATCTCGGTTGCCGGCTTGATACAAGGCTTCGATCCCGCGGAGCTTGACCTGCGCCTCCCGCGATTCAGCCTGAATTACGGCAACAGCCTGAAGGATCCGCTCGCCCGCATGGGCATGGAGATCGCGTTCCGCTGGCCCGGCGCGGATTTCGCGCCAATGGGCTCGTCGCGGATTTACATCGGGGACGTGATCCACAAGACGCGGCTGGAGGTGGACGAGGAAGGCACCGTCGCTGCGGCCGCCACCGCAGTCATCATGCGCCCCGGCGCGGTCATGTCGCGCAGGGAGCGGAAAAGCCTGACCTTCGACCGGCCGTTTGGCGTATTGTTGTGCGACGAACGGACGGATGCCGTTCTGTTTGCCGGCGTGATCTACGACCCCGGAAACTAACCTTGTAACCTTTTCCGCATCGGACAGTATCATAACCGACGCGGAACAGAAGAGGCTTTGCTAGCGGCCAGAGTTCCCCGTCCTGAAAAGGAGGATTCGATGAAGTTGGCACTTACGGGCGCGGCCTGCGTCGGTCTGCTGGTTTCCACGGGAGGCGTTCCCTTAATCGCGCAGATGCAGGACAACACCGAGAAACAAATGAGTTGTCAGAACGGCGGCTACGATGGCGAGCGCGCGCGGCACTGCGAAATGCGGGAGCAGAGCGTGGCTTCCATCGGCCATTTGACTTTGGACGCCAGCCCCAACGGGGGCATCACCGTGAAGGGGTGGCTGCGGGGAGACACGCTGGTCCGGGCGCGCATCGAGGGTTCCGCTGAGACGGCGGCCGCGGCGGCTACCCTGGTGAGCCAGGTTTCCATTGACACGTCGGGCGGCCTGGTACGCGCGATGGGGCCTCAATCCGCGAATAATTCCTATTGGAGCGTGAGCTACGAGATCTTCGTGCCCCAGAACACGGATCTTGATCTGAAGAGCCACAACGGCGGGCTTAACGTTTCGGACGTCCGAGGCCAACTCCACTTCGGAGTGACCAACGGCGGGGTCCACCTGAAGCGGGTTGCCGGCGACGTGAGCGGCTCCACGGTGAATGGGGGAGTGCAGGTGGAGTTGGCGGGCCCGAGCTTTGACGGGCGTCAACTCGAGGTCAGCACGCACAACGGGGGCGTTACCATCGCGATGCCATCCAATTACTCGGCGCACTTCCAGGCCGAAACGAACATGGGCGGTATTCAGTCGGACTTTCCGCTTGCTGTGCCGATGGCCGATGGCGGCAACGGCAACATGCGGCCGCGGAAGCTGGACTCGAACATTGGCGGCGGCGGCGCGCTGATTCACGTCAGCACCGTGAACGGGCAGGTCCGGCTGAAGAAGTCCGATACCCAGTAGCGGATGCCTACTTGTTGGCGGCCTGCATGGCCCCCTCGAGCGCGCGGAGGCGATCCTCCGATCCCACGACGAGATTCCGGGGGAAGGTGCGGTAGTTCAGAATCTCGTTGTAGATGGTCCCTTCCATGCTGGTATTCAGACCCAGCCCTGCCATATACTGCAGGCGTAGATTGCGGTCGCGATTGATTTCTGCGCCTGCCAGCCAGGGCCGCAGATCGGGCTCGCGGGTGGCGTAAGTCGCCAGGAGCCCGATCGGATCGAATCCCACTTCCCGCAGCGACTGGGCCACCCTGGCATAGTCGGGTTGGGCGAGGCGGCGGTCCAGTGCGTCGATGTCGATCCGCGCCGGTTCCACCTGTCCCAGAGCGACCGTGTCGTACCCCCCGTTGTTCGAATTGCCCCAGATCGTCCCGTTGGGGAACGCCTCGAAGAACGTCGCGAACTCGCTCTTGACGGTAGCCTCGTTGCTTTCATAGAGGGGCACCCATTGCGTGACGATTCCGCCGGGGTTGAGGTGCTCCTTCACCAGGTCGAAGTACTCCTTGGAGTACAGCGTGGCGCTGCCCTTCACCCACGGATGAATCGGGTCGGAGGTGATGATGTCGAACTTCTCGCGCGTGGTCAGGACGAAGTGGCGCGCGTCGTCGTAGACGATCTGCACGCGTGGATCGTGCATCACATCGTAGTTCTGCTTGCCGAAATACTCGGTCGCCACTGGCGGAATCAGCGGCTCCATCTCGCAGATGACGATTCGCTGGATTCCCGGATAGAGCACAAAGGTACCAGCCGTGACTCCCGCGCCAAACCCGACAATCAGCACCGAGTGGGGATCGCGATGAAACAGCGCGGGCATGTGGCCCAACATGCGCTGCAAGCGCATGTCGTAGGGCTCGGTCGAGGCCTCCACCTTGCCGCTGACGTGGAACTGCACCGCTCCGTCATCCCATTCCGAGATGGCGATCGAGGAGTTCATCCCCTCGCCGGTGTAGAGGACTTTCGAGCGGTTCATGGACGTCATGATGCGGCGCCCGTACGCGATCAGCATGCCGGGGGCCCCATTCAAATTCGAGGCCAGCACACCGGCGATCACCAGCGAGGCTGCCAGTCCGGCCGCGCCCAGCGCGCTGCGCGCCGACATGGCCAGGGGAGACAGCACGAACACGGCGCTCACCGCCGCCAAAATCACCAGCGCCCGTTCGCATCCCTGCGTGCCGATCCAAGGCACCAGGATCATGCTGAAGGACAGCGCGCCCAGAATCGCGCCGCCCGTATTGGCGGCGTAAATACCGCCCACCAGCTTCGCGGAATCTTCGCCGCGCGACGCCGCCGCCAATGCCAGGGGAAAGCTGGCGCCCCACAGCAGAGTGGCCGGCAAGATGGCCCACAGGCAGCGCACCAGGTCGATCTGGAAGGTGAACCACGGGCTGGTGGAGAGCAGCGGATTGACGGGCCAATACGGCAACGAGTCGCTCAGCATCATGGCGGTCCACGCGATTCCCAGCACCAGGAGAAGCTGGCAGCAGCCCAGGGCCAGCCGCGGCCGCACGGTCCTCGCCAGGAACGAACCCGCGGCGCTGCCCACCCCCAAACCCACCAGAAAGACCGCCAGAATGATGGAGAACGTGTAGACCGTGGCCGCGAGCATGAGCCCGAGCAGCCGCGTCCAGATGACTTCGGCGCCCAATGCAGTGGCGCCCGATAGCGCGATCGTCACGTATACCGGCCAATAGCCGCGGGCGGTGGAGGCGCTTGCCGGCGCGCTCGCGGCAACGGGCTGCGAGTTGGTTGTGCCGGCCCGTTGCGGCGTCCGCGCCGCCATCGCGAAGCTGACCAGCGCGACTGCGACGTTAATCGCCGCGGCAACCACCGTAGCCGTGGTCATATCGAAAACGCGCAGGAGGTAGAACCCGGCCAGCAGGCACCCGAACACCGCGCCCGCGGTATTGGAGCCGTAGAGCATTCCCATCCACGAAACACCTTGCGGACTCGTTTCGAGCCACCGGGCGGCCGCGGGCAGCGAGGCGCCCATCAGGAACGTCGGCGGCAGCAGGCCCACCGCGCAGATCAACGCCCGAAACAGGATCGCAGGCAGCCCGTGCCCGACCGCGGCCGTGTAGACACCGTCCAGCAACGGCATCACGAACAGCACCAGGATTCCGCAGGCGGCAATTCCCAGTTCCACCTTGCCGTAGACCCGCAGCGGGTGTTCCTTCTCCGCGCGCCGGATGCGCGACAACGCCAGGCTCCCCAGGCAGAGGCCGCCCATGAACGTGGCGAGCAGCACACCCAGCGAGATGGCCGTCGAGCCGATCACCAGTTGCAGCAATTGATACCAGACAATTTCGTAAATCAGCGCGGAACAGCCGCTGCCCGCAAAGACCAGGAGCAACAGGGGAAGATAGGGGCTCGGCAGGGGCCGCGGCGCCGGCGGCGAGGAGGCGCGGACAGACGGCGCAGGCGGGGATTTCAATTCGGATTTGGGCATTCGATAAAGCCGGTGTTGAACAGGCGTCCTACTGGCATGATACGTTACCGCCAGTTGCGACCGCGGGGATCCCAGTCCGCTACAACTGCCGCACCCGCAAGAGATAAAGCTCCTGCGCCTGCACATCTTCCGCCTTGCGAATCATGGCGTCCACATCGGAGTGAACGGAGAACAGACGCCCGCTGAGGGCGTCCGCCCGCCCGGATGCGAGCGTCGTCACAAGGTCGGTCACCACTTCGGGAGCAACGTCCATGCGGCCATCAAACATCTGCTGAATGAACGATAGATGGACGCGCGCTTCTTCGGACATCCGGGTTCTCACCAGTCCAGGCCGGAGCGCGAAGACCGAGACTCCGTGGGGTCTGGTTTCGAGCGCCAGTTGCTCGCTGAAACGCAGCAGGGCGGTCTTGCTGGCAACGTACGCGGACATGTCGGGGTATGCCTGGCAGCCGGCGCCGCTCACCACGTTGACGATGCGGCCCGACTTGCGCGCGATCATGCCGGGCAGCAGATAGCGGCAGCACAGCATCGGACCCCGCAGATTCACCTCCTGGCAGCGCCACCATTCGCCGGGATCGTTTTCCCAAAAGAGGCCGAACGGTCCACCGGTGCCGGCATTGTTCACCAGCAGATCCACGGGACCCCAGGCGCGCTCCACCTCGCCGGCCAGCCGCTCGACAAAGGCGCCCTCGACGATTTCGCCCGCGACGGTGAGGATCCGGCCCCCGGACGACTTCGCCGTCTCCGCGAGTTCACCGGCCGACCGCGCCGTGGCGGCGACCTTCCATCCATCCTTGGACAGACGCAGCGCGATCGCTTGTCCAATTCCCCGCCCCGCGCCCGTCACCAGTGCCACCATCCCGTGGAACTCCTCTCGTGCAATGGGTGTATAAAGAGGTTTCACGCATGGCATCCTCCTCCACACCCTCGGTTGACGCCGGCCGCCAGGACCGGTTGTTCAACGCTACCACGGTAGTGGTCGCGATCGCAGCATGTAAGCTCCTCGTCCACCTGTACGCCGGGCGGCACTACGGGTATTTCGTGGACGAACTCTATTACCTGGCGTGCAGCCGGCATTTGGGTTGGGGATACGTGGACCATCCGCCGCTGATCGCGCTCGTCACCTGGATTGCCCGGCTGGTGTTGGGGGACTCGCTGGCGGCGGTCCGCTTTCTACCTGCCGTGGCCGGCGCCGGTGCGGTGGTTCTTACCGCGATGATCGCGCGAGAGATTGGCGGCGGGCGCTTCGCTCAAGGCCTGGCCGCGCTCGGCGTGCTGGTGGCGCCGGGCATCCTCAGTATCGGCAATCTGCTCACCATGAACGCCTACGAGCCGCTGTTCTGGATGGGCTGCGCGTGGCTTACTCTCCGGATGATCCGGACGGGCAACGACCGCCTGTGGATTTGGTTCGGCCTCCTGGCGGGAGTGGGTCTGGAGAACAAATACTCGATGGGGATGTTTGGCGCGGGGCTGGTTTTCGGCCTCCTGGTGACGCCCCAGCGCAGGCTTCTTCTGAGTCGCTGGCTTTGGGCCGGCGGCGCGATCGCGTTCCTGATCTTCCTGCCGAATCTGCTCTGGAATGTGCAGCACCATTTTCCGTTTCTGGAGGAGCAGGCCAACATCCGGCGCAGCGGACGCGACGTGCCTCTCGGCCCGCTGGCGTTTTTCGCGCAGCAGGTCTTGGTGATGCAGCCGCTAGGCCTGCCGGTGTGGCTGGCGGGTCTCTGGTATTACTTCTTCGCGAAGCCGGGGAAGGCGTTTCGGGCGATGGGCTGGGCATGGCTGTTCACCGCGGCGGTGATCGTCCGGCTGAGCCCCCGCGTGTATTACCTCTTCCCCGCGTTCCCGTTGCTGTTTGCCGGCGGCGCGATCTTTTGGGAAGGGGTTTTCGAGCGCACGACTTCCGTGTGGAAGAAGCTGGTGTGGCCGGCTCTGATGGTGGTCACGGGCGCCCTGCTCGCGCCGATCGCAATTCCGGTACTGCCGCCGGAGACCTACATCCGCTACACCAAGGCTCTGCACATCGATCAGCCCAGGGTGGAAACGCATCGCCTCGGCCCGCTGCCGCAGCTTTTTGCCGACCAGTTCGGATGGGAGGAGATGGTAGCCACGGTGGCGGGCGTCTTCAACGGCCTGCCGCCCGAGGTGCGCCCGCGGACCGCCATCTTCGCGCGCAATTACGGGCAGGCCGGCGCTATCGACCTCTTGGGCCCGAAATACGGACTCCCGCCGGCGATTTGCGGGCACCAGAGCTACTTCCTGTGGGGCCCGCGGGACTACACCGGCGAGAGTATGATCGTTATGGGTGGGCGAATGGACGACCTGGAGTCGCGTTTCGCCGAGGTGCACAAAGTCGCGCGTGTAGAGCACCCCTACTCGATGCCCTACGAGCATTTTGACGTGTATTACTGCCGCGGCCTCAAAAAGCCTCTCGCCGAGATTTGGCCGCAGGTGAAAATCTGGGACTGATGCGCTACAGGCCCTTCTTCACGAGGAACGCGACCAGGTCGATCACGCGGCAGGAGTAGCCCCACTCGTTGTCGTACCAGGCAACCACTTTCAAAAGGTTGCCGTCCAGCACCTTGGTCATGAGCGAGTCCACAATCGAGCTGTTGGAGTTGTGCAGCATGTCGCTCGATACCACGGGGTCCTCGGTATACGCCAGGATGCCCTTCATGGGACCTTCCGCGGCGCACTTGAGGGCGGCGTTCACATCCGCGGCGGTGGTTGGCTTGCTCAGAATCGCAACCAGGTCGACCACGGATACATCGGGCGTCGGGACGCGCATCGAGTAGCCGTCCAGCTTGCCCTTCAACTGCGGCATTACCAGGCCGATCGCCTTGGCCGCACCGGTGGTGGTCGGGATCATGTTGAGCGCGCCGGCGCGGGCGCGACGCAGGTCCTTGTGCGGGAAGTCCAGGATCTTCTGGTCGTTGGTGTAGCTGTGGATCGTGGTCATCGACCCCTTCTCGATGCCGAATGCGTCGTGCACGACCTTTACTACCGGCGCGAGACAGTTCGTGGTGCAGGAGGCGTTGGAAATGACGTTGTGCTTCGCAGGATCGTACATGCCGTCATTCACGCCGAGCACGATGGTGACATCCTCGTTCTTGGCGGGAGCGGAGATGATCACCTTCTTGACCGTGCCGCGCAGGTGCTTGGAGGCGTCTTTTGCGTCCGTGAACAGTCCGGTGGATTCGACCACGACCTGCGCGCCTACCGACTCCCAGTCGAGCTGAGCGGGATCCTTGACGGCGAACACCTTCATCTTCTTGCCGGCCACCGTAATGGAATCGGCGTCCGCAGTGATCTCTTCGTGCAACATTCCAAGCACGGAATCGTACTTCAACAGGTGGGCCAGGGTTTTCGTATCGGTAATATCGTTTACCGCCACGAACTCCACGTCATCGCGGTGGAGTCCCGCACGAACGATGTTCCTGCCGATGCGGCCGAAGCCATTGATGCCAACTTTGATTGCCATGATTTCTCCTGATTCGGTGAAGGGATCGTTAATACAAAGGATATCAGGAGGCGGGTATCGGGAGCAACTCGCGAATCAGATTACAAACTCTGAAATTGCGGCGGTTATGTCCCGTTCGTTTCTCGAGCGCCGCCACCTGGTCCTCTGCGGTAAGATACGAGCTGACTGCCGATGCTGCGACTCATCGTCATGGCCGCTGCCTTGTCTGTGCGTGCCATCGCGGGCTCCGACCCACCCACCCTCGATGACGTCGTCCAGCATCTGTATGATTTCGACTTTCCTTCCACGTTCGAGCTCTTGGACCGGTACATAACCGCCCATCCCCGGGACCCGCTGCCCTACGCTTTCCGCTCGTCCGCGTATCTCTTCTCCGAACTGGACCGGCTGGGGATTCTCGAAAGCGAGTTTCTGATCGACGACAACCGCATTGTGGAAAAGAAGAATACGCAGACGCCCGACGCCAACATCCGCACCCGCTTTCTGCAGGCTCTGCAGGATACCGGAACGCGCGCCGACGCCGCCCTGAAGACCAACCCGGTGGACCGCGACGCGCTCTTCGCCTTGAGCATCTCGCAGGGCGTGGCCACCGACTACATGGCGTTCGTCGAGAAGCGCCAGATCTCCAGCCTCTCCGCGGCGCGCCGCTCCAACGACTACGCGCAGCGCCTGCTCCGCGTCGATCCCCACTTCTACGACGCCTACATGACCGCGGGCCTCTCGGAATACATGATCGGCAGCCTTCCGTTCTTCATCCGCTGGTTCATTCACTTCGACAACGTGAGCGGCAGCAAGGAGCGGGGCAAGCAGAACCTGGAGCTCGTCTCGCGCGAGGGCCACTACTTTCGCGCATTCGCCAAGATCCTGCTCGGCATCATCTGCCTGCGCGAAAAGAGGCCCAGGGAAGCGCAGAAGCTGCTGGTGGACCTGACCCACCAATACCCCTCGAATCCGCTGTTCCAGAAAGAACTGACCAAGCTCAACAACAAGCTGGGTGCAACTGCTGCCAACTGAGCCACGCTCGCGCCTGGCACAGCCGCCTTCTTTGAGATTCGTTCGCGAGGGACAATTAGGAATGCAACCTTATCGGACCCTCTTGTTAGCAGCATCCCTGGCCGGGGCGGCCTTCGGGCAGGCCGGTGCAACCTCGCAGCCGGATACGTTGCAGGCCTTGCTGGTGGAAGTCAGGCAGCTCCACCAGACTCTGGTTGTGATCCAGCGTTTGGCGGTGCAACAGCAGCACGTAGACGCACTGTCGCGGCAGTTGGATCAGGTACAACAACAGATCGCCCAATCCGCGCAGGAGAGCAACACTCTGACAGCGGCGTTGGCGGCGAACGAAGCGCGGCTCGCCAAAGAGCAGCAGATCGGGGCCGTGCGGCACGACATCGAGGATGAAATCAAGAGAGTCAAGGCGGTTATGGGGGAGAATGCGGCGCGAGACCAACTGCAACAGGTACGCCAGAACCAGCTTGCGGGCCAGTTACAGGCAGAGGAGGCAAAGTTGCGCCAGCTGAACGATCGCTTGGACGAGCTTGAGCGCGCGTCCAGTAACCGATAAACGCCCGCTGAAACAGCGTTACCGGAAAGTGACTGGCCGGGTCAGATCTGGTAGGTTCACCCAACGTCCTCTACATTTCTGCTCGGATGAACTTCAATTGAGCCACACAAACGGTACGGCTGCTTCGCCCTATCGAGCGTCTCGGCTCGGATGCCAGTTTGACTCTGTCACGAAACCTGCCAGTAGACCGAATACCGCTTGTCGAAGAGTGTGTTCAGCGGCACTAAAGTAACGTTCTTCTCCTGGCCTGTGGTGTGGAACGTGAGCGGCTTGTCGCCAGGCTTGATCCACGAACTCAAATCCGCGCCCGATGCCTTAAACGTCGGGATTTCGATCGGCGGCACGCCGGGCTGTTGCGGGGCGTTGGGGTTCGCGTTCACCCGCGGCGGAGCGCCTGGCGCCCGCATGCGCGGTGCATTGGGGCCGATGATCAAGCGTTCGGTG
>Ga0335077_10008557_pt1 | contig 12701 bp, 8 predicted proteins | sample Lox_Sample_31_FD_207151 | JGI IMG/M metagenome (GOLD analysis project Ga0335077, IMG submission 207151) | Soil microbial communities from Loxahatchee National Wildlife Refuge, Florida, United States - Lox_Sample_3.1 | ecosystem: Environmental > Terrestrial > Soil > Wetlands | place: USA: Florida... | reverse complement strand
TAAAGACGTGATCAAGTCGGGCGGCGAGTGGGTCTCTTCCGTCGAACTCGAGAATGCCATTATGGGCCACCCTGACGTTCTCGAAGCAGCCGTCATCGGCGTTCCGGACGAGAAGTGGGACGAACGCCCTCTGGCGTGCGTGGTGCCGAAACCGGGTTCCTCTGTGACTCCCGCCCAGATTCGTGAGCATCTCCGTGGCCGTGTAGCCAAATGGTGGATTCCTGAACGGTGGGCGTTCATCACGGAAGTGCCCAAAACCAGCGTAGCCAAATTCGACAAGAAGAGGCTGCGAGTCATGCACGCCAACCAGGAATTACAGGAGTTGGTCGAGCTGCGGTGAACGTCCAGCAAATCGTCTTGTGTCCCGGAATGCTACACACTCAAGGTGCACAGCATCTCGCCATGGTTGTATTGGCCTTCGCTGCGGGGTACGTCACCTTCTCGCCACCGGTTCGCTTTTGAGGTCGCGGGCGGATCGAGGATGGAAAAGCCAGTAAAGAAAAATCGCCTCCGAAGGATTTCTTCGCTCCGGAGGCGCTTGTATGACCAAGATAGCAAAAGTGGGTGCCAGTGGCCGGCACTGGAGGTCGGTAGCGCGCGGCCACTGGCAATCCCTACAGAAACGAGGTTAGCTGCGGCTTCCCCTTTCCACGGCTGCCTCGTGTCTCCCGGCTCCAGAGAGGCTATTTATTGCTGCCTCCCGAACCATGTCGACAAATGGAGTTTCTCTTATGCCGGAGAGTCATTCCGTGACGGCTGTCACAGGGGTTTGAGATATTTTCCACTGGTCCCGGGAGAGCGTTTCCTCACCCTCAAAACGCCTCCCCGCCCGCATTGACAAAGGCCGTCTCCCGCTTGAGAATCGGGATTCAGTTTATTTCTTCGGAAGGCCTTTCGTGACCGCTCTCATCACCACAAACCTTGGTACTCTTCCTCTGCTGGGACGTGGCAAAGTGCGTGATTTGTATGCAATAGACGACGCACTGCTTCTCGTGGCCAGCGATCGCATCTCCGCCTTCGATCACGTCCTGGGCAGCGGCATTCCGGGCAAAGGCAAAATCCTCACGCAGATTTCCCTGTTCTGGTTTGACCTGTTGTCGGATGTTGTTCCCAATCATGTCATCACGGCCAACGTGAGCGAATATCCTTCCGTGTTGCATCCGTTCGCGGACCAGCTCGAAGGCCGCTCCATGCTCGTGAAGCGCGCCAAAATGTTCCCTGTCGAGTGCGTCGCGCGGGGTTATCTCGCCGGATCGGGCTGGAAGGACTACCGGGCATCAGGGCAGGTCTGCGGCATCCCTCTGCCCAGCGGCCTCCAGGATGGATCGCGCCTCCCGGAGCCCTTGTTCACCCCGGCAACAAAGAGCGAAGGGGGTGCGCACGACGAGAATATCGCCTTCGAGGAAATTGAAACCCGAATCGGCGCGAACGATGCCGCCGAGCTGCGCCGGCTCACGCTGGCCATTTACAACAAGGCCGCCGCGCACGCCGAATCGCGCGGACTGATCCTTGCGGATACGAAATTCGAGTTTGGAAGAGTCGACGGGACCATCATTCTCGCCGATGAGGTGCTGACGCCGGATTCGTCGCGTTTCTGGGATGCCGCGGCGTGGATGCCGGGCGGCCCGCAGCCATCCTTTGACAAGCAGTTCGTGCGCGATTATCTCGAAGCCATCCACTGGAACAAGCAGGCTCCCGCGCCGGGCCTACCCGACGATGTGGTCAAGCGCACCCAGGCCAAGTACCTCGAAGCATTCTCGCGTTTGACGGGACGCGAATTGAAGCTCTGAATCCGTTGTCAGTTTTCAATATTCAGTTGTCTCGGGTGATTGGAACTGCTAAAAAGAAACAAACTCCACACGTTTGTCATCCTGGACGGGGCCGGTCGCGTTGCTCCGGGGTCCTTTGCGACGAGTCTTCATCGCTTCGGCGGAATAGAGAATTCCGAAGAGCCGGATGGTCGGTTCGCAAGGATAGAGCCACTACCCTGACTCGCAGCCGTTTCATTCATCACGTTTGAGATCAACGATGGGCGACGGAGAATGGAGCAAGAGTTCTCATGACGTTTGTTGATTGGGCGGTAGTTATCATTATGGGCGCGTCCATGATTGCCGGAATGGCGCAGGGCTTCTTCCGGTCGATCTGCTCCCTGGGCGGCCTTGTGCTGGGCCTCGCCGTCGCGGCGTGGAATTATCACCGGCTTGCCGACGTTTTTCTTCCCGTGCTCCGAATCTCGGCAGTTGCCAATACGGTTGCCTTCCTTTTCATTGCGCTGGTGATCATGGCGGTCGCCGCCCTGATCGGGAAGCTCCTTTCAAAGACGTTTAAATCCATCGGCCTGGGCTGGCTCGACCGGATCGCCGGCGCCATCTTCGGATTTTTTCAAGGGGTTGTGCTCGTCGTGGTCTTCCTCCTTGTAATATTGGCGTTCTTTCCAGGGGAACAATGGCTCGGCCAGTCGACGTTGCCGCGCATGTTCTTCGGCGCCCTGCACATAAGTACTCACGTGACCCCCTCGGAACTTTCGTCGCGCGTTCTCGATGGCTTGCGCGCCGTGGAAGAAGAATCGCAACGGCTGCTGCATTCCAGCGGCCATTGATCCGGATTTTTCCACTGCCTTCCACCGCGCGAGTGCGCGTAATATGACAGCTGAGTGAAAACAATAAGAGGTGCATGTGAAACGGGAACTGGAGACCCTTGTTGCGCAGATGCATTCCAGCGGGATCCGCTATGAAGATGCGGTGCGTGAATTCAAGCGGACATTCTTGCGGGAAGTGCTCATCGCGAACCGGGGCAACCAGTGCAAGGCCGCAGAAGAGTTGGGGATGCACCGCAACACCCTCAGCCGCGCCATGGCAGAATTGGAATTGAGCCACGCGGAAGTTCGTGCCAGGCTCAAGCGTCCGCCGCGCAGCGAGCGTCCTGTATATAGCGCCGTCTCCCAGGGCTATCGCCAGGGCTGAACGGCCCCGGAGAACATGCAGCCCAGAGCCAGAGAATCCAGTTTTCATCCGACACTCGAACCGCGGGTCGCCATCCAGCCGGGATTTGTGTGGGACGAGCAGGATGCCTATCTGTTCGACATCGACGGCACTCTCTTGCGCAGCCGCGATCGCATCCATGTAGACTCGTTCGCCGCCAGCGTGCAGCGCGTGACGGGATTCGAGGTCACGCTCGCCGGCATCGTCCTGCAGGGAAGCACGGACACCGGCATCCTGCGCGAAGCCTGCCACCAGGCCGGTATCCCGCCCGAGGTGCTCGAGGCTCACACCGAGGCGATCCTGGCGGCCATGGGCAAGTCGGTGGCGGAACAACGGCATGCCATGGACCTGGTGCGCATGCCCGGAGTCGAAGAGGCACTGCGGCACCTGGCGGAACGCGGCGCGCTGCTGGGAGTGGCCACGGGAAATCTGGAGATGATTGGGTGGATCAAGGTTGAGACTGCCGGCCTGCGCGAATGGTTCCGGTTCGGGGGATTCAGCGATCGCTTCCCCATTCGCTCCGAGTTGATCGCGCACGCCGCCGGCAAGGCCCGCGAGATGGCCGGCGCGCATGCGCGCGTCTGTGTCGTAGGCGATACGCCCCGTGACATTGATGCTGCGCGGGCCAATTCCCTGCCCGTCATCGCCGTGGCCACAGGACGATACACCTTTGACGAGTTGTTCGAATTGCGGCCTGAAGTTTGCGCAACCACGCTGGCCGACCTTCTGGCGCACACAGGAGCGGCGGCGTGAGCATGAAACGAATCTGTCAGCGCGCAATGATCGCGGCCATCGGCGTGGTCTGTCTGGCCGGCACGGGCATCGCCCAGGAGGCGCCCAAGCCTGCCGATCCCCCATCGGAGCAACCGGCGCCTGCTCAACAACCCCAGCTCCCCCCTCCGCCCACGCCCGAGGCCACTGGCAGCGCATCCAAACCGCCCTCGGGTCGGATCAATGACGCGCGGCAGCCCACCGGCAGCGAGCGGCGCCGCGCCTCGAAGCTGTACTTGTCCGGCGCCAGGTTCTACGAAGAGGGAAAGTTTGAAGAGGCGCTGCGCGACGATGAGCAGGCGGCCGCTCTCGATCCTGCCAACGAGAACTACAGGATGGCGGCTGAAATCGCGCGCAGTCACGCTGTGGCTGCGCTGATCCAGGCCGCCGCTAAGGCCAGGATACAGGGAGATGCGCCGGCAGCTCGCGCCGCGATTGCTCACGCGTTCCAGCTTGATCCGTACAGCTCCCAGCTTGCGGCACACGTGGGCGAATTGGGCGAAAATGCCCCGTCCAATGAGATCGCCCCTCGCAACGAGCGCGCGACGTCGGGCCTGGGAGAAATGGAACGGCTGCAACCGGCCCCCGGCGCGCGCAGCTTTCATCTCCGTGCCGGTCAGCGCCAGGTCATCCAGGAAGTGTTCAAGGCCTACGCGATTCAGGCAACCGTGGATGAGAGCGTCCGCGCACAATCGATTCGCTTCGACCTAGACGACGCCACGTTTGCGGAAGCCGCGCACGCCCTTGGGATGGCGACCAGGTCGTTCTTCGAGCCCATCGACGCGCATCGTGTGGTCGTTGCCCTCGATAGCCGCGAGTACCGTACCCAGTTCACGCGCAATGGAGTGGAAACCGTCTACCTGGCGGGATTGACCTCAGCAGAAATGACGGATGTCGGCAACATGGCGAGAAACGTGTTCGAAGTCTCGCAAATGGCTGTAGATCAGACCGCCGGCACGCTGACGCTGCGCGCGCCGCAAAGCCAGTTGGACGCATTCAATGCCACGCTGCAAAGCCTGATGGATGGGCGCAGCCAGGTGCTGCTCGACGTGAAACTGATCCAGATTGCGCACAACAATTCTTTAAGCACAGGAGTCACCCCGCCCCAGCAGATCACCGCTTTCAACGTCTACTCGGAGGAACAATCCATCCTGAATGCGAACCAGGCCCTCGTGCAGCAGATCATCTCCTCGGGCCTCGCCGCTCCCGGCGACACGCTGGCTATTCTGGCCATCCTTCTGGCGTCGGGACAGGTCTCCAGTTCGCTGCTTCAGAACGGGGTGCTCCTTTTCGGCGGGGGCCTCACGCTTTCCGGGGTCACCATCTCGCCTCTTACGGTCAATCTCAACCTGAATTCATCCGATTCACGAGAGCTCGACCAGTTCCAGATGCATCTCGGTGACGGGGAGGAGGGAACGCTCAAGAGCGGCACGCGCTATCCCATCCAGACCTCTTCATACTCCAACCTGGGCGCGGGCCTCCAAGGTATCGCCGGCCTCAATTCGGCCGGCACGTCGAGCAATCTGTCGTCCCTCCTCGGCAGCGAGCTCGGCGGCGCTGCCACCCCAACCATTCCAATGATCCAGTATGAGGACCTCGGCTTGACGCTCAAGGCGACGCCGTCCATCATGCGCTCCGGCGACATTGCCCTCAAGGTCGACATGAAGATCTCCGCCCTTGCCGGCTCAGCTATCAACGCCGTGCCCATTCTCGCCAATCGCGCCTGGTCCGGGGTGGTGACAGTGCCGCAGAACCAGGCGGTCGTGGTCGCCACTGAAATGGACAAGAGCGAGACGCACGCCATCAACGGCACACCCGGACTCAGCGAAATCCCCGGACTGAACAGCATCACGACCAAAGAGACCCAGAAGAATTATTCGACGCTGCTGATCGTGATGACGCCGCACATCGTGCGCAGCCCGCGCCTCTCGGACCACACCAACATGGTCCGCATCCAGCGTAACTTCCAATCTCGATGAAATCGGATGCCCCGCCCTTGCGGAATTGGACCAAACCAGAGTTGCCGTGTGCGCGAAGCCGCTGCAGCAAAGTCGCCGCGACAGCAGGGACGGCGATCCTGCGAGGACTTGGCGCACCGCCTGTGGCCGGACGCGATCAATGCGTCGAGAACGCAACCACTGTGCCTTGTTGCGCCACGTACACATGGCCATTGACGACGGTCGGAACGGTCCAGCGAACAATAGCGGACCCCAGTGACTGCGAATAAAGGAGGTTCCCAAGGTTGGTCGCGTCGAGAGCGCGCAGGGTCCTTGTGCTTGTGTCGATGGCCCAGACAATGCCGTTGCTGGAGCCGTTTGCGGAGACCACCGGCTCGGTTCCCGGATATCCGTACACCAGAGGATCCTGCGACACGGGCGTAGAAGAAAGCAGACCGCTGCCCGGGTCCAGCGTGAACATCTTCAGAGAGTCGTACAGTCCGCCGAAGTAAACGTTCTGTCCCCACATGGCGGGCGCGGTGTAGCAGGCCTTGACCGTGGGACTGGTTGGCCCGAGCCGGCCGAGCTGGTTGTCAAGCTCTTGAATCACGTTATCAAAGGTGCCCACCTGGCCCAGGTTGTCGCGATCGAGAACATAGATGGGCGTGGGCTTTCCGCAGACGATGAGTTCGTTAGGGTGCTGTCCGCTCTGCTGCGGGACAATCAGCACATCGCCCGATCCGAGATCGAAATTGGCCGCGTCATACGTCGACCAGTTATACGGAGCGAAGTAATCAAGGACTTGCAGACTGGGGCTGAGCTTGACCACAGCTTCTCCGAAATTGGCGGTACCGTCCATTGTCCCGTCGCCGGTGGCCACATAAATGTTTCCGTCTTCATCGACTGATGGCGCGGCGCCTCCCATCCAGATCCCGCCCTTCGACCCGGTTGGAGTTACGACCCACACGCTGTTCTCCGCCAGCGTTGCCGTGTCAAACGCAAAGAGAAGTCCGTGGTAAGGAATCATGTCCTGCATCGAGCCGATGGCGACATATACGTTGCCGTTTGCCAGCGTCAGTCCGGGCCGCTGCAGCTTGTGCATGGGCGCCATGTTTGGATCCGAGATCAGCACAGGACTGCCGAATCTCTCCTGGCCCGTGGTGATGTCCAGCGCGTGCAGGCGGTAGGGAAAAGTGGCGTTCTGCTCCGCGGTTTCGCTCACCACGTACATCGTATTGGTGGTGGGATCAATCACCGGCGTGCCGAGAATGCCAATCAGCGGCGCACTCGCGAATCCGACGCTGGCAGCCGAAACGGCTGTGGCGCCAGCAGGAATGAGACTGACCTGCCATAGCAGATTGCCCGTATCTCCATCGAATGCATAGACACTGTCGTTTGCCGTCGCGATAAACACTACGTTGTGCGGCATGCCATTAATCATCAAAGCGTTCATGTAAAGCGGCTGTGCACTTACCCAACCGTCCACGCTGGCCGTCCATACTATCCCGAACGAGTTCGAGTTGACATTTTCGGGAGTCAGGCTCAGTTCATCGGTTTGTGCTCCGAGGTTGCGGCCGCCGCCTTTCCATGCGGTGTAGTTCACGATGTCAACGTTCGCGATGGCCTGCTCGGTGTAGACCGGAAATCCAGGCGCTGTCGCCGTAATGGTGCAGTTCCCCTGCACCGCCGGCGCCGTGTACCCGCCGGAACTCGAAATCGAACCGCACGAAGCGCTCCAAGTCACAGGCTGGCTCGCGGTGAACGAGAGCGCATTCAACGCGTGCAGGTTGACAGAGGAAGGAGTGATAGTGATGGGCGAGGTCACCGTCACAATCGTCGAAGCCGCCGAGCCACTCCCATCCCTCGCGGTCGCTGTCACCTGGCAGGTTCCGGGAACAAAAGGCGCAATGAACAATCCGCCCGTGGCATCGATGGTTCCGCACGAAGCGGTAAAGATGGCTTTAACGTTAGTAGTGAACTGCTGGGCTGAGTTCTCGCTGACCGTCGGCGTGAGCGGTGACAACGTCAATTGCGCCGGAGCTCCGATCGTGTCCTGCGCCGTAGCGCTGTTCGCCGGGCCACTGGTCGCGGTTCCCGTGATGGTGCAAACCGAGCCCACAGGGGCCGACGCAGTAAACAGTCCCGCCCATGTAATGCTCCCGCAGTTCGCAGTCCACACCACCGGATAATTCGCCGTGAACTGCTGCGTCTGTCCCTGGGGGGTGGTGACACTGGCGGGTGTGACGGAGAGCGCCGGCGATATCGTAACCACCGTGGATGTCACATGTCCGCTGCCGTCGGTAGCGGTGGCGGTGATCGTGCACGAGCCCACGCTTGCCGGCGTCGTATACAGCCCTGTAGTCGCGCCGATCGTTCCACAGGACGCGGTCCAAATGGCCGGCACGCTGGACGTGAACTGCTGCTGCGTTCCCACGGGCAACGTCGGATTCAGCGGCGAGATTGTCAGCGGCATTGCTGCGGTAATGCTGTCGTATCCGTAGGCGGTATATGCAACCGAACCCGTTGCAATCGCCTCGATCGTGCAATTCGTTCCCACGGTTCCGCTGGCAGTGTAGAGACCCGTGGCCGTAATCGTGCCGCACACGGCGGTCCACGACACCGGCATGTTGGCCGTGAACTGTTGCGTCTGTCCCTGCTGTGTCTTCGCCGACGCCGGCGTTATCACGATCGGAGACACGACCGTCACGCTTGCGCTCGCACTCCCGCTGCCGTTCGCAGCCGTCGCGGTCACTTTGCACGTGGTGCTGGGATAGAGCGGCGCCTTGAACAGTCCCGCCGAAGAAACGGAACCGCACGTTGTGGTCCAGGTCGATGCCGTACTCGCCGTGAATTGCTGCGTCGCACCTTCAGTCACAATAACGCTCATCGGAGTGAGCGTGAAGGGGCCGGACGTCGTGGGCGCCGTGATCGTGTCATAACCGTAGGCCGTGTACTGCGGCGACGTGGTCGCAATCGCCTCGATCGTGCAATTCGTTCCCACCGTTCCGCTGGCAGTGTAAAGACCCGTGGCCGTAATCGTGCCGCACTGGGCGGTCCACGACACCGGCATGTTCGCCGTGAACTGCTGCGTCTGCCCCTGCGGGGTCTTCGCCGACACCGGTGTCATCACGATGGGAGATACCACCGTGATGCTCGCGCTCGCACTGCCGCTCCCGTCCGTGGCCGTCGCGGTCACCATGCAGGTGGTGCTGGGATGAGGCGGTGCCTTGAAGAGTCCTGCCGAGGATACGGATCCGCACGTTGTCGTCCACGTTGAAGGAGCACTCGCCGTGAACTGCTGCGTGGCGAATTCTTGCACTGTGGTTGAGGCTGGCGAGATCGTGATCGCCAATGCCGGAAGCGTCGAGAAGACAAGGCAAGAAAGGGCAGACACTGCCCGCAAGAGTTCGCGCATGATTCACCTTTTGGGCAGAGCGCAGTGAACGCGCGGAATTGACGGCTACCGCAATTCGTGAGTAACTGTATCCCGATGCCGCCGCGCAAGAGTCGACGCGATCCCCAGGATCGGGGCCCGCGGACAGGTCTTCGTCCGTGGGGTGAAGCGATTGGCGACCCCTGTACATAGCCCGAAAGAGCCAAAGCAACTCAGGAATTGCCGTAGTATATGCGAATCAAACTATCAGAAGCAACCGTCATTACCGAAGAGCAGCTTTCTGTGAAAGGCTGTCTTGCCAAGAGAAAACGCCTTCAACCCAACCAGCAAAGTGCGGAGCGGTGGGGTTGAAGGCGTCAGAAGGCTGGCAGAAACTTACTGCGCGGCCACGCCGTCGAGCCTGGCCTGGAAAAGAACGATCTGCTTGAGGGTGTCGTACGGGATCTGGTTCACCGGAAGCTGACGTCCGTTCACCAACAGCAGCGGAGTCTGGTTCACGTCCAGATCCTCGGCCAGCTTCACTGAGGACGCGACTTCCTTGTCGGTCTCCGGCGTGCCGGCGCAGGCGGAGATCTTGGCGGGATCGAGCCCGGCCTTGGTCACCGCGCTGTTCAGCGTCAGGGTTGCGCCGTCAGAAGTGCCCAGTCCATCCTGCGCTTCAAACACCGCGCTGGCGTACTGGAAGAACGCGTTGCTGCCGCCCAGCTTGGCCACGCAGACACCGTAGCTGGCAGCGCGCTTGGCCTCGGGATGAATCTTCTCCAGCGGATAATTCTGGAAAACGATACGCGCCTTGGGGAAATCGGCCGCCAGTTTCTCCATGTTGGCCTGCGCATCCTTGCAATGCGGGCACTGGAAGTCGGCGAACTCCACCAGTTCCAGATCCTTCGAAGCCGACCCCTTGTATGGCCCGTCGGCGCGTTGTTGGATCTGAGCCCGGTAGGCCGCAAATGGGTTCTCCCCAAAGGTGAGAATCGAATCCCCGGCGATAATGTGCTTGCCGTCGGGCAGCGCGAAAAACTGCAGCGCCTGCGGCTTCTGCTTGCCGCTTTTGTCTCCTACGTAGACCACTACCCTGCTGATACCTTCCACCTGCGTCTTGGCAATCTCCTCCACCTGCCAATAGCGGCTTTCGTCGTAGCCCCAGCTTGCCTTCAAAAAGGCATCCACGGTTTCCCTGGTGGGAGAAGCGGCGGTAAAGTTTGCCGGGTCAGGCTTTGGAAACGCCTGGGGAGTGGTGGGAACCGGCGCCGATGGCGTCTGCGCGGTCGCAGGCTGGGGTGCCTGGACGGGTGCAGGGGGCACTTGCTCCTGGGCAGAGGACTGGACGACGGGGAACGCAAGGACAGCCAGCGCGGCAATGCCGGCGAACGGGCGGATTGAACGGGTCAAACGATTTCTCCTTCTGGGGCGTGTTCAATTGGTACCAGGCGCGTTTTCCGAGCCATCTTCTGCCCTGGGCTACACCGAACCCCGGGTAAAACAACGGCTTCTTGAAACACGCTGTCGCGATTCCTTTCATTATCTCTCGGCTTATCCCGGAACGCCAATTAAAGAGCCCCGGGGGCGGGGTGCCGTCAAAGCCCGCCTGGGCGGTTTGGACATCGAACACGGCCGAACCCTAGACCTGCACCTTGACCGCGATCGGGAACCTTCGTCCCATGCCGAATGATTTCGACGTGACTTTCAGCACCGGCGCGGCCTGCTGGCGCTTGTATTCCGACCGCTCCACCAGTCGCACCACTTGTCGGACGAGTTCGAGCGGGTATCCGTGAGCGGCGGCAATGCGCTCTGGTGTCTCGTATCGCTCCACATATGCTTCGAGGATCGGGTCCAGAATCTCGTAGGGCGGCAGGGAGTCGGTGTCCATTTGCCCCGGGCGCAGTTCCGCTGACGGGGGCTTCTCAAGAATGGCCGGCGGAATGATTTCCGTCTCGCGATTGAGCCAGCGGCAAACGGCATATACACGGGTCTTCACCAGGTCGCCGATCACCGCCAGAGCCCCCACCATGTCGCCGTAGAGCGTGCAATAGCCCACTGCCATCTCCGATTTGTTGCCGGTCGTCAGCACCAGCGCACCCAGTTTGTTCGAGAGCGCCATCAGCAGCGTGCCACGGATGCGCGGCTGGATATTCTCTTCCGTGATGTCTTCCGCCATCCCCGCGAAGAGTGGTTCGAGCGTATGGGTGAATCCGCGAAAAAGCTCCGTGATCGACAGGACGTCAAAGCGGATGCCGAGATTTGCGGCCAGGCGGCGGCTGTCGTCGATGGAGCCCTGCGAAGAATAGGGGCTGGGCATCCCCACGCAGAGCACGTTTTCCGCGCCCAGCGCCTCGGTGGCGATCGCAGCCACAAGTGCCGAGTCGATTCCGCCGCTTAACCCGACAATGACCTTGCGGAATCCGCATTTGCGCACATAGTCGCGCGTGCCGAGAACCAACGCGCGGTACGCCGCCTCCGTGTCGTCAGATGCCGGCTCCACGATCGGTGAGGCATGGCATGGGTCCACGATCACCAGGTCTTCTTCGAACGAGGCGGCCTGCGCGATCAGTTCGCCGCGACTACTCAGCGCGAGCGACGAACCATCGAAGATCAGACTGTCGTCGCCGCCCACCTGGTTCGAGAGAAGCACCGGAATACCGTCCCGGCGCGCGATGGCCGCCAGCATCTGCCTGCGCACCTCCCGCTTTCCGTGCCAGAACGGCGAGGACGAGAGGTTGATGTGCATGGCCGGATGCTGCGCCTTGATCTCTTCCATTGGGTCGATCGAGTAGAGGCGACGCGGCCAGAACGTCTTGTCGTTCCACGCGTCCTCGCAGATGGTGATGCCCAGGCGCACGCCGTCAAGCTCGATCACCTTCTGCGAATGGGCCGCAGAGAAATAACGCTGCTCGTCGAACACATCGTAGAAAGGCAGCAGGCGCTTGTGCTGCTCGAGGAGAAGCTGTCCGCGATCCAGCAGCACCGCGGCATTCACTGCCGGTTTCCACCCCGCCGAAGAGGACCTGTCGGTGGGGGCCCCGGGGTTGCCCGATCCGGCCGGCACGGGCAACGCCACCCCTGCAAGAACCGCGGTAGAGAATTCGCGCGTTCTCCCCGCCAGTTCGTCAACTGCCGTGCGGCAACGGGCCAGGAAGCTGGGTTTTTCGAGGAAATCGGCGGGAGGATATCCGCAGATGGCGAGCTCGGAAAAAACCGCCAGCCGCGCGCCCTGTTCCGCGGCCCGGCGGCTTACCGCGACGATCTTGTCCAGGTTCCCTGTAAAGTCGCCAACCGTGGGATTGATCTGAGCAAGCGCGATCTTCACATCTTCAGTCTATTACGCGAGCGCCGCTACGATCCGGTACCCGCGAACACCACGGCTATGGTGCGCAGGATGATCTTGACATCCAGCCACAGGCTCCAGTTCTCGATGTAGGTCACGTCGAGCGAAATGTAGCTGTCAAAGGAAGGATCCTGGCGGCCCTGCACCTGCCACAACCCGGTGATGCCGGGAGTAACATCGAGACGGCGAAGGTGGCTCAGCTTGTATTCCTTCACTTCGCTGGCGATCGGGGGACGCGGCCCCACCACGCTCATGTCGCCGCGCAGCACGTTCAAGAACTGCGGCAGTTCATC
>Ga0335077_10008556_pt1 | contig 12701 bp, 10 predicted proteins | sample Lox_Sample_31_FD_207151 | JGI IMG/M metagenome (GOLD analysis project Ga0335077, IMG submission 207151) | Soil microbial communities from Loxahatchee National Wildlife Refuge, Florida, United States - Lox_Sample_3.1 | ecosystem: Environmental > Terrestrial > Soil > Wetlands | place: USA... | reverse complement strand
TTCCAGAGCGCGGCCAGCGGCCGCACTACGCCGTTGCGGTCAGGGTGAAACACCCGCTCATCCCAGTGCCGCGACCCAGCCGAATAGTCAGGATAGTGCCGGATCACGTCCAGGAACTGGCCGACGATACGCAGCGCCAGGGGTTCTGTGTACTGCGGCATGAACAACACGTGGCTGCGCTGTTCTTTGCGCACCTCGTGGATAAAGTCGGTGAAGCTCTCGGCATCGGTGAGGTTCAGTGCCGCGCTGGGTTCGCAGCCGTGACGATCGCCTCCGGACACCGCTGGCAGGTTCCAGCCTTCCGCCAACCGCAGCACTGCCTGGTTCTCCTCCCAGCTTCGGGTCCCGTTAAGCTCTATGGCGTGGACGTGCATGCCCAGTTCGGCAAGAAAACAGAACAAACCCTGCGCGTGCTTCTCCTTGCCGATGCCTCCCAGGTCCCACAGCGGATGATTCACTACCACCAGCACGTCCGGCATCTCGTCGAGCATCTCCAACAGTTCTGGAAGTTTCTTGTCGTTCGGCTGCTTGGTGAAATGATTCAGCAAAGAAACAATCGACTCCGATTGGCCGCTCGGAAGGTTATGTACGCCCAGGTGCAGAACCGTGTCCTTGTAGGGCACGCTCCACTCCAGGGACACGGGCACGCGCCTTGCCTCGGGCACAACTCGCAGCAGCATGGGCGCTTCGACGTTGTCGTGATCGGTCAATGAGATCATGGCGCTCACCCCCAGTTCGCGCTCGATCTGGTCGCGCTCCAGTTGGAATGCCGCCAGCGGCGGCAGGGGCGGTGTCCAGTAGCCTTTCCAGAAATCGATGGTGATCGAGGACTTCTCCCGCGCCCGCCGCTCTTGGGCCGCCAGCGCATGCCGTAGAAAGAAACGGTTCGCGGCGAATTCCGCTATGAAATACAGGCTTTCTCTCGAATGGTTGGTGTGTCCGTGCAAGGCAACGGCTGCGCGATACGCCTTCGCGGCCGCAGGTTCCTTCCAGAGATAGCTCACTTTGCGTTGCAACCCGCCTCCTTGTGGAATACCCGAGCGGTATCTTTCTGTGCAAAAACTGACACGCCAACGTTACGGCTTGATGACTCCCCGGAGAATTTCATAATCCGAGGTATCTCTTTCGTCATTGTCCTTTTCATGTTGGTTTAACCTTTGGTGCAATGAACTCTGCCTATACTCTGGCCTTGAACCCAAAGAATCTGCCAAACCGGCGTTCTGGGCCGGAAGACGCGAGTGCAGCGCCGCCCCAATTTTCTACGGTGCTGACCGGCCTTCTCCGCCACCCGTCGCGGATTCTCCGCCTGTGGAACTGGAAAGCTGCGGTGCTGAGCGTGATTCTTCGCGGTCCGATTTTTATTGGGGTTACCATCCGGCACGGGTGGGAAGCTTCGCTTGGGGCGGTTTTTGCGGAATCCGTCTTCTGCGCTCTGACTGCCGGATTTTACGGCGCGGTGGTGCAGTCACTCCGCAATGCCGAGCCGCAATGGCTGACAGTTACCTTTCTTACGGTCGTGCTGCCGGCCATTTTCCAAGTGTTGGAGTATGGCCTGCACTGGATTCGGGGAACGCCTCACCTGCGCCTCGCGGAAATCGTTTCCGTAGTTATTAGTGCGCTCTCAGCCCTGTTCAACTGGTACGCCATGCGCCGCGGCAGTTTGTTGGTCGGAGGTGAGGGCGACAGCTTCGGCAAGGATGTGCGCCGGCTTCCAGGGCTGCTGGTGGGCTTTCTAATCGTTCTGCCGCGCCGCCTCGGGCGCCCGAAGGCCAGGAAGGATCTGTGTGCGCTTTATTAGAACCGGCGCGTCGAGCCAGTTTTTTGAAGAGGCTCGGCTTCAGAGTCAGGTGCGACCGAGAGCCGCGCCTCTCAAATCAATCGTACTAACGGGCTGAATACTCCGGAGAACCCATCCATGCCCCTGAAAACCCTGCACCTCACTAATTCGTGGCACGAAACCTCCGGCGGCATCGCTACCTTCTACCGCGCCCTTATACAGCAAGCGAATGAGCGAGGCCACGAAATCGCTCTGGTGGTTCCCGGTCACATCGACAAGGTAGAACCGGTCGGTAGCTTCGGAAAGATTTACCACGTGCAGGCGCCGCCCGCTTTGTTCAACTCCAGCTACCGCATGATCTACCCTACACAATTTCTTGCGCCGGGGAGCAAATTGCAGAACATCGTGGCTTCAGAACGCCCGGACGTGGTCGAGATCTGCGACAAATACACGTTGCACTACTTCGGCGCCCTCCTCCGCCGGGGCCTCCTCCGCAATTTGGATGTCCGGCCCGTCGTGGTTGGCCTCAGCTGCGAGCGCATGGACGACAACTTTCGCAGCTATATGGGAGGAATTTTTCTCTCCCGCCAGTTTTGCTCGTGGTACATGCGCTGGATTTATTTCCCCTTCTTCGATCATCACATCGCCAACTCACGGTACACCGCTGCCGAACTGGAGGCCGCTGCCCGCGGCCATCTCGTGCCTCGCGGAACCTGGATTCGCCCCATGGGCGTGGATTTTACCCATCTGTCTCCCGAGCGTCGCTCCATAACTGCGCGCCGGCGGCTGTTGCAGGATTGCGGCGCCAATCCGGACACCATCCTTCTTCTCTACGCCGGCCGCCTGGTACCCGAAAAGAATCTGCCCCTGCTGTTTTCCCTCATGGACCACCTGGCAAAGAAAAAGAACAGCCGGCGCGATTTTCACTTGCTGGTAGTAGGCGATGGCATCGAACGCGTGCGCTGGGAGCGGGAGTGCGCGCAACGAAATCCCGGCGGCGTAACGTTCCTCGGGTATGTCAGGAACCGCGAAGTGCTGGCTGGTCTGTATGCTAACAGTGAGGTGTTTGTGCACCCCAATCCCCGCGAACCTTTCGGAATCGCGCCTCTGGAAGCGATGGCCTCCGGACTCGCGCTGGTCGCCCCCAACGCCGGCGGCGTTACCTCCTACGCCAGTCCAGAAAATGCGTGGCCGGTCGAACCCAATGTTGAAAGTTTCGCGGCCGCAATCGAAGAAGCTGTGGGCGATGAAGAACTCCGCCGGAAAAAAGTAGCCAAAGCCCTTTCCACTGCGCAGCAATACCGCTGGGAAAAAGTGGCGTCTTCATTTCTCGATCTCTATGTCGAGCTGCATCGTCAAATGCGATGCGGGAGCGCGGCTCAACTGCCCCCCGACTTCCACTCCACTCCCCCCACTGCTCTTCAGCGGCTTGTATTTCACGGGATCTCGCAAGCGGCGCAACGAACTTTTGTGGCGGCATCCAGCCTCTTCGGCAAATCAACTTTCGGCGCGAACACCTCCGGCTCGACCAGGAGCGAAATTGCCGGTTAGTGAAACTATCCCAACTGTGGCGGGCAGTGGAGAACAGGCCGGGCGACTCCGCCAGTTTCCCACGGGCTTTCTGTGGGGTGTATCTACCGCCGCGCATCAGGTGGAAGGCGGAAACGAGAATCAGTGGTCTGCCTGGGAGCGCGCCGGCCGCATCAAGTCAGGCGACTGCTGCGGCCAGGCCTGCGACTGGTGGAACAACGCCGAGCGTGACTTTGATCTTGCCAAGGGTCTCGGCATCAACGCGCTTCGCCTGTCACTGGAATGGAGCCGCATTGAGCCGCAGGAGAATTCGTGGTCCCCGGTCGCGTTGCAGCGCTATCGCCAGATGCTCACCGGCTTGCGCGAACGAGGAATTGAACCCGTCGTCTGCCTGCACCACTTCACCAACCCGCGCTGGTTCGAGCACAAAGGAGCCTTCCTCAACCCGCAGGCGCCCGCCCTCTTCGAGCGCTTCGCCCGCCGGGTGGTGAACTCGCTCGGCGACCTTTGCAATCTCTGGGTCACCTTCAATGAGCCCAACGTTTACGCAACGCTCGGCTACGTCACCGGCGAATTCCCGCCCGGCCGCACTGGCGAAATCGCCACCTCACTCAAAGTGATGAACGCCCAGGCCCGCTGCCACCTCCGCGCGTACCGCGCTATTCATGAACTGCGGCCCGATGCCCGGGTCGGCTGGGCGCAGCACTACATCGTCTTTCAGCCCGTGCGCGGCGGCATCGATCGCCTCATCGCAGGCCTGCAAGGCCACATCTTCAATGAAGGATTCCTGCAGTTGATGGAGCAGGGCAGATTTTCCTTTCCCTTCAACCTGGTGGACGGCGCAGTCAAGGAAGCTAAAGGCGCCTGCGATTTCGTCGGCCTCAACGTTTACAACCGCTTCCACGTGAGTTTCGATCTCAAGAGCGCAGCCCAACTTTTCGGACGGGTCTTCGTTCCGCCGGAAGTCCCTCAAGGCGATCCCGGAGTAGAAAAGCCCTATGGCGAGGCCTATCCCGGCGCGATCCGCGCCGCGGTGCAGCGTGCCGCTCGCCTGGGCAAGCCGATCTACATTCTCGAGAACGGCGTGCCCGACGCAGCCGACCGCCTCCGCCCCTGGCTCATCGTGAACGCCATCAAGGAAGTGCACACCCTCATCGCCGAAGGCCACGACATCCGCGGCTACTTCCACTGGACTCTCACCGACAACTTCGAATGGAACGAAGGCTGGAAACTCCGCTTCGGCCTCTTCGCGCTGGACCCAAACACCCAGGAGCGGACGATGCGCGAAAGCGCCCGCCTTTACAGCGAAATCGTGCGCAGGAATGGGCTGTCACGCGAATTGGCAGAGAGGTTCGGCGCCCGCGCCTAGATCGGGAGTAGAGCAGGTTAGGTCGATCCCGCCCAGGCCGCCCCGAAGGTGTTCGCCTGCGCCAGATCGGATGATGTTCTCGCCGCAGCCCCAACCTGCCGCTGCTGTATCACATCCAGAATCACCGGCACCTCAAACAGCGCCCGGTTGGAGTAAGCGGCAGTGTTCGCGCGGAACTCCGCGAACGTGGCAGGCTCCAACAAGCGCTCAACTCCGCCGGCAATTTCCCGGAAACTCGGCAGCACAATTCCCATGCGCTTCTCCACCAGCCACTCCGTGTTGTAGCGCTCCTGCGGCATGGTGCGCGCGTTGCGCTCCACAATTACCGGCAGATGGAACTGCAAGGCTTCGCTGATGCTTCCCGGGCCGGGCTTGCCGATGAAGAAATCCGCCAGCGCCATGTAGTAGTCCACATTCGAAGTGAATCCCTCCACCACCATGCGCTTGCTCAAGCGTAGCCCGCGAAGCTGTTCCTGAATCTTCTCGCTGTGCCCGCACAACATGATGAGCTGCACCTCAACCGGGCTCTCCTCCATCCGCTTCGCAATCTCCACCATGGCCGGCGAGCCGTGGCCGCCAAACAGCACCACACCGGTGGGAACATCAGGCAGCAATCCGATGCGCTCCCGCTCGCACGCCCGGTCGAGCACCGGCGGCTGATAGAACTTCGGCTTCAGGATCATCCCCGAAGCCTCAAAAATCATCTCTTTCGCGTGGCCCATCTCCAGTGCCTGCCGCCGCGCCCGCTCCGTCCCGCAAATCAGATATTGCGATTCCTTTTCCATCCAGAAATGCGGCGGATAGTCCGCGAAATCGGTCAGCAGAGTCACAAATGCCGCCTCCGGCAACTCGTGCCGAATGCTCTCTGCCATCGCCCGGTTGAAATGCGGGATCACGGAAAGCACCAGGTCCGCCGGATTCTGCGACCAGTAATTCCGCAGCAGCTTTACGATCCGCCCATGCTTCAGCCGGATCAGCCTTTGCAGAAGCGGCAGCAGTTGCGGCGAAAGCCGCGTCCAGCCCTTGCGCAGAACCAGGTTGTAGGCGTCCTGCGTGCGCATGCCGGTTACGCCCCGGAAGATGTCCACAGTATCCAGCAGTTCCTGTAGGTTGAGCAGTTGCACCGTCCAGCTCTGCGGCTGCTCTTCCAGGGTATTCTTCAGCGCTTCCGCGGCGTTGCGGTGTCCTCCGCCCGCGTCGAAGAAGACGATCGTCATCCTGCGCATAGTGGCCTCAGAGGAAGTCTGCTCCCATGGTTTGTAGCGGAGTGTGGACGAGGCAGGAAAGTGCCTTGCGTTGTACCAGGAAAACGCGTCGCAAACCAGAAACCGGGCACCTTAACAGTTTGCTGTGGTTTCTTTACAAAATGATGAATATCCGATGAATGGAATGTGAATAAACGCGTGTAGGGACGGGGCTTGCCCCGGGCTTGCCCCCTCGAGTGAAGCGAGGGCCTAATCGCCACAAACGCGGGCAGCCGCAGACCGTCCCCCTTTCAAACGCCTGGTGCCCAGGCTCGCTCCGCTCGCTGGACGGGGCAAGCCCCGTCCCTACACGAGCCCGCACCTGCCCCTGTGATATATTGCGAGTCTTTGCGGCGATGCCGGGTAACGTCCAGCGGGCCGGACCTCGGGGTAAGAAAAGGGTGACGATGGTCAAATCGACTACGGAGTCTTCCTCAGCAAGCGAGCATCACGGTTCGTTATTTCCCTCGGGCAATTTCCTTCCATTCTTCCTGGTGACCGCGCTTTTCTTCCTCTGGGGCGTGCCCAACAATCTCAACGACGTCCTCATCCGCCAGTTCATGAAGTCCTTTGCCATCACCCGTTTCCAGGCCGGCCTCATCCAGTCCGCCTTCTACATGGGCTATTTCGTTCTCGCTCTGCCCGCCGGCCTGCTCATGCACAAGAAGGGCTACAAAGCCGGATTCATCACCGGCCTGGTTCTATTCGGCACCGGCGCATGCCTGTTCTGGCCAGCCGCACTGGCTGGGCGCTATTCCTTCTTTCTGATTGCCCTATTCGTCATCGCCAGCGGCCTCTCATTCCTTGAAACCGCTTCCAATCCGTTCATCGCCCAGTGCGGCGACCCCGAAACCTCCGAGCGCCGCCTGAATTTCTCCCAGGCGTTCAATCCCATCGGATCGATTACCGGTGTTCTGGTCGGCACGATTTTCATCTTTTCCGGCATCGAACTAACGCCGGCGCAAATCTCCGCCTTGCAGGAAGCCCATAAGTACGAAGCCTACTTGCGCCAGGAAACCCTGCGCGTGGTGCGGCCCTACATCGTTCTCGGACTGGTGGCATTCACCTGGGCGGTGCTGATCGCCCTCACCAAGTTTCCCGCTACCCGCGGCGAGACCGAATCCGCAAGCACCGGCAAGGGCCACGTCGGTGACCTCTTCCGCCAGCGCCACTTCATTCTCGCGGTGCTCGCCCAGTTTCTTTACGTAGGCGCCCAGGTGGGCACCTGGAGTTACTTCATCCAGTACGTTCAGGACTACACCCACCGCCCGGAAAAAGTCGCCGGCTACTTCCTCACTGGAACGCTGGTCGCCTTCGGCGTAGGCCGCTTCGCTTCTTCGTACCTGATGAAATTCATCTCTCCGCCACGGCTGATGGGCGCCTACAGCCTCGCCAACGTCGCCCTGGTCTGCATCGGCGTCTTCCTGCCCGGCCCCACCGGGCTCTGGGCGATCTTTCTCACCAGCTTCTTCATGTCGCTGATGTTCCCCACGATCTTTGCCCTGGGCCTCAAGGGGCTGGGCGCCAACACGAAAATTGCCGGCTCGTTGCTGGTGATGTCAATCATCGGCGGCGCGGTGATGACCCCCGCCATGGGCTTGATTTCCGAGCAATTTCACAGCTTAGCCGTCGCCTACCTCTTGCCCCTGGCCGCATACGCTTTTATTGCTTTCTACGCTTTCGTAGGATCGAAAGTGCAGCCTGTGGGTTAAATTGAAAGCGCAGGTAATTGAAGAACGCTCTGCGGCAGGAAAATCTATGACCCGTCGATACTGCCTCACCCTGGATTTAAAAGACGATCCCAAACTGATCGCCGAGTACAAGGTCTATCACGAAGACGTCTGGCCCGAAATCCTGCAAAGCATTAAAGACTCCGGCGTCGCGGACATGGAGATATATCTCCTGGGCACGCGTATGTTCATGATCATGGAAGTGGACGAGAATTTTTCCTTCGAAGCCAAAGCCGCTGCCGACAAATCAAACCCCAAAGTCCAGGAGTGGGAAGACCTGATGTGGAAGTTCCAGCAAGCCCTACCCCAGGCAAAGCCCGGCGAAAAATGGCTGCTGATGGATAGGGTTTTCAAGTTGTAGGAATCAGCTGTCAGCTCTCAGCTGTTAGCCTTACGGTATAGGGGTAACTGATAGCTGACAGCTGACAGCTGAAACCCAGCAGCTAACCCAATGAAAGCCCTCGTCCTCCGCAAACCCGGAGAAGCCGCCATCGAATCCGTCGCCGAGCCCCAGGCGAACAATGGCGATGTACTGCTCAAAGTCCGTATGGTGGGTCTTTGCGGAAGCGATCTGAACTCCTTCCGCGGCGGGAATCCCCTGGTCACCTTTCCCCGCATTCTCGGCCATGAAGTGTCGGCTACGATCGTCGAAAGCAGCCAGCACCTGCCCGGCATCGCCGCCGGCGCCAACGTCACTCTTTCCCCTTACACCAGCTGTGGGCATTGTTCTTCCTGTCTTCGCGGCCGGCCCAATGCCTGCCGCTTCAATGAAACTCTGGGCGTGCAGCGCGACGGCGCAGCCACCGAGTACATCCGTGTTCCCGCCGGAAAAATTTATTCCGCCAATCTCACCCTCCGCGAACTCTGCCTGGTGGAACCACTCACAGTAGGATTTCACGCCGTCGCCCGGGGCCGCGTCACAGCGGAGGATACCGTCGCCGTCATGGGATGCGGCGGCGTAGGCCTGGGCGCCATCGCCGCCTGCAGTTTTCGCGGCGCAACCACCATTGCGATCGATCTCGACGACGCCAAGCTGGCTCTGGCCGCCAAAGCCGGCGCTGCTCACACCATCAATACCAACCGCCAGACCCTGCACCGCCGCCTCGCAGAAATCACCGGCGGACACGGCCCCGACGTGGTGATCGAAGCCGTAGGCATTTCCCAAACTTTCCGCGCCGCGGTCGAAGAAGTCGCATTCACCGGACGCGTGGTATATATCGGCTACGCCAAGGAACTGGTTCCCTACGAGACGCGGCTTTTCGTGCAGAAGGAACTGGACATTCTCGGTTCCCGCAACGCTCTGCCGGAAGATTTTCAGACCGTGATCCGCATGCTCGAAGAGCATCGCTTCCCGGTGGATGACGCCGTAAGCGCGACAGTTCCCCTCGAGGAAGGCCCAGACATCCTGAAAACCTGGAGCCAGAACCCCACCCAGATCTCCAAAATCATGCTCCACTTGGACTAACCGTAGCGCCGGCGTCCCGCCGGCACCTAACGGTCGTTCCACAGTCGGCGGTGCAACTGTACCGAACGGTGCCGGCGAGACGCCGGCGCTACCCCGTAGTCTTAAGCGCCACCACACTCACGTTCGCATCCGGCGCCCGCGCTGGAACGTCGATCGTGAGCGACTCCTCCGTCTGCCGGAACTTCAGAGGCTCCCCACCCGCGAGCAAGCGCGCCGAAAGCACCTTCGGCTTCACCCCGCTGATCTCAAGCGCCCCGGAAGGCCAATCGAAAACATGCAGGTAAAGACTCTCGCCCTTGGCTGTAGTGCGTAGCGCAGCCACGCCCTGTACCGGCCCATAGGTCGTGCCATAGATCGCCTCGCCATTCACCGCCAGCCACTCGCCGATGGCTCGCAACCGCTCCTGAAATTCCGGCTGAATCACGCCGTCCGGCTGCGGCCCAACGTTCAGCAGAAAATTTCCTCCGCGGCTCGCCACTTCCACCAATCCCCGAATCAGAAACTGCGCAGACTTGTAGTCATGATCGTGCATGTTGTACGCCCAGGTGTTGTTGATGGTCATGCACGTCTCCCAAAGCTGAAAATCCTCCGGCTTGGGAACGCTGGTTTTCAACTTCTGCTGAATGCTCGTGTCTACCGCGTTGAACTTCACGCCCTTGGTGGGGATGCCAGCAGGTATGAACTGCTCCGGCGTCTGATAATCTCCCGGAACTCCAATGCGATCGTTCACCAGCGTCGCCGGCTGCAACTGATGGATGAGGTCGATAAAACGAATGCCGTCGAATTTCTCCTGGTGATGCAATCCATCAAACCAGATCAGCGCCACCGGCCCGTACCGGGTCAGCAACTCGGTCAACTGCAGCTGCATGTAGTCCAGATAAAGCGGCCACTCCGGACGCCAGGGCTCTCCATTCCAATTCTCCGCCGCCAATTTCGAGGTGTCGCGAAACGCCGGATGGTGCATGTCCGGCGGCGAATAGTAAAACCCCAGCGGCATGTTCCGTTCCTTGCAGGCATCCGCCAGTAGCCGCACGATATCCTTGCCGTACGGCGTGTTGGTGATCTTGTAATCGGTGTAGGAGGTATCGAACATGCAGAAGCCGTCGTGGTGCTTGGTGGTGAACACCATGTAGTGCTGCCCCGCCGCGCGCGCCAGGTCCACGAAGGCATACGGATCGAATTTCGTGGGATTGAAGCGCTTCGGCAGTTCGCGGTACTCAGCCTCAGTAATGCCCCACGACTTGGGCTCCATGATCGGCCAGGAAGCCTCCACGCTAGCCAGCGAATACGGCCCCCAGTGAATAAACATGCCAAACTTGGCATTGCGGTACCAGGCGGTGTGCTCCTCCTCCGACCCAAACGCAAACCCAAAGCGAGGCAGCAGCGGAAGCGATGACGCCGCCAGCGCCAGCTTAAGAAACTCCCGGCGATCCTGCAGATGAATGCTCATGCGCGTTGCTCCCCCATGGATTGCTCGTCCTTTGTCATCCCTCTATCCCCTGTTATCCCCTCTATCCCCTGTTCCTCAATCGCCCTGTCATCCCCAACCCACTGTCGTCCTCCTACCCTCTGTCATCCCCCTATCATTTGTCATCCCGAGCGAAGCGAGGGATCTCGGTCTTTGCGTCCTCATCAACACCGTCCACCACAACTACGCAACCAAATCCCTCAGTCCAAATGAAAAACTTCTTCCATTTCCGCCCACCACTCGCCCTCTTTCCGCGTCGCCAGCGGTTCCTGCATCGGCTTCATCACCGCCCACCATTCCTGCGTCTTGGGATGGGCAGCCATCCTGTCCATATCACCCGGGAAGTTTGTGCCGTGATACTCGAAGTAACTGAAAAGAAATCCGTCTTTGAAATAGATGGAGTAGTTTCTGATGTTGCAATCCCGAATTTTCTCAAGCACTTCCGGCCACACTGCGGCGTGATAGCGCCTGTACTCCTCTTCAATCCCAGGCTTCAGCCGAATCACACTTCCGAATCTCTGCATGTCCAAGCCGCCTTTCTTCGCGTCCTTTGCGTTCTTAGCGGTTCAACAAACAATGCGTGAAAACAGGAGAGCCAAACCACCTTCGTGTACCTTCGTGTCCTTAGTGGCTGCTTTCAGCGCGCATCGGCAAACAGCAAAAGCAACCACGAGGACCACAAAGGTACACGAAGGAGAAGCCACGAAGGAAACCCGATTCGAGGCTATAAGCGCTTAAACTGATTGACGAATTGCTTATATACTGGCTATGCTTCCGATGTCAAAGCATTTAAGCACTTGCAATGCCAGCCCATTCGGTTCTTTCAACCCGCGGCCTGGTCAAGAATGACCTGGCGGAGCGCCTCCGCAAAGAGATCATGAACGGCTCGCTGCCGCGCGGTGTGCGCATCGTCGAGGGCAAATGGGCGCAGAAGTTCGGCGTTGCCCAGGGATCGATTCGCGAAGCCATCAACCTGCTGGCGCTTGACGGATTCGTCACTAAAGAGCCCGGACGCAGCGCCCGCGTGATCCACTTAAGTGAGCGCGATGTCGAGCAACTCTACGAAATGCGCAGCGCCCTCGAAGGACTCGCCGCCCGCCTGGCCGCCGCGGCAAAAGCCGATCTCTCGAAGCTGCAGGCAGCGGTGGACGCCATGCGCCGCGCCGTGATCGCGGGAAATTGCCAGGACCTGATCCAGCACGATCTCGCTTTTCATCTCACTCTCTGCGAGCTTTCCGGCAACGCCTACATCGTGGACCAAAGCCGCCGCATCCTGCTGCCGTTTTTTGCTTTTGTGCGTATGCGCGTGGCTGCCAGCGGGCAGGGAACTTCCGCCTGGGATAAAGACCTGGAAGCCCACCAGCGCATCATCGATCTTCTCAACGAAGGCGAAGGCGATGTCGCCGAGCAGTACGTAAAGAAGGCGATGGCCCGCTTCGCCAAAACCGCTTACGACAACTGGGAGAAGCGCATCCCCCATGCCGGGTGAGCTAAACGAAAAAGTCGTGCTGCTGACCGGGGGCGCCCAGGGCATCGGGCGCGAATGCGCTCTTGCTTATGTCCGTGAAGGCGCGAAGGTCGCGATCCTCGACGCCGACCTCGATTCCGCGCAGCGCACCGCCGCCGACCTTGGCCCGCAGAGCATCGCGCTGCATGCCGACGTCTCCGATGGCGCGGCCGTGAGCGCCGCGGTCGCGGCGGTCATCGAAAAGTTTGGCCGCATCGACGCCGTTCACAACAACGCCGGCATCGCCAGCCCCTCCAAGCCCTTGCACCAAACCACCGAACAGGAGTGGGACCGCCTGCAGCAGGTAAACCTCAAGTCGGTTTACTGGACTACCAAATTCGCCTTCGAAGCCCTCGCCGCAACCCAGGGTTGCATCCTCAACACCGCCAGCATGGTCGGACTCATCGGCCAGCAGGACCACGCCGCCTACGTCGCCACCAAAGGCGCGATGATTTCGCTCACCAAGGCCATGGCCGCCGATTATGCCCGCCAATCGATTCGCGTGAACGCGGTTTGCCCCGCCGGCGTCTGGACTCCCATGCTGGAGCGCTGGTGCGAGGAACAGCCCAACTCAGGCAGCATCCGCCAGTATCTCGACGACATCCATCTTC
>Ga0335077_10008555_pt1 | contig 12702 bp, 10 predicted proteins | sample Lox_Sample_31_FD_207151 | JGI IMG/M metagenome (GOLD analysis project Ga0335077, IMG submission 207151) | Soil microbial communities from Loxahatchee National Wildlife Refuge, Florida, United States - Lox_Sample_3.1 | ecosystem: Environmental > Terrestrial > Soil > Wetlands | place: USA... | reverse complement strand
GACACGAGAACAGCGACCCGACGGCAAACCCGGCGGCGAGACGCCACTACCCGAGCCGATTCGCGTACAAGTAGCCAGAGAAGTCCCATGATGTCTCCGATGGCATGCTCCTGTCGGTGCTTGTCTGCCTATACAGAGATCAGAGCAGGTGACTTAATACACCTGGGAGGCGTCGAGATCGCGAACTCAGATGCCCGACCAGTAACCACCGGGCAGCGGACGGGCAGATCATGTGGCCAGCTCGCTGGGTGGTCTGCCCTGGCGCCTTGACAGAAAGGGTTGCTGAGGATCGCATGGCGGGGCCAGTAGGCATGGATCTGGATGATCTACGCGGGGCGCAGCGCGCCAGCGCTATGGCCAATGGCGTTGCCTTAAGCGCCACAGACGCATGATTATTTGACGTAAGTCACAATGAACACAACATTGTGCCTGGTCACAGCTTCATCGAACGTTGCTGATGTCGCAAAAGCAAGGACATTGAGCGCTATGGCCGGAAGCCGCTCTTAATCGGGCAGGAATTTCCTACCGGAACGGGAAAGGCCACGCGTTGATCGACGACAAAGTCGAAAGAGCATGAGTAAATATTCGGTTCGTGAATGGATATGCATTAGCTTGACACGCTCACATCGGCAGATCCGGACGTCGCCAGCCCAGCGAAATGGAAGGAATTGGCCCGATCGACCCGGACCTGGCCCGCGACCTGGCCGCCGCCGCGGCCCGCAGCCCCCGCTCCACCTGGTGCCTGACCGTCACCGACCCCCAGGGGCACGCCATCGGGCACGGCTGCGCCCGGCCCGCCCCGGCCAGCGGCCGTAACGGCCGCCCGGAACCCCGCCCGCCCGGCAGCCCCGACAGCCCCGGCAGCCCCGACAGCCCCGACAGCATCTGACGGGTCATCCCGAGGATCCGCCGATGCTTTCCCTGTTATGGGCCGCTTGTCCGGAAGATCGGCCAGCCGATCTCGGTGCGCCACTCGACGCCAGGATCGCCGGTGCCTATCAGGAGTTCGTGGCCAGCGGCCGGTACGCGGTCACCGCTGCCGACGACGTGGCCCGCCATGACGACATCGTCACCTGCACTATCCAGCTGACCGCTCCCGATGGTGAGGTCGCCTGGGCCGCCCGCGTCTTCCTGCTGCTCGGCGCGGACGGCCTCATCCGGGAGGACTACCAGCTGACGGTGAAACCCCTCGCCGGGTAGGCCGCTACGACCCGGCCCCGGCCGACATTGCGGCCGGGGCGCGAGACGCGGCCGCGACGGGAAATGCCGGTCGCCGGGTGCTAGGCCAGGCGGGCCGGGGAGCGGGAACCACGCTCCGTTCTGGATAAATAGGTCCTTACGGCGGGGCGGAGGCGGATCTTACGGGCCCGGGCTGATGTCGGGGGCCCCGCGGATGCCGAACAGGTCCCGCAGTGCGGTCAGGGCGGCGAGTTCTCCGCACCGGCCGTGCACGCCGGGGACCGGCGGCGTTGCCGACGAGCAGAGGTAGACGCCGCGGATCGGCGTGCGGTACGGATTCCACTGGATGGTTGGCCGGAACACGGTCTGCAGCATGGTCTGCATGCCAACGGCGATGTCGCCGCCCACGTAGTTCGGGTTGTGCGCCTCCTCGTCGGCGGCGGTGCGGACGGAGCGGGCCAGGACCAGGTCCCGGAAGCCGGGCGCGAACCGCTCGATCTGCGCCTCGATCCGGCCGGTCACGTCCACGTCGGAGCCGGCCGGCACATGCGTGTAGGCCCACAGCGTGTGGCGGCCAGCCGGGGCGCGGGACGGATCGGCGATGCTCGGCTGCATTACGAGCACGTATGGGTTCTCCGGGTGCTTGCCGGCGGTGACCTCGGCCTCGGCCGCGGCGATCTCCTCGAAGGTCGCGCCCAGGTGCAGCGTGCCGGCCTGCCGGCAGTCCTCGTTGGCCCACGGCACCGGGCCGGACAGGGCAAAGTCCACCTTGCAGACGCCGGGGTTGTACCGGTACCGGCGCAGCGCGGCCCGGTACCGGCCGGGGAGCTGGTCGCCGGCCAGTTCGGCCAGGCTCCGGGGCGAGACGTCGAGCAGGACGGCGGTGCCGGACGGGAGTTCGGCCAGCGAACGAACCCAGCGGCCGGTCTCGATGCTCCCCCCGGCGGTGAGCACCGCGTCGGCCATCGCGTCGGTGATCCGGGCGCTGCCGCCGACGACCACCGGCCAGCCCACCCCGTGCGCGAGCACGATCAGCATGAGGCCGATGCCGCCGGTCGGGACGGCGGTGAGCGGCAGCATGGAGTGGGCCGCGGCGCCGGCTACGATCGCGCGGGCCTCGGGGGTGCGCCAGCGGCGGACCAGGACGGAGGCGGGCAGGATGCCGCGGCTGCCGTACCCGGCCATGACCAGCGGGTGCGTGGGCACCCGCCGCAGCGGCTGGAGCAGTTCCGCGCAGATGTCGTCGGCGTGGCGGGTCAGCGGGCCGACCAGGCGCCGGTAGGAGCGGCCGTCGGCGCCCAGGCGGGCGGCGGTCTCGGCCACCGAGCGGGTCACGACCGCGGCGCGGCCGCCGTCGAGGGGGTTGGCGAACTCGACCTGCGGTCTGGCGAACCGGACGCCGCGCGCGGCCAGGTCGAAGCGCTGGAAGAACGACGACGCCAGGGCGAGCGGGTGCCCCGCCGAGCAGACGTCGTGCCGGAAGCCGGGCAGGGTGAGCTCCTCGGTCCGGCAGCCTCCCCCGATCTCGGGCGCGCCCTCGATCACCTGGACCTTCAGGCCCGCCGCGGCCAGGGTGACGGCAGCGGCCAGCCCGTTCGGGCCGCTGCCGACTATCACCGCGTCAGGGTTACCGAGCATGCTGCTAGGTTGCCTGCTTGTCACGACGGACGATATGAGCCAAGCCGATCCATGGCGCCGCGATCGTCTGCAGCACGCTGCGGATCATGGAGTTGTGCCAGATGTTGTTGGCGTGACGCCACTGACGTCTGGAGTCCACGCAGGTGGTCTTGGTCTCGACCTTCGGGTCGGGCACGCCGAGCCTCTCCCCCAGCGCGGTCAGCGTAGCGGCCCAGAACTTGTCCTCCTTGCGGTACCCGCCGAACGTCATCGCTACCTCGTACAGCGGGTCGTTCGAGCGCATCAGCACCAGGGCCTGCACGACAGTCTCCCCGTCGGCTTGGCTGTCGGCATTCCCGGCCTCGCGCTCGGCGGAAAAGGTGATCCAGCCCGCGAACATGTGCCCCTGCGGGGTCATCAGCGTGAACGACTCGGCGTCGGCGTACAGGATGAACACGCCCGTCGAGAGCTTCACGCCCCCGCCGATGGCCAGGTCGAGCAGGGCGACGTCGCCGGGGTTGATGCCGGTCAGCGCGCCGGCGAACCGGTTGCCCTTCGGCCAGAACTCCGGGAAGTGCTCCTTCCAGGTGGCGATCGCCTGTTCCGGTGTGATCCGGGATCCGGCCCTCATGCGGTAGGTCTTCTGCCACATCTTGCCGAAGCCCTGCACCGGCCCGGTGAGGCGCCGGCCGGCGACGTTGGTACCGCGGACGCCTTCCCGCGGGTTCACCTCGAGCCGGTCAACCTTCCTGGCCCAGCCGTCCGCGTCCCGCGGCGTGGCAGCGGCCTCGCGCGCGCTCAGCCCGATCTGCTCGGCGGACTTGACCCGGTCCGGGCCTGCCGTCTCGGTAATGGCCGCCCCCCTTTCCTCTTACTTGGCGGCGCCGTTGAGCGCCGATTCCTCGCTGTCGTAGATCGTGATGGCCTCGTCCAGCCGGGTGAGCTCGAAGATCTCCCGGTAGTGCTCGCTCAGCCCGTAGGCGGCGAGCTCCTGATGCTGCCGGTTGGCTCGCACCAGCAGGGTGACGAGCATGCCGATGCCGCCGCTGTTCATGTACTCAAGGCCGGCGAAGTTCAGCACCAGCCGCTTCGTCGCGCCGTCGCCGGCCGCCTCGTAGGCCGACATCAGCACGGGCTCGCACGCCGCGGTGACCTCACCCTTGATGTCGACGACGGCCACCTCGTCGCCGATCCGCCGGACGTCCATCGTGATCGCCGGTGCACTCATCTGAATTCCTCCCCTTGTGACCCTTGAAGAATGTGGTGAGCGTGCCGCTACGCGGCTGGTCCAGTGAGCTGGCTGACGGCGTGGTCGAGGTCCGGGAAGAGCTCGATGAAGTCCGACAGCCTGGTGATATCGAAGATCTCGCGGTAGTGCGGCGACAGGCCGCAGGCGACGACCTTCCGGCGTTCGGCCCGCGCGCGGGCCAGCACGCTGACGATCAGCGCGATGCCGGTGGAGTTGATGTAGTCCACCGCGGAGAACTCGAGCACGACGGTGCCCCGGTCGCTGTCCGGGGTGACCGCCTGCGCGTAAGCGTCGGTCAGAACCGTGGCGGCGGACCCGTCGACCTCGCCGGAAAGCTCTATGACGGCGGCACCGGGCAGCACCCGGGTCGTGGCCTCACACATGCTCGCCATGTGCAGCACCTCCAGTTCGCATGGTCAGCCAGATGGTGTGCCGCTGGCCATTGGTTGTTATGTCCATGACGTCGACCATGTTGCGGATGAGGAACAGGCCCCAGCCGCGCGGGCTCTGCCCGCCGTCCAGCTTCTTCAGCAGGTCGGGCTCTTCGGCGGCGCCGTCGCCAGCGATGCCGTCGCCGCCCTGGTCGCTGATCGCCACGACGATCTCGTCGCCGTTGTAGGTGACCTCGACCTCCACCGGGATCTCGGCGTGGTTCTTGTTACCGTGCTCGATCGCGTTCATGGTGGCCTCGGCCACCGCGGTCTTGAGTTTCTCGAGGCGCCCGTCGGGCAGGCCCAGGCCCCGCACGGACTCCGCGACCCGGGCCAGCGCGAGGCGCTCGTTGCCGGGCTCACTCGGCAACTCGAAGGCGTCGAGCCTGCGTGGCTTGGGCCGGGCTACCTGTGTCATCGCGGGCGCTCCTGGTGCCAGGCGGACGGCGAGCGCTGCAGGGACACCAGCGTGATGTCGTCCTCCTGTTCGTGATCGGGACCGGTGAAACTACCGAGTTCGGTCAGGCACAGGTCGATCAGCGCCTCGCCCGACGGGCCCTTGCCGACCAGCTCCGAGACCCGCGGGAAGCCGAACATCTCACGGTCCGGCGCATGCGCCTCGGCCAGGCCGTCGCTGTGCAGCAGGGCGCAGTCGCCCGGCTCGAACTGGAAGCGCATCTCCTCGTAGGGCATGCCCGGCATCAGCCCGAGCGGCATGCCGCGGGCGCGCAGTTCCTGCACGCCTGCCTGGGTCCGCACGTAAGGGACGTCGTGCCCGGCGTTGGCGAACTCCACCTCGCCGCTGACCGGGTCCAGCACCAGGGCCAGGCAGGTGACGAACATGTGGGCCGGGATGTCGACGCAGAGCATGTCATTGACGTGGCCGAGGACCTTGCCCGGCGAGATCAGCCTCGGCGCGGTGTCGCGCAGCAGCGAGTGCGTGCTGGCCATCACCAGCGCCGCGGGCACGCCCTTGTCGGTCACGTCGCCGACCACGAACATGACCCGCCCGTCCGGCAGCGGGATGAAGTCGTAGAAGTCGCCGCCGACGGTCCGGGCCGGGCGGTAGAACGCGGCCACATGCCAGCTCGGCAGGTCGGGCAGCTCCTTGGGCAGGAACTGCTGCTGGATCAGCTGCGCGATCTTCAGTTCCTGGTCGATCCGCTCACGCTGGCGGGCCTCTGCCTGCTGCTGGCGGACCAGCTGGCCGACCCGCATGGCCGGGGCGGCGTAGCCGGCCAGCGAGTTGAGCAGGCGCAGGTCGTCGCTCGAGTAACCGCGCTCGGACCGTCTCGGGCCCAGGCTGAGCAGGCCGACCAGGCTGCCCGAGGAGATCAGCGGGACCACCAGGACGACCCCGGCGCGCTGCAGGCTATCCAGCGCCGGAGACAGCAGCTCCAGGCGGGTGATGTCCACCGCGCTGGCCGCGCTGAGCAGGTAGCCGATCAGCGGATCGTTGAAGGCCAGGTCCAGCTCGGGTCCGGCCGCCACCACGCTCGGCGCGACCGGTACCACATCGGCGGCCGCGGGCGGCGTGCGGCGCAGCCAGCCGCGCACGCGCGAGGTCCGTCCGTCGGCGCCATCGGCGCCGACGGGCGCCGCAACCCGGGGCGCCCCCCCGGACGCCCCCCCTTCCGCCATTGACTGCGACGTCAGCTCGGACGCCCCCCCGGGCGCTGCCTCGGTCATCACCTCGGTCTCACGGGACACAGGTGCGGTCCCGCTGGCGCTCCCCATCTGTTGCGTCATGTCACACTCCGGGTTCGCGGCTCGTCTTGCGACGCACCTTCACGTTAGAAAGATTGCGATACGGGATCGTTACGGCAGTCAAGGTCTCCGGCGTGTTTTTTTACGGAGATACGTTACGGTGTCCCCCGTGAGCGTTAGGCCAGACCGACCCGAGCTGAGGCTGGCGCTGCTCGGGCCGCCGGTCGTGCTGCGCGACGGCGTCCCGGCCACCTTCGACACCAGGAAAGCTATCGCGCTGCTGGCGCTGCTGGCCGTGACCGGCCGCGAGCATAGCCGCGAGCAGCTCGCCGACCTGCTCTGGCCGGAGGCCGACAGCGCCAAGGGCCGCGCCTCGCTGCGGCGCACCCTGTCGGTGACCGCGGCCGCCATGGGCGCCGGCCTGACCATCAGCCGGACCGCCGTCCACCTCGAGCTCGCCGCGGTCCAGGTGGACGTGCGCGAGTTCGAGGCACTGATCCCGCGGCCGGACGCCGAGTCACTGGAGCGCGCGGTGCAGCTGTACCGGGACGACTTCCTGTCCGGCTTCGTTCTGCGCGGCTGCCCGGACTTCGAGGAGTGGCAGGACTCGGTGAGCGAAGGGCTGCGCCAGTCGCTCGCGCGAGCGCTGCAGCGGCTGGTCACGGCCTGCATCGCGGAGGGCGATCTGGAGCGCGCGACCGGGCACGCGCGGCACTGGCTGCAGCTCGATCCCCTGCACGAACCCGCCCACCAGGCGATCATCCGGCTGTACGGCTGGACGGGCCAGCGTTCGGCCGCCATGCGGCAGTACCGGTCGCTGGTCCGCGTGCTGGACCGGGACCTGGCCGTCCAGCCGCTGCCCGAGACGACCCGGCTGTACGACGACGTGCGGGCCGGGCGGCTGGCGCCGCCGCCGGAGCCTTCGGTGGTCCGGGCCGCGGAGCCGCCCGCCGTTGCCGAAGAGGGGCCGCCGGAGGGCGCGGCGACTCGGGGGACCTGGCCGCTGGTGGGCCGGGAGACCGAGCGGGCGGCGCTGCGGGCGGCGTGGCAGGCGACCGGCGCCGCGGGGCGGGTGGTGGCGATCGCCGGCCAGGCGGGCAGCGGGAAATCCCGGCTGATCACCGAGTTCCGGGCCGAAGCGGCGCAGGCGCCGCAGCCGGGCGTGGTGCTGGCCGCCCGCTGCCACGACGGCGAGACCGCGCTGCCGTTCGTGCTGGCCGCGGACTTGCTGCGGATCGCGCTGGCGGTGCGGCCGGATCTTCCCGGGGTGCTCCCGGCGCAGACGGCCGCCATGGCCGGGCGCCTGGTGCCCGCGCTGGCCGCGGCCCACCCGGATTCGGTCGCGCCGGCCCTGGACAGCCCGCTGGCCGTCACCCGCCTGTACGCGGCGATCGCCGACACGCTGCTGGCCGCGACCAAGGGTCCCGGGACCGGCGCGCGGGGGGTCCCGGGGGCGCCCGCCGGGGTGGTCGTGGTGGAGGACGTGCACTGGGCGGACGGCTCGTCGCTCGGGCTGCTCGCCTACCTGGTGCGGCGGCTGACCGACTGGCCGCTGCTGCTGGTGCTGAGCTGGCAGGGCGAGCAGGCCGGGCGGCTGCGCGTCCTGCGCACCGCGCTCGGTGAGGCCGAAGACCAGTCCCTCGGCGAGACGATCGAGCCGGGCCTGCTCGGGCCCGAGGCCATCGGCACACTGCTGGACCTGGACGGGATGCCGCAGGTCGAGGTGGACCAGCTGATGGCCGAGACGCGCGGCCTGCCCATGCTGGTCCGCGAGTACATCGAGGCGCTGCGGTCGGCCGGCGCCGGCGGCCAGCGTCCCGAGCAGGCCGACTGGTGGCCGCCCGCCAGCGTCCGGGACCTGCTGCGGGCCCGGCTGCAGGCGGTCAGCGAGCCGACCCGGCAGATGCTGACCGCGGCCGCGGTGCTCGGCAGCGACAACGACGCGGACCTGCTGCGCGCGGTCAGCGGGCGGGGCGAGGACGAGATCGTCGAGGCGATCGACGAGGCGCTGGCCCGGTCGCTGCTGACCGAGATCCCCCCGCCGGGCGCGGGCGAGGCCCCGTCCTACGGCTTCCCGTACGAGGCGCTGCGCCGGACCGCCTACGAGTCGGCCACCCTGGCCCGGCGCCGGCTGCTGCACGGCCGGGCGGCGGACATCCTGACCCGGCGGCACGAGAACAGGGGCCGTGACCCGGCCAAGACCCGGGCCGCGACCATCGCCGACCACCTGGAGCTGGCCGGCCGTGACGCCGAGGCCGCGCAGTGGTGGTGGCGGGCCGCACAGGTGGCCCGCGAGCTGTACGCGCACACCGAGGCGCACGCGCACCTGGTCCGGGCCCTGGCGCTGGGCTACCCGCAGCTGCCCGGGCGGATCGCCCTGGGCGAGGTGCTGGTCGTGCTCGGCCGCTACCGTGAGGCGCTGACGGAGTTCGAGACCGCCGCGGCGCTGGCCGGCGCGGGCGAAGGCGCCGGGGCCGACCGGGAGGTGCAGGCCAGCATCGAGCACAAGCTGGCCGACGTGCACCACCGGCTGGGCGACTGGGACCTGGCCGAGGCGCACCTCGCCGTGGTCACCGAGCTGGTCGCCGCGGCCGGGCCGGGCCGCCTGGCCCGGGCCGAGGCGGACCGGGCCGTGGTCGCGTACCGGCGGGGCGAAGTCAGGCAGGCGGCCGCCTTCGGCCAGGCCGCGCTGTCGGACGCCCGGGCCGCCGCCGACCGCGGCGCGACGGCTCAGGCCCTCAACGTGCTCGGCATGCTGGCCGCCCGGGCCAGGGACACCGCCGCGGCCGAGACCTACCTGCGTGACAGCCTGGCCGAGGCGCGGCAGCTGCCGGAGCTGGGCCTAGCCGTGGCGGCGCTGAACAACCTGGCCCGGCTGCTGGCCGAAACCGGCCGGAACACCGAAGCGCTGCAGGTCGCAGCCGAGGCGCTCGAGCTCGGCAGCGAGCTCGGCGACCAGCACCGGGTAGCGGCCCTGCACACCAACATGGCCGACCTGCTGCACGTCGACGGGCAGCGCGAAGCGGCGATGGCCCACCTGAAGGAGGCGGCCCGGCGGTTCGCCTCGGTCGACGTGGGCCACGCGCCGCGCCCGGAGATCTGGACGCTCGTGGAGTGGTAGCGGGCCCGGTTCCCGGCTCCCGCCGGGCGGAGCCGGCGAGCCAGACCGAAATGCGGGCCAACGTTCCGGCATCGGTACGGGCCGGTGCTTTTCGGGCCGAACGGGCCGTGGTTCCCGCCTACAGCGAGACGTTCAGCACCACGGTGACCGGGTAGCCGCCGGGGTTGACCGTGAGCTGCTCGTCCAGCGAGATCAGGCTGGAGGAGGTCACGGTGATCGTCGCGCTGGCCCCGGCGGCGAGCGATCCCGAGGCGGGGGAAACGGTGAGGCCGGCGGCGGCCGAGATCGTGTAGCTGACCGGGCCGCCCCTGGCGGTCAGCGTGAACGTACCGACCCCGTGGCCGTTGACCGCGACCAGCACCAGCCTGCTCAGCGACACGGTGAGGGTGCCCGGGGCCGCGGGCGGCGACGACGAGGCGGCGGGCCCGGATGAGGAGGCCGAGGAAGCCGGGGAGGTGGACCCGGACGACCCCGAGGCGGAGGTCGCGGAGCCCGGCGGCCCGGGCGCCACGTGCGAGCCCGATCTCGTGGCCAGCGCCAGGGCCGGCGCGGTCGGCCCGGCCGACGCCGCCGGCCCGCTGCCTCCCGCGCCCGGCGAGGAACCCGGGCCGCGGGAGGGGCCGCCGTGGCTGTTCGGCACCACGCCGGGACCCGCGCTGCCGCGCGCGCCGGCCCCGCCCGGGTGGGACGGCCCGCCGCCGATGATCAGCACCGCGCTGACCCCGGCCGCCACGACCGCCGTCGCCGCGCTGGCCGCGAGGGCATGCGAATGCCGGGTGAGCCGGTGCCAGCCGGACAGGCCGGGCGCGCGGCCCGGCCTCGGGAAGCCCGCCGGGCCGAAGTGGCCGGCGCGGGCCGCCACGGCCGCGCGGTGCGCCAGCCCGGCGGCCGTACGGTCGGCGCACATCTTGAGCACGTGCTCGCGGAAGCCGGGTACCAGCGCGACCAGCGGCAGCGCCCCGGCGAACAGGGCCGGCGTCAGCTCGCGGCGCTTGCGCTCGCCGCAGGCCTCGCACTGGTCGATGTGCCTGCTGACCCGCTTGCGCAGCAGCGGGGTCATCTGCCCGTCCCACCCGGCCAGCAGCCCGCCGAGCGTGGGGCACTCGCCGCGGCCGGCCCGTGCGACGATCAGCGCGCCGAGGGACCGCTCCAGCTGGCTGCGGGCCCGGGACTGCAGCGCGTGGGCATGGTTGCGGGAGACCCCGAGCGCGTCGGCCAGTTCGTCGTGATCCAGTCCGTGCACCAGGCTGAGCTGGATCACGTCCCGTCCGCCGGGGTTCAGCCCGTTGATCGCGTCCCTGACGAGCTGGTGCAGCTCAGCCCGCTCGACGGCGCTGGCCGCGTCGACCGATTCGGCTGTGCTTGTGTAGCCGCCCGCGGCGGCGGGCATGTCCACCGCCTCATCAAGTGCAGACGTGGGGTCCGCCGACCGCAGCCTGCGGAAGCACTGGTTCCGGGCAACCGCGTACAGCCAGGACTTGAGCTTGCCCGGGTCCCGGAGGCCGCCGAGCTTGGCCGTAGCGATGAGAAACGTGTCCTGCACCGCGTCCGCGGCGTCCTCGGGTTCGCGCAGCAGGGAGCGGCAGTAGGAGTACAGCGGCATCGCGTACGTGTCGTACGCGTCGGCGATGCCGTGCGGGTCGCCCGCCACGATGGCGGCGGCGACCTCCCGGTCCTGCATAGAGGTAACCGTAGTTCGCCTACCGTGCCTAAGGCGGCGCAAACGGCATAACCGCCCCAGCGGGCGCCGCGGCGGGGAGGTCAGCCAGGTCAGCCAGGACCGGCTAAACCGGCGAGCCGCGAGCTCCGGTGGTGCCGGTCCTGGCTGAGTCCTCCCCCGCCAGGTTTCACGCTTGGCCGCGAGGGTTCCAAGAACGTTACCGCTGGAACCACGCTCCGTTCTGAATAAGGCTCCTTGCCGTACTAGGCCTGGGGCTTCAGCAGGCCGAGGGGGCCGGGCGCGGCGAACCCGATCGTCAGCACGGTCTGGGCCCCGGAGCCGGCCGGCCCGGCGGACAGGCCCGACCGGGCCGGAAGGAACGGTGCACGCTGGGCCTGGACGAAGGCGAGCATGGCGCGGGCGGCCGGCGCGGCGGCGGTGATCTCCGCCGTCCGCAGCGGCGTGCCGGGGCTGGCGCCGGGACCGTCGTCGCCGAACGCCAGGATCCGCACCGGCTCCTCCGTGGCCAGAGCGGCCAGCGTGATCAGCAGGCGCGCGTCCACGCGCCCGGCAGCCAGCGCGGCCCGGACCGGCGCCGCGACGGTGACCCGCGGGTCGGCCAGCAGTTGGAGCCCGGCCGTCTGGCGGGCGCGCACGTCGGCGGCCAGCGCGGTCCGGTAGGCCGCCGCTCCGTCCGCCGCCACCGCGCGCACGTCGATCCGGGCCTCGCCGCCCCCGAAGCTGGCCAGGATCTGCGGCGCGTAGACGGTGGCCAGGCGGCCGCCGAACATGGCGCGTACGGCGGAGGTGGCCAGCACCACGGCCGAGCCCAGCGGGTCGGGCGCCCCGGGCCCCAGGACCAGGAGGTTCGCGGCCGGGAAGCCGTTGCTGACCAGCACCGAGCACATGACCGGGTCGCAGGCCACGATCGCGCCCGCGCTGATCTGGCTGGCCACCCACGCCGCGGCCTGGTCGCGGACCGCGCCGGCCCGGGTGAGCGGGGCGGGCTGGGCCGGGCGGCCCGCCTGCCCGGCCGGGGCCCGGGGCGAAGCCGGCGGGCTGCTGGCCGCCTGGACAGCCAAGATGATCACGGTGGCCCCCGCCGCGCAGGCCAGGCCGAGCTCGCCGATGCGCCGCAGGCGGCGGCAGGTGGCCGGCGACCGCGCCGGGCTCGGTCCGGTGACCGCGACCGTCGACTGGGCAGCGAGGTCGCCGGCCTGGCGAAGATGGTAGGCCACCTCCAGCTGCGCGCGCGGCCCGAGCTGGGGGGTGGCGGTGCGGGCGTGCCAGTAGCCGGCCGCCTGGCGGTGGGCGGCAGCCAGGCGCGCGGTCTGGCCCGCCTCGGCCAGTTGGCCGTGCAGTTCGCCCGCGGTCCAGTGGTGGACCCCCATCTCGCAGGCGGGCCGTGGCGTGAGCAGCCCGGCGGCCCGGACCTCGGCCAGGTCCGCCGGGCGGGCGGCGAGCACGCCGGGCGTGACCGGCGTGCGGAACACCGAGGCACGGACCAGCAGGTCCCGGGCCCCGGCGCTGAGCCGGCCGAACAGCTCGCCGAGCAATAGCCGGCCCGCGGTCAGCGCGATCACCTCGGCGGTCGCGTCGGACAGCTCGGTTGGTTCGGTGCTGGCCGGCGGCCACCCGATCCGGGCCTTGACCGCGGCGGTGACCCCGGCGGCCAGGTCCTCGAAGCGGACACCCGCCGCCAGGAGGGCTTCGAAGTACTCCATGGCCCGCGGGTGGC
>Ga0335077_10008554_pt1 | contig 12702 bp, 9 predicted proteins | sample Lox_Sample_31_FD_207151 | JGI IMG/M metagenome (GOLD analysis project Ga0335077, IMG submission 207151) | Soil microbial communities from Loxahatchee National Wildlife Refuge, Florida, United States - Lox_Sample_3.1 | ecosystem: Environmental > Terrestrial > Soil > Wetlands | place: USA: Florida... | reverse complement strand
CCGGTACTGTCGGCCTGGGCTTTGCCGGAGAATTGGCGCAAAGGAATGCGTCCGCCGGGCGGAAATGGGAATGGCGAAACCAAGCCAGCATCCCAAGGGAGCAGTTCAAACGGCGCGAACTGCACGAGTCGTGGGAAACCAGTAGGCCCGTCGGCGAATGGCCGTGGAAACGCCCACGAATCCCCGTCCAAAGCTAACGGCTCGACTGCAACCAACTCAGGCGAGGACCTCGATCAGAAAATCCTGGAGCTGGAGAAAACGGTCGGCACAGCCTTGTACCGTAATGTCCTGCGGGAATACGGTCGGGTCAACCAGCCAAAGCTGATCCGGGATACGGCAACGAAGCGCAAGGTCCTACAGATGCTTGAGTCCGCCACGCGCGGCTTTGGACGTCTGGAAACAGTTACTAAGCGGCTTGAACCGGAGACGGTTGACGCTCTGCTGGCGAAGCTCCAAGCTCCGCCTCTCAACAACATTGCGGACATCAAGACCCTGCAGAACGTCGTTCTCGGGCTGGAAGAGCTCGCCGGACCTGTCCAATCTCACGCTTAAAAATCCCACATCGGAATCGAGGAGGAGCGATGCGCAATGCTGGACGCATCAAGCTCGGGTACTTTCCATTACCCGTTGACGAGGCCCAGAGGATGCGGGCGCTGCTAGTGGCGTCAGCTCCTTATGCCGCTGTTGATCCATGTGTTGGGGATGGCACTGCACTGATCGAACTCACCAAGGATACGGTTGCGCAACTCGCCGGCATTGAACTCGATGCGGACCGAGCCGCGGCAGCGGCTGCGAAAGGAGTCGCCGCCATCCATGGCAGCGCGTTTGAATGCAAGCTGCTGGCAGAAAGCTGCTCGCTCCTGTATCTGAATCCGCCATACGACTGCGAGTTCGGGGCGCACAGCAACAAGAGAATGGAGCTGGTTTTTCTGGAGCATTGTTATCGCTGGGTGGCGACTGAGGGGGTACTTGTCTTCGTAGTGCCAGCCCCCGCCGTGGGCACATGCGCACGTTTATTGACGGCGCAGTTTGACCAGGTATGCGTGTTTCGACTGCAGCATCCGGAATCTGTCCGGTTCAACCAGGTGGTGGTGTTTGGCCGACGAAAGAAAGCGCATCTCCGAGGAGAACCCAAAGGTGCAGATGAGCTGCTACGCATCGCGTATAAACCGCATCTTCTGCCTGTCCTTAACCAAGAGTTGGGAGAGCGGTATGCGATTCCACCCTCATCACCGGTGACGATCACCTACACAGGACTGCCGCTCGACGAAATTGAGGATGCTTTGGGGCGTTCTGTCGCCATGCAGAATGTGCGCGGCATCCTGGTACGAAAACAACAAAAGATGACCGGCCGGCCGGTGACGCCGTTGCATAAGGGGCACGTCGGACTATTGGGCCTGCAGTGGCATGTTGAACGACTTCTTTGGGGAAGGCGATATGCGGCACATTGCCCACTGGCGATCAGTGAAGCATGTTCATGAGTTCAACGAAGAAGGCGAAACGGAAGGAGAGACGATCATTCGCAAGCGGGAACGGTTCAGCCACGAGCTAACCCTTGCTTACGAAAGTGGCCAAATCCTGGAACTCAAGGAGACCAAAGAACACGACAAGTCCTCCGTGGATCGCCATTGAGGCGGTTCCGAAGTTAAAGCTCAACGGCGTGCGGCGCGTTGCAGGCAGGAGCGAAACTCGGTGTTTGAGTAAATTTGCCGAGGGTCTTAACTCGATCGCTCAGTGGAAATCGGTACAGCCGCTGGGTCGGGGTTTCATTACAGACATGAGCCTCGAATAAGCTCATCAGTCGCTCACTAGCGGAGCTCAGAGCTTCGCTGTTGCCGAGTTCGATTTCAAACGGCAAGTGGCAGACGGAGCCAATGTCCAGCCATCGGTGTTCCGTACTCGACTCGTGACACGACAAATCTGCGTCTGCGGGACTTCATTGAACCATCCTGCCACATTCCCTGACCTCTCGCCAGCCTCCCTCAATTTCAAACCGTACCGCTGCCGTTCAAGAACCTGTTGAACGCGACAAAGGGAGCATCATGAATGAAAAATGCTCATGAACGTTTCGGAACGCTCCTTTACCGCCGTCGAACGGAAAAAACCGCAACGAACATCCGGGTGTATCTGGACGCTTTCGTAGGTGAGGATCAAGGCAAAGCCCACCTGGTGTCGGTCGTTGGCGGAGACGTGGAGATCGGCGCCCTGGCTGCCGCATTCGCCAATGGAGATTCATTTTCGGTAATGGATCCGTACGGTACCGAGAACATTGTTTCCCTTGGCGAGAAACCGATCTGCTTTCGCGGTTCGATCCGTGTTTCCGGACGAAAGCGACCGTTGCGTCACTTGGTAAGCTGCTCTCAGGAGTTGGCGGATACAACCTCTGACGGAAAGCTACTCTTGGTCAGCGACGACCACCTGTTTATATGGTCTTCTTTGGTGTGTCATTACGGCCTACCCGCCACTCCCGAATGGGGAGCTTGGATCACCGCCCAATTACAGCAGCAGAAACGCATACAGCCGCTTCTTGGTTTTGGGTATGGAGGCGTCGTGGTCAAGGCAAAGCGGAAAGAGCTACTGGCGCTGCTGCGGAAAGGGCTGCGTACTCATCAGCTTGCATTCCCCTTAACCAATGGCCCGGTGGAATGGCCCGACGTCGGCCTCGCCAAGAGAGCGATCCAATAAAGAGCAACAGTCGTGTTTGGATTCCGTTGCAAGCGAAACTCATTGCAAAATGTCCGAATCTAATATATCTTACGATGCATCGGAATATTTAGCGAGGTCGAATATGAGTCTCCAGGCACAGCCGACATTGACGCCCACGGAAGCCGCGGTCGTGGCCTCCGTCACGGTTCGAGATGTAAACCGGGTCATCGACGAAAGAATACTTCCTGACGAGCTGTACGTGGTTGCCAACGACCGCACCCGTCGTTTCTTCGTTGATAGCTGTGTCTTGATAGCTTTTTACTTCAAGACGGCGAACCAGCTGACGGCAGAGGAGCGAATCAAAACCATTGCCGATGCCAGCAGTCGTCTGCCGTCCATCTCGATGAAAAAGAACAGCCGCAGGAGCGCATCGAGGAGCAAGTGGGTTATCACGGAGGACTTCCTGACCATCGACTTGGCACCTTTCGTGAAAAGCGTTCAAGAACGATTCTCCAGATTGCAGGAGGCGCGAGCACTGGTGGTCGAAGATCCTGAAATCCTGGGTGGGATTCCGATTGTCCGGAATACTCGCATTCCGGTATACGATGTCGCCGCCTCAGCGAGCACGGGAATCTCGACCGATCGCCTGCTGGCTGCTTATCCTGGACTGAGAGCAAGCGACGTCGACCTTGCGGTTTTGTATGCCGAGGCGAACCCGCAACGGGGCCGACCGCGTCGAGTTCCGAGTCCATCACCTCGCAAGGTCTCTTTGGTTGCTCAGCGCCGCTTGCCGCGCCGGAAGCGTAGCGCATGAAACTCCTGATTGACGAGTGCCTGAGCACGGAATTGACGAAACGTGCTCGGGAGCGCGGCCATGACCAGGCGTCTCATGTGACCTGGATCGGAAAACGAGGTTGGAAGGACTGGCAACTGAAGCAACCCATCCCGGCGGGGCAGGTCGCCTGACCAGGCGCAAGGGCGGGACTGCGGCCCTCTGGAAGAGTCTTGCTAGGAAGAAGATCTTCCCGCGATCAACGCTAATCGAAACGGAGCGATTAGACGAGTACCTAAGGAAATTGGAGGCGCGTGATGGCAACGCACATCCCTGATCCCCAACTGCTGGAGCGCCCCATTCGCATCTTGGTGGTCGGTTGTGGCGGGAACGGCAGTGCCATTGCGTCCGGCCTACCGATGATTTATTAAGTCTAGAGGAGCGGTATGCCGTCCCGCCTCAGATGTGTTCGTTCATGAAATAATTTTGTTGGTCATAGCGGGGGACCAGCAATGTCTTCGTCTTCTGGAAAACATGCGACTGGCTCGTCGACGAGCGTTCAGCCGACGGTGCCCGAACCCTCATTTGCTGAGCGCGCCCGTTCCCTGATGTTCTCAGGCCGGATTGGTACTCTCTCGACTCTTTCCCGCAAACAGCCCGGCTTCCCCTTCGGCTCTTTGATGCCGTATGCGTTGGACTCCCATGGCCGTCCCATCTTCCTTATCAGTACTATGGCGATGCACACGCAGAACCTGCATGCGGATCCGCACGCCTGCCTTTTCGTGGCCGAATCCGATATTGGAGATCAGCCGCTCGGCGCCGCCCGAGTCACCCTGATCGGCAATGTTTCGCGTCTGCCCGATTCGGAGTTGGCTGAAGCACGTGCTGTCTATCTGGCGGGTTATCCGGACAGCAAGTATTGGGTCGATTTTGATGATTTCTCGTTCTACCGCATGGACGTCTTGGACCTGTACTACGTCGGGGGATTTGGGGTCATGGGATGGGTCGGCGGCAAAGAATACTGCGAAGCGCAGCCCGATCCGCTGATTCATGACAGCAGCGATATCCTGCGCCATATGAATACCGACCACAAGGACGCGCTCATTGTGCTTGCGAAGCATTTTGCCAACGTGGAAGCACTCGATGCGGAGATGACCTCAATCGATCGCCTGGGATTTCACCTGCGCCTCAAAACCAGCGATGGCGTCCGCGGAACGCGAATCGCGTTCTTGCGGGAGGTCCGCGACCCGTCGCAAGCCAGAGAGGTACTCCGGGAGATGACTGGAATATCGCGTCGGGATTAGCCCGGTTTTCGCGACCTGTGCTAGTCCGCAGAGGGCGCCCTCATTAAGGACCACATCCTGTACGCGCATCGACCTGAGCGCCACGCGCAGATTTACTTAACAAGTTACGTGCAAGATGGCATTGGTCTCGGGAGGGTTCTGCTTCAGCTGGGTTACGAATTACGCGGGAGCGATGCCACTTCGCAAGAGAAGATCGCCGGCAGCACGAAATCGGCAGTACCGGAGTTTGAGCTCGAAGTTGTGAACATGACGTCGCAACATAAGTACTTGAGCCCAATCGCATTCTGGCTTTCAGGATTTTGTTATGACATCGATTCGGCCGATCATCAAGCTCCGCTGCCAATCTCGCGAGGCCGCGTGATGCAGCGGTATGTCCGCGGGAAACGGAATTTAGCTCCGGATTGTATCGGTCGAGCGCATGTTTCTGGCAGGGTCAGGACGTGCTGGTCGCGCCGAGCAGTGCTTGTCTTGACCCTGCTGCAGCAGTGTGTTGGGCCATGTCTCCGAAGCAGACACCAACGGTGCGGGCGACGACTACGAACTCGCCGTCCGGCGGTACCAGGCGTAGCTTCGCGATCGCTTGCTCCAGCGGAACAAACTCGAGCCGCGGCGGTTTCAGGGCAACCATGACTCCGTCCAAACCCTGAGCTAATGCCATCACCGCACCTGCACCGAAGGCGACTCCCAGGTTGCGATCGAAGGCTGTAGGAGCTCCGCCACGCAGCAGATGCCCCAGCACGATACTGCGACTCTCTTTCCCGGTGAGCTCCTGTAATTGCTCAGCAACGGTCTCGCCGACTCCGCCCAGGCGTTCCACCCGGCCCGCTTCGCGCGCTTTGACCTTGACATCGCCCCCGATAGGCTTGGCGCCTTCGGCCACCACCACGATCGAATACGGCTTGTCATCCTCGTGCTTGCGCGTGAGGTGAGCGGCCACAAACTCGATGTTATATGGGATTTCGGGAATGAGGATCGCGTCGGCGCGGCCGGCGAGTCCGGCGTGCAGCGCGATCCATCCCGCATAGCGGCCCATGACTTCGACCACCATGATGCGCTGATGCGAGTGCGCGGTGCTGTGCAGCCGGTCGATGCACTCGGTCGCGAAGGAAACGGCGGTGTTGAAGCCGAATGTCGTTGCCGTCGATTCGAGATCGTTATCGATCGTCTTCGGCACGCCGACGACCCACAGCCCTTGTTGGCGCAGTTGGTTCGCGATGGTCAGGCTGCCGTCGCCGCCGACCGCAATCAGCGCGTCAATCTCGTTCTCGCGGAAACGCCGCACCAGGTCGCCCGAGCAATCGATCTCGCGGGTGCTGCCGTCCGGGTCCTCGATGATGCGGCGAAATGGGTTGCCGCGATTGGTCGTGCCGAGGATCGTTCCGCCGAGGTGAGGAATCTCGCGGACCATGGAGCGCGTGAGCGGTATCAGACCGCCTTGCGGATAACGTTCCGGCTCCAGCAGTCCGTCGTAGCCATCGCGGATACCGACAATCTCCCAGCCGAGCTCTCGCGCGGCATAGACCGCGCCATGGATGACGGCATTTAATCCCGGAGCGTCACCCCCGCCGGTGTTGATTGCGATTTTCCGAATCCTACGCGTCGGCCTAACTACTCGCGGTGAGCGGCCTTTCGGCTGACGAGATGAGTGTGAATCGCGGCGCAAAGTGCAGCTCCTACGGTTGCCATCCCCCGCCCAGCGCCTGATAGAGCGCGGCATAGTACTGCAATTCCTGATACCACGCCTGCGATAGCAGCAGGGCCGACTGGAAATACTGCTGCTCGTTGTATTGCACCTCGAGGAAGGCGGTGTAGCCGCCCTGGTAGCGCACGTTGGAAAGCCGCACCAGGTCCGCATAGGTTTGCGTTTGCTCCTGGATCTTCATGCGGTATTTGCGCGCCTGCTCGTAGCCGATGAGGCTGTTGGAGACATCGCCGAACGCCTGCTGCACGGTCTGCTTGTATTGCAGCACGGCCTGATCGCGCTGCGCCCAGGCCAGCCGATAGCCGCTGCGGATGCGGCCACCTTCGTAGATAGGCTGCAGCGCCGAACCCGCAATCGCCCAAAACGTTCCCGGGCCATTGAGGAACGCGTTGAGCGCTGTGCTCATTGCTCCGAACTGAGCGGTGATGGCAAATTGCGGGAAGAAGTTGGCCTTGGCCACGCCGACGTTGGCATTGGCGGCGACCAGGTTTTCCTCGGCCGCGCGCACATCGGGGCGGCGTCGCAGCAAGTCCGAAGGTAATCCTTCCGGGACCGCTGGCAAGTGCGGCTGGTCCACCAGGTTCAGCCCGCGTTTTATGGGTCCGGGATTTCTGCCCAGCAAAATACTTAGGTTGTTTTCGGTTTGTTCGGCGAGCTGCTGATAAGTGATCACGCCGGCTTCGGCCTGCTGCAGGATGACCTGTGCCTGATACACATCGGTAACCGCGGCCTCGCCGCCATGAAATTTAATCTCATTGAGCTTGAGGATTTCCTGATCGGCTTCCACTGTCTTCTTCGAATACTCAAGCTGGTCGTCAAATTGAAGTAACTGGTAGTAGTTGGTGGCCACCGAATCGATGAGCGAGATCTGTACCACCTCTTTGGCAAATACGGTGGACAGCAAGGTCGCACGAGCTGACTCCGTGGCGCGCCGGTATTGGCCCCAGAAATCGACGAGGTAGTTGAAGTTCAAGCCCAACGTCCCGAAGGTGGGAGCGCCAGGAAGCTGGATGTTGCGCTCGTAAGTCTCGGAAGCGAACCCCTCCAGGCTGGGGAGCTGGTTGGCGCGAACGATGCCGAGGTTCGCATTCGCCTGCAAAATGCGTGTGGCGGCGATGCGGATGTCGTAGTTATTGGCCAGCGCTTCCTTTATGAGTCCCTGAAGCACTTCGTCCTGGTACACGCCAGTCCACGAGGTGTCGCCGAAAGTCTGACCGGGTTGACCGGCAGTCGGCGGTTGCGCTGCCGGTTGCTGCTGGCCAGCCGCGGCCTGTGCGGGTTCGGTCGGCGTGCTGGCGGGCGTGGCCGGAGCCGCCGATGACTCCGGCGGTGGTTGCTGCGCGGGCGCCGCAGCCGGTGGTTGCGAGGGAGCTGTGCTTGGCTGCTGCCCGGTGCCGGGTGGTACCGACTCCAGCGGCGAGGGCGCGGCCGTCTTTGACGGCGCAGCTTCGGGCGCCACGCCGCGGTAGTCGCCCGGAACCTCCAGCGGCGGTCGCTGATAGTTCGGGCCCAGTTTGCAGGCGGACAATGCCAGCAACAGCACAACAACTGCGCAGTTCTTCATGCTAGTCATCGCCCGCTCCTTCCGCCAGGCCCGTTTTTGGAGGTGCGTGCGGCTCCTTCGACAGCCACGCGCCAAAGCGTTCCACCACATCGAACGACACGGGGATGAAGAAGATCGCCAGGATGGTCGATGCCATCATTCCACCAATCACGCAGGTACCCAGAACCTGCCGCGAGATCGCGCCGGCGCCCGCGGCCGTCCACAAGGGCACGCAGCCGAGAATAAAGGCGAAGGCCGTCATCAGGATCGGTCGCAGCCTGAGCCGCGCGCCGGTCAGCGCCGCTTCGATCAGCGGCTTGCCGTTGTCATACTCCAGCTTGGCAAACTCGACGATCAGAATCGCGTTCTTCGCCGACAGGCCGATCAGCATCACCAGCCCGATCTGCGCGTACACATTGTTGTCGAGCCGGCGGAAGTACAGGGTGATGAAGGCGCCGAATACGGCAATGGGCACGCCGAGCAGCACGCTGAACGGCAGCGTCCAGCTTTCATACTGCGCGGCCATGATGAGGAAGACGACGAAGAACGCCGCCCCGAAGATGACGGCCGGCGAAACGCCTTGCGAGGCCTTCACCTCCTGGTACGACATGCCGCTGAAGTCATAGCCCATCTGCGCCGGCATGGTCTTGCGATACACGTCTTCCAGCGCGGCGATCACCTGCCCGGAACTGTAGCCCGGCGCTGCCGAGGCGTTGATCTGGACGCAGTTGAACAGGTTGTAGCGCATGACGAACTCGGCGCCGCTACGCGAATCGGTGCTGGTCAGCGTGCTGAGCGGGACCATGTCGCCCGCGGCGTTGCGCACGTAGAATTTGCCCAGGTTACCGGCATTGGTGCGGTACTCGCCGTCGGCCTGTACGTACACCTGCCATTGCAGTCCGAAGCGGTTGAAAAAGTTGACCAGCGAGCCGCCCATGAAGGTCTGGACGGTCTGATAGAGCTCGTCCAGCCGGATCTGCTGGGTCATGGCCTTGGCATTGTCAACATTCACGCCCACCTGCGGCACGCCAAACAACGCGGTGGTAAAAACACCGCCGATCTCGGGACGCTTGCGCACCTCGGACATGAAGATCTGGGTATTTTTGGCGAGAAACGGGATGCCGCTGTTGGAGCGGTCTTCAAGAATGAAGGTTGCACCACCGGAGGTACCGACACCGGGAATCGCCGGCGGCGGAAAGGAGAAGGCAATTCCCGAAGGCACCCTCGATAGCGCTCCGAGCAGGTGTTTCTTGATGCCCTCGTAGCTCTCCTCCGGCGTCTTCCGTTCTTCCCACGGCTTGAGCGAGACGAAGAAGAACGAGCTGTAGGTCGCATTCACGCCGCTCAACAGGCTGTAGCCCATGACCGTGCTGACGTATTGAACTCCTGGCGTATCGAGGATGATCTTTTCGACCTCGCGGGCCGCTTCGGATGAGCGTTGGAGAGACGAGGCGTCAGGCAATTGCAGGCCTGCGTAGAGATAGCCCTGGTCTTCATCGGGGAGGAAGCTCTGCGGCAGCTTCTTGCCGAAAAAGCCGGCGCCCAGGACGAGGATGCCCAGGAGAATGAAGGCGAAACCTGCCTTGTGGATGAGATGGCTGCAGGCGCTAACGTAACCGTCAGTCGCGCGGCCGAAAACCTTATTGAACCCGCGGAAGAACACACCGAGCGGGCCGCGCGTCGGCTTCTTCGGCCGCAGAATCATGGCCGACAGCGCCGGGCTGAGCGTCAGCGCGTTGAAGGCGGAGAACAGCACCGAGATCGCGATGGTCACCGCAAACTGTTTGTAGAGCTGTCCGGTGATTCCGGGGATGAAGGCCGTCGGAACAAACACCGCGGCGAGAATCAATGCGATGGCAATCACCGGGCTGGAGACTTCCTCCATGGCCTTAATGCTGGCATCGTGGGGCGAGAGGCCCTGCTCGATGTTGTGCTCCACGGCTTCCACCACGACGATGGCGTCGTCCACCACCAGGCCGATCGCCAGCACCAGTCCCAGCAGGGAAAGGGTGTTGATGGAGAAGCCCAGCAATGGGAAAACCATGAAGGTCGCGATCAACGAAACCGGCACCGCAAGCAGAGGGATGAGCGTCGCTCGCAGGCCCTGGAGGAAGATGTAGACGACAATGATGACGAGAATGAGGGCTTCGACCAGCGTCTTGTAGATCTCGTGGATGCCGGCGGTGACTGCGAGGGTCGTATCGAGTGCGGTGATGTAGTCGAGGCCCTGCGGGAACCGCCCTTTGGCCTCTTCCATCATCTTCTTAACGTTGTTGCGGGTTACGATCGCGTTGGCGCCGGGAGTGAGATACAACGCGATCAGGGCTGCCGACTGTGAGGGTTTGTTCTCGCCCGCGGTGCCCAGGCGCGCCAGGAACGAGTAGTATTGCGCGCCCATCTCGATGCGTGCGACATCTTTCAGCCGCAGGATGGAGCCGTCGGGCTGCGCACGCACGACGATCTCACCAAACTCCTGGGCGGTGGGCAGGCGCCCGGGAGCGCGCACGTTATAGGTGAACTGTTGGCCTTGCGGTACGGGCTCGCCGCCGATCTGACCGGCAGGGTTGACCTTGTTCTGCGCTTTCACGGCATTCGTGATATCGGAGACGGTCACGCCCAGATTCGCCAGCCGGTCCGGGTTCAGCCAGATGCGCATGGCGTACGGTCCGGCGCCGAAGATCTGCACCTGTCCTACGCCCTGGATACGGGTGAGCGCGTATTGCAGGTTGATGGTGGCGTAGTTGGCCAAAAAGACCTGGTCGTAAGCGCCAGTGGGCGAGTACAGATCGAGCAGCATGAAGGGCGCGGTCGTGCCCGGCTGCACAATCACGCCCTGCTGCGTCACCTCGGAAGGTAACTGGGAGTTGGCCTGCCCTTGACGCATCTGCGCCAGAATCTGGTCGGTATTGACGTCGGTGCCGAGCTGAAAGTCGATGTACAGCGACATGCCGCCGCCGGAGCTGGCGCTCAGCGAGTACATGTAGTTCATGCCGCTGACGCCCGACATCTGCTGCTCGATCGGTGTGGCCACGGATTCGGCGATGGTCTGCGCATCGGCGCCGGGATAGGTCGCCTTCACCTGGATCATCGGATCGGCAATGTTCGGGAACTGCTGCGTCGGCAACTCGAGGGCGGCGACAATGCCCAGCATCGTCATCAGAATGGAGATGACGATCGCGACAATGGGGCGATTGATGAAGAACTTTGACATGGTCAGTTGCTCCCCGCTGCCGCCTGCGTCGCCGCAGGAGTCCATGGCTTAGCAACCACCGGAACCCCTCCTGTCTTCATCAGCTCCGGCGCCGCCGCCGCGAACATCTGCACCTTCTGGATGCCTTCCACCACCACCCGCTCACCCGGCTTCAGGCCTTCGCTGACAATCCAGTTCGGTCCCACCCGTTGACCCATCTTCACCGGACGGAACACCGCCTTGCCCTCGGGGGTGATGACGATGACCTGGTAATCGGTCTGCACTTCGATCACCGCCGGTTGCGGCACCAGCAGTGCGTTCTGGTCTACGGAAATAGGTATGCGCACGCTGCCGAAGCCGCCGGGGCGAAGCACGGCATCGGGGTTGGGAAACTCAGCGATAATCTGGATGGTTCCGGTCTGAGTTCCGACGGCGCGATTGATGGCGACGATACGGCCCCGTGGGCCGTAAGGCTCGTCGTTCGCCTGTATGTATTCGATCGGCATGGGGGGCCGGCGCGCCGCGCTCGTCTTACCGGAGATGTATGCTGTGATCTGGGGAGCGAAGCTGAGGAATGTCCCTTCGCTCACGTTGAAGTACGCCCAAATAGGATTGACCTTGGACACAGTCGCCATCTTGGTCGTGGTGCCGACCAGATCGCCGATCTGCGAATTCGCTGTGCCGGCGATGCCTTCGATGGGAGAGTAAATTTTTGTCCACTGAAGATTGAGTTCCGCGTTCTGCTCGTTTGCCTTGGCCGCCAGGACCGCGGCCTGGTAGGCCTTCTGGTTGGCCTGGTCATTGTCCAGCTGCTTTTGGGGGATGGCGTTCTGCGCCGCCAACGGCGTATCGCGCTCCACATCGGCGGTTACCCTGGCCAGGTTCGCTTCCTGGATCGCAACTTGAGATTTCGCCTCGTCCAAGGCTGCTTGGTACTGGCGCGGGTCGAGTTCGAACAGCAGCTGACCCTTCCGCACAAAAAACCCGTTCTGATAGTTCTGGTGCAGCAGATAGCCCTGGACCTTGGGCGTGATGTCCGCGTTCACCGAGCCGTTCAGTTGGGCCACCCACTGTTGTACAACCGGCACGTTGTCCTGACTCACCTTGGTGACCAACACCTCGGGCGGCTGCGGCTTCGGCTTCTCCTCTTGCTTTTCGCAAGCCGTTATCAGCAGCAGGCACAGCGCGCAGACGACAATTGAAACCACAGTCCTGGATTTTGAAGGCACGTCGAGCTCCTTGGGATGAGCCTCTTTCGCGATAGCCAACGCAGAACGCATTCTGCTCCTGTCAGCACGACGGGCAGTATAGACGCGCGTCGGCCTTGGTTCCTACGGAATTCTCGGGGTTTACCGCCCTCCTCAACAACTAGGGAAATCCCTAGCGGACGACTGTAAGAACTAGCAGGCAATATGGGACGAGGCTGGCGCTGCGGAAAGCGGAGCCCAGGAAAGACAACCATGTTTACAGGCCTGACGTTCCTGTTCATAAAAGAATTTGCGTTTGGTCTCGAGCTCACGGCTCCGGTACTGGCCACCCTTACAG
>Ga0335077_10008553_pt1 | contig 12702 bp, 24 predicted proteins | sample Lox_Sample_31_FD_207151 | JGI IMG/M metagenome (GOLD analysis project Ga0335077, IMG submission 207151) | Soil microbial communities from Loxahatchee National Wildlife Refuge, Florida, United States - Lox_Sample_3.1 | ecosystem: Environmental > Terrestrial > Soil > Wetlands | place: USA... | reverse complement strand
CGCGCAGCGCCGCCGCGTCGCGGTGGCGCGTGAATTTTTTGAAAATGATCTAGCTCCCCCCAGGGGGCGATGTGCTCTCCACGGTCCGGTCAGCCAAAAAGCCAACTATCACACCACACTTTTTACGCAGGCAGCCGGCACGCCTTTCGGTATGCCGACGCGCTTTCCGCGCGCCTGCCGTAAGCACGCCGCATAGCCAACGTCAATAGGCTTGGCAACTTTATTTAGCCCATTGTGTGCAAAACATGTAACTAGCCTTTTACCTGGGTCTGGTCCCACCTAGCAGCGCCCGCCGAAAAAGGTGATGGATTACCCCTACCCAGTGGTCAGCGCGCGCACCACGGGGCTCTGGTGCGGTTTTTACCTAGATAACTCGCCGGTCTCCGCAAAACTGCTACGGTTTTTGTGCTGTAAGGCGATCGACAGCGAAGATAAGGCGAGGTACCGATCGGTACGGCCGGGTGGACTAGCTTCCGGTAGTGCTGGTCGTGGTCCCCGAAGTGCTGCTTCCCTTCGCTGCCGTCTTCGCTGCTTTGGCTGCAGCCGCTGCATCCTTCGCCTGTAGTTTCTCAAGCGTCCAGATTTTCAGGTTGAGTGCGTCGTCGGCACTGTAGCCCCACGTCGTGAGGTAATTCTCGAACTCATCCAGCGAGATGACATTCTTGTCCAGCATGTCGGTGATTTCAGCCAGCGTGAGGTGTTTACTTGGCGTCCGGCGTTTATAGTCCGCTGCCAGCATAATGAGGCCCTGTTCGTTTTCCAGCGGGTACGCAACCTTCACCAAGCCGAGCAGTTCATCACGTTGAATGTGCCCCAATTCGTACGCCTGCATCGCCGCACCGATGAGGAGCTGCTGCGCGGCGTGCTCATGGCGCAGATACTCAACGTCGTAGCGTAACTGCGCGTCGGCTAGCGAGTAGCCTAGCTTCTGCATGTAGGCAATAGCGTCGTCCTGCGTCTTCAACCCCATCGCTACCAAGGTGAAATAGTCAGTCTCCGCCAGCTTTTTCTGATGCAGTTCGATCAGGGCCGAGATCAGATTGTCTGCGTAACCCTGTCTCGATAGCTGGTCATGCACGAGTGTGGGGTCAATCACCTGACTCGTGTAAGGGTTCACGAGATCGGCTGCACTCAGCAGAGTAGGGCGAGCCTGCGAATAAATCTTCCATTTATACGGCTCCTCGACTGTCGCCTGTATCAACGGCCGCAGCGCTTGCCGACCGAGCCGGCCTAGGCCGAGATTCTGCGCAACCATCTCGCCGACTTCGCGTATCTCATCCAGATGAATCACTGGCACAAGCCCGCCGATGAGTCCCATGATGCCTGTGGCAGTTCCGAAGTTAATCATGAGCCCGGTAAACGTCTCTGCCGCTGCGGCGCCGCTGTCGGCTGTCACTGGTCCCGATGGCAGGAACTGTTTGGTGAGCTGGTCATGCAGTAATGCGCCCAGTGTCTTGGCGCGCGCGAGGTGGTCACCCTCGCCGATTCCGAGAGGCATAGATGTAACGGCCAAGTCGGTGCCGAGCAGTTCATTCAGCACGCCGACCGCGAGATTTCCGAACTCAGGGTCCAGAGCTTTTCGCATATCGTCGAGCGCGTCGAGCACTGTTGCTCCCCACGATGGCAGCAACACTTTGAGCACGATGAGGAGCACATCTTTGCCGACCACGATCCAGCACGACGGCGCGGCCAGCAGACCGGCCACGATCGCGGCCGCGAAACCGGGCACACCCATCTTCCGCAGTTCGTTATACGCGTCGCGGTAGTACTTAGTGATGTGATCGCGGGGTAGGTCGGTCGGTGTGTCTGGTGGCGCGATGTCGCTAGACTGCACAACATAGTCGGGGAGTCCAGTCAATCCGGTGTCGCTCATGGTCATCCGCCTTTCGGTTGGCTCACTCCCATTTCGGTGTACAGCGCTGCGCGTATGCCCGGTGATCTGGAAATTACGTCGCCGGCGTCACCTGTCCCGCTTGAGAGTTGACTCATTTGAGTCGCGAGATATTGTGTCACATGCGCTGTCGGACCTGCGCTGTGCGGTGTGCCTATCGCGCCAAAGAAGTGCGAGCCCGTCAGAGCCATCCAGAATGAATCGACGCCGGTGACAAAGCCGCCGAACATCGGCCAGATTTTCAGGAAGCCGAACGGATCGCTGACCGAGTTTACCCAGTCGAGCACGTTCACGATCTGCTGCCGAAGCCACAGTGTGTTTTTCAGAATCTGATTCTGTAGATCGGAGAGCCAGCTATCGACCTGGCTGGCCCACTGCAAGTGAAAGTACTTGAAGATTTGCAGGGCCTGCCTGATGCGCGTGATCGTGTTGAGCACTGGCTGGACGAACTCTTTCCAGTAGTGGTCGTAGATGTTGAGCACGTTGTGCAGGAAGTCGGTGATGGGCTGGAGAAACGACTTGACCTTATCGTAAAAGTCGCTAACTTTCTGCCAGATTGAATTGAGACTGTCAGTCAGCCAGCCGAACGCGCCTTTGATCGCGCCGAGCGCCGCAGAGAAGCCGTCGCGAATCGTGCCCGCCAGCCACACCACACCCTTAGCTGCGAAGCTCGCCACATCAAGGACCGTGTTAAACACGAGCACGGCGGCGTCGGCAACGAACGTCACGATCGTTTGCACGACCGCGAAGATGGCCGACAGAATTGCCCATATCGCGAAAATGAACCCGGCCGGCAGCGCGCCGCGCGGTGGCAGCACACCATGCGCCTGCATCGAAGCAAGCCAAAGATGGACGTGAGTCAGCATGGGCTAACTGTTTGGAGGCTCGACGTAGGTGAAGTATCCGGTGGGTGCGAGCGCAGCGCTGCCCACAGCCACATCACCCGGATTCGGGAGTAATGGGATCTGCCACGTGTTCGGGTTGGTGCTCAACTGTTTGGGCGGATAAGGCAGTGGAACTCCCAGGTGATAAAGCTTCACGATGCGCGCCGCCATGATCGTGTAGACGTTCTGCGGGCTATACTGCGTGTCCGCGAAAGCATCCGTAAATGGACCTTGGTCGCCGATGGTGTACATGACCTGGTGAGTCGGAATCACGTTCCCACCTAGCGCGATGCGCGCCGACTGACTTACACGTACGTTCCCGATGTTGGCCAGCATATTACCTCGTTATGTACTGATCGCACCATTCATTTTCCGGGTTCGCGGTGCAGAACTGCACGATGATCTGCAGTTGCTGCTTTGCGGGAATCTGACCCCAGTCAGGTATCGTGTTCTCGAAGTCCTGCAATGTGTTGTAGTGAGTCGCTGGCACAGAATTCCCAGTATCCGCTTCCTGAAGGATCGAGAGCGGCTGATTCGCGCTATCCAGCGCGTCACCCGCTTGGCTGATGATGGGCGCGCTGTTCTGCTGGTCTGTCGTTACATCTGCGACGCCCTGTGGATACGGATTTGGACCGAGTGCAGAGTACGCCGAGTCCGCGTCACTTGAGTTACCCGCGATGGTGATGTTCTGCCCGGAGAGATCGCTCGCAGACTGATACGCCGCAGTTTCGGTGACCTGCGCTTGAATCAGCGAATCGTCAACGCCTGTCATCCACTGATCAAGCAACTGCACAGAGTTGTAGTCCGTAATGTGCAAGTCCAACCCGCTGTCGTCGAGGCCCGGTGGAATGGCTGGTGTCAGGCGCGGTTGGTCAATGGGTGACGCACCTAACGTCGGCTCACTGGGCGGTGCTCCAAGCGTGATGGGAGAGACGGGTTTGGCTGGTGCCGGTCCGACTGGCGCGATCGGAATACGGCCTGTACCGATTGCGTGCAGAGTCGCGACACCCTGCGCGTGCGCGGCTAACTGATCGGGTGTCGAGGCGATTGTGTAGACAGGTGGCGCATTGACAGTAGGTGTGGGTACGAGCGGCTCACTTGGGTTGGTGGGCGATGTGCTGCTCACGCCGACGCCGACCACTTGTGCTGGGCCGGTGGGCGCTGCGATCGCCGACGCGCCGCTTACTATCGTGCTCATGTCTTCCTCTTGTGCTGTTGCACCGCAGCGCACTCATCGACGCGAGCACAGCCCATCTTCCGAAGCCACTGCACGTCACGGCTCATGACCGCTACCGCGCGGTCAATCTTCCAGCACCAGCCGACTACTGCACCGAGCAGACCCACGGTGACACCGTGTGCGTCAATCCAGTTACCGGCTAGTGCCTGAAGCGCCATTTACTTCGCCGCCCCTTTTACCGCGTCGTGTACCTGCTGCACGGTCGTAATCACGCCGCTGACTGTTTGGCCGACTGCGGCTGCTAGCTGCTGGTCGGCAGGATTGAGCACTTGAGTTGATGCCTGCACAGCGATGCCGAGTGCATCTTGTGCTAGCTGAGTTTTCGTTTCGCTGCTCGCGTTCTCATGGATGACATTGACGCCAGCCACGACGTACGGAATCAGCTTAAGGAAGCCCGTCAGAAACGCCTGCCAATTCATTACTACCACTCCTGTCTATGAGCCTCTGGGGAGAGCCTGCCTGCACTATAGCGCGATCACCGCGATGCACGCATCGCTGACCGTAGAGTCCGCGACGCCGCCTGACGGGTTTATTTGCAGAGCGTACTGGTACTCTGCCGCCGCGCCGGGGTAGTCGATGATCGTGCCGGATGCCACTACTGTAGCGCCGACGTTGCCTGGGCCGAGCGTGCCGTGTGTGATCCACGACCCACCTGTGTATGGCTGCGGGAAGATCGCATAGGCCACGGTCGTGTCGTCCGCGCCCAGCTCCACCGCGATGTACCACGAGATCAGCAGAGCCGTGTCGTCAGTCGGCGTGCTTATGGGATCGCTCACGATCGCGACGGTGCTCACGCCATGAGGCAGCGTCGCGTTAGCTATCGCACTTGTACCGCTACTGGGCCAGCGTTGACTCATGGCTCACAGTCCAATCACGGCGATGCAGCCGTCTGTCACTGTGGACGCATCGCCGCCACCTTGCGCCGTCACAACGATGCACCAGCGCGTATCCGCAGCGACTCCCACATTGTCTACATACACTCCAGACATAACCACAGCAGAGCCAGCCGTAAATCCTGCAGGCGACGTGCGCGTGATGAGCGTACCCGTGTGATCGACGCCGCGATAAAGATCAGCGGACACGTTGTCAATATCCGCGCCTAGCGTGATCGCGAGATACCAAAACACAAGCACCTGCGCGTTGTCGATGCTGGTATTGAGCGGCTGCGCAAGCAGCGCGGTAGTAAGGACGCCTGCATCCAGATTAGTGTGCTGCAGCGTCGTGTTCGCATTACCCGGCCAGCGTACACCCATGACCTTTTTCCTCCTCACTGTGTTTCCGCGAAGTCAGATAGCCCACTGCTCGACGTTTAGCACTGGTGCCGACCACTGGTCACCCGGATCAATCAATAGAGTGTCGCTCAGCACCTGCCATCCCGGAAGTAGATCGACTTGCGGCAGAGGGAGATTAACATTCTTCGAGCCCGCGCTGTCGTCAACGCGCCCTATGCCGAGCGCAAAGGTGTACCGGTAGATCAACGATGCCGCCTGTGTCACTGCCGTCGCGTAGAACCCTAGATCAGACGGTGTCGTGTCGAGGATGTGTATGCGCACTGTCCTGTTCGCGACTACTGCCGACGTGCTGAGTGTAGCGGTGATGGAGTGGACGCGCGTCCGGAGGTGCGCGGGCGACATGTATGACCACTCGTGCCCTGCGAGCGGTGCTGAGCCGATGACAGAGCCAAGCGCGCCTGAGTTCGCGCTACCTGACCGCAGGAACACACTGGGCCATCCTGCGGGAATCGTGCTCGTCATGTAGTCGGCGATGAGAAGTTGCGCGGGTGTCGGTGTCGCTCCACCCGGAGAACCGCGACCGATGAACACACTCACGAACGTTTCACCGATCGTGAGCGCATTCGCTGAGCTGACCGCGACTGACAGCAGATAGCCTTCCATGAGCGGCACGATTACTGACGCTGTTGCGCCGCCTGCCGCGACTTTCAAAACCTGTTGTATCGGCTGTATGTGACCGGGGCCGGTGGTCACTCCTATAGGATTCATCGCCTGTGCTGCAGGCAGAGGTTGCGCGGGTGTCTGTGCTGTCGGCTCTAACAGCCGCGCCGTGATGGTAAGCACGTCGCCTGCCGCCAGTTGAGTGTTGGCATTCACCACGAGTAAGTCATCGCGCTGCACATACACAAGCGATGGCGGTTGAACCGCGTCGAAGCGAAAAGAGATGATGTTGGGAATCGAACCGGACTGCCAATCTGCGCTGTTGGTAGGCGCTGGCTGACCCGGTGTGACCGCATTGACGGAACTAGCCATGTTTCCTCGCTCGAAAAAATGGGGCAGGCGGTTTGTCCGCCCGCCCCGCTGTCCAGTCTCCTCACGCTACGGATCTTAAGCTGGCTGCGTACCCGGTGTGGTCGCCTGTCCGGTCGCTGCAGCAGGCACGCTGCCCGGCAGTAGCTGCACGAGCTGCAGGTTGACGATGTAGGTGCCGCCCGCGCCGTTGGTCTCCACGTCGATAATCGTCTGTGTCTTGTTCGCGCTGTTGAACACAGGCATAAACGACGTGCTGTACGCAACCGAGAGTTGCTCGAACCAGTTCTGAGTGAGATTGCGAATCGACGGTTCGCAGGGGAAGCCCACGCGCAAATTGCCGAAGTCAACACCAGTGACGCCGACCGCACAGCCGCGCGTGTCAGTCATGCCGCCGATGATCGCGTAATCCGTGTTCGCGATGAGATTGTCGAACGAAGAGTTGATCGCGACGCCGCCGCCCCACTGCCCGGTCACGACTGCGGTCACCGTCACTTCGGCTGTCACAAGGTTGAGACCGTTCTTGATGAGCGTGGGCTGATCGATGAAGCGCCCGCTGACGCCCGCGAGATCGTCATACGCGATGAGCAGCGCCGCGCAGTCAAGCTCTCCTGCGCCGCCAGATAACGAGATCGTGAGATTGTCTTGCGCGTAGAGACGCTGCGCAAAGGCATCATTGATAGGCCCGGAGATCAACGGCACGGCTTGTGCAGCCGTAACGCGATTACGGATGCCCTGCACCTGGTCGTGTAAGCGCGGTGACGTGATACGCTCTTCGCCCGCTGTGGCGTTAAACGCCCACGTGTTGAGCAGCCACGTGCCCTTACCAGCGTCGGTACCGCGAATCGTAGCACTCTGCCCCGTGGCCACGGTGATCGGCGTGAGAGTCGCGCCGGGGTTAGTCGCGAACCCGGCAATACATTCAAGTGCACGTCCCATCGCTGGTGCTCCTTTGCTTAAGCCTGCTGACCGAGAGTGGTCAACAGTTCGTTGTACTGCTGGATTGACAACTCACATACGCCGAGTTGCCCACACTTCGCTTGGTACGCAGAGTTGAAAGCGTGGGCGTCAATCGGCTTTCTGACTGGCGTCGGCTGCGCAAGCGCCGCCCGCTCTGCGTAGACTGCCCGCAGTCCTTCCACTTGCGCGGGAGTCCGGCCGCTGAACGCTTCAAGCTCTGTGTGCTTCGGATCGACGCCAGCCACCCAGACTGTCGTGTTTGTGTTGCCCGGCGTATCGACTGCCTTCGGATGGCCGACTGGGAAGTCTCGCTCGCCGCGCGGGTGAATGTTGATTCGAGCCCACTCGCGCGCCTCGGGTGACGCCGGATCGTAGTCGCACCGCGCCGGGTGTCCCTTCGGATAATCGTCTTCAACGATCGCTGCCATGACCACACCTGCCTTCAAGAGAAGTCTAGCCGCACCCTGCAACATCGCGCACCGCTACTAGCTTGCGCTGCCTGTCTTGGCTGTCGCCATCGCGTTCACGACTGCCTGCACGCGAGCGATGTTTTGTGGAGAGCGCCGCACGCCGCGCGGTGGCAGTGTGAGCGAGTTGAGCACCTGCGCGTACGGTGCAAAGCCTGCCTGCCACTTTGACGACGCACCCTGCACGCCTTGCGGGTAGCGGGTTGCGCCCTTGTTCTTGACGCCTGCGACGTACCCAGCGTCGCCCGACTTCTGCAAGCCAGCGGTGAACATCTTCGCCGCAGTCGGAGAACTCACCGACGCCTGCCAGTTGCCGACCGCTGCGATGGCTGCCTCGGCTTGCTGCGCGTTGCTCGCGCCGTTGACGTAGTCCTGCGCTGCAGCCGCCGACCGTGTCGCCCACTTTGTCGCCGAACTGCTGGTGTCCTTGACCTTCATCGTGGTACGCTCCTTCGCCTTTTCGTCGCCTTTTCCTGTGCAAAAAACGGTGGAAAAGTTGTGGATGGCCTGTGGACGGTCGCGGAAAACTCCGAAAACCGCCCGAAACTTTCCACAGGTATACCACGTTTATCAGATTGAATTCACAGCTTTTCCACCGTTTGAATACATAAGGTACATCTCAAAAACCGCGCGCGCGCGGCTGTATGATGCCGATTTGGAGATTTCCACAGCACCTACTGTTAGGGAGTGATTAGATTTATGCAATAAATACAAGTACCCCGTAGGCAAACCGACGTATTATCACGATGTGGGATGCCCCGAAAATTTGATTGACAAGTGTATACGCTCGCGTAAGGTGTATATCTTGTGTCTATGACGCCTATCTACGTTGAACCGTCGTATGTGCTCCACCGCGCCATCGTGCGCAAAGTCGGCAATAGTTTCGTGCTGACTCTTCCGAGAATCCTCCGCGAGCGCCTACACCTGATGAACGGCTCTGTGGTCGCCATCCGCCTGCACGAGCCGTATGCGACGCTGGCGCGGTTCGAGTCACCGCAGATTTCCGACCCGCACACGCTTCCGCCGCACAAGCTGCCGCCGCGCTCAATCAAGGAATTGGATCGTGAGACAGAAGAGCGATTCTAACGCGAAATCTTCAACGCCCGCCGCGCCTGCGGCGAAGGGTGCGCGCGTGGAATTTAGGACCGTGCCGTATGCGCGGTTACTCCCTCCACCTGAGCCCATGCGCGCCGCGATGGACGATGCCAAACTGCTGGAACTGGCCGACAGCATTCAGCAGTTCGGCATCATGCAACCGCTCATCACCACGCCGCAGGGCGACAAGCTGGAAATCATCGCCGGTCACCGCCGCTACGTCGCTGCAGGAATTGCGGGGCTGCCTGAGATACCAGTCGGCATCTGGCCCACGGTCACCGACGCGAAGTACGGCATGATGCTGCACGAAAACATCATGCGCGAGGATGTGACAGCCGCTGAAGAGGGCCAGCAGTTTTTAGAGTTGGCCGATCGGCACGGCTGGTCGATGGAGCAACTGACAAAGTTTTTTCGCCGGTCAGAGAACTACATCAACGATCGCGCCTGCATGGTGCGCGACTTCCCTGATCTGGTCGAACCCCTGAATCGACGGCTCATCACGTTCGCGCAGGCTAAGGCCATCGCCCGCGAGAAGAAACCGGAGCGCCGCACTTATCTGCTGGACCAAGCCATACACAGCGGAGCGAATGCGACCAACATCGGCGTGATGGTGAATAGCTTCGCGCAGCAAGACAGGCTGCAGGCGATGGGGCCGGGGGTTGCCATCGGCAACGGTGACGGGTTCATCGTGCCATGTGAAATGCCGCGCTGCATCTGGTGCGACCGCGACGACGATCAAAGCAACATGACTCTGGTCAGCGTGCACCTGTACCACAAGCGTGATCTGCTCGCGCTGTTAGAGCAGTTGGCCGCGCGTCCCACGCGGCAAGGGAGTGAGTCGTGATCTTCGCCACTACGAATGAGACCGCCGACTATGAGGCGGAAATTCACGGTGAGACATACGTCGTGACTGAGGGGCCATCGTGCCGTATGGTGATGCCCTTGCGCCTGCACGACGCTACGACCGATGGGCCGATTATCTACACCGCCGAACCGCCCGACGGTGAGACAGAGGGGTAAGAGTGAGTCATGAGCTTAGTCAGAGTTGGGAAGGTACCAACGACCGCGAAGCCAGAGGGCGACGAGTACGAGTTATCCAATGGCAACAAGGGCCAGTCGTATCGCGACAGCGACGGCACCTTGTATGAGCGGGTGACCTTAGCAGACGGTCGCGTGTGGGTGTACCGAAGCGAGAGCAGGTGAGCAATGCAGCACACAGTAGCGGGTGTCTGTCTCTGGATGGATCATCGGTGTGATGAACAGGTGATGGCAGAGCGGCTGTTGCTCGCGATGGAAGTCGTCGCCAACGTTTTTGAGTCGTACCCGGATGTGCGCGCGATCGGCTACCGGGTTGTGCAACAAAAGACTGGTGAGGTGCAAAGCGATGGCGGAAAAGTGGCACGTAACGGTGATGCCGACTGCGGCGTTGACGCCGATAGACCCGTCGCCAGTTCCGCGCGGTGACGGTGCCACGTGGCAAAGGTTCAAGACGCCGCGCGGCGCTGTGTTCGCGCAGGTGATCGAGAAAAGCGGGCTGGTTATCTGGATGCAGCGCGTAAGTCAGTAAGTGAGGTACGTTATGCGTTTTTGGTTAGGTGCTCTGGTGCTGCTGTTTTGGTTCGCGACCGCGACGGCGATGGTGTGTCATGCGCCTGATGCGGCGCTGGTGTTCTCACTGCCGTTTGGCATCTTTACTTTCCTGTGGTGTGTCCGCGCCGTGCTCCGCGTGACGCGCGCCGTGCTGAGGTGAGGTGAGCAATGGACACTGAGAATTTACCGACAACGATCGAAGGGTGCTACGCGCACATTCGAGAGTGGCGCGAGATTGTGCGTGTCCAATCTAAGGAGATCGCGCGCTTGATACGCGACCTCGACATCGCGGCTAACATGATCGCCAAGGCGCGCGAGGCGTTGACGCCGACGACAGAGAGAAACGAAGGAGTATAAGTTATGCGCGGTCTGATCTGGTGGGTTGGGTGTCTCGTGTTAGCGGTGGGCTCGCTCGAAGGGTCACACCGCGACGCGCGGCAGTGGTGGACGCTTGCCGCTCTTGCCGCTGGCTGGCTTATTGTTGGCCTGGGAGTGGCCGCGTCCGCCGCACAGCGCGCGCTAGCGCAGCAGGCGAAAGAGCGGCTCGCGCGTTCGTACGTGCAGCAGTTCGACACAGAAACACGTCCGGGTGCATTCGCACCCAGGGAGGCGAAGCGATGATTATGCCGCCTGACATAGCGCGCTTCAATGAGACTCTAGCTGCGCTTAAACAAGCGCACGCCGACAGAGTGAAGCGCCTCACGCCGACGCCGACACTTCCACAGTTCCGCACCTTGACTGACGGCTCCATCATGACGCGCGATGGGCGAATCATCTTCAAGCCGGGGTCTAAGTAGGATGAGCGCCACACGAAGCGGTGTGCACGGACCGCTGCCAAAGTGGAGTGCCGACGCGCTACGGCTTATGGTGAATGACCTCGACCTGCAGGTATTGGCTCTTCGCGCGCAGGGTCTGCAGTTCAGCGACATCGATCGGCGCATGTCGCAGTCGGCTAGTTCAACGTGTAGCCGTCTAGGCCGTCTCCGTCGTCGGTTGCGTGTGCTGACGACTGACGAAGTGATTGCGGTCGTTCGGTCGGCAGGTATTCTGCCCGATGTAGAGAATGTGAGGCACGAATGAAGAACGTAACGGAGGTGCTCACCGCTGACGTTTTTGACTCAGGCAAGATCGGCGCGGCGATTCAGCAGATTATCGCCCTGCCTTTACCGAGCAACGAAAAGACTGCGCTCCTGCAGGGCTGGTCGCGTGCAGTCGGCGCGCGGGTGAGTGCATCGCAGTACGCGAAGGTAGCTGCGAGCGGAACTGACAACCAGTAGGAGACCTATGAGACGCTACGCACATACGCAGCAAGAGCGACAGGCGATGTTCACACAGATAGCCGAGACGTGCGAGAAGCACGCCGATACGTGCGAGTGGGTTGTGTCGGGTAGTAAGTGCACCTGCGGCTTCAACGAGCAGTTACGGTCGCTGCGCGACGAGGCGCTGCGCACACTTCCACCGAGAGAGCGCAAGGGCAAGCGCGCGAAGGTACACGCATAGGCCATGAGAAAACCGCGCCCAGTGTCGCCACGTCAGTACCGGCTAGCGCGAGTGGAGGGCAAGTTGCGCGATCGGATTGAGTCCGCGCTGATTGATATGCGGTGTAACGTGCGAAACAATCGGGAGGCACGCGAAATCGTACGATCAGTCGCGCGCAGCTTTAACAGGGTGGCGAAGATATGAGCACACAGCCAGTCAGCGCCGCGCGCCGCATGGAAGCCGACCGAGCGAAGTACCCGGCCATGCTGCCGGCAGAGATACTCGTGTGGCGTGAATTCCTCCGCTTGTACGAGCTGAACTATGATGTGCTTCCTGATTCATGGCTCGCGTATCGCGCGCTGCAGCCGGGGGCACAGCCACAGCGCGGCGACGTTTTTGATTACAACGTCCGCATCGGCGCTGGCCGCGATCCAGGTGTCGGGTTCCCTGATGCGACTCGCCAGATGGCAATTCAGCTTACGCAATTTCGCTTGGACGCTGTAGGTTTTCAGCAGGGAATCCCAGTTATTTTCGAGGTGAAGCGCAATGCAGGACCTGCGCAGGTAGGGCAGTTAGTCAGTTACGACGCGCTCTGGCGGAAACAGGGCATCACTTCCATTGACCCGGAGATGGTTTTAGTCGCCGCAGACTTCAACGAGCAGGCGTTGGCGACCGTGCAGGAGCACGGCATACAGCTAGTCACGGTGCCAGTCGATTTTTCGCAGCTATCGCCATACGCGCCTATTCAAGTGAAAAACAGCTTATGAAAATTCTGCGAGCAGTCAAGCGTTGCCTCGGCTATCGGTTCATCTTGTCGCACCCGCATTGTCGCGCGCTG
>Ga0335077_10008549_pt1 | contig 12705 bp, 7 predicted proteins | sample Lox_Sample_31_FD_207151 | JGI IMG/M metagenome (GOLD analysis project Ga0335077, IMG submission 207151) | Soil microbial communities from Loxahatchee National Wildlife Refuge, Florida, United States - Lox_Sample_3.1 | ecosystem: Environmental > Terrestrial > Soil > Wetlands | place: USA: Florida... | reverse complement strand
GACGGGGCAAGGCAAGGGAACGGCGCAGCCTCCGGCCAAACAGCCTTTTCCCCTGCCTTACCGCGATGATTTCGAAGGAACCGACCTGAACCGGGCGCCGCGCTATCTCTCCGACCAGGACGGCGCTTTTGAAGCGCATCCCTGCCAGCGGCGAAGCGGGCGCTGTCTCGAGCAGGTGATCACGCATCAGCCGATTCCGTGGGGGCCGTTGCCGGATCCGTTCAGCCTGGCCGGCGATGTGGACTGGACGGACTACCGGGTCGCAGCCGACGTGCTCCTGGATGGCTCGGGGCCGGTGACGCTGATGGGGCGCATCGATTCGGCGGATGTTTTCCGCGACGGGAAGGCAATCTGGCCGAGCGGTTACATCCTAAGCCTGAAGCCGAATGGAGATTGGACTTTGTCCTCAGCAACCTACCGGAAGCCCACCCTGACACTGGGGACGGGGAAAACAAAGATTAGGGCGAACACCTGGCACCATGTGGAACTGGCGTTTCACGGCACGCATATCAGCGCGAAGGTAGACGGCACTGAGCTGAGCGGCGCGGACGACGCTTCTCACCCGCATGGCATGTTTGCCATTGGGACGGGCTGGAACCGGGCACAGTTCGATAATCTGGCGGTCACGCCGGAATAGCCGCAATCGGGTTTCCGGCGACCGGGACCGCTCTGGCCTATCTTCCTAGCCATTTTCTCCTGCTCCCGCGCTGGGCGCGGGTTTTCGCCTTGCTGGGGGCTGCGGTGGAAGAAGGTTTGGGTTGTCCGGTTACGTTACCGAAAAATGTCTTGACAGTATTTGCCAATAATTCGTATATTCATGCGCGCTCGTGGGGAGTTCTGTTTGCAGGGGCTGCGTTATCGTACCCGCAGCATCGCGCCGACAGGCCGGTCACGGCAACCGGTGCCAGTCTCAATCATGGTGGAGGGGATAAGTATGAGGAAAAATACTCGCCCGACGAACTTCAGGGGGACGAACTTCGGGAGTTGGCTGGCCCTGGCAGTCCTGGCGTTCTGCGTTCCGACGCTTTGGGCGCAGGTGGACACCGGCACGATTTTCGGCACCGTGCGGGATACAAGCGGCGCGGTCATTCCCGGCGCGAAGGTCACCATCACGAACCTTGGCACTTCCAGTACAGTCTCCACCACTACTCACAATGACGGCACCTTCGTGTTCACGCCATTGCAGATTGGAAAGTATTCGGTGAGCGTGGAGGAGACAGGCTTCAAGAAGGCCCACAATCCCCTGGTCGAGTTGAACATTCAGCAGCAGGCGGTGGTGGACTTCACGCTTTCCCCGGGCACGGTTTCCGAAACCGTGGAGGTGCAGTCGCAGGCGGAGTTGCTGCAGACCCAGACCGGAACGGTGGAGCAGGTGGTCGGCGAGAAAACGGTAGAAAGCATGCCGCTCAACGGGCGCGACTGGACGATGCTGGCGACGCTGACTCCGGGCGTCACCCAGGCGCAGCCGGGAGCGCGGGCGGACAACCAGTTCGCGGCCAACGGCCTGCGGCCGGCGCAGAACGACTACCTTCTGGACGGCATCGACAATAACAGCAATAACGTGGACTTTCTGAGCGGCAAAGCCGACGTGGTGAAGCCGCCGGTGGATGCGATCCAGGAATTCCAGATCCAGACGAATAATTTCAGCGCGGAATTCGGCCGTGCCGGCGGGGCCATCGTCAATGCCACCTTGAAGTCCGGCACCAACAACTTTCATGGCACGGGGTGGGAGTTCCTGCGCAACGACAAACTCGACGCCAACGATTATTTTTCGTCAGCCTCGACGCCCAAGCCTGAACTTCGGCAGAACCAATTCGGCGTGGCCGCCGGAGGCCGCATCTGGAAAGATAAGACGTTCTGGTTCGGCGACTACGAGGGAACTCGCATCCGCCAGGGAATTCTGTGGACCGGCCTCTCGGTGCCCACCGACGCCGAGCGCACCAGCGGGTACACCGACATGAGCGATCTGCTGAACGCGACCGGGGCCTTCAGCCGAACGGACCTGCTGGGCAGGAGTTTCGAGAACGGGCAGATCTTCGATCCGGCTACAACCCGGGCGGTGACCGCGGGGCAAGTCGATCCGGTATCGGGCTTGACGGCGACCGGAACCGGCTACGTGCGCGACGCCTTCCCGAACAATCAGATTCCGACGGACCGCCTGGACCCCAATGCGGTCAGCCTGCTTAACCTCTATCCCACTGCCACACAGCCCGGAGTGGAGAACAACTTCATCACCACCAAGGTCAACCGCATCGACACGAACACCTTCGACGTCCGCGTCGATCACCGGTTCAGCGACCGCAACCAGATTTTCGGACGCTATAGCTGGATCAACAGCACGCGGGACCGCATCCCGCCCTTCGATGGCGTTGCCGACGGAGGCACCTACAGCGAAGGCACGGAAACCTTCAAGGTGCAAGGCCTGGCGTTCAGCTATACGCACGTGTTCAATCCGACCCTGATCAACGAAGCGCGCTTCGGTTTCAGCCGCGAGCACACTACCCGCGACCCGACCGGCGCCAACACGACCGGTATTCCGGCGCAGTTTGGAATTCAGGGCATTCCCCAGTTCCCCGGTAACGGCGGCTTGCCGTACCTGGGCATCAACGATCTGCACAACCTGGGAGGTTCGGAATGGCTTCCCGGAGACCGCTGGAGTGAGACCGGCCAGATCACCGAGAACCTGACCAAGGTGTACCGGTCGCACACCTTCAAAGGAGGAGTGGAGATCCAGTATCTATACTTCCCCTGGCTGGCGCCGCCGGCTTCCAAAGGCGCCTTCGATTTCAACGGCAACTACACGTCCATTCCCAACCAGGGTGACGCCACCACAGGGCGCGCGCAGTTTCTGCTGATGCCGATTCCGGCTACCGTCCCCGGCGGCGTGGACTACTCCGGCGGCTCCGACAACGTGCAGGCTTCAAATTACGGCGAGCTGCACAGCAACCGCGATTACATGGGCATGTACTTCCAGGATGATTGGAAAGTCACGCGCCGCCTCACCCTCAACCTGGGGGTGCGCTGGGAATACTTCGGCCAGGTGGGCGACAAGGATGGAGCCCAGGCAAACTTTATTCCGGGAATCCCCGGCAGCACGGCGGAGTTCATCATGACGGCCGGACACAAGAGCAGTCCGGTGCTCTCCCCGAGCTTCACCCAGGTTTTGGCCACCGACGGCATTCAACTTCTCTACACCGACAAATACGGCACCGGCCTGGGCATCTCGCAGAAAACCAACTTTGCGCCCCGCTTCGGTTTCGCATATTCGGTGACCCCGAAGCTGGTTGTTCGCGGGGGCTATGGCATCTTCTACGGTGCGTTTGAGAACCGCGGAGGATATCCCAGCCTGGGATACAACTATCCATTTGAGTATCAGCTCGGCTACACCGATTCGTCGAATGGCGGCATCGGCGGCGTGAGTCCGGTGATCTTCCCCGACGGCTCTACCGGTACGCTGGAGAACGGTTTGCTGGGTGTGCCGCTCGATCCTGCGGTGGTGCAGGGCAATGGGCTCGTGCTGCGCGGCGTGCAGCTCCACTATCAGACTCCATACACCCAGAGCGAGAATCTGGTGGTGCAGTATGCGCTGAGTTCGAAGGACTCCTTCGAGGTGGGTTACGTCGGCTCGATGGCGCGGCACCTGGAAGCATTTGTGGGCACGAACCATGTAAACCAACTGCTGCCTCCGGGAACGGCCATCACGCCTTACCTTGCCTACCCTGATTTCGCGGCGGATTCTTCCTACGACGCGACGTCCGGAAGCAGCAGTTACAACGCGCTGCAAACGAAATTCGTGCACCGCTTCAGTTACGGACTGGACCTGCTGGCGGGTTTCACCTTCGCGAAGACTCTCTCTGACGCGGGCGACCTGCTGAGCGGCGGCGGCGTATCCGGATATCGCGCCCCGGGGGTTGTTCCCATCAGCTACGATAACGGGCTGGCCTCGTTCAACATCGCACACTCGTTTGTCGCCAGCGGAACTTATGCGCTTCCGATTGGCGCGGGAAAAACGCTGCTGAGCAGCCTGCACGGAGTGGGCCAGGGAATTCTCGGCGGCTGGAGTGTGAACGCCATTCTGACCCTGAACAGCGGGCCGCCGCAGACCATTGGCTGCCAGATCAGCACCGGTTCCGACACTGGGTGCTACGCGGACGTGGTCCCCGGAGTGAGCCGCTACAACGGCTCGGTGAACAACTACTACAATGCGGCCGCGTTCACCGATCCTCCGGTGGTTACGAGCATTGGACAAACGGACCTGGCGCCGCTTGGCGGCCCAAACACCCAGGTCTCCGGGCCGGGCTACCAGGACTTCGATTTCTCGGTGTTCAAGGAGTTCGCAGTCACGGAATCCTCGCACTTGCAGTTCAGAGCTGAATTTTTCAACCTCACCAATACGCCGAGCTTCAACCTGCCGTCGAACACGAACTACAAGGACCCCAACTTCGGGCAGATTACCTCGACGCGAAGCAGTCCTCGTGAGGTTCAATTTGCTTTGAAATATCTGTGGTAGGCCAAAGACGACCTTGCGGGGCAGCCAGGAGAGCTGCCCCTTTTTCCTTTCTTCTTTCAGTGCTCGGATTCTGGCAGGAACGCGGCTTCCGGCCGAAGGCGGCTTTGCCGGCCGGTCAGGATGCGGCTATCTCGGTCTCGTCCAGTCCTGACAGGCGATTGGCAAAGAGAGACAAGTTGCTGCGCAACACGATATGCGGCGCAAGCTTCAGCGTTGATGGTGGTTTGACGCCCTTGGTCAGGAATGAGATCAGGGTTTCGAAGGCGACCTTCCCCTGGGTGGCGGGGCGCTGGTAGAGGGTCGCAAGAATTCTGCCGGCTTCGATGAGGGGGACCAACTCTGGAAACAGGTCGGTGGTAACCACCTGGATTTCGCCCAGCAAGTGCCGCTCTTCCAGGGCGCGCAGAACCGGCAGGCTGTTGGCGGTGCTGATGTAGATGCCCGAAGGACAAGGCTTGCGGGCGAGCAGAGCCAAAGTAGCCTCGTAGGCCTCCTTGGGCCGCTCGTGCCCTTCGATCGCCGGCAGGAGGGCAAGATGCGGCGCAATCGTCGCCAGGGTGGCGGCAAATCCCCGCAGCTTCTCGGAGTGATCCAGGGTGCGCAGGTCGCCGGTGATGGCGACCACGGCGCCGGGCCTCTGGATGCTGCGAGCCAGCAACTCCGCTGCGATGCCTCCGCTGACTGAGGAGTCCACCGAAATGGCGGCGAGGCGATTGCTGCGGGGAGCGTCGCTGGCCACGCAGACCACGGCGGTCCCTCGTTCCGTCAGGCGCTGCAGCAGAGGACCAATTCTGGCGGGATCTCCCGGAGTGACAATCAGGCCATCCAGTTTTCTTGTGGCATCGGCTTCCATCAACTCCGCGTCGCCCTCGCCGAGGCGGGGGTGGGTGCGGAAGTCGAGATCGACGGTCGCCCCGATCGTGGCCTCCGCCGCGGCCTTTACCCCGGCGCGCAAGGGATCGAAAAAGGAGCGGATTTCACGCGGGAGATGGACGGCAATGCGCAAACGGCGATTAAGCTTGAGGCTTCTGGCAGCGATGTTGGGCTTATAGGCGAGTTTCTCCGCCATCTTGAGTACGCGGGCCCGGGTTCTCGGACTTACCCCCGTCCTGGCATGGAGGGCGCGGTCTACTGTGGCGATGGAAATGCCGAGCGCGTCAGCGATTTCCTTGATGCCGGCCGGTTTGGAACCCCCATCTTCCATGTGAGCGCGCTCCCTGGCGAGAAACGTCTGGATTATAACTTCTGTCCTGCCGCTTCTCCGGGATGGAGAGGTGGGAAGGCAGTTTTTTCTGCGATGACAGCATTGACAGCGCTTGTACGGGTACGTTACCGTAAACGGGCGCATTTGGCTACAGGGAATCGGGCCGCGGCGGTTGCCAAAGGATCGGCGGCAACCGTCACCCGCTCCCCGGGCGCGCCGTTTTTTGACACGTGTTCAGGCAGCGGGACCCTGGTTCTGGCGCTTGGGTGCTTTGGGGCTTGCGCGCGAGGAGAATTTCCATGGCTGGCCGATTGAGAAATAAGGTTGCCATCATCACAGGCGCGGGCAGGGGCATCGGCGAAGCGGTTGCGAAAAGCTTCGTCGCCGAGGGGGCCGCGGTGGTCATCGCGGAAATGAACGAAGCCTCTGCCCGCAAAGTGGAATCGGATCTGCGGCAGGAAAACGGCAGCGCTATCTCCGTGGTCACCGATGTGCGCGACGCCGATTCCGTGAAAGAAATGGTGGAGTGCACTCTTGAAGCTTTCGGGCGGGTGGACATCCTGGTGAACAACGCCGGGATCAATGTCTTCCGCAATCCATTGGAGGCTGACCAGTCCAGCTGGCAGCAATGCATGCAGACCAACCTGGAGGGCGCGTGGCTGTGCGCGCAGGCGGTGTTGCCGCACCTGCTGGAGGGCGGTGGCGGAAGCATCGTCAACATGGCGTCGTGCCACTCCCACCGCATTATTCGCGGGTGCTTCCCCTATCCGGTGGCGAAACACGCGCTGGTCGGGCTTACGCGATCTCTTGCGGTGGAGTTTGCCCACGCCAACATTCGCGTGAACGCAATCGCCCCTGGCTACATCGAGACCCAGCTGGCAGTTGACTATTGGAATTCGTTCCCCGATTCGGCCGCCGAACGGCGGCGCATCAGCGATCTTCATCCACCCAAGCGGCTGGGATGGCCCAAAGAAGTAGCGATGACGGCGGTCTTCCTCGCCTCCGATGAGGCCCCGTTCATCAACGGCGCGGTCATTCCCATGGATGGAGGGCGGTCTCTGGTCTATCACGATTGAGAGCAGATCGGCTTTCTGCCCATGAGTCTCTCTCCTGAAGATGAAATCGTCAAAGCTCAGGCACCCGCGATACCCAAGCTGCTGTGCGGTGGGAAAACCACGCTGCTCGACACCGGATCGAGCGGCGATCCGGAATTCCTGAAACTGGCTTATGCTTTCAGCAGGCACCTGGACTCGCGCGAGCGCGTTATCGTACCCATTGCAGGCGCCAGTCTCCGGCTCTTCTGGCTGACGTGATGAGAGTGGCGCTGATCTGGCGCAGATCAGGCTGAGACAGGAAAGCGCCGTTCTGGATGCGGCAGAGATTCGATGAAGATCACTGGAGTAAAGAGCGTCGTGGTGAATGCGCAAATGCGCAACTGGGTCTTCGTCAAAGTCGAAACCGACCAGGCGGGGCTTTGGGGATGGGGCGAAGCGTCGTTGGAATGGAAAACGCGTGCCGTGGTGGGAGCAATCCAGGACTTCACTCCCATGGTGATCGGCGAGGACCCGAGAAATATCGAGCATCTTTATCAAAAGCTCTACCGGCACTCATTTTTTCGCATGGGTGTGATCGGCATGAGCGCGATCAGCGGAATCGAGCAGGCCTGCTGGGACATCTGCGGCAAAACTCTGGGGGTGCCGGTCTATCGCTTGCTGGGAGGGCGGGTGCGCGAGACCGTCCGAATGTACACGCACTTGGGCGGAGGCGAGATGAAGGCGGTGTACGAAACCTCCGACAGCGAACGCCTGATCGATCTTGCCCGGCAGGTTATATCCCGGGGCTATACCGCGTTGAAGGTGGTGTTGGTGCCGTATTCCGAGCCGCTCATGGGCAAACACCACGTTACCCGGTTTGCCCGTCTTTTTGAGCGGCTTCGCGTGGCCGTGGGCGACGGCATCGATCTGATGATCGATTTCCACGGGCGCACCTCGCCCGCCATGGCCGTTCAGTACATTCGGGCGATCGAGGAATTCAGTCCCTTTTTCTGCGAGGAGCCGGTGCCTCCGGAGAATGTGCCGGCGCTCCGCCAGGTGCGCGAAGCGACGCGGGTTCCTATAGCCACGGGCGAGCGCCTGGTGTCGCGATTTCAATTTCGCGAACTCTTCGAGCAACAAGCCTGCCACGTAATTCAGCCGGATTTGTGCCACTGCGGCGGCCTGCTGGAGGCGAAAAAGATCGCCGCGGCAGCGGAGACGTACTACATGGGAGTCGCGCCGCATAATCCTCTGGGGCCGGTCGCCAACGCGGCAGCGCTGCACTTCGCTCTCTCCACGCCGAATTTCCTGATTCAGGAGGATATGCTGACGGACGTCCCCTGGCGCTGGGAGGTGGTGCGCAACGAATTGAAGACGGAAAACGGCCGCTGGCTTCCAGTGGAGACGCCGGGGCTGGGAATTGAGGTCGATGAGGAGCAGGCCGCGAAACACCCGTTTGCGCAGGAACACTTCGCCACGGAGGCGGCGCGTGCCGCGGACGGAGCCATTCTAGATTGGTGACCTTTTGTTGTCAGCATCGCGCGTTTGGCAGCCGCGACGAGCCAGGCATAAGAATCATGGAGCAGAAGGCGAATGTCCGGAGACATGTTGCCGTTTTCGCTCTACTGGGATGGGCGCTACTGTCGTGCGCGGCTCAAGAGACGCCGGCCCGGCAGCCCGGAAATCCCAGTGCCGACCGGTCTGTGCACAGGCTCCCCCCGGCCACCGTCGAACGGATGTTGATCGAAGCGGTGCATCACACTCCAGGAAGTTACGCAGCCAACCACGATCTGGGAGAGTTCTACCTGCACCAGGGGAAGTTGAGGGCGGGAATCTCATATCTCAAGAGAGCGCAGGAGGCCGACCCTCATCACTACGACAACGGCTATGACCTGGCACTTGCTTACCTGGAGACCGGCCAGGCGGAGAGCACCCGCGGCCAGATACAGTCGATGCTCAAGGAGCAGGAGACGGCGGAGCTGCACAATCTGCTGGGCGACGCCGATGACAAGTTGGGGGACTACCTCGCGGCGGCAAACGAATACCATCGCGCTTCCGAGATGGACCCGAGTCAGCAGAATATATTCGATCTCGCAGACTTTCTGCTGCGCCACAAGAACTACGCCGGATTTCTCGACCGGTCCATCGTTTTCTTCCGTTACGGTTTGCAAAAGTATCCGCGCTCGGAGGAGTTAACTGTGGGTCTGGGCGTCGCGCTCTATGCCGATGAAAACTACGACGAAGCGGTGCAAACCCTGTGCGCGGCCGTGGACTTGAATCCGGCGGACAAGAAGCCGTTTCTCTTTCTTGGGCGGGTGGGCAAAGTGTCGCCCCGCCTGCTTCCGGAAGTGCGCAAGAGGCTGGAAGGGTTCGTTCAGCTTTATCCAAGAAACGCGGCCGCGAACTATTTCTATGCCATGAATCTTTGGCAGCGTTCACAAGGCCAACCGGCGGCGGATCTGCCAAAGGTCGAGCAGTTGCTCAAAATTGCCGAATCGCTCGATCCCCGTTTTTACGAAGCCCACTATCAGCTGGGCGTGCTTTACCAGGGGGAGCAGCGCTATGCCGAGGCGGTGAAAGAGTTTAAAGAGACGGTGGCTTTGCGTCCGGATTTCCCCAAGGCCCGCTACCGGCTGGCGCTGATGTACAACCGCGTCGGCGAGAAACTGTTGGCCGAGCAGCAACTGGCGGTCGCGCGCAGATTGCGCAAGCAGGAAGAGGATGAAGACGACCTCGACGAGCCGCCATCGGGTAGTGAGAAGCCTTAGCTGTTAAGAATTGCGGCCTCTTGTGGGGCACCTTGGCAGGGCGTCGTCATTGGAGCTCTTGGCGCGAGGCCCGCATTTTCGCGGCTCCAAGCAAAAGCAGATTCCTCGCTTCGCTCGGAATGACAGTTGGGGGTGGGGCCCATGTTTGCTATTGGGGAACACGCTCCAGTCTCAGGGAGATGCTGTCGTAGTCTCCATGAAGTGGAAGGGTGAGGCCCTGATACATGAGGTATGCGCCGCTGAACTTTGGGGCTCCGTCGTATGCCTCGGCCTTGCCTATGACTTGAGTGACCGCGTAGGTGGCGTTCTCGTCCAGGCCGCGCAGCAGAACTGGGGGCAAGCTGCGGCCGAACTGTTGTGAGTGAAGAAAGGCAAAGAGCACGGTCTGGGATTTGTCGGGGGAAACATACTGGCTGGCGCTGAGGTTTCCCGCGGTGGGCAGCGCGAGCCGGTAAAGCTCGCCATTTTGCACAGTTTCGCGAATGGATTTGTAGTATTGAATCATCTGCCTGGCTAGCGCCATATCCTCGTCGGACCAGCGATTCAGATTGGCCCCGATACCCATGGCTCCTTCCATGGCTACCAGAAAGCGGAACTGCAGGGGCACGCTGCGGCCATTGAAGTTGGGCACGTCGGTGACCCAATCCACCATGACGTGGGGGGTGTAGGCGTAGGTGAATCCCTGCTGGATGGTGAGGCGGTCGAAGGCTTCGGTGTCGTCAGAAGGCCAGAACTGTTCTACGTAGCGCATGATTCCAAGATCGACGCGCCCGCCGCCGCCCGAGCAGGACTCAATCTCCAGCTTGGGGTGCTTCTGCCGTAGCCGCGCCAGGATCTGGTACACATTCTGAGTGAAATCCACCCAGATGTTCTTTTGCTGGTCGAGAGGAGCTTCGGGCCATCCAGGCTCGCTGAAGTTGCGGTTGTAGTCCCACTTCAAGAAGGCAATGTCGTTGTTGGTGACCAGGTCGTCGAGCCAATGAAAGACATATTCGCGCACGTCGGCGCGAGCCAGGTTGAGCACCAACTGGTTTCGGGCCTCGGTGCGGGGGCGGCCTTCGAAGTGCATGGCCCAGTCGGGATGCTTGCGATAGAGATCGCTGTCGGGATTCACCATTTCCGGTTCGACCCAAATGCCGAAGTCCATGCCCAGTTGTTTCACGCGGCGGATGAGCGGGCCCAGCCCATTGGGAAATTTCTTGGGATTGACGTACCAGTCGCCGAGTCCGGCGTGGTCGTTGTTGCGCTGGCCAAACCAGCCGTCATCCATGACGAACCGCTCCACGCCCAGCGTAGCAGCCTTTTCTGCCAGAGCGATCTGGCCAGCTTCGTTGACATTGAACTCAGTGGCTTCCCAGGAGTTGTAGAGGATGGGGCGAGTGCGCGATCCGGAACCATTCGGCAGGATTTCGGTGCGCTCGAATTCGTGAAGAATGCGAGAGGCGCCACCGATTCCCTGATCGGTATAGCCGGCGTAAAAGGCGGGAGTCTCCAGGGTCTTGCCCGGAGCAAGAAAATAACCGAAGTCGAACGGGTTGAAACCGCCGGTAACCCGCACCTGTTGATGGGGAGTCTGCTCGATGCTGATGCGCCAACTTCCGCTCCAGCCCAACGCCCCGAACCACACTGAGCCGTGCTCGCTGTCGGTGTTGTGGTCGCGGTCGAGGGCGAACCAGGGATTTGCCTGCACGCTGGTGCTTCCGCGGCGGCTTTCGAGAACCTGTAACCCGGCGTGCACCGGCTCCTCGTTGAGTTGCCACTCACCGGCCCAGCGGCCGGTGAGATAGCGCAGGCGGTAGCGCTCTCCCTGAGGGAGATACCAGGCCGCCGATTGCGCGCTCTCCAGCACCACGGGCTTCTCGGTGCGGTTCTCGATCACAGCCTGACGCTGCACGATGCCGGTGGCCGGATACACGGTGTAGCGCAAATGGACGAACAGGGCGCGGTCGATGTCCTTCAGAGTGACGGTGAGCATGTTGCCATCAATTTGGTGATCGACGTAGTGGAGAACCAGATCGCGATTGCCGTCGGGAAAGGTCGCCTTGAGGCTGGGTTCGACGTAGAGGCCGGCGCCCCATCCGGGATATTCCTGCGGGGTGGTCGTGGTGCTCAAGTCGAATGAGGCCCACTCCGGCAGGCTGTGCGCGGCGGCGAAATCCTGGTCACGCCAGACATGCCCGCCCCAGTAGATGTGTTGCAGCATGTTCTGCTCATTGATGCCGAAGACGTAGGAGACCTTGCCCGCGTCCAGCACGAAAATCTTCTTGGCCTCGAGGAAGCGAATTGGAGGCTGTGCTGCCGCGGCAGCGAAGGAAGAAAGCGTGAGCAGAGCGAGAATGCAGAAAGGCCGGAGCAGCGAAGTTGGTTTCATAATCTTTTGGCGCGGCACGCTGTCCGCGAGTGGGGTCACCCACTAGAACTTGGGCGGAACCATACTTCCTTAAGCCGCTGGCGGCTCACTATCTTCCTGCAGCGTCACACGAAGACTCCATTCGTTCACAGCGTGCGGCAGCAGGCGAGGGCATTCCCCGCGGGCAACGGCCTCGGCCAGCGAATCCGGCCGGCCGCCGCAAGGCTCGAGTGCGACGGTATAGGGCTGCCTGGGATCATCCGCGCCGCTTCCGCCGTGGCAAATCCAAATGCCAACGTAGGGCACGATTTCGACGTCGAAACGAAAGAAAATGGATTCGCCTGTGCTGGGGTAGTAAATTCCACAATAGCCATTCTGGAGGCGCGGCGTGTACAGCTTGTCACTCTGATCTCCGCGGGATTTCATCACGCTCAAATCATCGGTCGCTCCGTTGCTCAGCCTGGCGATGGGCCAGGTACAGCTCTCGCCTTTGCGCCCCAAACGCCCGCCTTGGGAGGAATCGATGAGCATTACACCTGACTCCGGAGGAAGCACGATCCGGTCGCCGGGCTCAACCCTGAGCAGAGGATGCGACGACCATAGATAGTGAAACGCGGAACCACTGCGGTTCTGCAACTGGTATTCAATGGTCAGTTCGTTTCCCTCGAGAGTGAGGCGCTTTCGCAGCGAATATGGAAGAGAACGTCCGGAAACACACAGCGACAGCTGCTCGTTCAGGGTGTCATATTGCCAGGGCAGCGACCAGGCGTCGCCGTGGTCCGGCAGTTGCGCGCCTTGATGTTCGCCTTCAGGGTATCGACACTCGGCGATCGTGGGAA
>Ga0335077_10008546_pt1 | contig 12709 bp, 9 predicted proteins | sample Lox_Sample_31_FD_207151 | JGI IMG/M metagenome (GOLD analysis project Ga0335077, IMG submission 207151) | Soil microbial communities from Loxahatchee National Wildlife Refuge, Florida, United States - Lox_Sample_3.1 | ecosystem: Environmental > Terrestrial > Soil > Wetlands | place: USA: Florida... | reverse complement strand
AGACGGCTGGATGCCCCATCACGGGCAGCCTCGTGCACGGGCCTGTTTTCGTGACGGAAGTGTTCCGCGAACGTGACCAATAGAATAGAGTTTGCGACCGCGATTCCGATAGCCATGATGGCGCCCATGAACGATTGAATATTCAGCGTGGTGCCGGTGATCAAGAGCATCAGCAGAACTCCGCAGAGCACCGCGGGTACTGTTAGCACGATGGAAAAGGCCAAGCGCATCGATTGAAAGTTCGCCGAAAGGAGAAGGAAAATCACGACAACGGCCAACAATAAACCGATTCGCAGGCCCGAGATCGTCTCCTCCAGTGGCGGGATCTCTCCTTTCATCACGATTTTCGCCCCTCGCGGCGGAGTTCCCGCGGCGGCTAACGCCTGGTTCAACTTCGGCGCGGCTTGTCCCAAGGTGATCCCGTGAATGTTCGCCGTCAGACTCACAATGTGCTGGCCATTGAATCGTTCGATCAGCCCGGGCATCGTTCCCGACTTCAGGGATGCGATATTGTCGAGCTGCGGCTCCGGACGGCCGCTCGGCATTACGGGGAGCGTTGCCAGCTCATCCACGCTCTGAATCCGGTTCTGCGGTAGCTGTACTTGAATCTGAAAGGCATTGCCGGAGTTCGGATCGCGCCAGTAGTTCGGCTCGGTGAATCGGGACGACGATGTGGCCGGCACGACGGAACGTACGATGTCCGCCATCGTCAACCCGAATTGCCCCGCCCGTTCCCGGTTGATATTGATGTCCAGCGTCGGGTAGTTGTATTCCTGCGCGAATTGCAGATCGCGAATGAAGCCCAGCTTTGCCAGTTGTGTCTGGATCTTCTGTGCGAATCCATAGTCATCGGCAAGACTAGGGCCTTGCACCGCTACTTCGATCGGGGTGGGCGAGCCGAAACTCATCACCTGCGAGACGATATCCGCCGGTTCGAAGGACACTTGGCAGTTTGGAAGCTCCCGCCGCAGATCTTCCCGAATGCGTTCCCGGAGTGCTTCTCCGCGTGGCGTATCGGGCTTCACTGCGACCTGAATGATCGCTTCTTGAGGTCCGCTAGTGAACAGATGGATCAGGTCGACCGGATAGCTTGAGGGCACAACACCCATGAAATCGCTCGTGATTAGCACGTTATTGTCGCCCGCGTCCTGCTGAATGCGGCCGAGAGCGCGCAACACAATGCGCTCAGTCTCTTCGATTCGCGTCCCCGCCGGCGCCCGTAGACGGAGGCGCAGGAGCGGAGCATTGGCGTCGGGGAACAACTCCGCTCCCATCTGTGGCAACAAGATGTATAAGAGGGCGAATGCCCCCGCGAGGTAGGCAATAACCAGCGGCCAGCGGAACCGCAGGACCAGGTTCAGATAGTGGCCATAAAACGAACGCAGACGTCCGAACAAACCCTCGTGTTCTTCGCCACGATGAGCTTCCCGCATAAGCCACGTCGAAAAAACCGGGACCAGGCTGCTGGAGAGCAGGTAAGAGGAGATCATCGAGAACGCCACTGCTAGCGATAACGGAACGAAAAGCTGTCGGCTTACACCGACCATGAAGAACGAGGGCACGAACACGGCCAGGATGCAGACCATGGAGAGCAAACGGGCAATCGCAGTTCGGCTGCACGCTTCGACCACGGCACGCGCCCTGGATATCCCTGGAAGCATCTGCGTGTGAATGTTCTCAATCTCGACCGTCGCCTCATCCACCAGAACGCCTACAGCGAGTGCGAGCCCGCCGAGGGTCATGATGTTGATCGTCTGTCCGGTTAGCCACAGCAGGACAACGGCGCTCAGCAGGGCGAACGGGATGTTCATGATGACGATCACCGCACTGCGCCAATCCCGCAGGAAGATCAGTACCATTAGGCCCGTTAGCACGGCGCCCACCAGGCCTTCCGTGATCAGTCCCCGCAGCGAATTCGTGACGAACGGCGACTGGTCAAACTGGAGGCTCACGTCCACGTCGTCCGGGACAACCTTCTTGAAGTCCGGTATGTGCGCTTTCACCGCGTTAATGACCGCCAGTGTCGAGGCGTCGGCGCGCTTCGTTACGGGGATGTAAACAGTCCGCTTGCCGTTCACATGCGCATAAGCTGTGATGATGTCGGTGCCATTGTCTATGGTCCCGATATCGCGAAGATAGATGGTGGCCCCCGAGACAGGGCGGATCGGAGTACTGAGTAACTCCGAAAGGTTTCCGCCGAGTGCCGCGTTCGTCCGGGCGATGCGGTTGATTTTGCCTGTCCACATGTTCCCGGAAGGCATTACCAGACTTGCTTTGCTGACGGCCGATATTGCCTCTTGCGGCGAGATTTGATATTGCTGCAGCTTGTCGGGATCGAGAGTAACGACGATCGTGCGCTGGTTTCCGCCAAATGGGGGTGGCGCGGAAACTCCCGGCAAGGTGGCGAATAACGGCCGGACACGGTTGAGGGCAAAGTCCTGCAGTTCGCCCTGTGTGTGTGCAGAACTGCTGAAAACCAGTTGACCGACCGCGACGCTGCCGGCGTCAAACCGCGTAATGAATGGCGGGACCGTGCCGGGCGGCATGAACGCCCGGGCACGATTCACATAGCCAACGGTTTCGGCCATCGCCTGAGCCATGTCCGTGCCTTCATGAAAGATGAGCTTCATGAGAGCCGCACCCTGGATGCTCTTGCTCTCGACGCGGCTGATTCCAGTGATGTAGAGGAAGTGGTACTCGTAGTAATAAGTGAGGTAACCCTCCATCTGGGCCGGGTCCATGCCTCCGTAAGGTTGCGCGACATAAATCGCGGGCTCGCCAACCTTCGGGAAGATGTCGACCGGCATTCGCTGAATCGCAAGAAATGCGCTCAGTGCCAGTGCAATGAGAGCTACAACAACTGTAATCGGCCGGCTAAGCGCGGCTAAAACGAGACGCATGTTTCACCTTAAAGATCATTGACTGGCTTCAGCCAGGAACGGCTGGAGATCTCCCGCAGCAGTCGCGACACCAAGCAGGGCGCGCCAGACACCGAGGCGTGCGAGCGCATCGTCGATTTCGGCTTGGGCCAGCAGCCGCTGCGCTTCCGCAACCTCATCGATGTTCCCTAGCCCTGATTGGTAGCGCGCCGTCGCCTGATCGGTGGCAGCACGAGCGGCGGCTACTTGAACCGGGGCGTTCGCTGCTACTCTCCGCGCTCCCGCCAGCGTAGCGACTGCGGCGTTCCACCGCGCTTTCAAATCGACTGCGATCTGTTGATAGCGCGCCGACTCGGCGCGGATTGAAGCAGACTGCCCGGCTTCTCTGGCTCGAATCGACGCGAAATCGAAAACCGGAAAGGTCACGGTAAAGCCGAGCGCGTAATTCTGGTAATTCGGTGCGAGGCCGTTCAGCCCTCCCAAGTTCGTGCCGGTGACCTCAGCGCCGGTCCCGCGGGCGTAAGCGGCGCCCTGCAGAGCGAAATGCGGGAAATAGGAACGTTCGAGACTCCGAAGCTGCGCCTTTAACTGCTCGACGGCAGCGTTCTGTTCTACTGCGAGGGGATTGATCGTGGTGTCCAGAGTCGCAACAGGGCGATCGGAAGGCAGTTGAAGCAATTTCGGCGCGGACGCCGTAATCTGAGCCGGGTCCAGCCCAACGAATTGCGAGACATTGGCTCGGGCAACGTCCACCGCTTGCTGGGCCTGGATTAGTTGCGTTCGGGCGGCGGCGAGTTCCGCCTGCGCGCGGGATGCATCGGCGCCAGGCCGTAATTGCGCGTTCACGAGCGCCCCGATCGTCCGTGCCAGAACGTCGGCCCGATCCACGCCGGCCTGTGCGGCCCTCACGGTCTCCTGGGCCGCGATCATAGTTACATAGGCATCGGCGGCCGCAACCGAGACATCGAATTGAGTGCGCTTGAGCGTGGCTTCCTGGTGCGTTCGCGCCGCCGAAGCCGCGGCCACATTAGCCTGACGAAGGCCGAAGTCGAAAGGCTCCCAAGTTACCAGGCTTCCGACAGCACTACCCCAAGCCGTCCCGAGGTTGTCCGTTCCGAGCACCGGCCCTGACATGGAGGGGATCACGGCTTGCGGTAGAAGCATGCCGAAGACGTTGTTCCGCGTCGCACGATTCACCTGGCCCAGCATGTCGATGCGAGGCAGGTAAGCCGTTCGAGCCAGTTGGATTCCGGCTGCCGCAGCATTGATCTCCTCTTGAGACACGCGAATGGAGGGGTAGTACTTCAAGGCGCTCTCGACAGCCTGGCTGAGTGTCAACGCGGTCGGGGAAGCCGCAGGTTGGGCTGACATGAGAGGCGCGAAAGCAAGGATTACAAAGAGGAGTGCTGGCGCAGTTTTGGCTGATGGTTTTCGGTCAATCGGCACTTGAGCTAATCACCTTCGATGAGTTCATGAAAAAGCTCCCGGACTTTGTTTTTGGCGGCGGCAAGGGCCTTCCGGCCCAGTGGAGTGGCCCTGTACATCCGCCGCAATGACTTGCCGTTTCTCACCTCGGTCGATCGCAGGTAGCCTTTCTTTTCCAACCCCTGCAGGAGCGGATAAAGGCTTCCTGGGCTGATACGGTATCCATGCCGAGCCAACTCCTCGATCATCCCCAAGCCGAAGATGGGACCTGCGACTGCGTGGTGCAGCACATGAAGCCGGATCAGGCCGGAGTAGAGATCGCGATCGTCTGCAGAAGTGCTCTGGTTTACGCTCTTCGATTCTGACATTCGATTACGAAGTATGACGAAGTGCTATCATATTGACCTCTGGCGGCGCTTGTCAAGTGCGCCTGCCGTATAGAGCCATGACGTTGATTCAGAGACTGCTCGCCTCGAGTGCGCCGAGAGCCACCGTGCTCGTCCGGATCTTGGTCGGATGGGTGTTTCTCGCCGAGGGTATCCAGAAATTCCTCTTTCCCGAGAGCCTCGGTGTGGGCCGCTTTGCGAAGATCGGGATTCCGAATCCTGGATTCGCGGCGCCGTTTGTTGGAGCCGTCGAAATCGTTTTTGGATCTCTGATCATCGTGGGTCTTCTGACCAGGCTCGCTACCATCCCCCTCTTGATCGATATCTCGGTTGCCATTGCAACCACAAAAATCCCCATGCTCATCGACAAAGGCCTGTGGCCCGCGGCTCACGAGGCGCGCACTGACTTGAGCATGCTGTTAGGGCTGTTGTTCCTGCTGGTCGAGGGCGCCGGCCCCGCATCGCTGGATTGGTACTGGTCTCACGTGTTGGGGAGACGAACCCTGGACCGTTGAAGCTGCTGAAGTTGGAAGAGGAATATCCATGAACCACACCCGCAATACACGCCGCGAATTCTTGACCGGAACTGCCGCGTTCTCCAGCCTTGTGCTGGGAGGATGCACCCGCCAACCCTCACCCTCCGGGGCAGCGTCGGACGCATCCGCGCCGACCGGTCCCGCCGATGTGACACTGCACATTGGCCCTGTGCTGGCCGATATCGCCAAGGAACATGTCATCAGCACGATGGGTTACAACGGAACGGTTCCCGGACCCCTCCTCAGGCTTCGGGAAGGCGTCCCCGTCACGGTCGAACTCTTCAACGACACCGACGGCCCCGAACTCGTCCACTGGCACGGCCAGATCATTCCGGCGGCCGTCGATGGAGCCTCCGAGGAGAAGAGCCTTGACGTTCCCGCCCACGGTCATATTCGTTATCAACTCACGCCGCAGCCTTCGGGCGCTCGTTTCGTGCACACGCACGTAATGCCGATGGCGGATCTCAGCCGCGGTACGTATTCGGGTCAGTTCGCCTTCGTCTATATCGAGCCAAAGAACAATCCCGGCCGATACGATCAGGAGATCTTTCTTGCGGCGCACGAATTCGAGCCGTTTTTCGGCGCCGAGGAGATGGAGGAAGAGAGCGGCAACGAAAGTGAAGCGATGGAGCACAAGGAGAGAGAGGCCCGGCAGCAGCAGGGAAAGGCGAACGGGCGGGAAATCGGGTATCAGCGATTCACGATTAACGGCAAGTGCCTCGGGTATGGCGACCCGATCCGAGTGAAGGAACGCCAACGCGTCCTGTTCCATATCCTGAACGCGAGCGCCACGGAGAACATTCAGCTTGCGTTACCTGGACACCAGTTTCAAGTCATCGCCCTGGACGGCAACCCAGTGCCTCAGCCGCGGATGGTCGAGGTGTTGGAACTCGGAACGGCCGAGCGCATTTCCGCAGTGGTCGAGATGAACAATCCAGGCGTTTGGATATTGGGTACACCCAAGGACGATGACCGGAAGAACGGCATGGGAATCATCATCGAGTACGCCGGCAAGACTGGTTCACCCCGTTGGATCAAGCCGCCAAAAAAGCAGTGGGACTACACGATTTTCGGTAACAATGGGAACGCCCCCAACCCGGCCCAGACCATTCCGCTCGTCTTCGGAAAGATCAACGGCGGCCAAGGCGGCTTCAACCGCTGGACCATCAACGGGAAAGGATTTGATGAGAAGGCAGCGCCGACAACGCTCCACAAGGGCCAGCGCTATCGTCTGGTCTTCGACAACCAAACCGATGACGCTCACCCGATTCACCTTCATCGGAACAGTTTCGAGCTCACGAACGTGTACGGCAAGCCGACTTCCGGCATTCTGAAGGACGTCGTCTTGGTGAAGGGCTTTAAGAAGGTCGAGGTGGACGTCACGCCAGCAATGGATGGACTCACGCTTTTCCATTGCCACCAGCAACTCCACATGGACTACGGCTTCAAGCTTCTGTTCGATGTCATCTGAAGCTCTCGGCCACGCGGCACCCGCGGCCTTCAGCCGGTCGTTGTTCGTTTGGGCAGTTTGTCAGCCCGGAGGTGATCCACAGGGACGTGTAGTCGACCCGTAGATTCCGGCTCCGCTCCGATTGTACCCAAACGATCATGCTACGTTGACCCGCCCTGGGCCTTGGCACATAATGAAAGCAGGCGTTGGAGTTCGCCACAACCGCCCTCCGGGGAAGATGACTCCTACAAAGAGGATAGGTTGTGAGCACTATGGACGATGCGCCGGAACCCGGTCACCTGAATCCGTCACAGCGCCTGCACCTCCTTACGAGTTGCCAGTACGCCGACAAGCTGTTGTCGGAAATCGAGGCAACTCTCGTCGCGTCGCAGTCGAAGTCTCCATTTCCTAAATTCAAGCCTGATATTTCGGCGGCCCAAGCCAAGGTCGTACAGGACTACATTGCAAGGATGCGCGCGCAGTTGGTGCGGATCCTGGACAGTCAGGGTGTTCCAATTCCCGCGCCGCATATCGGGTCGGTCCACTCCATCCGAGTGACTCTCGGATTTGTGGATATTGCTTTCGATGAATGCCGTCCGAAGCGTATGGCCGGGTACGGTGACCTCGCGGATACTGCCGCAATCGAGATCGCAGGACTCGTCGATGAAATCCAGGGCATCATTTCCAGGTTGAACTCGTATCTGGCGCAGGGCCAGTCCGCCGACCTTGAGCAGCGACTGCGGCGACTGGAGGAGGCGGGCGGCGACGTCGCGCTGGTCAAGGCGCTCGAACGGGCCATTAACCAACATGGTCTGGTGGAGTTCCGGCCGACATTAGCGACGATCATCGATCGGTTGGAAACGGACACGTTCGAGATCGCCGTATTCGGCAGGGTCAGTTCTGGAAAATCGTCTCTCTTGAATCATATTGTCGGCCAGGACCTGCTGCCAGTGGGGGTAAACCCCATCACGGCGGTGCCGACACGCCTGGCCTACGGCCCTGAATCGCGCGCCACCGCCTGGTTCGCCGACCGGAAAGCAGAGCAATTCAGCGTTGAGCGTCTTGCGGAATACGTTACGGAGCAGCGCAATCCAGGGAACATCCAGCACGTGACCCGAATTGTCGTGGAGTTGCCGGCACAGAGGCTTCGTGAGGGCGTTGTTTATGTCGACACGCCAGGGCTCGGCTCCCTTGCCACTTCCGGCGCGGCCGAAACCAGGGCCTATCTTCCCCGGTGCGATCTGGGCGTCGTGCTGATCGATGCCGGGTCAACTCTGACGCAGGACGATCTGGCGACGATCCAGACGTTATACGATGCTGGAATTCCCGCTTCTGTGTTGTTGAGCAAGGCCGACTTGTTGGCTCCTGCAGACCGGGAGCGCGCGCTCCAGTATGTCGCTGACCATATTCGTTCGGACCTGGGGGTCGAATTGTCGGTCCATGCGATCAGCATCAAGGGCCACTACAGCGATCTCCTCGAGAACTGGCTCGCCACCGAAATCCTTCCACTCTACGACCGTCATGCGGAACTCGCGCGGCAGTCGCTGAACCGGAAGATCGGCGCGCTTCGCCTTGGCGTGGAGGCGGCGCTCAAGACGCGACTGAAGCGCACGGGGTCCGGCGAGCCCACCGGCGCCAGGATCGACGTGAGCAGGTTGCGGGAGTTGGAGACCGAACTCAGAACCGCCGCCGGCAGAATTGCTCAGGCGCGGACGGAGTGCCTCGATGCGACCGACGCTCTCCGCGAGTGCGCGGATGGCTTTGTTAGGACAGCTGCCCACAGCCTGATTGACGCTTGGGACTCGGGTACAAGCGCAACAGGCGGAGGTCTCATCCAAAGCAAGCTGGAACGGGCCGCCGCGGAGAGGGCCGCGCAGATCTCGTCCGCTGTTCAGGAGGTGGCCGGTAACGCCGGGAACGTGCTCGCAAGAGCTGCCGTGGCACTCGAACTCGAGAACAGGCCCGAGCAGGATGAGTTACTGGATGTACTGAAGAACATGCCGCGCTTCGATTTGGGCAACCTCGAAATTGAAGTTGGCCCGAGCGCGGTAGCCTCACTATTGGGCCGCCGGTGGGCAATTGCGCGGGTAGAGCGAAAGATCAGATCTCAAGCCGGGAACCAGATTGCGGACGCCGTTGGGATTCATGCGCGCGTGCTTCAGGCGTGGGTGCGCAAGACCTTCACTGAATTGCAGGAGCGTTTTGATAGCTACGCCGACGCGTACCGGGCGCACTTGGATCGTCTGGTGGCCAACAAGCCTGGCGTTGAAGACGAACGGGCTCTTCGGGAGGATCTCGATGCTCTGGCGACCGCTGCTCCGGATAATACGGAGCAGGAAAATGCGCCGGGTACGGCTGCGTGAGGTGGCATCGAGCTTATGGGAGAGTGGCCGGCCATTGATTCCAGAGACTACATTGTGGCGTTCGAGCTGCGCTCGGTAGACGATTGCCCGCCGGATTTTCAGTTGCCATCTTCCGTGGCCGGTTTCGAGACAGGACTTTTCCTCCCGCGCGGCGACCGCGATTGGTTCGGACGGCCGTCATACCCGCCCCACATCCTGCTTCTCAACGATGGGGCACTCCATATCTTTTCTCACCCGAGCACTGGGGAGCCGCCTCGCCAAGGCGCCATGGATCGGATCGCTTCAGTCGAATCGGGGCACATGCTTCTGAAAGGATGGCTCCGTTTTGTCGGCGCCGGATTCGACCATACGGTTCGCTACAATACCCGCGGTTTCCGGTCGGTCTTCCGGTTCATGCGCCATTTTCGGGATAAACTTTTGCATGGCGGTCTGCCACTCGCGAACTCGCCGGTACCGTTCGGAGAAGGCCTCGACGTCAAGTTCGCCAACGCCTTAGCGCTCGAACTCGACTCCGGAGAAAGCGTTCTGATGCGGGTCTTCCAACCACCGAGTGAGATGATCTCTAGAAACTGGTTGCTTCCGCGCCACTATGCGATCGCTGGCGATCTGCTGGCTCTCACCAGTAGGCGGCTGTTGTGGATTACCGACCGGGAGAGAGGATCACGCTCGCGATACGGAAGCATCGCTTCGTATGCGCCCTTCGACGCCGTTTTGGGCATCGATCTAACATCAGGTCGAAGCGGACACATTCTTCAGGTAGGTCTGAACGCCGGATCCGCGTGGCATATTCCTATCGCGCGCGACAGTCGCTGGGATTGCCAGCGAATCGCGGATGATTTCGCGGCGGCGAAAGACATTCAACAGAGGCGCCATAAAACCAGCCGGTCAGAGGTCCGCCGATAGCAAAATCTATGGTGCGAATTTCATCACCGTATCGATGCGGAGCGGGGAAAACTTGATGTGACGGCCGGCATGGTACTGGGGCTGGGCAGCCAGTCGGCACATCTCTGTGATCTGCCCTGGGTTCCCGCGGGCGCTCTCCAGCACCTTTTCTCGGAACTCGCCGAGATCCAGGTTGCGCAAATTGAAGTGGTCGGCGGCTGCCTCGAACAGTTGTTCGGCGTCTCGCTCATGGAGCGGTGGCATGTTCAGTGCCTTCGCCGGATTCCAAAAGAGCCTTGCCAGTGCACCCAAGCTGAGTGCGTCCCGAGACGCTGCGAAAAGAGCCATGCCGGGCGTGTGGTAGATCCGCTGCAAGAAACGGTAGGTGGGAAAGCTGGCGCCGGCTATGCCATCCAACGTCATCGCGACGGGCGCGCTTTCCAGCGCTGACCACAAGAGTCCCTTCAGGTGAATGCTTGTTTGAGCCGTGAGCCAGGCCTCCGCATCAGCTCCCGGTTTGGCTCGGCTCATGAAAGTCGCATGTCGCATGGCAATCAGAGTGCGCGCCATTGCCGTCAGCAAGCCATGCAGGGTCGGAACCCACGCAATGTATAGAACATGCTGATTGCTGCAAAGCGCCTCCCTGATAAGCCTGGTCTTGCCGCACCCTTGAGGACCCAGCAGCAAAAGTGGATCGCCAGCAGCAAACGCCAGTGTCAGGCGTTGCACCTCCTTCGCCATCCCCACGAAAGGAAGTTGCGGATCCATTCGAATGGCCCGTTACTTGACGACCAGCACGTTGCACTGAACAGTGCTCGTCAGGTTGTGGGCGGTGCCACCCCAGATATGCTCGTAAATTCGGGAGTGGCCTGTAAAGCCGATGACCAAGAGATCGATCGCATTCTCACGGATGAAATTGCCGATTACTTTCACGGCATGTCCTGGCGCGATTACGGTCTCAACGTCTATAGAACGCAGGCGAGCCCGCGCCCGGCAGTGCTCGGCGAGTTGCCCGAAATAGCTATCCGCACGGTCCTTCTCCTCGCGAAGCTCGTCAATCACCTCCGCGTGACGTGGGATCTCCTCTTCCACACAAATCATTCGAAGACGCGCGCCAAGCCGCGCAGTGAGCTCGACGGCGAAATCGAAAGCTTTGCGGGCGCTATCCGAACCGTCGTGCGCGATCAGAATTTGCTCCACCATATTATTCGCCGCCTCCCGCGTCTTCGACCATCGTAGCCATCGGACGAACGGCTGCCTCCGATTTGGGTAGTAGGTGCTTGGGAAGAAACCAGGCATTCGCGATCGCGGTCGGCACTACGGCGCTGGCGATCACGGTCGCCACAAGGTGTGAGTACTGCGCGTCGCTGATGATCTGGTGATTCAGTCCGAAAAGGGCGGAGATCGTCCCGAAAGTTAGGCCCGTCGACATCATGAGCGAGTAATACAGTCCCTGATGCCCCTCGTGGTTGAACGCCCGGACCGTTGGAACAAGTGGAACCATTTTGCTCCCCATCTTGGCCGCGAACAGCGCAAGGAAAGCGAGCGGCGTCGCGATGAGGGCCGGTACAGAAACCAACGATCCCGCGCGAATGAAATAGAACGGCGTGAGAAGGCCGAAGGTGAGTGTTCGGAGGCGCCTGATCAGAATGTGGTCCTTTCCTACCGTCCCGGCCAACACCATCCCGATGATGTATGCCGGTAGCACAGCCTCGCTGCCCGCCCACGCCGCCAGGCCGCCCATGCCGAATAACAAAAACAGAATGTACTTTGCTTCGAGTTCAGAGACGCGCCCCCCGTACTTCCGAAAGAACCATGGTGTGACGAACGGCAGCGCTGCAAAAACGACTATGCTCGCAGCGACGAAGACGAGTGTTCGGGTCGTGAACGGAGCAAAGATGAGGCCCAGGGCGATTACCGTTCCGAGGTCGTTCACAAAGCAGGCCGCGAGGATGCCTTTACCGAAGTCGGTCCGGTTCAAGCCGAGCTCCAGCATCACGGCGTACACCACGGCTACCGAAGTTGTGGACAAGGCAACTCCGGCAAGCCAGCTTGCGGGAATCGACCACCGCAAAAGGAAGTGCGCTACGGCGGCGGCTCCGAGAAATGGTGCAAAAAAGCCAACCAGTCCCACGACCATAGCTTCCTTCCACTTCGTTCGGAATATACCGGGATCGAGCTCCGCTCCGGCCAGAAACGTCAGCACGATCGCGCCAGTTCCTGCCAGGAAGGCGACCCACGCGGACTTCGCGCCCAGCACTTCCGTGCCGATAAGCGCGCCGATGATGAGCTGCGCGACGGTCCCGACGACGATCTCGGAGAGCGCCGTCGAAATTCTGAACCAAATTGATAGGAGCGTCGCGATCAACGCGAGTATCAACCACAACGCTGCAGAAAACCAGACCTGTTCCATGCCGGTCTCCGGTATTCAAATTTGGCTGTAGGGATTCGGCCGCAGCCCCTACAGCAATCCTTGCCGCAGGAGTCATTGGCCGCTTAGGAAGCGACGGTTTGGCGAACTCCACCGCCTGATAAAGAGGATACTCCAAGGCTCAGGTGGCTGCAACGCTCGGACCGAAGGAAAGGTCCGGCCGAACTGCAGCGAGGACGGGGACGTCAATGGCCTGCTAGACTGTTCGGGCAAATAGATCGATCAATCTCGGTGTCTGCAACCGCGCCTGGAGGTTTAGGGATGGACGTGAGAGAAATGCCCCTTGTTAAATCCCGCTGGCTCACGATGTTCGCAGTGCTCGCTGTGGCGGTAGCGGCGGACGGCCCGCGCCACCTC
>Ga0335077_10008544_pt1 | contig 12710 bp, 12 predicted proteins | sample Lox_Sample_31_FD_207151 | JGI IMG/M metagenome (GOLD analysis project Ga0335077, IMG submission 207151) | Soil microbial communities from Loxahatchee National Wildlife Refuge, Florida, United States - Lox_Sample_3.1 | ecosystem: Environmental > Terrestrial > Soil > Wetlands | place: USA... | reverse complement strand
GGGACGCGGCCTCGGCTATCTTCTGCTGGTACTCTCTCGGCTGTAGCGCGTTGGGCAGCAATGCGGAGGGCTCTGGCATTTCGCTCACCGGACGATAGAAAAGTATTCCCTATTTCTCGACCCACTGGCAATCTATCAAGACAGCTCTGTCGTCGATGGACGAGCGCGTTCCAAGGATTCATTAGTCGCGCCCGGGAGGAAGAAGGCTATGGCGGCGCAGGCCTCGGAGCGGACGCCAAGACCGAGGATTCAGACGCTGTCCGACCTGGTCTTCGGCCTCGCCCTTTCGATAAGCGCCCTCACCCTGATAGGTCAGCAGCCGTCGACGTCGGGGCAGTTCTTCACTGCGCTGGCGCTCTACTCGCTGAGCTTCTTCATCGTGATAAACGTCTGGCGGCTCTACTCGCTGATCACGTCTGCGCTGCCCTCGGAGACGCCCACGCTCACCAGCCTGAACCTGGTCCTCCTCTTTCTCGTCTCGATCGAACCCTACCTCTTCGCCGAGCTCTTCACCGGGATGGGGAACCTGCCTTCCACCGTCACGGACGTCTACGCCTTCGACCTCGGACTGATGTTCCTCATCATATCGTTCCTGTGCAGCGCGCTCGCGAGCGAGGAGAGGGGACTGGCGCCCAAGGATCTGCTCGGGGTGTACAAGCGGTTGAGAAACGTGTGTCTGTTGGAGGCCGCGATATTCGTCGTATCCGTTGCGCCCATCTTCCACAATTACACGGTCTTCACCTTCACGACGGGGACGGTGCAAGACAACTTTACCCTCACGTCGACGCTGTGGGTCGTCGCTCTGGTCGTTGGCTGGAGCTGGCGGCGACTTCCGAAGTCGGCGGCGCGACCGTCGAACTCCAAGCCTGAGAGTCCGCCAGCCGCCTGATGTGCTTGGCCCGCGATGCAGCAACTGTCGGAGGAGGACACACATATAATCGGCGACGGGTCGGCGTCCGGCAAGTTGCGTCAAATCCGAGTCCAAGCCCCGGCGTCCTCAGCCAACCTCGGCGCGGGCTTCGACGTCTTCGCGCTCGCCCTTGAGACGCCAAAAGACACCGTCGTCCTGCGGGTGGACTGGTCAGAGGCGGCTTCCGTCAGGATGGGGAAGGTCACCGGGCTGGATGTCCCGAGGCTTGAAACAGAGAACGGCGCCTGCATAGTCTGCGACGAGATGGCGAGGGAGTTCGGGGTAAGAGGGGAGATCACAGTCGACCTCGACAAGAAGGTCCCCATCGGGATGGGGATGGGGAGCAGCGGCGCGTCCGCGGCCGCGGCTGCTGTGGCGATGAACGGACTCCTCGGGCTCAAGCTCGGGGCGGACGAGTTGATCTTCTACGCTGGGAAGGGAGAGGGAGCTACGTCGGGTTCGCGGCACTACGACAACGTGGCCGCCTCGATACTCGGCGGGTTCGTGGTTGTGCGGGGGGGCGACAAGCCCACCGCGACAAGGTTCGACCCGCCTCCAGGGCTGGCCGTCTGCGTGGCGACGCCGACGGTCGTGCTGCCCGAGAGGAAGACGGAGTACGCACGCTCCCTCCTGCCAGAGTCGGTCGCGCTCGGGGCGATGGTCGAGAACGTGGCCAACGCGAGCCTGATGGTGGCAGGTTTCGCCAAGAAGGACATCAAGCTCATAGGGAAGGGTATGAACGACAGGGTCGTGGAGCAGGCAAGGAAGGTCATGATACCCGGATACGACGACGTCAGGTCCAGGGCCATCGGCGCTGGGGCGGAGGGCGTATGCATAAGCGGCGCCGGGCCTTCGGTCTTGGCCGTGGTCGAGAAGAGAGCGGGAAAGCCGAAGAAGGTGCTTGACTCGATGCTGTCGGCGTTCGGAGCCCGAGGTGTCAAGTCGAAGGGCTACGTCACCGGGATAGGGGAGGGAGCGAGGGTTGTCAAGAGTCGCTAGGGGCTGGACGCAGAGGTGCGTCGCATGCGGGACGGCCTACGAGAGCGACGTGAGGAGCTACGAATGCGGCAAGTGCGGGAACCTCCTCGAGCTGGTCAGGGAGGGGAAGGTCTCAAGGTCTGACCTCTTCGGGGACAAGTCGCAGCCCGGAATCTGGAAGTTCAGGCATGCCCTGCCGCTCCCCGGGGACGCAAGCGTTGTCTCGCTCTCTGAGGGGTACACCCCGCTCGTCCACGTGGCCAGGATAGGGGCGAAGCTCGGGCTGAGCAAGCTCCACGTCAAGAACGAGGGGCAGAATCCGACGGGGTCGTTCAAGGACAGGGGGATGACGGTGGCTGTCAGCCGGGCGGTCGCCAGTGGGGCGAAGCTCTTGGTCTGCGCGTCCACCGGGAACACCGCGGCCTCGATGGCGGCGTACGCGGCGAGGGCGGGCGTGACGGCGATGGTGACCGTCCCCGCAGGGAAGGTCGCGGCGGGGAAGATGGCGCAGGTCTACGCCTATGGCGGGAAGATCGTCAGGGTGGACGGGGACTTCGACGCCGCGCTGAACATCACGCTCAAGGTAGCGACGGAGATCAAGGAGCTCTCCGTGATGAACTCGGTCAACCCGTACAGGGTCGAGGGGCAGAAGACCAACGCCTACGAGGTCTACGAGCAGCTGGGCTACAGGGTCCCGGACTACTTCGTCCTCCCCGTCGGCAACGCAGGGAACATCAGCGCGATCTGGAAGGGCTTCAAGGAGCTGAAGGAGTGGGGGATATCGGACTCGCTGCCACGGATGGTCGGCGTCCAGGCGGCGGGCGCGGCTCCCATCGTCGACGCGTTCTACCACGGGAGGAACTCGATCAAGCCGGTCCAGCCGCACACCATCGCCTCGGCGATAAACATCGGGAACCCCGCCTCGTGGAAGAAGGCGCTCGCCGCGCTGACAGAGTCGAACGGGATGGCCCTCTCTGTGACCGATGAGGAGATACTGGAGGCGAGGATGGACCTCTCCTCGAGCGAGGGGATATTCGTCGAGCCAGCGAGCGCGACGCCGCTCGCGGCGCTCAAGAAGCTAAAGGGCAAGATCCCCAGGGACGCGACGGTAGTCTGCACCTGCACGGGGAACGGGCTGAAGGACCAGGAGAGCGTGAAGGTCCAGCTCGAGACCACCCCGCTCGTCGGGAGCCCCGAGGAGCTCGTGAGCCTCCTGGCGAAGACGGTCTAGGGCCCAAGGGCCCTGAGGAACAGCAGCGCCGTCTCCGTGAACCCCTTGTTGTCCCAGAGGAAGAAGAGGTGGCCCCCCTTGAACTCGACCAGGCTCGAGCCCTTGATTCCCGAGTGGAGCTCGTCCACCAGGCCCTTTGGGGCGAGTGTATCTCCGTCTCCGCGCATGATCAGCGTGGGTGCCAGTATCTTGCCAAGGCTCGCCGTGGCGTCATAGCTCCCCGACGCCTCGAGCTGGCGCTTGAAGGCTTGGTACGGCTGCGCGGACTTTAGGGCCCCGCTCCCCGTTATGAGCTTGGTCAGCCTGCCGAACCTCAGCCCCCAGGAGGACCTCGTCTCCCTGGTCACGCGGGCGGACGTGGACACAAGAATGAGCCCCCTGACGATCCCTGGGTACCTGATTGCGAGGTCCATCGCTATCCTGCCCCCCATTGAGACCCCCAGCACGTCGGCCCGGTTGACACCGATTGCCCTCATCAGGCCGGCCGCGTCGTCCGCCATCATCTCTATCGTGTAGGGGATGTCGGGCTTGTCCGTCCGCCCGACGCCTCTGTTGTCGAAGGCTATCACCCGGCGGTCCTCGGCGAAGAGCGGGGTTGACTTCGCGAAGAGGTCGGCCCCCGAACCGAGACCGGCGATGAGCAGCAGCGGCCTTCCTTCGCCATGGAGCTCGTAGTACACGTCGATGTCGTTGACCCTCGCCGTGGGCATTGTTCCAGCGCTCCCTGCTCCGGGCCCGGGCGAGACCGCTACGGCGCCTTCTCGGGGTGGCGAGAGGCCAGCCTGATCACGTTGGTGCTGTTTCTGCTCGGGGCGACGTCCACGGTGTCCTCGGTGGTTATCCTCAGGCCCTTCCTCGACCTGGTCACCCCGAACAGGTGGGCGTCTGCGTCCCGCATGAGGCTGATCTTGAAGGTCGACCCCCACGGGACGGTGTAGCGTAGGGGGTGGAGGCGCGTCCCGTCCCTAGAGGTGTAGGTGGGGGCGATGTGGCACACCCCGACCTGGTCCTCGGCGATGACTGTGTGCTTCTCGGGCTCGAGGTGTTCTCCTCGGTCGAGCTTGTCCGGGTACGAGTAGTAGCCCGTTGAGCCCGCGGAGGTGGTGATGACCAGGCCGTTCGAGACGGCGGCGTCGGTGAATGAGAAGCCCTTGCCCTTGACGTCGACCGTGTAGCGGATGCAGTTGCTGTCGGCGCCCTTCTCTAGGGAGACGTCGGTGAATATCTCCCCCCTGAAGCTCCCGCCGCCTATCGAGATTGCGAGCCGTCTGTGCTTGACCACAGTGTAGCGGCCGGCCTTGACCTCGCGAAGGGCGGACTCGAGGCCGGTGAGGTAGACCTCCGCCAGCCTCGCCTTTGAGTCGGTGGGCCTCTTGGACTTGGTCCCGACGAAGAGGAGGGGTATGCCAAGCTGCCGTCCCTGGTAGCTGAAGAGGCCGTCGCCCCCGACAACGACCCCGAAGTCCGGGTTGGAGGCGGAGTGCTCAATTCCCTCCTTTTTCAGGACGGCGACGACCTCGCTCTCGCTGACCTTCGGGCGCTCGGAGTCGACCAGGACGACCGCCCTCATCGCATTCATCTCGCCGCTCCCGCGGACGCGTCGAGCTGTCGTCGGAGGTCGTCGAGGTCGGTGATGGGGGCCTTGCAAGCGAAGTTCTCGCAGATGTAGACCGTCGAGCGTCCCTTGATGGCTGCCTTGCCCTCGGTGAGCTGGGCTAGGGCGGGGGCCTTGTCGGCGACCGCGAGGATCTTGGTTGGGAGGTACCTCGTCTGGATCTCTTTCAACATGCCGCGAAGGTCGTCGGGCTCCCAGCCGCTCGCTATGACTATTTCCTTGGAGCCGAGCGAGAAGTCGACGGCGGCGAGCATCTCGAGGTGGCCGGTGGGCTGCGACTCCATCGTGCCGGCGAAGAGCTTGAGGGTGGACTCTGCCATCTCCCGGTAGTCGTCGTTCCCCGTGAACTCCGAGAGACGGAGGAGGTCGAGCGCCGCGACCGAGTTGCCCGAGGGAGTGGGGCCGTCGTATCCGTCCTTGACGGCGACGAGCTCCCCGGCTGGTGGCTTGAGGAAGAACCCACCGGCGTCTGGGTCCCAGAAGAGCGCGACCATCTCCTCGGCGAGGTGGAGGGCGGAGTCGAACCACCTCCCCTGTAGGGAGGACTCGTAGAGGTCGAGGAGGCCGGCGATCAGGAAGGAGTAGTCCTCGAGGTTCCCGTCGATGGCCACCTCGCCGTCCCTGTACCTGCGGCGGAGCATCGGGCTCGCCCCCTTCCTGGCCAGCTTCTCGAGGAGGAAGCCCGCGCACCTCGTAGCGGCGTCGAGGTACCTTGGCTCCTGGAGTGCCTGGTAGGCGCACGAGAAGCCGGAGAGGGCGAGGCCATTCCACGAGGCGAGTACCTTGTCGTCGACCGCGGGGCGTGTCCTCTTCCTCCTCGCGGCGAGGAGGAGCACCCTGGAGCTGGCGAGAGAGCTTTCGGCGCGCTCGGAGGGGATGCCCAGCTTGGTCGCCGTCCTCTCGACCGTGGTGGTGACGTTGAGTATAGACCTCTTCCCCTCGAAGTTGCCCTCCGGGGTCACGCCGTAGTGCTGGCAGAATATCGCGGCGTCGTCCTTCCCGATGACCTCGGCCACTTCGTCTGGCGTCCAGGTGTAGTAGTGGCCCTCGCCGTCGGGCGTGTCCGCGTCCTGAGCGGAGTAGAACCCGCCCTCCGCCGACGTCATCTCCTCCAGCACCCACTCCAGCGTGTCCCTGGCCGTCTTGGCGTACCTCGGCTGACGGGTCGCCCGGTAGGCGTCGGCGTACTGCCTGGCGAGGAGGGCGTTGTCGTAGAGCATCTTCTCGAAGTGGGGGACGAGCCAGTACCTGTCGGTGGAGTACCTGTGGAAGCCTCCGGCGAGGTGGTCGCGGATGCCTCCGTCAGACATCGAGTCGAGGGTCTTGAGGACTGGGTTGAGGGCGGAGACCCTCGACGTCCTGGCGTTGTACCTCAGGAGGAAGCCGATGTAGCTGGGGAGCGGGAACTTCGGGGGAGGGCCGAACCCCCCGAACTGCTGGTCGTGGAGGGAGACGACCTCGGCGTAGGCGCCGTCCAAGAGGTCCTTTGAGACCGCGCCCCCGCCCTTGACTTGGTACTCCTCGCGGATGGCCTTCGTCAGGTCATCAGAGGTCCGGAGGACCTCGTCCCGCTTCTTCGCCCAGGCGTCGGCGAGGAAGTTCAGGACCTCGGGGAAGGAGGGGAGGCCATGCCTCGGCACGGGCGGGAAGTAGGTCCCCCCGTAGAACGGTTTGAGGTCTGGAGTGAGGAAGACGGAGAGAGGCCACCCGCCGCTCCCGGTGAGGGCGATCACCGCCTTCATGTAGACGTCGTCGATGTCGGGCCTCTCCTCGCGGTCGACCTTGATGGGGACGAACTTCTCGTTGAGCAGCTTCGCTATGGCCTCGTCCTCGAAGGACTCTTCGTTTTGACGATGGCACCAGTGACATGTGGAATAGCCGACGCTCAGGAAGATCGGCTTGTCATCCTTCCTCGCCTTGGTGAACGCCTCCTCACCCCAAGGGTACCAGTCGACCGGGTTCAGGGCGTACTGCAGGAGATACGGGCTCTTTTCATCGATGAGGCGGTTCGGCCTGCTCACGATGGGCGGTTTTGCCGCGGCCGTGATTTAAGGGAGTCAGTCAGACGGGGCGGGCCGCCGTCCCAGCCCGCGGGGGCGTCCCATCCAGACCATGAAGTTGGCGACCGCGGCGATCACTGCGGTCACCACGAGGATGACCTCTAGGTCTGAGGCCGAATTCAGGTTCAGGGTCAGGCCTATGGCGTCGCCTTGGCTCAGGCCGACGGTTGCGCTCTGAGAGCCGCCCCCCTGGGAGGCCGAGACGGTGTACGGGCCCTCGGGGAGGAAGAGCGACTCGGACGGGTTCGTCCCTACGGCGCTCGAGGTGAGGTTGAGGCCGCCTGGCCCGGTGACCGAGATCGTGGTCGGGGAGCCCTGATTCCCGACCACGTGGACGGTGAGCATCGCGGTGGGGACCTCGTCCGTTTGGGACTGGTAGCTGGCGTTGAAGCTCAGGGAGCCCTGCGCGAGGGTGCTCCCGCCCGCTATGTCCAGCGAGTAGGAGAGGCTGGCCGGGTAGTCAGCCGCCAGGACGAAGAGCGAGCTCCCAGACTGGCTGGTCTGGATTATCCCGTCGGCGGGCGAGACCGACACCTTCGCTCCGAGGATCGGCTCGTTCCAGGGGGAGGCTACGAAGGTCACGCTGGAGATGTTCGCGTCGACCGGGTAGGACGCCACCGCCTCGACCCCCTGCGTCCTGTACATGAGATAGAGCGTCCTCGGCCAGTCGGTCTCGCTCCCCGTGAGGCTCGAGGAGTAGGTCATCGTCCCCGATGCGAGAGCGACGGGCACACACGAGCCAGACAGGGATATCCATGACGTGGCGCCGAGCACGAGCACCCCCGCCTCCTCGACGAGCAGGCTGGTGGAGTTCTGGAAGTACGCCCTCAGGTCGTACCTGCCCTCCCTGACCGGGGCGTTCCAGTTCAGGGGTGCGGTGGCGTTGGAATTGGAGACTATCGCGACGGGTGACGACCAAGCGGCCAGGATGTCCGTCGTCACCACGCTGTCAGCGCTCCCGACCTGCAGGCCGTACGGCTGGTAGAGCTCGAGCCAGAAGGACGTGGACTCGTTGACCAAGCCGAGGGTAGAGACTGAGAGCGATGCGCCGGGGACGACGGTCAGCGTGCCGAGGTCGTGCATGGCCGTCGGGAGGCCGAGGACGACCCCGGCCGACTCCCCGCCGGTCGCGCACACCTCCTGGTCGTACGAGTCGCCGGGGTTGACCTTAGCTGCGATCGAGAGGTTCCCGGAGTCGAGCGAGAAGAAGAGAGGTCCGAGGGAGGCCTGGTGGGAGGCCAGGTTGACGAACCTCACGGGGACAGAGAACGACTGGACGCTCCCGCTGACGGTGATGTTCCAGACGCCGTCGGGGTCGGACGGGGCGAATGTGTAGAGCGGGGCGACCACCCCGGGGGCCAGGGTCGACGAGGCGATCACCTTCGACGGGACCCCGCCCTGCCAAGTGAGGGAGACGTTCACCGGGGTGGGGTAGCCGGACTCGGCCCAGACGGACTCGCCCACCGTGTATATCGGGACGCCCTCGGAGGTGTTCGTAAGGCTGGAGGGGCCGAAACCGAGGGAGAGGAGGCAGGTCTGGCAGGACGCGCCCCTGGCGGGAGGGGGACTCGCCGCGGCGAGCAGGAGGGCCGAGAGGGCGAGGAGGGTCGCCGCCCTACCGGCGGATGTAGACCCAGAGGAGGGCGACAATGACCAGTCCGGGGGCCGTGAAGGACAGGAGGGTATTAGGGATTATCCACACCGAGAAGAGAAGCCACGTCAGGGCCACGCCCGCCGCGAGGAGCGGGATGACGAAGGTCACCTTGGGCGGGACCTGGGCGGTGACCGAGGGGATGGTCGAGTAGACCAGCAGGCCGCAGTAGACCATGACCGATGGGACGACGATCAGGAGGGTGGTGAAGGAGGGGACGGGCACCTGGGGGATCCCCGTCCTGGCGGAGGTGATGAGGAAGTCGAAGAAGTTCCCGAGGGTGAACGTCCCGCCGTAGCCTATCAGCGAGCCGGCCGCGAAGGTGAGGAACCCGTACTCGAGGCCGAGGGGTATCACGACCGCGGTGATGCCCCGGTCCTGGACCATCTGCACGAGACTGGCGAAGATAAGGTAGGGCGGGAGGACCGTGAAGAGGGAGGCGACCCAGGTCGAGAAGACCGTGTGGGCGAGGGTGCTGAGGTAGGGGGCGGGTGAGACGATGAAGGTCAGTATCAGGGCCATGACCACGAACGTCTCGAAGGAGAAGACGACCAGGAGGACCTCTATCCTCGCCGGCCTCCCGCCGTAGTATATCATCGTCCCCGCGAGCCTGAGGACCTGTGTGATGACTATCGCCCACTCGATGTCGCTTATCGCCGATGCGTCGAGGTGCGTGATGAAGAGGCCGGCGGAGAGGAGGTAGGCGAAGTAGACCGACGCCCCGACGACCGCTACGCACCCCAGGAGGACCCTCCTCGTGTCCCTAGGCCTCCAGGACCCTCCTCACGAGGGGCGTTAGATCTTCTACGCCTGAGTAGACGAGGGAGCGCACGGCGGGAGGGGGGCGGGACGACGGGCCCTCAGCTATCAGGAGGACTGCTTTGCGCGAGAGGAGGCCGGCCACCCCGGGGTCGTCGAGCTCCCTGAGGCCGGTGACGACGAAGTCGGAGGAGGCGGTCACCGCCCCGACGTTTCTGGAGGGCGGGGCCGCAGAGCAAGACATCACCGCCTCGGTCAGCTGGGAGTCGTCGGAGGCGGAGGCCTGGTTGAGGCCGGGGAGGTCGGCGCGGGTCTCGTCGCTTCCCCTCGGTGAGTCGTAGACCACCACCATGGTGGCACCCATCGCGATCACCTCCTTGCCCACGCGGGCGAGGGCCTCGCAGAGGAGGTCGATCCACGGGGCCTTTGCGTCCCCCCTCTCGGCGAACTGGATGACGCCCACCCTGACGATGTCGCGCACGTTCCCCTCCCTGACCCTCGCGGTGAGGTCCTCGGTGGGCGACTTTGCCACGCGCTTCCAGACGATGTCCTTGGTGTCCCCGGAGTGGTACTTGTCGAGGCCGTAGAGCTCCATTCCCGGGCCCGGGTACCCCGTGGGCTGGTCCCCGAAGCCGAAGATCGTCAGCCTCCGCGGGGTGGCGGACGCGAGAAGGGAGAGCGGGAGGGTGTCGAGGACGAGGTCGCCGAAGACGACCTGCTCGACCCTCCTATAGATCCTGAGGGGGTCGGTCAGTGCGACCCCGACCTTGATCCCGACCAGCCGTCCGGCGTAGGTGCCGACGAACCGCAGCCTGACTTTCCCCCCGGGCAGGGTCTCGGTCTTGACCAGGCGGCCGGTCTCGACGTGGACGGTGGGGGGCATCGTACCCACCCATTCGGCGACCCTCGACTCGATGGTGAGGTCGGTCTCGTACTCCTCGCCCTTGAAGGCGACTATCCGCCCCCCTTTCATGGAGATGTTGACGCCTCCCTCCAGGGCGAGCTGGAAGACCGCCACCGAGACGAGGGCCATCGCGACCATAGAGACGCCCAGTATCTCGATCAGCCTGATGTTCAGGAGGGCTGCCGCTATCAGGGTGATGATGGTGGCGGCGAGGTAATCCCTCCCGCGCGGCGTCAGCGTGGGGGTTCCACCCTGTCGAGGATACCCGAGAGGATGGTCCCGGTGTTCTGAGAGACTCCCTTGAACGCTGCCGCACGGTCGACAGCGAGGCGGTGTGCGAGGACGTCGTTGGCCAGGGACTTCACGTCGTCGGGTGTGACGTACTTCCTGCCCTCGATCAAGGCCCTGGCGCGCGCGCAGTGGACCAGCTGGACTATCGCCCTCGGGCTCGCGCCCAGGACGAGGGAGCCCTCCTTCCGCGTGGCCTCGGCGACCCGCGAGAGGTAGCTGAGGACGTCATCGGAGACGGTGACCTTCTCGACCTCGGCGAAGAGGGAGTCGAGCTCCCCGGGAGCCAGGACGGGGTTGACGTCGGCCACGTCGAGCTTGGAGAGGTTCCTCCTGATTATGCTAGACTCGACCTCCTTGCTTGGGTAGCCGAAGGTGACCTTGACCATGAACCTGTCGAGCTGCCCCTCGGGGAGAGGGTAGACCCCCTCGAACTCGAGTGGGTTCTGGGTGGCGATGACCATGAAGGGCGAGGGGAGCTTCTCCGTGTGGCCCTCGACCGTGACCTGGAGCTCCTGCATCGACTCGAGGAGGGCGCTCTGGACCTTCGGAGGCGCCCGGTTGATCTCGTCGGCCAGGAGGACGTTGGTGAAGACCGGGCCCCGCCTGAACTCGAACTCCCTGTCCTTGAGGTCGAAGACGAAGCCCCCGATGATGTCGAGCGGGAGGATGTCGGGCGTGAACTGGACCCTCTTGAACTGCAAGCCGAGGCACTTTGCGAACGCGTTGGCGACGAGCGTCTTGGAGACTCCGGGGACGCCCTCTAGGAGGACGTGCCCCTTGGCTAGGAGGCAGACCAGGAGGAGGTCGACCTCCCTCTCCCTCCCCACGACCAGCTTGCCGACCTCGCGTCTGACCTTGTCCCTCAGGTCACCTGCCAAGGCTCCATCTCCCTCCGACCCTCTCGGCCACCTTCAGGACCTCGGAGTAGTCGAGGTTGGGCAGAGGCTGACCGCCGTAGCGGTAGTCCTCGTAGCCCCTGAGGGCCGGCTCGATTCCCTCGGTCTTGACCCCCGAGGCGCGCAGGCGGGCGACGGCCTCCTCCCAGGTGAACCCAGCCGGGAGGTCGGGGGCGGCCCGTCTGAGGGCCTTCTCGAGGCCGTCGAACGCGTCGGCGAGGTTGGAGGCCCTGGTCCTCCTGCGCGCCCTCATGGCGGCGAGGACGAGGGGGGCGAAGAGGGCGACGTTCAGGGCCAGGAGCGCGCCTAGGACGAGCTGGCTGCTCACCATGATGCCGTCCTCAGGCGGAGGAGCGGTGGCTTAAGAACTTGCGAGTTCGAAAAAACGCTTTTAGTCAGCGCAGTGCTCGGCGGGCCGAATGACCCCGAGGAGGTCCACGCTCGTCGCCTCGGCGGCGGTGCTCGGCCTGGTCCTCCTCGCCGGCGTGATAGTCCTCGTTCTCAACTCTGCGGAGCTCGCGAGCCCCTCGATCCCCGTCTCGGGAGGGAACGGCGCGGGCGGCTCGCCAGGGCAGCCCGGCATCCTGGGCCTCCAGGTGCTCTCGAACCAGAACGAGAGCAACAGGCTCTCGAACCCCGTGAGGGCGCTCTTCGACGTCGGGGGCCTGACGATACACGTGGTCCAAGACGTCAACTCCAGCCGGCCCCTGTCCAGCATCCTCGTGACGGGGCCCGACGGGCACGCGGTGGAGGAGCTCCCCCCGTCCAAGTACGTCGTCAACCTCAGCATGGAGGCCCTCGACTTGAACTTCACCGTCCCGGTCACGCCGGGGAACGAGACAGACCTCCTTGTGACGGTGCTCGGGACGGCGTATCCGGTGACCTACACCGAGGTCTCGACGTTCGGAGGGGCGTCTGAGCTCTTCGCCCAGTTGCGAGTCCCGACGACGGTGGGCGTCCCCGGGGAGAGGGTGATCCTGAAGATGCTCGGGCCAGGGAGCGGCCGGGGCGAGCTGTTCAACGCGACGGTGCTATCGTCGCAGTCGCCCGCGGGCGGGCAGGCGTGGCTGACTTTGGGGGCGCAAGGAGTGGTCGACCCGGTCAACGCGACGTCGTTCGAGATGACGACGTGGGCGTACTCCCAGACCGTGATCGTCACGGCGATCCCGGTCGCGCCGGGGCAGCCTCTGGGCGTGGCAAACGACTAGGGCTTCTTTGCCTTCTTCGAAGCCGCCTTGAAGTAGGCTTTGAGAGGGTCCCAGTAGGCGCTCTTCCACCCGCCTGAGTATTCGGCGACCTGCTCCGCGGGGACCTTGGAGTGGACCATCTCGAGCTCGGTGCCTCCCCTCTTCGGGGTGAGGACGAACTCGAGCCTCGACGGAGGGTACCCCTCGGGCCACTCCGTGGTGCTCCAC
>Ga0335077_10008541_pt1 | contig 12711 bp, 10 predicted proteins | sample Lox_Sample_31_FD_207151 | JGI IMG/M metagenome (GOLD analysis project Ga0335077, IMG submission 207151) | Soil microbial communities from Loxahatchee National Wildlife Refuge, Florida, United States - Lox_Sample_3.1 | ecosystem: Environmental > Terrestrial > Soil > Wetlands | place: USA... | reverse complement strand
CAGCCTTAGATCTCACCAAACTCCCCAGCTACGGACAACTCTCCGCCCAGCTTACTTCCCTTCCCTTGGTGCGCGCGAATGGCCAGGTCTATGGCGTGCCCTTCATGTGGGGCCCGGACCCCATCATTTATGACACAACGGTCTTTGCCCAACCACCGGATTCCTGGAACTTGTTCTGGGACCCCAGGTACAAGGGCAAAGTCTCGGTGTGGGATGACCTGTCGACCGTGTACATGGCCGCCCAGGTTTTGGGCTTCGACAAGCCGGATCCCTCTGGTCTCTACAACCTGAGCGACGAGCAACTCGACGCCGTGAAAAAGAAGCTGCTGGAACTCAAACCCAATGTCCGCAAAATGTGGTCCACAGGCGGCGAATTGACGAATTTGTTCCAGAGCCATGAGATTGTGATTGCCATGGGATGGCCCCTCAATACCGCCGATCTAAAGAAGTCCGGCTTTCCCGCGGGAGAGACGATTCCCAAAGAAAACACAACCGGCTGGATCGATCACCTCATGATCACCTCTGGTAGCGACAACAAGGAACTCGCCCTGAAATTCCTGGAATATATGATCGAAGCGAAGACGCAGAAGTTGGTCACCGACAAAACACACTACGTTCCCGCCAACCCGCAGGCCGCTCAATTCATGACCGCCGATGATGTGAAGACTCTGCATCTCGACGATGTCGACAACTACCAGAAACGTATTTACTTCTGGCAAAACGTACCCCGGCGCACGAAGTACACCGAAATCTGGAACGACGTAAAAGCAGCTCAATAAAGAGACCCGTGAGCACGACACCCACCCAGAAGCCGGCTCTGCTCGGCATCCGCAACCTGGCCAAGGCATTCGGCTGCAACCTCGTCTTGCGCGATGTGTCTCTGGAAATCGCCGAAGGAGAATTTCTCACCATCCTGGGCGAAAGCGGCTCGGGAAAAACCACTCTATTAAGGATCATCGCTGGCTTTGAGAACGCAACCTCCGGCGAGATCTGGATGGGCTCCGAGAGGCTCGATGCACAGCCTCCCTACCGGAGGCGCGTGAATACAGTCTTTCAAAACTACGCGCTCTTTCCCCATCTCACGGTTGAGCAAAACGTCGCCTACGGACTGCGAGTAGCAAAAAGACCAAATGCCGAGATCGAGCAGCGAGTGGCCGACGCCCTTGAGAAAGTGAAGATGACGGCCCACGCCGGCAAAAAGCCATCGAAGATCAGCGGCGGACAACAGCAGCGAGTGGCCCTGGCCCGCGCATTGGTGAATCGCCCACGCCTCCTGCTGCTCGACGAACCACTCTCCGCGCTCGATGCCAACCTGCGCCGCCAGATGCAAGTCGAACTGAAATCCCTGCAGCGCGAGGTCGGCATCGCCTTCGTGTTCGTTACCCACGATCAGGAAGAGGCCATGGTCATGTCGGACCGAATCGCGCTGCTGCGCTCCGGCGAACTCGAACAAGTTGCCACCCCGCGCGAGATCTATAGCCGTCCGGCCACAGCGTACGTCGCCCAATTCATCGGCCACACCAATCTTCTTCGTGGAGAGGTCCGCAACGGCATCGCGTCTTGCGGAGCCCTGTCGTGGCAAGCTGCCTTGCCCGACGGTCCCGCGCTCTTCTCTTTGCGCCCCGAAAACATTCGTCTCAGCACCGGCGCAACGTCCAACAACGTCGTCCGAGTCGCAGGCCGAGTTCTGCAGCAGGCATTTCACGGAGCCACCGAGTTAGTGCGTGCCCAATGCGGGGACGGACTCGTCCTGGTAGTGCGGACGGCAAGCAGTGATCTCACCAGAGAAGACGTTGCTCTCGAGTTCTGCCCCGCTGATGCGATCCCCGTACGCGAATCCCCGGAGCGAAACTGAATGTTCTCCCGCTCCTACAAAGCTGCTGTCACTGTGCCCCCACTAGCATGGGTACTCGTGTTCTTGCTGGTCCCGTATCTGCTGATGTTTTGCTACAGCTTCTGGTCGGTCTCGGCGGCACAGACGATCGTCCATTCATGGAATCTCGAAAACTATAAAGAACTGCTCCAGAAATCTGTCTATTGGGAAACTCTCCTCCGCTCCATCGGGATCGCCGCCCGCGTCATGCTGCTCTCACTTCTTCTCGGATATCCACTGGCCTACTTCCTTTCTTTCTATGCGGGCAAGCGCAAAGACCTTCTATATCAAATGGTGATCATCCCTCTCTGGGTCAGCTATCTCGTGCGGGCCTATGCCTGGAAAACAATTCTCGGATCCGACGGTGTTCTCAACACGCTGTTGCAGTATGTTCACCTGACCAGCCATCCCCTCGACTTCCTTCTTTATAGCCCCTTCGCGGTGGTTCTAACCCTGACCCACATCTACACGCCATTCACCATCCTGCCGATCTACGCTTCTCTCGAACATGTTCCCCGGAACCTCGTTGAAGCTTCGCACGACCTGGGCGCGACGCCCGCTCAGACTTTCTGGAAAGTGATCTTCCCGCTTTCAATTCCCGGCGTAGTAGCCGGAGCGACCTTCGCCTTCGTCCTGAGCCTGGGCGATTTTCTTGCACCGCTTCTGCTGGGAGGCCCCAGCGGAATCATGATCTCGAACATTGTGGTGAGCCTGTTCGGCGCAGCCTACAACTGGCCGCTAGGTGCAGCGATTTCGCTGGGAATACTGGTAATTGTCGTCAGCCTGCTCTTCGCGTCCGAGCGTCTGGAAAAGAAATGGAGCTTCTCATGAATCCCACACGCCGACTTGCCCGGGAAATGGAAGTTATGAAAACCGGAAGCCTAGGAGGCAAAGTGCAGCCAACAAAACTGTCATCCCGACCGGAGATTGTCCTTCCCGCAGGGAAAGACAAGAGGAGTGGAGGAACCGCGCGTTTCTGATGACATCGTTGCGCTGTTCGCCCTAGATCTTCTCATGAACATCGATTCTCCAAATTCGCCGCGCTCGCGTTGGCTTGCGTTGCATGCAGCCGCCGTCTTCGCATTCCTGTATCTTCCCATCGCGGTCCTGATTCTGTATTCCTTCAACGGCCAAGGCGTAGGCGGCTTTCCGCCGCATCACTTAACCCTCGACTGGTACCGCATCCTCCTCAGTGACGGGGCCATCTGGGACGCTGTGCTCAACAGCCTGCAGGTCGCTCTGGCCGCCATGGTGATCTCACTCGCCTTCGGCATTCCCGCCGCACTAGCACTGGATCGCGTGCAGTTTCCCGGCAAGGCTCTGTTCCGGCGACTCGTGCTCTTGCCCCTCATCTTGCCGGGAATCATCACGGGCCTTTCGCTCCTGATGCTCTTCAATCTGATGACGGTGAAGCTGAGTCTGCTCACAATTATGCTAGGTCACGGAACCGCTCTGATCTCCGTAGCCGCGACAGAAGTCTTCGCCGGCCTGCAGAAGCTCGATCGCGCGCAGGAAGAAGCCTCCCTGGATCTCGGAGCGAACTATTGGCAAACGTTTTGGCGCGTCACGGTACCCAATCTGAAGTTGCCCATCATCGGCGCCGCGCTATTGATCTTCACGCTCTCGATGGACGAAATCGCCGTCAGCTTTTTCCTGATCGGCCGTGATAACACTCTGCCGCTCGAAATCTGGGGACGCCTCCGCCGCGGTATCACCCCGGAAATCAATGCCGTCTCCACTATCATCTTCGTCTTCTCTCTGATAACGATCATCGTGTGGTACCGGCTGCGCGTCCGCGCAGAGGGCAGCGTTGAAGCAGGGGCGGAACTGCTGGCCGGTGACAACGAGAAGATCGCCTAACAAACGTCGTTCCGAAAATTGGCGCGTCGCCTCGCTGGCAACCGTTTAGGCGCATTGAAAACGATGCGGCTAACCGTTCCCAGCCGCAAAGCGGCGAAAGAATTCAGCCCACGACGTAAGCCGTGGGCTTTGTGATAGCAGAATAACCAGCCCCGAAGGGGCGCAACACGAGCTGCCTCATAGACCGCAACGTCTTGTGTCAACGAACAGCAACAGTCTCACTTTCCCGGTCCCTCCGGCGCCAATCCGCGGAACTCCAGCATCGGCTCGATCGTCGGCTCTCCCCCCATCCACTCCGAGTACATCTTTCCCGGCTCCTCGGTATTCCCACGCGACAGAATCATCTGGCGGAAGCGGTCGCCATTCGCACGCGTTAAACCGCCATGCTTCTCGAACCACTGAAACGCCGCATGATGAAGCATCTCACTCCAGAGATAAGCGTAGTATCCCGCCGGATAATCGTCCTGCCAGATATGCGCGAAGTAGCTCGACCGATATCGCGGAGGCACTGCACTGAGAAAGAGATTCTTCTTCTTCAACGCCTCAGCCTCAAAATCGTCGACCTTCTTGAGCGCAGCATCAGCGGGCAGAGTGTGCCACTGCATGTCCAACTCCGCCGCTGCTACCACCTCCGTCAGCGCGTAGCCCTGATTGAACTTCGATGATCTTCTGATCTTCGCCACCAACTCCTCAGGCATCGGCGCTCCAGTCTGGTAATGCTTCGCGTAATGCTGGAACACCGACGGATAGCTCGCCCAGTTCTCATTGAACTGCGAAGGAAATTCCACGAAGTCACGCGCCACCTGTGTTCCCGACAATGTGGGATACATGGAACTGGCGAACATCCCGTGGAGAGCGTGCCCAAACTCGTGGAACATGGTGATCACGTCGCGGAATCCGAGCAACGCTGGCTGGCCGGGCGCCGGCTTGGCGAAGTTAGCAACGTTGAAAACAACGGGAAGAGTTCCGAGTAGTTTGGACTGATTGACCAGAACATCCATCCAAGCCCCGCCATTCTTGTTGTCACGCTTGAAATAGTCGCAGTACCAAAGCGCGAGTTGCTTCCCGCCGGCGTCGAACACATCAAACACCCGCACATCAGGTTGATAGACCGGGATGTCGTGCCGCTCTTTGAATGTAATCCCGTACAGCTGATTCGCCGCGTAGAACACGCCATCGTGCAGCACTCGGTCCAGTTCGAAATACGGCCGGACTTGCTCTTCGTCCAGATCGTACTTCGCCTTGCGAACCTGCTGCGCGTAGAAGTCCCAATCCCAGGGCTGCAACGCAGAGCCGCCGTTCTGGGCATCAATGACGGCCTGAATATCCTTCCCTTCAGCCACAGCTTTGGCCGTAGCGCCCGGCACCAGCGCGTCCATGAATCTCACCGCGGCTTCCGGTGTCTTCGCCATTTGATCCTGCAGTCTCCAGGCACCATAGTTTGGAAATCCAAGCAGCTTGCCCTTCTGCGCGCGCACTTGTGCCAGCCGCGCGATTGTCTCGCGCGTGTCGCTCGGACCTCCACGTTCGGCCCGGTCCCAGGAATTCTCAAATATCGCATGCCGTGTCGCACGCACGCTAAGCAAAGCGAGATCGGGTTGCTGCGTGGTGTTCTGCAGAGGAATCACGTATCCCTCAACCCCGCGATCCTTCGCGGCCTGGGCCGCACCCTTTAGGCGGCTCTCGCCCAGCCCGACCAGGGTGGTCGAATCCTTTGTGACATATGCCGCCGCTTTGGCGGCGCCGACCAATTTCGTGCTGAAAGCAGCCGACAATTTCGATTCCTCTTCATTCAGTTTTTTGAGCTCAGCTTTATCGGAGTCGGAAAGCATGGCTCCCGCGTGCACGAACTGCTCGTAGTAGTACTCCACCAGACGCAGCGACTCAGGGTCGAGTTTCAGAGACTCGCGCTGCTTGTAGATGGCCTCCACGCGGTGAAAAAGCCGGGAGTCCAAAAAAATCGCGTCCCGATGGGCAGCAAGTTTGGGCGCTTCGATCTCTTGTAGCTTCTCCAGTTCCGGACTGCGATTGGCCCCGGTCACCGCGTTGAAAACCAGAAACACGCGTTGAAAAAGTTGGCCGGACTTCTCCAATGCCACCAGTGTGTTCTCGAAAGTCGGCGGATCCGGATTCTCCGCGATGGTCCGCACTTCCTCCCTCTGCTGTGCCATGCCGGCCTCTAGCGCCGGTTGATAATCGCTGTCTTTGATCTTGTCGAACGGCGGTGCCTGCAACGGCAAACTACTGGTCGCATAGAACGGATTGTTAGGCCCGAATTCCACCGATGCTGGGACAGCAGCACTCGAAGTCACTTGCGGAAGAGAGGTGGCTATAAGAATTCCGGTTTTCAAAAGTATCCTGATTCCCTTCTTTGCACTCTTCATTTTGATTCCTTCCAGGCGGCTAATGATTGTAGCGAAAAGCTGAGGTCGCTGGCGCAGCCAAACGACCTGTCGGTTTGCCGCAATTAACCACACTCAGCTTTGGGAAAGGCACGGCCTTCAGCCGTGCCGCTGGCGCTGCAAAAACTAAGGCTTTAGCCGCCGAGGCTTGCTTTCGTGCAGATCGATATGCTCGTGCCAACATAAATCTCGCACACCTTATAAAGACAAGTTCTGGTCGCTATCAACGGCTCCATAGTAAAGTGGTAGTGACCTGCATGAGTTCTGCAATCCGCAACATCGCCATTATCGCGCACGTCGACCACGGCAAGACCACTCTGGTTGACGCCATGCTCAAACAAAGTGGCACGTTCCGTGCCAACGAAGCCGTCGCGGAACGCGTCATGGATTCGAACGAGCTCGAACGGGAACGCGGAATCACGATCCTGGCAAAAAATACTGCCATCTTCTATCACGACGTGAAGATCAATATCGTTGATACCCCGGGTCATAGCGATTTCGGCGGCGAAGTCGAGCGTGCCCTCAAGATGGTCGACGGCGTCATGCTTCTGGTCGATGCCAGCGAAGGCCCCCTGCCGCAGACAAGATATGTACTCGGCAAGGCGTTAGAAGCAAAGTTGCCGCCAATCGTCGTCATCAACAAAATCGACCGCTCCGACGCTCGCCCCCAGGAAGTGCTGAACGAAATCTATGACCTGTTCATCGATCTAGACGCAAAGGAAGAGCAGCTCGACTTCCCAGTGCTGTATACGAACGCGAAAACAGGCACAGCGAGCCCAGATATGCAAGGCGGCGGCACCGACCTCCGCCCACTGTTTGACGCCATTCTAAACACCATCCCTCCTCCAAAAGGCGATCCTTCGGGCCCGCTCCAAATCCTGGTCGCAAACCTCGACTATAGCGACTACCTCGGCCGCCTCGCCATCGCTCGCGTTTTCAACGGCAAGATGTTCACTGGCGAAGAAGTCGCAATTGCCAAACTCGACGGTTCGCTGCAAAAAACGAAAATCACCAAACTGTTCTCGTTTTCCGGCCTGAAGCGCACTGACATCACCGAAACGGAACTCGGGGACATCGTCGCCGTCGCCGGCGTCGAAGGCATCACCATCGGCGAAACCATCACTGATGTGGAGAATCCTGCCCCTCTGCCGCCCATTGCCATCGACGAGCCGACCATCGCGATGCTCTTCACGGTGAATACCTCGCCCTTCGCTGGCAAAGACGGCCAGTATGTAACCAGCCGCAACCTCCGCGAGCGCCTCGAAAAGGAACTGCTCACCAACGTCTCCCTGCGCGTCGAAGATACCGGCAGCACCGATTCCTTCAAAGTCATGGGACGCGGCGAACTTCAGCTTTCCATTTTGATAGAAATGATGCGCCGCGAGGGTTACGAGCTCATGGTCGGCAAACCGGAGATCGTCACCAAGCGCGACCATAAAACCGGAAAGCTCATGGAACCAGTCGAGCACCTCACAATCGACGTCCCCGAGGAATTCGTCGGCGTCGTCATGGAGCAACTCGGTTCGCGCAAAGGCGAAGTCACCAACATGCACAATCACGGCTACGGACGCGTCCGCATCGAATTCCGCGTGCCCAGCCGCGGTCTCATCGGCCTGCGCAGTCAACTTCTCACCGACACTCGAGGCACGATCGTGATGAATTCGCTTTTCGACGGATACACCGAGTGGCAGGGAGAAATCCCGCACCGCCTTACAGGCGCGCTCATCGCCGACCGCCCCGGCGTCTCCACCGCGTACGCCCTCTGGGGTCTGCAGGAACGTGGCGAGCTCTTCGTCGGCCCCGGCATCGAACTCTACGAAGGCATGATCATCGGCGAGAACGCTAAAGACACCGACCTCGACGTGAACGCCGTCCGCGAAAAGAAGCTCACCAACATGCGAGCCTCCACCGCCGATGAAGCCATCCGTCTGGTCCCTTTCAAGCCGCTGAATCTGGAGCAGGCGATTGAATTTATCGCCGACGATGAGTTCGTCGAAGTCACCCCCAAATCCCTTCGTCTGCGTAAGAAAACCCTGCAAGCCAACAGGCGCAAGAAGACGACGATGGCCGTCGTTGAGGAATTCTAGCGGGTACCTTTGAAAGGGCACGACTTCAAGCCGCGCCGCAGATGGAGCAATTAGAGCATCGGCGTTAGCCGCCGAGTCGTGGACCCAAGATACGAAGACGCTAAGTGAAGCGCCCCGCCAAATCCGCAATGGTAAAATCTCCAGCACACTTCCGCATGTTCCTCATCCCCTGCAGCTGCGGCACCACCTTCGCCGTCGCCGAGAACTACGATCGCCAAGGCACCGCATGGAGCCGCTATTTGATCTGCCCCGGCTGCGGCAAACGCCATGATCCCAAAAACCGCCTTCTTCAAATGGGATTCCATCCGGAAGGATATTGGAAAGTCGACGACTGCTAGACGGCACTCGGCCTCCCTCGGACGTAGTTTGATGCCCATATCGCGCATCTGGAAATTGAATTCAAATTGACAAGCCGTCCCGGAAAAACCTGCTATACTTCCCGCGCATTTGACTGTTGCCAGCTCCGGTCTCGATTCTCAGGCTTTCCGGACCTGCCAAGTTCGCTGAACTGAGCTCGCACTCCCGACAGCTCAATGCAGGGGAAGCAGCGTGAAGAATATCTTTGTGGGGAATCTCAGCTTCAACACCAATGAAGATGAGCTACGGCAGATCTTCGAGGGTTATGGGCAAGTGGATCGCGTCAGCATCTTGACCGATCGCGACACCGGCCGCTCCCGCGGTTTCGGCTTCGTCGAGATGGCCAGCGACGAAGACGGAGAAAAGGCAATTGCTGCCCTCAACGGCTCGCAATTCGGCGGACGCACCATTAACGTGAATGAAGCCCGGCCAAAATCCGATCGCGGTGGTGGAGGGGGTGGATTTGGCGGAGGCGGTGGCGGTGGCGGTGGCCGCGGCCGCGGAGATCGCAATGGACGAGGCGGCGGACGCCGCGAACGTTGGTAGACACGCAACGGGCCGTCTCGGAAGCACGGATGTCACGTCATTCAGCCGGTACTAAACTCTGACGTGTGCGTGAACCGTCAACCGACAGCCATGGTCCATCAACGGCATCCAGGTAAAAGGGCATGCGAAGCATTCCTCGCATGCCCTTTGCCTTTCACCGGGTAACGCAACCGGTCCCGCTGTCTGCCTAGTCTCGCCTCGGTGTTCCACTGGATGGATCGAGGAATAGCCTTCGCTCCCCGCGCCGATGGCTGAAGTCAAACATCTGTACGATGGAGCTGGCAAGCGCGTCGTACGATCCCTGCCCGATGCGCTGTCCACCCAGCCAGTTATCTTCGATGAAGTGGATGATCGAGCTCTGATCGGTCACCGTGTGATCGACGAAGTTCTGCCGCGCCCACGGAGAGATCACCAGCAACGGTAGCCTCGGTCCGTAGCCGCAACGACCCATTGCCGGCAAACCACTCACGCCAGGCAGAACCTGCAAGCCGTTGCCGCACGCACCGGGTCCCGTGAGGGCGTCGGCAGTACCCGTCGACGTATTCACGATCGGCCCCATCTGGTGGTCGTACCATCCGTCAGAGTCGTCGTACATAACCACCACGGCAGTGCTGCTCCAGCTTGGTAGCTTCTCCAGGAAATTGATCGTATCGACCAGGAAGGTCTGCTCATCCAGCGGATCCGAATATCCCGCATGACCGTCCTGATATGCCGATGCTTTCAGAAAGCTGACAGCCGGAAGGTTGCCGTGCGTCGCCGCATCAAAGAAATCCTGCAGGTCGTACTGATGATTGGCCGGCCCCGCATGGCCGATTTCTACGAGCGAAGCGGGACGCGCGTGCGTCGCGTTTGCCGTGGAAGGCCAGTAGTTAAAGAACGAGTGGTGCGGAATATAGTCCCCGGTCGTTCCGGCCAGACCCGTTGAACTACGCGTGCAGCCGCTGGAACCGTTCGCATTGACCGTCTTCAGATTGAAGCCGCCCATGAATCCGCCCCAGCTGACGCCAGCCGCCGTCAGAAGGTCACCGATGTTCTTCCCGCTCATCCGAACCTGATTCCGCGTAGGATTCGAGCACACATCGTCAATCGGATCGGGATCGCCAACCACGGTCAACCCGCCGTTCCCGTCACCGGTTTCATCCCCCGTGCCGTTCGTTGTCGCCGAGACACCATTCGTCTGGCCCGACACCAGGTTCATCACACCCGGCGTCGAGGGCCCAAACGTTGTGCCGAACGACTCGTCGCTCATGGAGAAAAACTGCGCGTAATTCCACAGCGCCGTCACGGTATTGCCGTCGTAGTACCCCATCACTTCATTGCCGCCCGAACTGGTTTCCGACGGGAACCGGTCCATCACCCCTGCGTCGAAGGCCAGTTGCTCGGCCGTGTAGTCGTGATCCTGATCCGGAGTCACCGCCTGGGAGCGGTCCAACCGAAACGGATTGGACGCTCCTGCTCCGTTCGCAGGATTGAGATTCGGATTGAAGTTCAGCAATGCATTCGTGAAACCATTAACTGTGGGTGTGGCCGGCACCGCGAAAAATTTCGGCTCGCCAGACGGATTGGTCGCCACGGGGTAAGTCCCGAAATAATGATCGAACGAAACGTTCTCCTGAAAGATCACAACGAGGTGTTGAATGGGTGTAGCGGTCGCCGCAGCCCTGATAGGTGCGGATTGCTCCGCCGCGAACGCGGGCATTGAAGTCGGCCCCAGCAGCGTGACCACAGCCAGCAGCGTGGCCATGGCTTTCCGGGGAGCGTTAGATTTCAGCAAGTCAACCATCGGTCCTCCTAGTCTGATTTTGCCGGTGTGGAATAAAGTGGCAGGGCGTCGCCGAGCACCGGCCTATGATTGGGGTGAGGACAGCGTATCTGCGCAAAGTTGCAGGCTCGTTGCTGGAGAATGAATGCCCGATTAAAAAAGATTCACACCAAACGTTATGTAGGGGCGGACGCAGCCTGCCCTGATCGCAGTCGAAGGGTGCGCCCATGATCATGCTGAAGACTTGGTATCCAATTGATGCCCACTGCCCACCCATGTAGACTGTAGTTACCCGTGCGCCCGTAGCTCAGCTGGATAGAGCGGTTGCCTCCGGAGCAACAGGTCGGGAGTTCGAATCTCTCCGGGCGCACCATGCTGTTCGGTTTCAACGGATTGAGAGCGGCGACTCCAATTCACAGGGTCTGAATGACCCGTTGCCTTGGAGAACGCCGTGTTGCCGAAGCTCGAACAATTCATTCAAGAGAAGCAGTACCTCACCAACGTCACCGCTGCTACCACCAGATGGCACGGGATGTCGCTGCGCTGGCTTCAGAGCGAGGAGCCGACTGACGATGACATCAAGAGCCTTGTCATCGTTCTGCGACAAAGAGGTCGGTGCGCGACCGGAGTCAACACGACGCTTCGTGCGATTCGGGCGTACTGCCGATGGGCTGGTCTTAAAACCACTGTGCCGCGATTGAAAGAGAACCAGCGTGTCCTCCCGACGTACACGACTGACAACATCACGCAACTCATACGCTGGAAGCCACGGACGCTGGCCCAGCACCGACTCCACACGTTGTGCCTCACTCTGTTAGACACAGGCGCACGAATCGCGGAGGCTCTCGGCCTCGCGTGGCAGGACGTTGACCTCGACAATTTACTCGTCACGCTACACGGGAAAGGTGGACGTGACAGGACGGTGCCTGTTACAGTTGAGCTTCGCAGGCGGCTCGTTCTGTGGCAGAAGCGACAGGTCAACCCCTCAGGGTTGGTCTTGAGTACACGAGACGGCAGACAACTGAGTCATCGCAACGTCCTCCGCGATGTCACGGCCCGGTGCCGTCGTCTCGGTTTTAATCCCCCGGTCAGAGCATTGCACGCCATGAGGCACACGTTTGCTCTGACCTATGTCAGGAACGGCGGGGATGCCATTCCATCTCCAACGGCAACTCGGCCACTCGACGCTCGATATGACGCGTCGGTACGTCAATCTTCAGACGGCTGACTTGCAGGCTGTCCATCAGAGGTTGTCGCCGCTAGCGAAGGAATGAGGGGAGGGTCGTCTACAACATGGACTCAACCCATCATCGACGGGAATTCGGGGGCATCGAAGCTGACCCCTTCGAGTTCACTCGTCAGATTGTCGAGCGAGTCAATCGATTCTTGCAGCGTGTTGGCCTTGTCGCCGTTCTGAAGATTCTCAGGCAGTGACCCGTGCCACGCTTCGAGTTCATCCTTCAACTCGGAGATGGTTGACTTCGCGTTCTCGAACTGGCCCTCAGCCTCTGCGAATCGCTCTGCGCGGGTCGTCGGTGGATTGTGTGCGGAGACAGTGACGATGCAGTCAGGAAACTTCTCTCGCATTGCCTTCTCCAGAAACAATTGACGCAGACCCTTGCGGTGAATATTGATTTGGAATTGTGCCATCACTCCTCCTGTTGATGATTTGAATTACTCGCGGTCGAATGCACTGTGTGCGTGTGACCCAACCCCCGAAAACTGGACCATCTAGAATGTGAGTTCTCCCCAACCCAGGAAAGGAGAACCGCAATGAAAGGCACGCGACACAGTGAAGAGCAGATGATAGCGATCCTGAAGCAA
>Ga0335077_10008540_pt1 | contig 12711 bp, 11 predicted proteins | sample Lox_Sample_31_FD_207151 | JGI IMG/M metagenome (GOLD analysis project Ga0335077, IMG submission 207151) | Soil microbial communities from Loxahatchee National Wildlife Refuge, Florida, United States - Lox_Sample_3.1 | ecosystem: Environmental > Terrestrial > Soil > Wetlands | place: USA... | reverse complement strand
TGGTGCTCAACCGCATCGCCAAAAGCGTTGTGGAAGCGCAGCGCGGGCAGCACGCGACACACGTGTTCGTCTACAAGGGCAAGCCGACTACGCGCATGCTGAACAAGGGATGGCTGCATGCACGGGAGGCTGCGGGTCTGCCGCAGGTCCGCGTCCACGACTTGAAGCACACGTTCGGGCGCCGTCTGCGTGCCGCCGGCGTGAGCTTCGAAGACCGGCAGGATCTACTCGGGCATCGCTCTTCGCGCATCACGACGCACTATTCAGCCGCCGAACTCTCGAAACTCATCGAAGCAGCGGACCGTGTGTGCGGCAGCGGCGGACGAAAGCCCGAACTTGTCGTTCTAAAACGGAGGCTTGCGAGGTGAGTCCCGCAAAAGTCCCGCAAGGATTTTTTCGGGAGCTGCAGAGGTGATGTAAGTGCTTGAAGGAGTTGGTGGCCAAGGGCGGAATTGAACCACCGACACAAGGATTTTCAGTCCTCTGCTCTACCAACTGAGCTACTTGGCCTTCGCGAGCGCGCGATATTACCTGAACGCTCCCTGCGGAAGGCGCCGCGCGGCGTGCCCAGGTCGGTGCAACGCCGTGCCGCCGGTGGCGCCCAAGAGACGGTCCGCCTCGCGAATGCTCCGGCGATCGAAGTGCACATCGTCGATTCCGGCTATCGAACACTTCGGCCGCTCGCGACATGTCGCAAACTGCGCGGCACGACTACCACGCCCGCCGCGCGCGGCGCGATCGGGCGGGAGGAGGGCGACTTGGTCACGCGCTGGATTCACAGCGACGCGAGCGCTGCGGCGCTCCTTTGCGTCGCATGCGGTATGGCCGATGCGATCGGCTATGTCCATTCCGGCGTGTTCGCCGCCAACATGACCGGCAACACGGTCCTGACCGGGATGTCGCTCGCAACCGCCGACTACTGGACGGCACTCGACCGGGCCTCGGTGTTCGTCGCATTCTTCGCCGGCGCGATGCTCGGCCGGCTGCTGCTGCGGGTCGCCGCGAATGCCTGGCTCCCGCTGCTGCTCGAAGTCGTGCTGCTCGCCGTCTCTGCGCTGGTCGATCCGAAGCTTCCTTTCGCGGTCGACCTGGTCGCCTGCGCGATGGGCATCCAGGCAACCGCGATCAGCAGGTTCGGCGGCGTTACGGTCAGCACGGTGGTGGTGACCAGCACGCTGGCGCGCTTGGGCGAAGCCGCGCTCGATTTCATCGCAGGCCCGAAGAGCGCCATGAATGCAGACAAGGCTCCGCCGGCCACGTTGCTTGGCACGACGTGGCTGTCGTACGCCTTCGGCGCGGTGCTCGCCGTGTTCCTGCTGAAAACGACCAACGCGCCGCTGCTGGCGTCGGCGGCGATCGTGCTCGTGGTGAGCTGGACGTACTGGAAGAAAAGCCGCGCAGCCTGAAACGCGGGTCGAATATCCTGCCGCCGCCCATGAACGCCACCGAACGTTTCTATCGCATCAACGAGCTGATCACCGACCGCGGCGTGGTCGCGGTGCGCGAACTGCAACGCGAGCTCGAGATCTCCCTGGCGACGTTGAAGCGTGACCTCGCATTCATGCGCGAGCGCCTCCATGCGCCGATCGTCTTCGACCGCGACGCCGGCGGCTACCGCTTCGACAAACCAGGCGTCGGGCCGCGCTTCCACCTTCCCGGGCTGTGGTTCTCCGCCGACGAGATCCTCGCCCTGATTTCGATGCACCAGATGCTCGATTCGCTCGATCCCGGCGGCGTGGTGGGCACGCGAATCAAGCCGCTGCTCGCGCGTCTCGAACGGGCACTCGAAAGCGACGCCGCACCCGCTCAGGAAGTGATCCGCCGGGTAAAGATCGTCCCGTCGCAGCGGCGACGCGTGGTCGTGCAGTGGTTCGAACTCGTCGGCCGGGCCTTGATGTCGCGACGGCGCATCCGCATCGACTATTTCACGCGCTCCCGCAACCAGCGCTCGACGCGCGAAGTCTCGCCGCAACGCCTGGTGCACTATCGCAACAACTGGTACCTGGACGGGTGGTGCCACGCGTCGGACGGCATTCGCATGTTCGCGCTCGATTCGATCGAGAACGCCGTGCTCACCGAGGCGAAGGCGAAAGACGTCTCGCTGCGCCAGGTCGACGAGCAGACGGCGGGCGGATATGGCATCTACCGCGGCAAGGACCTGCACTGGGCAACGCTCGTTTTCTCGCAGGAAGCGGCACGCTGGGTGCGCTCCGAACTCTGGCACGAAGCGCAGCGCACACGGGATCTTGCGGACGGGCGGTTCGAACTCAGGGTGCCGTATTCGCAGTCGAACGAGATCGAGATGGATATCTTGCGGCACGGGGAGAATGTCGAGGTGATCGGGCCGGCGGAGCTGCGGAGGAAGGTGGTGGCGAGGCTGGCGGCGGCGCGCAAGGTGTATGAGAAGTGATGGGCAGCGGGGTAGGGACAGAGACTCTCGTTGATGGCGAAGATTTTTCCCTCCGACTGGCGCACGCTCGAACGCACGGGCGCGGCGGCGCGGGAGATCGAGACACTTGCCCTGCTCGAAGCCGGCCTGCCCGATCGGCTGACCGTCTTTCACGGCGTGCACTGGACGCGCGTCGGGCACGAGCGAGCGGCGTTCGGCGAGATCGACTTCGTGATCGTCAGCGCGGACGCACGCATCCTGCTCGTCGAGCAGAAGTCCGGCTTCCTCAGCGAGACCGCGGACGGCCTGCTCAAGGTCTACGCGGGCGGCGGGAAGAGCGTCGCCGTGCAACTCGGGCGCACGCTGGAAAACCTGCAGAAGCGCCTCGCGCCGGTGCTGCAGGGCGAGCCGACCACGATCGACTACCTGCTGTACTGCCCGGACTACACGGTGCGGAATCCGGGGACGGCCGGCGTTCCCCCCGAACGCATCGTCGATGCGACGCGCCACGATCGCTTGTGCACAACGATCGTCGAAGCGTTGCCGCCGGCGACGGCGCGCGAGTCGCTGGCGCGCAGGCTGCGCGCGTTCTTCGCCGATGAGTTGCGGCTGGTGCCCGATGCCAGCGCGATGCTCGGCCAGGCCGAGCAGCTCGTCACGCGCCTCTCGGGCGGGCTTGCGACGTGGGCTCGCAGGCTCGACTTCGATCCTTTCCGGCTGCGCGTGATGGGCACGGCAGGGTCGGGCAAGACCCAGCTCGCGCTTGCGGTGCTCGCTGATGCCGCACGCGCCGGCCGGCGCGCGCTCTACGTCTGCTTCAACCGGCCGCTCGCCGATCACCTGGCGCGTGTCGCACCGGCGGAAGTCGAGATCGCGACGTTCCATCAGCTATGTGATCGCCGCCTGCGCGCCGCCGGCGAGCGACTCGAGTTTGCCGGCCCGGCGGCGTTCGAAGAGCTCGAGCGGCGCTTCGCTCAGCTCCCGGTGCGCGAAGAGGAGCGTGTGGACGATCTCATCGTCGACGAAGGGCAGGATTTCGCCGCGGCCTGGGTCGCGCCCTTGCTCGCGCGCCTGAAATACGAAGGCCGCGCGTGGTGGCTCGAGGATCCGATGCAGAACCTCTACGGGCGGCCGGCGGTCGACCTGCACGGCTGGGTGACGCTGCACGCGGACACCAACTATCGCAGTCCGCGCGATGTGCTCGCTTACCTCAATCGCCTGCTCGATCCACGGCGCAGGATCGAGGCCGCGAGCCCGATCGCCGGAGCGAACGTCGAGCTGCTGACCTACACGGGCGACCCGGGACTGCTCGAAGCGACCAAGCGTGCGGTCTCGCTCGCCCTGCAGGCCGGGTTTCGCAAGAGCGATATCGCGCTCGTCACGTTCAGCGGGCGTGACCGGTCGTACCTGATGCACTTCGATCGCATCGGACCGCACGTGCTGCGCTCGTTCACCGGGCGGTACGACCTGCTCGGAGCACCCGAGTTTTCCGACGGGGACCTGCTGATCGAGACCGTGTATCGGTTCAAGGGACAGGCGGCGCCGTGCGTGATCCTGACCGAGGTGGATTTCGGGGAGCTGGACGACCTGATGCAGCGGAAGCTGTTCGTGGGGATGACGCGCGCATCGATGAAGCTGATCGTCGTGTTGTCGGAAAGGGCGGCAGGGGTGCTGTCGCGGCGGGTGGAAGGATAGGCACTGCACAAGCACCCGACTCCGCACCCCAGGCTCATCCCATGAGCCCGCCCCCTGCTTGAATGCCTCCAGCAACCAGTCGGAGGCACCGGTGAACGAGCCCGTTTTCCCCGCACACATCGAGGCCTCGAGCGCCCTGACACCGCTCTACCTCAACCTCGTGGTCGCCGACGCCGAGACGGCCGAGGCGCTGCTCGAGCACGAGGAGGGCCGGCCGCGCGGGCAGTTTGCCCTGACGGCGCTGAAGGTGGGTGTGCTCGCCCTGCGCGCGGCGCGCGGCACGGTCGATGCGGCCGCGGTGCGCGGCGAGTCGGAGCGGCTGCTTGCCCTGCTCGGCGAGCGGCTGGAGAAGCATCGCGAGCTGGTCGACTCCATCGTCGGCCGGACGCTCGCCAACTACTTCGATCCGCGCTCGGGGCAGTTCAGCGACCGGGTCGCGCGCCTCGTGGCGGAAGACGGCGAACTTGCGGGCGTGATCCAGCGCAAGGTCGCGGACGCCGGCCGCGGCATCGACGAGATCCTCACCACGCACCTGGGCGAGAACAGCCCGCTGCTCGCGCTGCTGGCGCCGGGCGAGGGCAACCAGCTGGTCGCGTCGATCCGCGCCGGCATCGACAACACGCTCAAGGCGCAATCGGATGCCGTGCTGGCGCAGTTCAGCCTCGACAACGAACACGGCGCGCTGCGGCGCCTGCTCGGAGAACTGAGTGCCAGGCACGGCGACCTGCAGAAGGCGCTGGCCGAACAGGTCGAAGCGGTGGTCGACGAGTTTTCGCTCGACAACGAGGACGGCGCGCTGTCGCGTCTCGTCGGCCAGGTGCAGAAGGCGCAGCAGCAGATTACCAGCGAGTTCTCGCTCGACAACCAGGGCTCGGCGCTGTCGCGCCTCGCCCGCATCGTCAACGACCACTACGAGACGCAACGTGCGCAGGCGCAGGGTTTCCAGGATCGGGTGCTGCGGATTCTCGAGCGCATCGATGCGCGGCGCACCGAACAGGCGCGCTCGACGACGCACGGCCGCGTGTTCGAGGAAGCGGTCGGCGAGGCGCTGCGGCGGCTGGTTCAGCCCGCCGGCGACGTGATCGAGTGCGTGAGCAGCATGACCGGGAACATCCCGCGCAGCAAGACCGGCGACTTCGTGATCACGCTATCGGAGGACTGTGCAGCACCCGGCGCACGCATCGTCGTCGAAGCGAAGGAAGATGCGTCCTATCGCCTGCCCGCCACCCTCGTGGAGGCGGACACCGCACGCAGCAACCGCGGCGCCGGCATCTGCGTGTTCGTGCATTCGAAGAAGACCGCCCCGCCGGGCATCGAGCCGCTCGCGCGGCACGGCCAGGACGTCATCGTGGTCTGGGATGCCGACGACGAAACGAGCGACGTCGTGCTGCTCGCGGCGCTGGCTTGCGCCAAGGCCCTGTCGGTGCGCGCCGGGCGTCGCTCGAGCGTGGAAGCGGCGAGCATGCAGAAGATCGATGCGGCGATCGCGGCGATCACGAAGCAGGTCGAGGGCTTCGACGAAATTCGCACCAGTGCGCAGACGGTCAACCGCGCGGCCGAGCGCATCGACAATCGCGCGCGCATCATGGCCGAGCAGATCACCCGGCAGACGGAGACGCTGTTCGAGCAGGTGGGGGCGCTGAAGAGCGAGTCGTAGCGGCTGTGGTGTCATTCCCGGCCGGAGGCGAGGACTCAGCCGTGCCAAGGCTGAGATTCCTCGCTTCGCCCGGAATGACAAACCGTGCCTTACGGCGCCGACTGCAGCGCGCCGACATTCCTTGGATTCGCCGCATTGATCGCGCGCAGCTGCATCGGCTGCGGCGAATCGCTCGTGTACTGCGGATCGGGCACGGTCGAAAGGACGATCTGGCTGAGATACGACGCCGCCGGCCAGAACTGCGCGTTGGCCGCGTTCGGCACGTTGGCCGCGCCCGTCATCAGGTTGCTCTGCTGGAGGATCGACGCGGATGCGAAGCCGCCGGATATCAGCGAGGCGTTGCCCGCGAACAGGTTCGCGGTGAGCGTCACGCCCTGCGTGCTGCCGGGCACGTAGAGATACGTGCCGCTGCCGTAGTTGGTGACGACCGTGTTGTGCACCATCGTCAGCGTGTTGGTCGCCCAGTGGGTGCCTTCGGCGTTGTAGGACACGAGGATCGAGTTCTCCGCGTTCGGTCCCTTCTGCAGCAGGTTGCCGCGCATGTAGACCAGCCCGCCGTTCGAGAAGTCGAGCAGGTAGCTCGAGTTGCCGTCGGTACCGTCAAGGAAATAGCTGTCCTCGATGTGATTTTCCTTGGCGCGGCTCTTGAAGTTGTGGCCGACGTTGGCATGGTGGAAATAACTCGCGGTGACCGTAACGAGGTCGGCATAGCTGATGTAGATGTTGTGGCTCTGGCCGTCGCCGAATCCGTTGTGCGCGAACTCGCTGTATTCGATCGTCACCGTGGTACCCGTGGCGCCGCCGAGCACGCCGTCTTCATTGTCGTAGAAGCCGGTGTTGCGCAGGGTCAGGTTGCCGGTTTCGAAGCGGATGCCGGCGCCGTTCTGGTCCGGTACCGATGCGTCGTGGAATTCGACGTTGACCACGGTGGTGGTCGAGCCGGTCGGCGTGTTCAGGACCCAGATCCCTTTGCCCGCGGCGTTGTTGCCGTTGGCGAAAAGGCGCGCGCGCCCGCCCATGCCGCACATCGTGAGGTTGCTCGCGTTCCAGCTCGCGACGTCGCCTTGGTAGTCGCCGGCGTCGATCTGGATCGTGTCGCCGTCCTGGGCCACGGCCGCGGCCTGGCTCGGCACCGTGTACGTCTTGCCGGGGCCGACCGCGAGCACGCGCCCGGTCGGAGTCGGGCATGCCATCGAGGGTGACGGCGTGGGTGACGGTGTCGGGCTCGGCGTCGGGGAAGGAGTGGGGGAGGGAGCCGGTGACGGAGTCGGCGTGGGCGACGGAGTGGGTGTGGGCGAAGGCGAAGCGGTCGCCGAATCGCCGCCACCGCAGCCGCTGACCGCCACGCTCACGCAGGCAGAAAAAAGGATTGCCGGAATCTTGCGACCAGCCATGAGGCGCAACCTTGACGTTGGGAGTCGGGGTGCCTCGACCGAGCCGGCACCGGATCGACGAACGATAGAGCACGCACCGGCGCCGCCCGCCCCGCCGTCGGGTGAATCCGAACGGACGGCACCGCGCGCCGGTCCGGCGACCTACCGCGGCGCGGTCGGGAAATACTCGAGCGCGAGGCGCGCCAGGTCGACGGTCGACTTGGCGCCGAGCTTGGAGCGGATGGCGGTGCGATAGGCCTCGACGCTCTTGATCGAGCGGTTGATGCGCTTGGCGATCTGCGCCGAGGTCAGGCCCTGCGCGATCAGCTGCAGGACCTCGAACTCGCGTTCCGTAAGGCGCTTCAACGGTTCGTCGACGACCTGGCCGCCGACGAAGGTCTGGAACATGCGCTCCTCGAGCGCGCGGCTGAGGTAGACGCCGCCGCCCAGCAGCTTGCGCACGGCCGAGACCAGCTTGTCGGTCGCCTCGTGCTTCATCAGGAAGCCGCGCGCGCCCGCGGCCAGCGCGCGTTCGGCGTAGACCGATTCGTCGTGCATCGAGAGCACGAGGATGGGCAGGTGCGCATCTTTCGCCTTGATGCGCCGGATCAGGTCGAGCCCTGAGAGGCCCGGCATCGAGATGTCGACGATCAGCAGCTCGAAGGTCTGGTCGCGCAGCTGGCGCATCGCCGACTCGGCGTCCTCCGCCTCGGCGACGACCTCCATGTCGGTCTGGCCGTTGAGCAGCTGTGCGATGCCATGGCGGACGATCGGATGATCGTCGACGATCATGATGCGCGCCTTGTGTTGATCATTCACGGTTGGTCTCCCCTGCAGGACCGATGCATGCCCGCAACGCCGGGTAGTGCGAGCGTCACTTCCGAACCGCCGCTCGGCAGCGGTTCGATCGACAGGTGGCCGCCGACGGCTTCGGCACGCAGCCGCATGCCGACGACGCCGAGCCCTTCGCCGGCGGCGAGCTGCGCCGGATCGAGCGGCAGTCCGTCGTTGATCACGCAGAACACGAAATCATCGCCGACTATTTCGAGACGGAACGTCAGGCGCCGCGCGTGGCCGTGCTTGATGGCGTTGGTCGCCGCTTCCTGCACGATGCGGAACACGTGATGCGCCGCGAACTGCGACGGGATGCGCGGCTCGTCGACGATCTGCACCGTGCACGAGACCCCGAAGATCGACTCGAGGTCCTCGCCCAGCTTGTGGATCGAATGCGCGATCGTGTCGCGCTCCAGGCTGACCGGCCACAAGCCGCGCGCCAGCGCGCGCGTGCGGATGATCGCCTCGTTGAGCAGCTTCACCAGCCATTCGGCTTCCTTGGCCTCGGCGTGGTCGGCGCTGCCCAGCCGGTCGGCAAGCGTGCGCGCGACGAACGAGACACCGGTCAGGTGCTGCCCGAGGCCATCGTGCAGTTCGAGGCTGATGCGCTGCTTCTCGCTCTCCGCCACCGCGAGGATCTGGCGCTCGAGCTTGCGGCGCCGGCCGATCTCCTCCTGCAGGTGCAGGTTGTTGGCCCCCAGCCGATGCGTCGTCGCCGCGCCGCTTTCTCCTTGCAAGTCCGCTTCGGTGCCCGGCTCCTCGCTGCACGCCTCGACCAGCCAGCCCGCGATCCGGTGGTCGCCGATCCGCTGCCAGCGCACCGTTCTCGGCGCGTCGTGCACGGGACGGGCCTCGGCGAGTGCGGCAAGAACGTGGTCGATTCCGGCCCCCGGCGTCAAGCCCGCCTGCGCCGCGGCCGCGTTGACGGCGATCGCGTTGAGCGCCGCATCGACCAGGCACGCGGGCCCGGTCGACTGGTCGAGCAGCGTCAGCCACTCCGCGGGCGCCGCGTGCCGGTCAGCGCGCGAACCGTCGAGGAACGATGCCTCGGCAGCGTGGGTCCGCGGGTCGATGTCGTTCATGTCAGGTACGAGCTGCGGGCTCGCTGCCGAGCCATGCATCGATCCCGGCGAGGAACTCGCGCGCGTCGAGCGGCCTGGTCCAATGAGGTTCGAAGCCGCCCGACTTGGCTCGCTCCGCCTCGGGCGGAAGCGCCGGCGCGGAGAGGGCGATGCACGGCGTGCGAGCCGTCTGCGGCTGGGCACGCAGCTGGCGCAGCACTTCGAGCCCGTCCATGTCGGGCAAGCGACGATCGACGAGGATGAGCTGGGGCCGGCTCGCGGCAGCGAGCACCAGCCCGGTCGCACCGTCCGGCGCCTTGTAGAGGCGCACATTCGGCCGGCCATGCAGAAGTTGTTCGACCAACCTGCCGTTCGCGGGGCTGCTTTCGATGTACAGCACGCTGCCGCGCACGTCTTCGCGCACGGCAGGCTCGCGTACCGTCGCCCCGCGTGTTCCGCGCAGACGAGCGCCGCCGGGCACTTCGCGCAGCGCGAGGCAGAACTCGCTGCCCACGCCCTTCGTGCTCGTTACGTGCAGCGTGCCGTGCATCTGCTCCACCAGGCGTGCGGCCACCGCGAGGCCGAGCCCGGAGCCCCCCGCTTCTCCCGTGGAGCGGGCGGCACGATTGAACGGCCGGAAGAGGCCCTTGATCTCGGCGTCGCTCATGCCGACACCGGTATCGCGCACGACGATCTGCGCGAGGTCGTGCGAAGCACGACGGGCAACGATGTCGACGCGCCCGCCGCTGCGGTTGTACTTGATGGCATTGGCAATCAGGTTGGACAGCACCTGCCGCAGACGTGCACGATCTCCCCAAACCCGCGACGGCGCGTCTGTTTCGAACCCGGCAGCCAATGTCACCTCCCGTTCGGCCGCCGCCGGTGCCAGCGCCTCGAGCGTCGAGGTGATGAGAGGCGCCACATCGACCACCTCGACCGTCACGCTCATCGTACCCGCTTCGATGCGCGACAGGTCCAGCACATCGTTGATCACCTTCTCAACAGGCGGTGCCCCGCGCTGTGAATGCGATCGACGCGCTCGCGCTGCCCGTCCGTGAGCGCGTCCGCGGGATCGCCGGCGAGCAGTTGCGAGCACCCGAGGATCGCGTTCAGCGGCGTGCGCAGGGCATGGCTCATCGTCGCCACGAACTCGGACCGGGCGCGATGGGGTGCTCCGCAGCCTCACGCGCGCGCACAACGACCTCCGCTTCGACCGCCAGAGCGGTCCACGCTAAGTTAATCCTCGCGCCCCGAGGAGCGCAGGGTGAATGCCCTGGGAGTCGGGCAGTGATCACACTAGCGGCGGCCGACTGCCTATCATGTCGACGCGGCGCGCTGCCCGAGACCATAGTCAATCCGCGCCGATCGACCCGTGCGTTAAGACCGACATGAGTGCCGCAATTGAAACGAAGGACGTCGTCGTCGTCGGTGCTGGCGTGGCCGGCATGGCCGCGGCGCTCGGCTTCGCGCACGCCGGCCTTCAGGTCGCGCTCGTCGGGCCCGCGCCCCGCGTGTTTGCCCGCTCCGCTGCCGCACCGTTCGACGAGCGCATTTATGCGCTCGCGCCATCTTCGATCGCCCTGTTCGGCCGGCTGCGGGTCTGGCCGCACGTCGATGCCGCACGCATGCAGGCCGTGGCCCGAATGCGGGTCTTCGGCGACGCGGGCGACGAGCTGGACTTCGATGCTTACGGCGCGGCGGTCGAGCGCCTGGCGACGATCGGCGAGGAGGCCGAGCTGCTGCGGGTACTGACTGCGGCCTGCGCGTTTGCCGCGGGACTGGACCGCGAGATCGCGTCATTTGTTTCGATGCGCGTCGAAGGCGGCGACGCGCGAGTCGATCTGGCCGGCGGGCGCACGATCGGGGCCCGGCTCGTCGTCGCGGCCGATGGTGCCGGCTCCGCGGTCCGTGCCGCCGCCGGCATTTCGGCCGAGGAGCACGTCTATGGGCAGACCGCCGTGGTCGCGAACTTCCGCGCGCAGCGCGCACACGACGGCACGGCGTTCCAGTGGTTCACCGCCGAAGGGGTGGTCGCCCTCCTGCCGCTGCCGGACCATGCGGGCGAACCTGCCGTGTCGCTGGTCTGGTCGGCGCCGGCGGAACTGGCGACGAAGCTGCTCGAACTCGAGAGCGACGACCTGGCGCGCCGGGTGACGGCCCGCACGGCGGCGATGCTCGGTGATCTCTCACCGTTAGGGCGCGCGCGGGGCTTCCCCTTGCGGCAGCTGAAAGTGGCGCGCCTGGTCGGTCCCCGGGTGGCGTTGGTCGGCGATGCCGCCCACGTGGTGCATCCGCTGGCCGGCCAGGGATTGAACCTCGGGCTTGCCGACGTGTCCGAATTGGTTGCCGTGACGGCGGGCCGCGAGGTTTTTCGTGACACCGGCGACCCGGTAATCCTGCGACGCTATGCCCGGCGGCGCGCCGAGCCGATCGGATTGATGCGGATGACGACCGACGGCCTGGCGCGGCTTTTCGAGGTCGATGACCCGATCGCCCGGCGGCTGCGCAACGGCGGCATGGCGCTGGTGAACCAGATCGGGCCGCTCAAGCGTGCGTTGATCCGTCACGCACTGGGCTGAACGCGGGTTTCTCGTGATTGGAATGGACAAGCGATGCTGAAACGTTGGATCGGTGCTCTCCTGCTCGTGGCCGGCGCGGCGACGGCCCAAACCGCGACGCCGGAGGCGCCCGCGCAGGCGGGCGCGGCGACCGAAGCGCCCAAGGCGCAGTCGGTCGAAGATCGCATCCGGGCTCTCGTCGAGGCGCGCATCGGCACCAAGCCCGACTCGGTCACGAAGACACCATTCGGCCTGTACGAAGTGACCCTTGGCGCCGAGCTGCTCTATGTCGACGCCAACGTCGACTACGTCTTCGCCGGGCGTGTGATCGACGCGAAGACGCGCGAGGACCTGACGCAGAAGCGTCGCGACGAACTGCTGCGCGTCGACTTCAAGTCGCTGCCGCTCGACCAGGCGGTCAAGGTCGTGCGCGGTTCAGGGGCCCGCGTGATGGTGACGTTCGAGGATCCGAACTGTCCTTACTGCAAGCGCCTTTACAAGGACATGCGCAAGATGACGGACGTGACCATCTACACGTTCCTCTATCCGATCCTGTCGCAGGACTCGTTCGAGAAGTCGAAGAACATCTGGTGCGCGAAGGATCGCGCCGCCGCGTGGGATCAATACATGGGCGACGGCAAGCTGCCGCCGCCGGCGGCGGCGGACTGCAAGCATCCGCTGCAACAAACGCTGGCACTCGGCCAGAAGCTCGACGTAAGCGGCACGCCGACGATCGTGTTCGTCGATGGCAGCCGGCTGCCCGGCGCCGTGCCCGCGGGCAAGATCGAAGAACGCCTGAATGCGACCACCAAGCGTTAGCGCGACGGCAACAGTTCCTCGGGGCGCGTGCCCTTCGGTACCAGCATCCATGCGTTAACATCGCCGCGCTGGCGTCCGGCGATGTCGCCGGCCGCCTTGCCGGTGCCCCAGAAGAAATCGAACCGCAACGGGCCGCGAATCGCGCCGCCCGTGTCCTGCGCCATGACCAGTCTTGCGAGCGGTGTTCCGTCCACCGGGTGCGTCGTGCGCACGATGAGCGGTGCGCCGAGCGGCGTGAACTGCGGATCGGCGGCAACCGAATACCCGGCGGTGAGCGCGACAGTCAACGCGCCGACGGGGCCGGCCGATGCGTCGCCGAGCGGGA
>Ga0335077_10008538_pt1 | contig 12712 bp, 10 predicted proteins | sample Lox_Sample_31_FD_207151 | JGI IMG/M metagenome (GOLD analysis project Ga0335077, IMG submission 207151) | Soil microbial communities from Loxahatchee National Wildlife Refuge, Florida, United States - Lox_Sample_3.1 | ecosystem: Environmental > Terrestrial > Soil > Wetlands | place: USA... | reverse complement strand
CGTAAACAAGGCAAGCCGCTGCTGCCGATCGATAGTGAGCACAACGCGATTCACCAGTGCATGCGCGGGGGGCGGCGTAACGAAGTGCAGCGGATCTGGCTGACGGCTTCTGGCGGGCCGTTCGTGAATACGCCGCTGCGAGAATTTGCGAATATCACAGTTGAGCAGGCCCTGAATCATCCGACGTGGAAGATGGGCCAGCGCATCACGATTGATTCGGCAACGCTGATGAACAAGGGTTTCGAGGTCATCGAAGCCTGCCGTCTCTTCGACATGCCGCCCAGCCAGGTGAGCGTGCTGGTCCACCCTCAGAGCACGATCCACTCGATGGTTGAATTCGTGGACGGAAGTCTGCTGGCCCAACTGTCGGTGACCGATATGCGGCTGCCCATCCTGTACGCGCTCACCTATCCCGACCGCATCGAATCCGACTTGCGCTTTCCGGTGACGGAGTTGCGACGCCTAGACTTCAGCCCGCCCGACTTTGACAAATTCCCCTGCTTACGTTTGGCCTACCAGGCAGTCGAAGCTGGAGGCGCCAAGACGATTGCCTTGAATGCCGCCGATGAGGTAGCCGTTGCCGCCTTCCTCGAAGGTCGTATTGGGTTTCCGGAGATTCCGGCTACAATAGAGGCTGTTGTCGGTGAAACGGCGGCCCGTGTTCCGGAATCTATATCTGATGTACTGAGAATGGATGCTGAGGCGCGGGACAGGGCCCGCGGCCGCGTCCAGCGTATCGGCCTCAAGGAGACGGCAGCGCAGGCGCCCTCGGCAAGCCGGCACAAGTAACTCCCCAGCAAAGAGATCTATGGAATCGTTTCTGATTGCGGTCGCTTCGATGGCCGTTGTGCTCGGCATCATGATCCTGGTGCACGAGCTTGGCCACTTTGCCGCCGCCAAGTGGTTTGGTGTTCGGGTAGATGTTTTCTCCATCGGGTTCGGCAAACGGCTAGTCGGATTTCGGCGTGGTGATACAGACTATCGCATTAGTGCGTTGCCGCTCGGCGGCTACGTAAAGATGGCGGGCGAGAACCCGCTGGAATCGCGCACTGGCGCGCCCGATGAGTTCATGTCGCATCCGCGCTGGCAGCGCTTTGTAATTGCCATCGCCGGTCCGGCTATGAACATCATCCTGGCCGTCGCACTTCTCACCGGCGTGTTCATGGTGCACTACGAACACCCGGTTTTCCTCGACCAACCGGCGGTAATTGGATGGGTGTTAGAGAGTTCCCCGGCCGCGAAAGCCGGGGTCGAGCAGGGCGACCGCATCGTTCGCATTGACGGCGTACAAAACCCGACCTGGGAAGACGTCATGCTGAAGGTGATGGTGAGCACGCGGCAACCGGTTGACGTCGCTATCCAGCGCGGCAGCCAGATTATCGAGAAGCAGGTCCAGCCACAGCCCGACGGTGCGGAGCAGTACGCTAGTGTGGGATGGGTGCCCGACCAGCCGATCACGGTGACCGAGCTCGAGCCCGACATGCCAGCTACGAAGGCGGGCTTGCAGCTGGGCGACGAGATCATTGCCATCAACGGCGCGCCCATGCGCTCGCTGTTCGACGTCATCCACTACCTGCAACAGAACGGCGGCAAGCCTGTGGACGTCACCGTCTTGCGCAGCGGGCAACAACTGCATCTCAGCATGACTCCGGTGCAGACAGTCGAAGGCAACCAGAAGAGCTTTCGCCTGGGCTTCCGTTCTGAGCCGGTGCGTGTGGACAAGCTGCCGTTTGCGCAGGCTTTGAACCGCTCTCTCGATGAAAACAGGAAGTATTCGCTGCTAATAGTGGACCTGGTCCACAAAATGATCGAGCGCAAGGTCTCGATTAAGCAGATGGAAGGGCCCATCGGCATCGCCCGCGCCTCGGGCGACGCGGCGCGTCAGCCAGGGTGGACACCGCTGCTCAGCCTGATGGCCATGATCAGCCTGAACCTGGGCATCTTCAACCTGCTTCCGATTCCCATCCTGGACGGCGGTATCATCTTGCTACTGGTCATCGAGGCGATCATGCGGCGAGACATCAGCCTGAAGATCAAAGAACGCATCTACCAGACCGCATTCGTCTTCCTGATTCTGTTCTTCGCAGTGGTCATCTACAACGACCTGATGAAGGCCCTGCCCGGCCTGGCGCAGCGGCTGCCGTAACGACATACCGGGTAAAAGCAGGCAGAAACACGAAAGGCTCCCTTTCTTAACTGCAGAGAAACGTTTCGCTCACGATTCGCCAGAACCGGAGCCGTCATTCCGCTTCAGCGTGGGGCGATCGTCGTCGGTTTGCGTGTTACTACCGTTGGTCCCGCTGTCATTCCCGCTGCCGCTCGATGGATTGTCAGCCGTGGCACGCCGCAGGGTCGGACGGCTGCCATTGTCCTTGTCGTTTTGCAGCTTATGACGGTTCTCTATCGACAACAGCCGGGACTTCACCTGCTGGAATTCCGAGGTATCCACCACGTATTCGGGCCGCGCTGGAAGCACCGTCTTCAGCTCATGCTGCGCTGCCGCAACGCGATCCTCGGTCATGGGGTGAGAAGCGAACGCCTTGGCAATCGTGCCGGGCTTCTTCTTCTCCTGCGCCTCGATCTTTTCAAAGAACGAAATAAACGACTGCGGATCGTATCCCGCCTTGTACATGTATTCCATGCCCAGGAAATCGGCCTGCGCCTCGAAAGTGCGCGAGAACTTCATGAAGGTCAGTGGCACGCCGATGCCCAACGCCGCCTGCTCCAACTCATACACGCCCCAGCCACCGGGCACGAAGATCAACGCGATGCTCGCCAGGTTGACGATGTTGCCACGCGTCTGCTCGCGCGCGACGTGGCAGGCGGCAACGTGCGCGATCTCATGCGCCATCACTCCGGCCAGCTCAGCTTCATTATCGGCCGCCAGGATCAAACCGGAATTGACGTAGAAGAAGCCCCCTGGCAAGGCGAAAGCGTTGAGTTCGTCAGTGTCAATTACTTTGATGGTGAAGGGCACTTTCGCGTCCGAGTTCCGCACCAGGTTTTGGCCAATGCGGTTCACGTACTCGGTAACTGCCGGATCACTGACCAGCTTGGCGCTCTTCTCCACATACTGCGAGTACTGCCGCCCCATGGCGACCTGCTTGTCCAGTGAGTACCAGTTGCCCACGCCCTCCTTGCAACCGACATTGCGATTGCCAATGGCGTCAATGTTGTTCATCGTGCTCGGAGTGGGAGCGTTCTTTTCGGGCTTGTCGGGCGCATACTGACCGGGGCTGTCCTGGCTGGAACTCGAACCCTGGCCTGCACTCGCATTTGGAGTTGGACTGGGACTTTGGCCTGAACTGGAGCTTTGAGCCAGGCCCGCCGAAACCAGCACGAGCGCAAGGGCCGCAGATAAGAGGTAGCGAAATGCCGAACGCATGGTGTACACCTTCCGGGGCCGAGACCTGCAGCGACACGGCGCCTGCCGCCACTACCCTAAGTCTCTTATAAACCCAAAACGGGCCTTATTGTTCTCCGCTCAAGCTTTATTCTCCGCCGTCCTACTGATAAAGTCCACCAGGAAAACGCGGGACGATTCTCCAACTTGATTTCAACGGTTCATGGCCTGTCGTTCCAATAGGTTAGACGTTCGAGACCCACCTTCCGCTAGCGGGAACCTCGGTGGGTTAGCAGCCGCCGCTCTGCCCCAGCATGTTACACTTTTTCTACATCCTGTATGGCCCAGATTCAGCGTAGAAAAACCTATACGGCCAATGTCGGCGGGGTTCGCGTCGGCAGTGATGCACCAATTGTGGTGCAATCCATGACTAATACTGATACCGCCGACATCGACGGCACCATCCGGCAGTGCGCCGCATTGGCCCGCGCCGGCTCAGAGCTCGTGCGTGTCACGGTCAACAACGACGATGCCGCCAAGGCGGTGCCTTTCATCGTGGATGGGCTGGACCGTCTCAGCATTCCGGTGCCCATCATCGGCGACTTCCACTACAACGGGCACATCCTGCTGAAAAAGTATCCTGACTGCGCGCGGGCGCTCGCCAAGTACCGTATCAATCCAGGGAACTGCTCGATTGGGAAGAAGGACGACGACAACTTCCGCACCATGATTGAAGTCGCCATCGAGAACGACAAGCCGGTGCGCATCGGTGTCAATTGGGGTTCGCTCGACCAGGCCCTTCTCACACGGTTGATGGACGAAAACTCCAAGCTCGACGAGCCGAAGGACGCCCGCGAGGTGACCATGGAGGCCATGGTGCAGAGCGCGCTGCGCTCCGCTGATTTGGCTGTTAAATACGGCCTTCGCAAGGACCAGATCATCCTCAGCGCCAAGGTCAGCGGCGTGCAGGATCTTATTGATGTCTATCGCGAGCTGGCACGACGCTGCGAATATCCGCTGCATCTTGGACTGACCGAAGCGGGCATGGGAGCGAAGGGCATCGTCAGCAGCACGGCGGCGATGGCGGTGATCATGCAGGAAGGTATCGGCGACACCATTCGCGTCTCGCTCACGCCCGCGCCCAATGGCGACCGCACGGAAGAGGTCACGGTGGCGCAGCAGATGTTGCAATCCATCGGCATTCGGAGCTTCACACCGCAGGTCACGGCATGTCCGGGTTGTGGGCGCACTACCAGCACTTTCTTCCAGGAGATGGCGGAGCAGATCCAGGGATACCTGCGCGACCAGATGCCGCAGTGGAAGACACGCTATGCCGGCGTCGAGGAGATGAAGGTCGCGGTCATGGGCTGCGTCGTGAACGGCCCGGGCGAATCCAAGCACTCCAACATCGGCATCTCGTTGCCGGGCACCTTCGAGGAGCCGAAAGCCCCGGTGTACGTTGACGGTCGGCTGATGACCACGCTTAGGGGCGATCATATCGTCGCCGAGTTCATCAAGATTCTCGACGACTATGTAGAGTCACACTACGTCGCCAAGCGGCAGATGGCAGTTACTCGTTGAGGAACCAGTCATTAATCTCTTCGGATTCGGTCGGAATCTGCATTGCAACTATCTACTGGCCACTTTGCCCCCAGTCCCTGATTTATAGTTTTCTGTGTTGCCGGTGAAATCCCTCCGCCCCTGTCTCCATCGATTTGTTTTGTTGTTTGTCGCGTTCGCTTGGCTGGCGGCGATACCCGCCTGCAAACGGCCAACCCTGGTTCAGCATACGTACATGTATGTGTCCGCGCCCGAGACCAGCCTGCGGGACCGTGTCGCCACCATGTACAACAAGATAGGGACGGTGCACAACGGCGACCGCGTCGAAGTGCTGGAGAAGCAGCGGCGCTTCCTGAAGGTCCGCACCGACAGCGGCCAAGAGGGCTGGATTGAGGAGCGCAGCCTGGTATCGCAGGAGGTTTACGATGCTTTTCAGAAGCTGGAAAAGGACGGTACCGCCGAACCGGTGCAAGCGCATGGAACGACCCGTGCACAACTGAACATGCACGCGACCGCTTCTCGCGAAGGCGAACACCTCTATCAGCTCAAGGACGGTGAAAAAGTTGACATCCTAAAGCGCGCGACAGCGGAGAAGAATCCGCCCAAACCCGTAGCTAGCAGTCCGGCGCCAGCAGGCAAGAACGGCGCACCGCCAAAGCAGCAGGCGACTCCCTCGGGAAGTCCAGTGAGTCAGCCCACGACTCAGGAAGCGAAGCCCGCGCAGCCATCGCCACCTCCCCCTGCGCAGAGTACGGCGACTGCAGCCAAAGGCAAGGATGCCGCCCCTCCCAAGCCTGTGATGGAGGATTGGTACCTGGTGCGCAACTCTGCGGGCCATGTTGGCTGGGTACTGTTGCGTATGGTTGATCTCGACATCCCGGTTGAGGTGGCGCAATACGCCGAGGGTCAGCGCATCATGGGCTACTTCGTGCTGAACACGGTGCAGGATGGAGACAAGCAGGTGCCGCAGTATCTAGTGCTTCTCAACGAGCCCAAGGACGGGCTCCCATGGGACTACAACCAGATCCGCATTTTCACCTGGGGACGAATCAAGCACCGTTACGAGACCGCGTACCGCGAGCGCAACCTGGAAGGGTTTCTTCCGGTGAAGACCGGCCACGCAGTGTTCGGCAAGGAGGGTGATCTTCCGACCTTCACAATCCGCAAGGAGACGGACGAAGGCAAGCTGGTGGACGTCACCTACAAGCTGAACGGTCCCATCGTGCGACGGGTTCCGACGCCGGAGGAAGAGGCTGCGGAGAAGGCAAAGCATCAAGCCGCCCAGCGCGCTCCCCATTCGCAGAAGCAAGCGCCGCCCAGCGCACACAAGAAGCACAAGCACAAGTAGAAGCGGAGATTTGCTGTTAGTGGCTGTAGAACTCCGCAATCGCCTCTACCACCCGCTGCTGCTCGTCTTCGCGCAGCTCAGGAAACATAGGTAGCGCGAGAACTTCTTTGGCCGCGCGCTCTGACTCGGGCAAGTCTCCCGCCCTGTACCCTAGATAGGAGAAACATTCCTGCAAATGCAACGGCACAGGATAGTAAACCTCGGTGCCGATGCCCTGCTGAGCCAGGAAGCTTCGCAACTCGTCGCGCCGTAATGCACGCACTACGTACTGGTGGTAAATGTGACACGCCTCCGGCGGCGACGCCAGTAGCGCCATGGGCGCCTGAGCAGCTACCACCTGCGCTCCGGTTTGCACCAATCCAGCCTTTCCCAACATTCCGTGATAGCGGCAGGCCACCGTGCGGCGCTGCTGGTTCCAGTCGTCAAGATGCTTGAGTTTCACGCGCAGAATCGCTGCCTGCATCGCATCTAGACGGCTGTTCCAGCCCATCTCCTCGTGGTAATAGCGCCGCCGGCTGCCGTGATTGCGCAGGCGACGAATATGCGCCGCCAGGTCGTCGTCATCGGTTGTAACGCATCCGCCATCGCCATACGCGCTCAGGTTCTTGGTCGGATAGAAGCTGAAGGCCGCAACCTTGCCTAGCCCGCCTGCCTTCTTGTCACGCCACTTTGCGCCGAAGGCCTGTGCCGCGTCTTCGACGATGTCCACTTCATGTTCGCGAGCGATGCGGTCGAACTGGTCCATGTTCGCGCACAGGCCGTAGAGATGGACGGGCATCACCGCTCGTGGATTGTGGGAACGGGCGCGTTTCAGCGCGTTCTTAGCGGCGGCCGGACTGAGATTCAGTGTCGCCGGATCGATGTCGGCCAGCACTGGAGTGGCACCGCAACGCACGATCGAACTTACCGAAGCGAAGAAACTGAACGGGGAGGTGACCACGCTGGTCTCCGGCCCGACTCCAGCGGCCAGTAGCGCCAGCCAGAGCGCGTCGGTGCCGGAATTACAACCCACGTTGGCGCGCACGCCCAAATACTCAGCCGACTCGCGTTCGAAGCCTTCCACCTCCGAACCGCCGATGAAGTGCTGCGAGGTCAGCACGCGCTCAATCGCAGCCTTGACCTCGTCGGCGATGCTTTCGTACTGACGCTTGAGGTCGAGCATGGGAACAGCAATGCTTTGAACGACGGTCGGGTGCGGCGATTGTGATGACATGACGAAAGACCGATTCTAACAGTGCCTAGACACCGTTTTGTAAACCTTGGGACCATTCCACACGAGGACGGCGGCTCCGCTGCGTGATGTAAACTATCTCTAAACCCCGATGCTGCAGCGGAAAATTCCCGTCGGAATTCTTGGCGCTACTGGAGTTGTCGGCCAGCGCTTCATCCAGTTGCTCGAAACCCACCCCTGGTTCGAGGTCGCGTGGCTGGCTGCCTCCGATCGCTCCGCCGGACAAGCCTACGGCGATGCCGTACGCTGGCGCTTGAAAACGCCGATTCCCAAGCGCGTGCGCCAAATGCCCGTGTCCAATGCCTCGCCGGCGGGCGCCCCGCGCGTGATCTTCGCAGCGCTGGACGCAGCTATCGCGCGCGAGTTGGAGCCGCAGTTCGCCGCTGCCGGCTGCGCCGTTGTCAGCAACTCCAGCGCATTTCGCATGCAAAAGGATGTTCCGCTAGTCGTTCCGGAAGTGAACGCCGACCATCTGAAGCTGCTCGAGTGTCAGAGCTGGCGCCGTCACTCTGGAGGTTACATCGTCACCAACCCCAACTGCTCGGCCATTGGACTCGTTGTGGCGCTCGCGCCCCTGCATCAGAAATTCGGCATTGAGTCGGTCTTCGTCACCACTATGCAGGCCGTCAGCGGCGCTGGTTATCCCGGAGTTGCTTCGCTCGATATTCTGGGCAATGTCATTCCTTACATCGCCAAGGAAGAAGAAAAGATGGAAGAGGAGACCCGCAAGCTCCTCGGAGGTTTGAACAGCGGCCACGTTGAGCCGGCTCGGTTCAGCATGACGGCGCATTGTAATCGGGTTGCGGTTGAAGATGGCCACACCGAATCCGTTTCCGTGAAATTGCAACACAAGGCTGATCCCGCTGAAATCATTGCGGCCTTCAACGATTTTCGTTCTACTCCGCAGCAGCTTCAACTGCCGCTGGCGCCGTCGCAGCCGATAATCTACGACGATACCCCCGACCGCCCGCAGCCGCGTTTTGACGTGGACCGTGGTAACGGCATGACGGTAAGCGTGGGACGGCTGCGTCCCTGCGGCGTTCTGGACTACAAGTTCACAGTGCTCTCACACAACACCATCCGTGGCGCGGCTGGCGCGGCCCTGCTTAACGCCGAACTTCTTAGAGCGCAAGGCTACCTGTCGTGACGGACGACCTTCCCCATCCGCTGCTGGTGCGGCCGTGATCGTCATGAAGTTCGGCGGCACCTCAGTCGAGGACGCCGCCGCCATTGACCGCGTCGCCGGCATTGTAAAGGGGCGCCTCGCCGAGCGCCCTTTCGTTGTCGTCAGCGCCATGGCCAAAGTGACCGACCAGTTGCTTGCCATGGCCGCTGCTGCCGGACGCGGCGAACGCGAGCAGGCGCTCGATATCTGCCGCGACCTGCGCGAACGTCACTACACCACTGCAGGTGAGTTGCTAGGCACGGGCCTGCACACCGATCTGCACACCGAGCTTGGCGCTGAGTTCGATTCGCTCGAAGAACTCCTGCGCGGTATCGCGGCTGTGGGGGAGCTTACGCCTCGGACTTCGGACTACGTCGTCTCCTTCGGTGAGCGGCTGTCCAGCGCGATCGCTGCTCCGGCATTTCGTGCGCGCGATATTCCGGCAAAGTTGGTTGATGCGCGGCAAATCATCATCACCGATGCCCAGCACAGCCGCGCCGTGCCGCAGACCGGCGAAATCAACGATCGTCTCCAGTCCCGGGTAAAGCCGCTGATCGAGCAAGGGTGCGTCCCCATAATGGGCGGGTTCGTCGGGGCGACGCGCGAGGGGGCGCACACCACGATCGGTCGGGGCGGGTCAGACTTCTCTGCCGCCCTGGTCGGCGCCGGGCTTGACGCTGAGCGCATCGAGATCTGGACCGATGTGGACGGCATGAAGACCACCGACCCCCGCATCTGCGCCGATGCCCGCCGTATCAAAGTCATCAGCTTTGAAGAAGCCGCCGAACTCGCCTACTTTGGCGCCAAGGTATTGCATCCCGCGACTGTGCTTCCCGCCGTCGAGAAGAACATTCCGGTGCTGGTGCTGAATTCGCGCAATCCTCTGAACGAAGGTACGCGCATCGTATCCCATGCGCCGCACTCGCGCTCGATCTTCAAGGCCATCGCCTGTAAGAACCGCATCACCATCGTCGAGATCGTCGCCGCTCGTATGCTTATGGCACACGGCTTCCTTGCCAAGGTTTTCGACATCTTTGCCCGCCACCGTTGCGCTGTCGATGTTGTCTCCACTTCGGAGGTCAGCATCTCGCTGACCGTGGATTCCAACGAGGCCATCCCGCAGATTGCAGCGGACCTGGAAGAACTCGCCTTTGTGAAATATACAGGCCGTCAGGCAATCGTCTGCCTGGTAGGTGAGAACATTCGCGAGACGGCCGGCGTGGCGGCGCAAGTCTTTGATGCCATTCGCGACATCAACGTGCGCATGATCTCTCAGGGTGCGTCGGAAATAAATCTGACGTTTGTTATCGATGAAGCGGATGCGCCGGAAGCCGTCCGCCGTTTGCACGCCAAGTTCTTCGCCGAAGTCGATCAGGAGGTGTTCGATTGAGCGGCCATGCATTAAGCCTGCTGGTGCTGGGGCGGGGCAAGATGGGGTCAATTGTCAGCGAGGTTGCCCGCGAGCGCAGCCATAGCCTGCAGAATATCGACATTGACGTCAATGAGAACGCAGCATGGCTCACCCCAGAACATCTGCAAGACTTTGATGTCATCATCGATTTCACCGCGCCCGAGTCGGCAGTGGCCAACATCGAAGCCTGCCTGCACGCGAGGAAGGCGATGGTTGTGGGAACCACCGGCTGGTATGGCGAGATGGACCGCATCCGGCGCGCAGTGGAGGCGGCGGGAACCGGATTTGTCTGGGGTGCAAACTTTTCTTACGGCGTGAATTTGTTTTTCCAGATTGTGCAGGCCGCCGCGCCAGCGCTGGCGCACGGCTACAGCGGCCACATTACCGAGCGCCATCATATCCACAAGAAAGACGCGCCTTCTGGTACGGCCATCGCCATCCAGCGAGTGCTCAACCAGGCTTCCGGTGTGCACGTGGATATAACCTCCGAGCGCGAAGGTGAGGTGACGGGAATTCACACCTGGGCGCTTGATTCGGCAGGTGACCGCATCGTGCTGATGCACGAGGCCAAGTCGCGTCGCACATTTGCCGAGGGGGCGGTGCTCGCTGCGGAATGGATCGTCGGAAAGACGGGCTTCTACGACTTCAAAGATATTTTTCGGCAGCTCTGAGCTTCACTACTCCGTTGGCACTACAATTTCACTCATGAAACTGCGTGGTTGCGGTACTGCTCTCGTCACCCCGTTCAAACAAGATGGCAGCCTTGACGAACCTGCCCTGCGCGACCTGGTGCGCTGGCAGGTCGAGTCCGGCATCGACTTCCTCGTCCCTTGCGGCACCACCGGCGAGACGCCAACGCTCTCGCACGACGAGTGGCTGCGTGTGGTTGACCTGACCATCGAAACTGCTGAAGGCCGCGTGCCGATCATGGCGGGGGCCACGTCGAATAACACCCGTGACGCTGTCGCCAAGGCGAAGGAGATCTCGTCGCGGCCGGGCGTGGATTACGTCCTGACCGCCACCCCGTATTACAACAAGCCCACGCAAGAGGGTATCTATCAGCACTTCCAGGCGATTGCCGACGCCTCGGCAAAACCGCTAGTCCTGTACAACATCGCCGGCCGCACTGGTACCAACATCGAGACGCCTACCCTATTGCGTCTGGCTGAGGTTGCCAGCATTCTGGGTGTGAAAGAAGCCAGCGGTAATATCGCCCAGATCGCCGAGGTCTGCGCCTGTGTGCCTGAGGATTTTCTGGTCTTCTCCGGCGACGACGCGGTGACCCTGGCGGTCATCGGGCTCGGGGGAGCAGGCATCATCTCGGTGGTGTCGAATGAGATTCCTGCCGAAATGACGCGCATGACACAGGCCGCGCTAGCGAACAAGTGGGACACTGCCCGCGCCCTCTTCCGCAAGTACCTGGCGCTGATGCAGGCCAACTTCATCGAGTCGAACCCGGGTCCGGCGAAGGCCGTGCTGGCAATGATGGGCCGCATCGAAGAGGTCTATCGGCTGCCGCTGGTGCCGGTAAAGAAAGAGACCCGCGCCAAACTGGAGAAGGTGGCTGCTGAAGTCGGCCTGCTGCAATCGCAACCGGCCGCGCGCTGAGTCCTGCCAAGTAGTTACGCTGGAGCGAGCGGCAGCGAGCAGTTATACTGCCCGCGATGCACGAACTCCAACATCAAATTGAATCGCTCTACGCCATGGGTGGCGATGCGGCGAGGTCTCCTGGCGGCAACGAAGTCTTCTTGCAGTTTCGGGACGCTCTCACTGCAGGTACGATTCGTGCCGCCGAAAAGCGTGACGGCCGCTGGCAAGCCAACGCATGGGTGAAACAAGGCATCCTGCTGGGCTTTCGCATTGGCAGGCTGATTGAGAGCGGGGACCCACAGGTTCTTTCGTTCGTTGACAAAGATACCTATCCGCCCCGTCATTTCTCAGCGGTAAACAACGTGCGCCTGGTTCCCGGCGGCTCGTCGGTGCGCAGTGGCGCTTACGTCGCGCCGTCGGTTGTGTGCATGCCGCCGATGTACATCAACGTCGGTGCGTACGTTGACGAGGGCACAATGGTCGATTCCCACGCGTTGGTCGGTTCCTGCGCGCAGGTTGGGAAACGTGTGCACATCAGCGCCGCGGCGCAGATCGGCGGTGTACTGGAACCGATCAACGCCTCGCCCGTCATCATCGAAGACGATGTGCTGGTCGGCGGGAACTGCGGAGTGTACGAGGGCACACAGGTCGGCGCGCGCGCTGTGTTGGGAGCTGGCGTCATTCTCACGCGTTCCACCCCGTTGTTTGACACCGTAAAAGGCGAAATCTATCGCGCTGCTGAGAGCGAGCCGCTGCGAGTTCCAGAAGGAGCGGTGGTCGTGCCCGGCTCGCGAGCTATCACAAAGGGCGAGGCCGCGGAGTGGGGTTTGTCGCTGTATACACCGGTGATTGTGAAGTATCGCGATGCGCGCACCGATCGCGGTGTTGAGCTCGAGGACATCTTGCGTTAGCTACCAAAATTGTATGGGCCTGCACGCCACCCACCGCCGGGAAAACACAGCACTGCTCATCGCCGCCGTTTTCGCCACTGCGGCTCTGCTGACGTGGCGGTTTGGCGAATCCAGTTCGCTCTTCCCGGCTCTCCGCTGGATCACGCTAGCCGT
>Ga0335077_10008534_pt1 | contig 12714 bp, 14 predicted proteins | sample Lox_Sample_31_FD_207151 | JGI IMG/M metagenome (GOLD analysis project Ga0335077, IMG submission 207151) | Soil microbial communities from Loxahatchee National Wildlife Refuge, Florida, United States - Lox_Sample_3.1 | ecosystem: Environmental > Terrestrial > Soil > Wetlands | place: USA... | reverse complement strand
GACACAGGGGTGTAGTCCGCGGTGGCGAGGATGCCAGCCATGCTTACGCCCGGACCGTCCCCTGGCTATCGAAGGTCATCGCGCGCTGCAGGGCCGCGGCGCGCAGCTCCGGCGCTATCTCGACGGGACCGCCCAGCGCGACGGCGTTGATGCTGGCCTGCGCGGCCTCCTCGACGACCCCGCCGACCAGGATCGCCAGGTCCGGAGTGCGGTGGAAGACCAGCACCCCGTGGTTGGCCAGCAGCACGGCCGGAACGCCCGGGGTGACCGCGGCCCGGATATGGGCGATCGCCTCGGCCGACCCGCGTGGTCCGTAGCCGGCTACCGGCACGCCGTCGGGGAGGCCGAACATGGCCATGGCCTCGATCCAGCACCCGATGGGACGGCGCGCCACCGCGTACGCGGTCGCGTACGGCGAGTGGGTGTGCAGCACGCAGCCGACGTCGGGGTTGTCGGCGTACATGGCGGTGTGCATGGCGACGACGGCGCCCTGGATCGGCGGCAGCTCGCCCTCCAGCAGGGTGCCGTCCAGCCCGACCCGGACGACGGCGGACGCGGGGTGATCGCGCAGCGAGGGACCCGCGGTGAAGTACATCTCCTCCGCCCCGGGGACGCGCACGCTGACGTTGCCGTGCCCGTTCGCGGAGATCGCCCCGCTGGCCACCACCCGGGCCGCGATGCCGGCCACCTGATCAGCCAGGTCCTTGTCCATGCCCCACCTTCCCCGTAGTGCCCTCCAGGCAACGGTAACCCGGCTACCCCGTGCTGAGCCAGGTAGCGTTGACGGCCTGCTCCCGCTAGGGTGATGCCGACCTGACGGGAGGCGGCGAGGCTGATGGCGGGGGCAAGTCCGGGGCTCACCGTCTCCCGCATCGCGCTGGGCTGCGGGAACTTCGGCGGAGTCGGCTCGGCGCCGGGGTTCTTCGGCCGGGGGCTGACCGAGGACGAGGCGTTCGCGCTGATGGACGCGGCCTGGGCGGCCGGGATCGACTGGTTCGACACCGCTGATGCCTACGGCGGCGGCCGCAGCGAGCGGGCCATCGGCCGCTGGATGGCCGCGCGCGGGGTCCGGCCTCGGCTCACCACCAAGACGTACAACCCGGTGGAGGCCGGCGCGGATCACGGGCTGAAGCCGGACCGGATCGCCCGCCAGCTCCGCTCGAGCCTGGACCGGCTCGGGGTCGGCCACGTCGAGCTGTATCTCGCGCACGATTACGACCCGGACGTGCCGCTGGCGGAAACCCTCGGGGCGTTCGGCACCGCCCAGGCCGGCGGGCTGATCGGCGCGTACGGGGTGAGCAACTTCGACGCCGCCCAGCTCGCCGCCGCCCTGGAAGCAGGCGCGCCGCGCGCCGTGCAGAACAGCTACTCGCTGCTGGCCCGGCAGGATGAGGCGGCCCTGCTGCCGCACCCGGCCGTCCATCCCGGGCCGCCCGTAGACGGTGATCGCGTCGGACAGGCCGTCGAGGAACTGCTGGCCGAGCGCGCGCTCGTAGGGGGTGATCGCCGGGAAGCCGCCGATCGAGTCGAGGTAGTCGACGGTCGCGTTGAACCCGGCCAGCAGCTCGTAGGACTGCGTGCCGGTCTCGAAGCTGCGCCCCAGCGGGCTGGTGGGGGCCGGGCGTGCCTTGTACGGCCGCTACTGGCTCATCACCTCGGCCCGCCCGGCGGCGATGCCGAGATGCGGCCCGCAGAACTTGTACGGCGAGCAGATCAGCATGTCGGCGCCGATGGCGCGGACGTCGACCGGCTCGTGCGCGGCGTAGTGCACCGCGTCCACCCAGGCGAGCGCGCCGGCGTCGTGCGCGAGCTGGCACACCCGGCGGGCGTCGGTGACGGTGCCGACCGCGTTGGACGCCCAGGCGAACGCGACCACCTTGGTGCGCGGCCCGAGCCAGATGCGGATCCTGGAGGGGATCTCGCTGCGCGTGAACGAGGGCGAGCTGGTCTGCCTGCTCGGCGGGAACGCGTCCGGCAAGTCGACGACGCTGAAGACCATCCTGGGCATCGTCCGGCCGCGCTCCGGCCGGGTCCTGCTGGACGGCCAGGACGTGACGAACTGGCCGGTGCCGCGGCGCATCGCCACCGGGATGGCGATCGTGCCGGAGAACCGTCGCCTGTTCGGGCAGCTGACGGTGCGGGAGAACCTCGAGCTCGGCGCGGTGCTGCGCAGGGGCAAGTCGCTCGTCGAGGATTTCGACCGGGTGCACGAGCTGTTCCCGCGGCTGCTCGAACGGCCGAATCAGCTGGCCGGCACGCTGTCCGGCGGCGAGCAGCAGATGGTCGCGATGGGCCGCGCGCTGATGTCACGACCGCGGCTGCTGCTGATGGACGAGCCGTCGATGGGGCTGTCGCCCGCGCTGGTCCTGCAGAACTTCCAGATCATCAAGACCATCCACGCCACCGGGGTGGCGGTCCTGATGGTGGAGCAGAACGCGACCATGGCGCTGTCCGTCGCCGACCGCGGCTACGTCCTGTCCACCGGGGAGATCGTCCTCGAGGGGCGGGCCGCGGACCTGCTGCAGGACGAGAACCTCAAGCGCGCCTACCTGGGGCGCTGATCTCAGGTCTGGTTTCCTTGACAAGCTGGCTGCCGGACGGCTAGATGACGGTAAAGCGGGACTGGCGGCGATCCAGCGGCACGGCGCGACCGTGTTCGACGGCGTGCCGACCATGTACGCGATGATGCTCGCCGACCCTTCGCTGCCCGGGACCGACCTGTCCTCGCTGCGGATCTGCGGCGTGGGCGGGCAGACCATGCCGGCCGCCAAGATGGCCGAATGGGAGCGCCGGACAGGCGCTCCCCTGCTCGAACTGTGGGGCATGACCGAGCTGGGCGGCGCGGGCACCGCCAACCCGGTCTACATGCCCAACGTGCACGGCTCGATCGGCTTCGCGCTGCCCGGCGCGGAGGCCCGGGTCGCCAGCCTGGACGACGCGGGCGTCACTCTGCCCGACGGCGAGCCGGGCGAGCTGATGATCCGCGGGCCGCTGGTCATGCTCGGTTACTACGGCAACGAGCCGGCCACCCGGGCCGCGATCGAGCCGGACGGCTGGATGCACACCGGCGACATCGGCCACCCGGGACGAGGAGGGCCGCTACTTCGTCGTCGACCGCAGGAAGGACCTGATCATCACCGGCGGGTTCAACGTCTACCCGGCCGAGATCGAGCGCGTCGTGGCCGCCCACCCCGCGGTGGCCATGGTCGCCGTCGGCTCGGTGGCCGACGACACGCACGGCGAACTGGCCCGCGCCTACGTGGTGCTCCGCCCCGGCGCCACCGCCACCGAGGCCGAGATCATCGAGCACTGCCGCCCGCACCTGGCGGCGTACAAGCGTCCGCGCTCGGTGCGGTTCGTGCCCGACCTGCCGAAGACCTCGACCGGCAAGGTGATGCGCCGGGAGCTGAAGACTCTCGACGGCTGAGGCCGTAGCCTGGTCACGGTGAGCGTGGCGGGCCGATGGTCGCGGCGTCGGGGCCGAGATGGGTCACGTAGCGGGGGTGGACCTCGCCCCAGCGCTCGCCCCAGGGCCGCGGCGGCGTGCCGTCGAGCTCGCCGCCCAGCCGGTCGAGGCACTCGTGCCAGCCCGCGCCGTCGCGCGCGGCCTTGCCGAGCTCATCGAAGGTGTCGGTCAGGGTGAGCAGGGTGCCGGCGCCGTCCGCCCGCAGTTCGATGCGCAGCCGGTCGGCGCCCCAGGTGAACTCCATGACCTCCGGCGGATCGAAGACCAGCATCTGGCCGTCGAAGCCGTCGCCGGCCGAGCTGACGAACCGCAGCGGCGCGCCCGCCCGACGCTCGCCGACGATCTCCTGCGGGTACCAGGCCGCCAGGTGCGCGGGCTCGGTCACGGCGCGCCAGACCTTCTCGCGGGGGTGCGCCAGCCTGCGGGTGAAGGTGAGCATCCACCGGTCGCCCTCGCGGGTCACCGTGCCGAGATCCGTGTCATCCATGTGGCCTCCTTCTCGGTGTTCGTTTAGCTGGCGTCCATGTCGTCGAGGTGGGCTTCCAGCGCGTCGAGGCGGCCGGCCCAGGCGGCGCGGTAGGGCGCCAGCCACTCGTCGATCTCCCGGAGGGGTTCGGTCCGGAGCCGGTACAGCCGCCGCTGGGCGTCGGTCCGCACCTCGACCAGGCCGGCCTCGCGCAGCACCCGCAGGTGCTTGGAGACGCCGGGCTGGCTGATGCCCAGTGCGGACACCAGGTCGCCGACCGCCTGCTCCTGCTCGCGCAGCAGGTCCAGGATCCGCCGCCGGCGCGGCTCGGCCAGAACCTCGAACATACCATGAGAATAGCTAGTTAGTTATATAACCGTCAAGACATATATATCCGTATTCGCGGGGCGGACCGGGGCGGCGGGCTAGGCGGCTGCGGTGGGGGTTACTGGAGCGGGAACTCGACCCCGCGCTCGGCGGCCGGACGCGGGCCGAAGATCCGCCGCTGGGACTCCTCGATCGAGACGTCGTTGATGCTGGCCTCCCGGCGGCGCATCAGGCCGTGCTCGTCGAACTCCCACAGCTCGTTGCCGTAGCTGCGCCACCATTGGCCCTGCACGTCATGGGACTCGTACTGGTAGCGGACCGCGATCCTGTTCCCGCCGAACGTCCACAGGTTCTTGCGCAGGGCGTAGTCGAGCTCGCGCTTCCACTTGGCGGTGAGGAACTCGATGATCGCGGCCCGCCCGGTGAAGAAGGCGTCGCGGTTGCGCCAGGCCGAGTCCACGGTGTAGGCGCCCGCGACGCGCTCGGGGTCGCGGGTGTTCCAGGCGTCCTCGGCGGCCTGCACCTTGGCCAGGGCGCTTTCGGTGTCGAACGGCGGTAGCGGCGGGCGGTCGGTCATGTGAGGGCTCCTTGCTGGCCTTCCCCGGAGGTTTCTTTAATTAGGAATTTTTAGTGATAGAGTCTCAGCATGAGCCTATCACCCGGCGGCCCGGATCTGGCCTCGCTGAGCAGTCTGGACGATCCGGCGCGCCGCCGCCTGTACGAGGTCGTGACCCGGGAGCCCGGGCCGGTGAGCCGGGATGAGGCGGCGTCCGCGGCCGGAATCGGCCGGGCGCTGGCCGTCTACCACCTTGACAAGCTGGTCGAGTCCGGGTTGCTGACCGCGTCCTACCAAAGGCCGCCGGGGCGGAGCGGGCCGGGGGCCGGCCGCCCCGCCAAGATGTACTCCCGGTCGGACCGGGAGTTCGCGGTTACCGTGCCGCCGCGGGAGTACGAACTGGCCGCGCGGCTGCTCGTCCAGGCGGTCGAGGCCGATCCGAGCGACCGCAGCCGGGCCGCGCTGGCCGAGGCGGCCCGCCGGCTCGGCACCGAGCTGGGCAGCGCGTTCCGGCCGGCCGCGGCCGAACGGGACGTGGAGGGAGCGCTGACCCAGCAGGGATACGAGCCCTGCCGCGGCGGCGACGGTGTCATCAGGCTGCGGAACTGCCCCTTCCACCAGCTCGCGGAGCAGCACCGGCAAGTGGTCTGCGGGATGAACCTGGCGCTGGTGGAGGGCCTGGTCGCGGGGCTGGGTGCCGACGGCTGGCACCCGGCCCTGGACCCGAGGCCCGGTCACTGCTGCGTCGCGATCGGTGGTGACCGGGCATGACGGCGGGACCGTTCCTGCACATCGCGCGGGACGAGGGCGGGGTTGACGTCGAGGCGGCCGAGCGGGCGGCGGCCGGCTTCCTGTCCGCGCTCGGGATCGACGTGGACCACGAGGACCTGCGGGACACCCCGGGCCGGATGGCCCGCGCCTACGCCGAACTGTTCAGCTCACGGCCGCTGCGGCTGACCACGTTCGCCAACGACGAGGGCTACGACGAACTCGTGCTGGCACGGGCGATCCCGTTCCGCACCGTCTGCGAGCATCACCTGCTGCCGTTCTCCGGCGTCGCCCACGTCGGCTACCTGCCCGGCGAGCGCATCGTCGGGCTGTCCAAGCTGGCCCGGCTGGTGGAGCACTTCGCGGCCAGGCCCCAGGTCCAGGAACGGCTGACCAACGACGCGATCCAGGAGCTGGTCAGCGGCGGCCGCCAGGTGGACCCGGCCCGGCTGGCGGACCCTGGGGTGCCCCTGGACGAGGTGGCCGGCTGAGGCTCAGCTGCCGGTCAGCCAGGCGAACCCCCACGGCGGCAGCTCGATCCGGCCGTCGCTGATATCCAGGCGGCCGGCGCTCGAGTGCACGTGGCTGGGCCGGGACAGGCCGGCCCGGGCGATGATCCCGGCGTCGGCTGACTGGGACACGTCGCTGAAGTTGGTCAGCGAGAGAAACGGCGCGCTGCGCGGGTGCGCCCGGCGGTAGGACAGCACGCTGCGGTTTCCGGTCGGGAGGATCTCGGTGCTGCCGCCGGCCCGCAGCGCGAGCAGCGAGCGCCGGGCCTCGCCCAGCCGCCGGATCGCCGCGAACGCCCGGCCCGCGGGGGATTCCTGGTCGTGCCGCCGCCCGGCCAGGTCCCAGTCCATCAGCGGCCTGTGCATCCACCGGTTGTCGTGCGCGTGCGCCGGGTCCGCGGCCCAGCCCGGGTCGCTGGGCATGGCCAGCTCGTCGCCCATGTAGATGAGCGGGAGGCCGCCGAAGGAGAAGACGATGGCGTACATCGACTCGAGCCGCCTGATCGCGGCGGTGATCGCGCCGGGGTCCCTGGCCTCGAGCGCGGCCTCGAGGCCGCACAGTGACGCGGCCATGCCCGAGGTGCGGGCGTCGCCGGTCGCCGGGTTGTCCTGGAACAGGGCGCCGCGGGCGAACGAGCCGGGAAAGCGGCCGGCGTAGAAGCCGGCCAGGAAGCGCCGGTGGGCGGGCCCGCTGAGATCCGCCGCGGCGGCGTCGGGGTCGGACACCGCCCAGCCGATGTCGTCGTGGCAGCGGACGTAGGTAACCCAGGAGGTCGGCGCGGGCGCGGGACGGCGCCGGGACAGCGCCCGCTCGGCCAGCCGGACGTCGCGGGTAGCCAGGCTCGACCAGAGCATCACCATGAGCTGGTTGTCATAAGCCAGGTCGCATTCCGGCCGGAACCTGTCGTGGCCGCCGAGGTACTGCGCCAGCAGTTCCGGGCTGACGATCGCCTCGGCCTTCAGCAGCAGGCCGGGCGCGGCCAGCCGGGTCAGCGCCCGGAACGCCTGCACCAGCAGGTGCGCCTCGGGCTGGTTCTGGCAGTCCGTGCCCATCCGCTTCCACAGGAACGGCGCCGCGTCGAGCCGCAGCACGTCGATGCCCCGGTTGGCCAGGGCGAGCATGGTGCCCAGCATGGCCCGGAAGACCGCCGGGTTGGCGTAGTTCAGATCCCACTGGTACTCGTGGAAGCTCGTCCAGACCCAGCCGAGGCCGGGCACCTCGGTGAAGCTGCCCGGCGCGGTATCGGGGAACACCTCGGGCAGCGTGCGCTCGTACGCATCGGGTTCGGCGCGGTCCGGGTAGATCAGGTACATCTCGCGGTAGCCGGGCTCGCCGGCCACCGCCCGGCGGGCCCACTCGTGCTCCCGCGCGGTGTGGTTGAGCACCAGGTCCACGCATAGCGCGATGCCGCGCTCGCGCAGGTCGCCGGCCAGTGCCTCCAGATCGGCCATGGTCCCGACCCGCGGGTCCACCTGGTCGTAGTCGGCCACCGCGTAGCCGCCGTCGCTCTCCCCCTCGCGCGGCCGCAGCAGCGGCATCAGGTGCAGGTAGGTGACGCCCAGCTCGACCAGGTAGTCCAGGTGCTCGCGCACCCCCCGCAGCGAGCCGGCGAAGCGGTCGGCATAGCAGACATAGCCGATCATCCGCGACCGCTGGAACCAGGCCGGGTCGATCTCCCGGCGGCGGTCCAGCCGCCGCAGTTCCGGCGGGCGCACGGCGGCCGCGCGCAGCGCGTCGAGCACCAACTGGGTGGCGAGTTCGCCGGAGTCGGTCACGTCGCCGTAGAGGAGCCCGAGCGGCCCGGTGATGTCGAAGGACAGCGTCTCGAGCCGCGCCAGGAACGCGTCGGCATCGGCCGGGCCGAGCCGGTCAAGCGCTTCGTCTTTCACCGCAGGCCCCAGTCCGGGCACGCACGACTCCTCGGGGTCTCGGGCTGGCGGCGGGCAGCCGAAGTTGTTCGTCGATGGTGACGATAGCGGATTACCGGCCCGGGAGCTTGCCGCCCATCAATCGCCTGAGCCGCAGGATCTCGGTGTCCCGCGCGTCGAGCACCGGCTCGATGACGTTCATCGCGGCGTGCACGGCGGTCTCCAGGTCGCCGGAAAGGCCGTACCGGAGGAAACTGCGTCCCAGCGCCCGCCGGAGCCGTTCCGCGGTGACCGTCAGCAAATCGGCCGGCTCTTTGCGCGGCTTACCGGGATTACCGGGGCGAGCCTGGCGCGAATCAGGCGGCCGGCCGCGGGCGGGCGCCCGCGTGTCCTGGCGGCCGGGCGGCGGGATCATGTCAGGACTGTCCGGCACCGCGAACAACGGCGTCATCGCCCCCGGCTGCGGCTGAGTCGCAGAACCCGGGGCGGCGCGCCGCCGCTTTGGTAGGGTCGGCTCCGGGAGCATTGGCGTGACCTTTCCTGTTCAGGATTTGTCTGCACAGCGCTAATGCTCCCCCTTTGTTGCCGTCATGCCATAGATGTCCAGGTCGCACGGCGTGTCATCAATACTCCGCTCAGTGCCTTCCGGCTCTTTCAGGGCATATTCCGACGACAATTCCGATCGAATATTTGTGCGTACGAACGCCGTTCACGCGGTAGCCGGACCCGCCTCGGCACCCCGGCCTATTTCCACGTGCGGGCGGGAAAGCCAGATCGCCCAATCCGCGCTGATCTGGCCGGCCGTGGTCAGCAGCGGCGGCAGGTGATCCTCCAGCAGCCGCCGCGTGGTCGTCTCGGCCGCGTGCACGGTGACGTTCATCGCGGCCCGTACCTTCCCGGTTCCGTCCCGGACCGGGACGGCCACCGAACGGACGCCGGGCGCCAGCTCCTCATCCGCCAGCGCCCAGCCCCGCGCCCGCACCTCGGCCAGCTCGTCCCGCAGCTGGCCGGCCGAGCGGCCAATGTACGGCGGCAGCCCGGACCGGCTGGGCTGGGCCAGCGCGGCCGCGACCTGGTCCGGGGGCAGGGCCGCGAGCAGCACCTTGCCCTGCGAGGTCTGCACCGCGGGGAAGTGGGTGCCGATCTCCACCCGCAGCGCGATCAGCTTGGGTACCGAGACGCGGGCCACGTAGACGATGTCGGAGCCGTCGAGCTGGGCCATGGATGATGACTCGCCGGTGCGGGCCACCAGCGCCTCCATGTGCGGCCGGGCGATGTCCCACAGGCCCAGCGAGCTGACGTAGGCCATCCCCAGGTTCATCACCTTCGGGGTCAGCTCGAAGGTCCCGCCGGAGGACCGGACGAAGCCCAGCTCCTCCAGGGTGAGCAGCAGGCGGCGCGCGGTGGGCCGGGCCAGCCCGGCCGCCGCCGCCACCTCGCTCAGCGACATGCTGCGGTGCTCCGCGCCGAACGCGGCCACGATGTCCAGCCCGCGCGCCAGCGCCTCGACGAAATCCGGCCCGTGGCCGCGCCCGGCCATCCCCTCCCCTAGCCGTCCTCGCCGAACATGCTGCCGCGCGCACCGTGCGTGGACTCGGACTTGTACTCGGTGTACTGGTACGGGTTGTCCAGCACCTGGGCCGTCGGCAGGTCCGGGTTCATGCCGGCGGCCCAGGCCTGTTCGCCCAGCTCGGACCGCAGGTAGCCGACGGTGGCCTCGACGGCGCGCCGCACCGCGGCGAGGTCGGCCCCGACCAGCCGGTTCTCGTGCTTGACCACCCGCCCGTTCACCAGCACGGTGTGCACGTCCCCGCGCTGCGCCTGGAAGGCGACGTGGCCGTAGGGGTTCACCAGCGGGAACGACACCGGCGAGGCATCGTTCTTGATCAGCACCACGTCGGCCTTCTGGCCGGCCTGCAGGCTGCCCAGGTCGTCACGGCCGAGGGCGCGGGCACCGCCCCGGGTGGCCCATTCGACGACGTGCTCGGCGCGCAGCGCGTGGTGAGTGACGGTCTCGCCCTTCATGTGCGCCTCGAGGTGCTCGCGGGCCCGGTCGGCGCCCAGCGTGGTCCGCATGGCCGAGAACAGGTCGGCGCTCCACCAGACGCTGGTGTCCATGGACAGCGAGACCGGGATGTCGTGGCGGCGCACCTGCCAGGTGGGCGGGTAGCCCTGCCCCGCGCTCTGCTCCGACTCGGTCGACACCGAGATGCTGCCCCCGCTGGCCGCGATGCGCTGGTAGGAGTCGGTGCTCAGGGTGGCCGCGTGGACGTACACGTTCGCCGGCGTCATGAACCCGTTCTCGTGCATCAGCCGGATGCCGTCGTCGTTGGTGGCCCCCCACACCCCGGCGTGGGTGGTGACGGCCAGGCCGAGCTCGCGGGCCACCTCGAACGCCGCCTTCTCCGGGAAGGCCGGGTCGCCGGTGACGTCGAAGGCGATCTGGAACCCGAGCATGTCATCCGCGGCGTGCCGGGCGAAGAACGACCGGACGCCCGGGTCTGCGGTCCACTCCCACGGGCCCGCCTGGATGTTCCCGTAGGCCAGCACGAACCGCCCGGGCACCGCACGGAGCGCGTCGACGGCGGCCTCGGCGTGGTCGGGGGTGTGCAGGTTGTGCGACCAGTCCACGCTGGTGGTCACGCCCGCCTCGAGGGCTTCCCAGGCCGAGACGAGGTTGCCCGCTCCGATGTCCTCGGGACGGAACTTCCGGCCGTGCTCCAGGTAGTTCCAGACGAAGTACTGGGTCAGCGTCCAGTCCGCGCCGTAAGCGCGCATCGCCGTCTGCCACATGTGCCGGTGCGTGTCGATCATCCCCGGCATCACGATGCCGCCGCTCGCGTCGACCTCCAGCGCGCCGTCCGGCACCTGCAGACGCGGCCCCACCGCGGCGATCCTGTCGCCGGTCACGAGCACGTCCGCGTCGGTGAGGACCGTGTGGGCGTCGTCCATGGTGAGCACCGTGCCGCCGCGCAGCACCACCGGGCGGCCCGCTGCTACCTCGTCGGGATTCGTCATCGAAACCTCCGGGTATTTTCCTACGGACAAGCGTCCGCTATACGACCGTTCGGCCAACCAGTGTCACTGTCGGTCATGGGCGTTCCGGCTGTCAAGCCATCCTCTGGTCTTGACAGGCACCTGCTCGGACCTAGGCTGGTCCGTACGCCGACCATGGACGACTGTCCGCATGACGGACAGCCTGACGAAGGGACCGACCATACGATGACGGTGGATCAGGCGGAGGGGCCGCTGGCCGGGCTACTGGTGGCGGACTTCTCCCGGATCCTGGCCGGGCCGTACGCGACGATGCTGCTGGCCGACATGGGCGCGGAGGTGGTCAAGGTCGAGGGCCCGGGCGGCGACGATACCCGCACCTGGCAGCCGCCGGTCCGGGACGGCATCTCGACTTACTACCTCAGCGTCAACCGCAACAAGCGCTCGGTAGCGCTCGACCTGCGCGATCCCGCCGACCTGGCCGCGGCGCACGAGCTGGTACGGCGTGCCGACGTGTTCATCGAGAACTTCAAGCCGGGCGGCCTGGCCCGCTTCAAGCTCGACTACGACTCCGTCTCGGCCGCCAACCCGGCCGTCGTGTACGCCTCGATCAGCGGTTTCGGCAGCGGGCCCAAGGGCGCCGCGCTGCCCGGGTACGACCTCATCGTCCAGGCCGTCTCCGGGCTGATGAGCGTGACGGGAGACCCGGCGGGCGAGCCGTACCGGGCCGGGGTGGCGGTGTTCGACGTGATCTCCGGCCTGCACACCACCATCGGGATCCTGGCCGCGCTCAACCACCGGCACGAGACCGGCCGCGGCCAGCGCATCGAGATCAGCCTGCTGGCTTCGGCCATGTCCGGGCTGGTGAACCAGACCGGCGCCTTCGTGGCGGGCGGGGTGGTGCCGTTCCGGATGGGCAACAGCCACCCGAGCCTGTTCCCCTACGAGCCGCTGCCCTGCTCCGACGGCGAGCTGATCATCACCGCGGGCAACGACATCCAGTTCCGCAAGCTGGCCCAGGTGCTCGGCCTGCCCGAGCTGCCCGACGACCCGCGGTTCGGCCGCAACGAGGATCGCACGGCCAACCGGGATCAGCTGCGGCCGCTGCTGGTGGAGCGGCTGCGGACCCGGCCCAAGATGGAGTGGTTCCGCGAGCTGACCGGGGCCGGCGTGGCCTGCGGACCGATCAACACCATCGACCAGGGCGTGGCGTTCGCCGACGAGGTGGGGCTCGACCCGGTCGTCGTCGTGGGGCAGGGCGACCAGGCGATCCCGTTGGTGCGCCACCCGATCACGTTCTCCGCGACCCCGGCCAGCTACCGGCTGCCGCCGCCGTCGCTGGACCAGCACGGCGACGAGATCCGCCGCTGGCTGGCCGAACCGGAGGCGGACCAGTGAGCGACCCGGCGGGACCTTCCTTCCCCACCTCGCTCGGCACCTCGACGGCCGACCAGATCAGGCTGCTCGGCCAGGACCTGACCGCGGACCTGATGGGCCAGGTCGGCTTCGGCGAGCTCGCCTTCTGGCTGGTCACGCTGCGGCGGCCGACCCGGTCCGAGACCCGGGTGTTCGAGGCCGTGCTGGTGGCGCTGGCCGACCACGGGTTCACCCCGACCGCGATCGCCGCGCGGCTGACCTACCTGTCCGCCCCGGACTCGCTGCAGGGGGCGCTGGCGGCCGGCCTGCTCGGCGGTGGCTCCCGGTTCCTCGGGGTCACCGAGGACTGCGGGCGCTACCTGCACGACGTGCTCTCGGGGCT
>Ga0335077_10008532_pt1 | contig 12715 bp, 10 predicted proteins | sample Lox_Sample_31_FD_207151 | JGI IMG/M metagenome (GOLD analysis project Ga0335077, IMG submission 207151) | Soil microbial communities from Loxahatchee National Wildlife Refuge, Florida, United States - Lox_Sample_3.1 | ecosystem: Environmental > Terrestrial > Soil > Wetlands | place: USA... | reverse complement strand
TCCCGGCGTCGTTCGTCGCCGTCGCGACCTCGAACCTTTCCGACCTCGACAACATCAACGACCCGTTGTCGGACCGACTGACGAGCCTGCACGTCGGCTTCAACGAGCGGCATCGCGACAACCGTCACATCGTCGAGCTCGGGCGGGACCGCACGGGGGACGTCTACGTCCCGGAGGTGCTGACGGACGCCGGGACCCGGGTCATCGAGGCCTGGCGGCTGCGGATGAGCGAGGAGAATCCGGACGTCGGCGAGGTCGGGTCGAACCGCACGCTCATCGACGTCGCCGAGCGGACGAGCGCGATCGCGCTCCTCGCCGGTCGCCCGGTCGCCACCCCGGACGACCTGAGGGCCGGGCTCGTCCACGCGATGCGGGGCCGCATCCGCGCGCGGAGCGGCGACTCGTTCCGCCAGAACGCGAAGCGGGTCGAGGAGTTCATCGGACAGTACGTCGAGCCGGCGCTCCAGCGGAGCGCCGGCGTCTACTGGTGCCGCTACTTCACCGGCACCCTCAAGGAGCAGGCGAAGGACGCCGAGGCGCTGGTCGGCGAGGGGCGACGCCTGAAGGACGACGCGGCGCTCGTCAGCGGGCTCGGCCAGGACGCCTCGCAGTTCCCGCGGTTCCGCGCGTTCGCCTCCTGGGTCGGCGACCGCGAGCGCCCGGATCCCCCGACGGCCCCGACGGAGGCGGCGGTCCAGGTCTTCCGCCTCCTCGAGCAGTTCTCGCTGTTCTCCTGCAAGGAGGAGGACGGCGACGACGCCCCCCTCTAGCCCCGCGGTCACCCTCCCGGACTGCGCCGCGTTCCCGGACGACGTCCGGTCGGACGACCTGCTGGACGCGATCGACCGCGCCGAACTCGTCCGGGCGCTCGCCGAGGGCGGCGTCGACGCCGCGCGCGAGCTGCTCCGGTCGAAGGCGGAGCAGGAAGGAGAGCTCCGCTCCCGCCTCGAGCGGCTCCGCGATCGCCTCCGACGCCAGGCGGCGCGCCGCGTCGCGCGGCGGATGGACGCCTACGACCAGCGCGCCGCCGAGCTGGACGCGCTCTCGCAGCGCTCGGACGAGGACGTCGCGCGCCGGATCGCCGACCTCGAGGAGCGGCTCCGGCGCTCGCGGGCGGTCGACTGGTCGAAGCTGCCGCCGACCGACCTGTGGGACGACGTCCGCGAGGCCCTCCTCGTGCCGGACGCCTCGTGGAACCGACCGGCGGCGCGCCCGTCGGTCCTCGCCCGCCTCGCGGCGGCGTTCCGTCGGTTCGTCGCCTGGCTGAGGGGCCTGTTCTCGAGGCGCCGCGCCGACGGCGGCCCGCCGCGCCGCGAGCGGACCGTGCCGCTCGCGTTCGCGAGCGCCGACGGCCGGGCGCTCGGCGGCTCGGAGCTGGGCGAGGCGCTCGCCCGCCTCTCGGACCCCGAGCGCCGCGAGCTCTCCGACCGGGTCGAGGAGACGATCCGTCGCCGCGAGCGGGACCTCGAGCGGGAGGCGGAGGAGAAGCGGGCCGCGGCGGAGGCCCAGCGCCGCGAGCTGGAGCGGGAGCGCGAAGAGGCGGCCGGCCGCGCGGAGAGCGAGACCGACCGCAGCGTCCGCGAGGCCGAGCAGCGACGGCTCGAGCGCGAGCTGAAGGAGCGCGGGTTCGTCGCCGAGCGGGGCGGCGACCTCTCCGTCACCTACGGGCTGGTCGAGCGGTTCGCCCGCCTCCTGCTCGAGGAGACGAGCCGTCAACTGCCGGGCGACGTCCGGCTCTCCCTCCGGGGCGGCGGGTCGACCGGCATCTACGAGAAGGCGCGCCTGCGCCGCCTCGAGGAGATCGCCCACCTGGACGTCCCGAGCTCGCTCCTGGAGGCCCGCCTGGTCGGCTCGCGGCACATCGACGAGGGGACGAGCTACGTCTACCGCGAGATCACGAGCGAGCGGGTCCACGTCGTCGTCGCCTTCGACCGCTCCGGCAGCATGGCCGAGAGCGGGAAGCTCGACGCGGCGAAGCGCTCGCTCCTCGCGCTCTACGTCGCGATCCGGCGACGCTACCCGGACGCCACGATCGACGTCCTCGCCTTCGACAACACCGTCCAGGCGCTCGACCTGGTCGAGCTCTGGGAGTGCACGCCCGGGGCGTTCACGAACACCGCCGAGGCGCTCCGGGCGGCGCACCTGTTGCTGCGCGCTTCGCGCGCGAGCCGCCGGGAGCTGTTCGTCATCACCGACGGCCTGCCCGAGGCGTACACCGACGAGCTCGGCCAGGTGCGCTCCGGCCAGCTGGACGTGGCGATGGAGCGCGCGCTCGAGCGGGCGCGGGAGCTCGCGACGGTCGCTCCGCTCCGCAGCGCGGTCCTCCTGCTGAAGAGCGAGCACCCCGAGTACGAGGTCGCCGCGCGCGCGATCGCGCGGACCCTGGGGGGCGAGCTGGTCGTCACCGAGCCGAGCCACCTCGGGATCGAGCTCCTCGTGCGCTGGGCGCACGGCACGGAAATCGAGCAGCGGCCGCGGAGCCCCGCACCCGCCGCCCCCCCGCCGCCGACGGCCCCGCGGGCGGGGCGCGGACGCCGTCGGCGGTCGGACCGCCGGATGGGCGGGTAGTGCGCCTCCGCTGGAACGCTAGGGCTTTATCGGACGAGCACGCCAGCGCCGCCCGAGGGACCGATGCCCGACACCTCCGACCAGGCAGAATTCCGCCGCCACCTCAACGAGCTCCGACGGGCGGCCGGCGGGCTCGGCCACGACTTCGCGAGCGAGATCACCCAGCTGGACCGCAAGATCGAGCAGCTCGGCACGACGACGGCCCGGGACACCCGGGAGCTCGTCCTCGACATCGAGGACGACCTCGCGGGCCTCGGTCGCTCGGTCGACGAGGAGCTGCGCCGCCTCCCGCACGCCCTGGCCGAGGCCGGAACGGCGATCGGCTCGGGGACGGCCCGGGCCGCCGGCGCCGCGAAGGACGCGGTCGTCGTCGCCGGGAAGAAGGCGAAGGAAGGCACCAAGAACGCCTTCGCCGCCGCCGCGGGGGTGCGGCGGACCCCGATGCGCTCCTGGACCCCGCCGGCCGGGGCCGAGGGGGGCTCCGGTGACGAGGCGTCGCGCTAGCGCGGCCCCGTCGGCGGCGTACCGGCGGCACGGGCGCTAGCGGCCGCGCGCTCCCGGCGGACCCGCGCAGCGGCCACGCGCAGGTAGCCCGCGTCCAGGTCGAGCCCGACGAAGTCGACCCCGAGGCGGGCCGCCGCGACGGCGCTCGCGCCGATCCCGACGAACGGGTCGACGACCTGACGGACCCGGTCGAGCCCGTGGAGTCGCACGCACCACTCCGGGAGCTCGACCGGGAACGTCGCCGGGTGCGGCCGGTCCCGCGCGCGCAGCCGTATCGTCTCGTACGGCAGGAACCAGGTGTTCCCCCGGCACCGCAGCTCGGAGGCCGGCCGCCGCCACCGCGCGACGTTCGAGCGGTCGCGATAGGGGACCCCGATCGCGAGCCGGTCGAGGGGGACGTCGCCGTGGTGGGAGAACTGGAAGACGTACTCGTGCGCGCCGTGGACGTACCGGTCGGAGACGAGCGGCTTGTAGTGGCCGACAGCGACCGGCCCGTCCTCCCCCCGGTCGAAGGCGATCGACTTGACCCAGTGCAGGACGTTCTGGAGCACCAGCGAGCGGCCGACCTCGCGGGCCGCGTCCCACGGGAGCCACGGGTCGCTCGGCGACCCCCCGAGGTTCAGGAAGAACGAGCCGCCCCCGTCCAGGACGCCCGCGACGGTCGCCCCCAGCCGGCGGATCCAGGCGAGGTACTCCTCCCGCGGCCGGTCGTCGCGGTAGCTCGCGTAGCGGACCCGCCGGTTGTACGGCGGGCTCGTGACGACCACGGACGGGCGCGGGGCGCGCACGGGAAGCGCGGCGAGCGCCTCCTCGCGGTACAGGCGGACCGCGCGGCCGTCGCCGAGCGGGATCCGCGCGAACGGCCGATCGCTCCGGGCGGCCGGCTCCGGGCGGCGCACCGTCGTCGGACTAGCGCGCCGGGGCGGACGGGCGGGCTTGGGCGAGGACCGCCTGCGCCTCGGCGAGCGCCTTCTCCGGCTCCTTGTAGTAGAACGAGACCATCTGGCCGACGTCCCGGTGCGTGAACGGCTTGCGCCGCGTCGCCTGCGCGTCGCGGAGCATCATCGCGTCGAGCATCGTGACGCGGTTGCGCACCTCGCGCTCCATCTCCTTCATCGTCCAGTTCCGCATCAGGGCGACGCGCTCGTAGACGTAGGAGTGGCCGCTGAACAGGAACGTGTCGTCGGCCGCGTTCCAGGAATAGACCGAGTTGGTGATCAGCTCGTTCGTCTCGGGGTCGAGCCCGACGATCTCGGTGAGCGACTGGACGCGGCGGGTCATCTTCTGGCCGACCTTCACCTGCCGCTGGAGCAGGACGAGGTTCAGCGCGCTCACGAGGGACCGGGGCAGGGTGATCGGCGGGTTCTCCATCCGGTGGACCATCGCGCTCACGCTCTCCGCGTGGAACGTCGTGTAGCAGGTCTTGCCGGTCGCCATCGCCTGGAAGACGATGAACGCCTCGGCGCCGCGCACCTCCCCGACCATCAGGTACTGGGGGCGCTGGCGGAGCGCGGCGGCGAGGAGGTCGAACATGTCGATCTCCCCCGGCGCCTTGCCGCTGACGGCGTTCTTCGCCCCGTAGCCGGCGCGCGTGAGCGACGGGACCCAGTTCTCGTGGGGCAGGTTCAGCTCGCGCGTGTCCTCGATCGAGACGATCTTCATCTGCGGCGGGATGAACAGGAGCGTCGCGTTGAGCGTCGTCGTCTTGCCGCTCGCCGTCCCTCCGCAGACCATCATCGACTGGCCGGCCTCGATCGCGATCCAGAGGTAGGCCATCATCTCCGGGCTCATCGTCTTGAACTTGAGCAGGTCGACCGGCGTGAACGGGTTGTCCCGGAACCGCCGGATCGTGAACGAGCTGCCGCGCTTGGTGACGTGCATGCCGAGCGTCGCCTGGAGCCGCGAGCCGTCCGGGACCGTCGCGTCCAGGATCGGGTTCGCGACCGAGATGTGCTTCCCCGAGCGCTGCGCGAGCCAGATGACGAAGTCGTCCAGCTCCTTGGCCGTGTCGAACTTGAGGTTCGAGCGCACGGAGCCGTACTTGCGATGGTAGATGTACAGCGGGATCCCGACCCCGTCGCACGAGATGTCCTCGACCTCGCTGTCGACCATCGGCACGTCGACCCGGCCGTAGCCGATGAAGTCGCGGTCGAGGTAGTAGAGCAGGCGCGACTTCGTCGTCGGCCCGGGCGAGACGAGCCAGTCGTGCAGGAGCCGCTCGACCATCCGGCGGAGCTCGTTCGCCTTCGCCTCGGGGTCGTGCTCGGGGAGCGGCTCGAACGCGTCGACGAGGGCCGTCCTCAGCCGCTCGGTGAGGTCCCGCTCGATCGGCGAGAGCGGCGGCTCGATCACCTCGTAGAGGTACTCGTTGCGCTGGGTCTGGAGCGTGATGCGGACGAACGACAGCTTCGGCAGGATCGGCACGAGGTCGAGCTCCTGCAGCGCCGGGTCGTTGAGCGGCGGGATCGGGGTCACCTCGCCCGAGCCCTGGCCCGAAACGCCGAGCCGGGTCAGCTTCACCGGCCGCGGGGCGGAGGAGCCGCGCCGCAGCACCGCGCCGAGGCGGACCAGCGGGGAGGACGAACGGCGCCGTCGGTCCCCGAGGTCGGCGGTATCGTCGCTCGCGGGCATGCTCGCGCTGCTGTCGGCCACGGTGTTCCTCCTAGGTGTGCAGGATCGGGACCATGTAGCGCATCATCAGCCAGCCGACCCCGAGCATGATCGTCGCGTGCTGGAGCCCCTCGGCGATGCGCCCGTTGAACAGGACGCCGGCCATGATGCCGTCCCCGACGGCGTGCACGATGACGGCGACCAGGAACGCGAGGAACAGGACCGGCACGAGCGAGAACTGGAGCGTCACCCCTCCGGCGGAGCCGAGGCTGGAGGAGGCGACCCCTTCGCCCGCCGTGATCATCTGCGGCAGGAAGACGGCCGCCATGATGTAGACCGTGACGATGAACACGAAGAACGCGATGTAGATCACCGTCACGTACGTCATCATCGAGATCTTGCGCCCCTGGTCGGAGAGCTGCGCCTCGCGGGTGTCGTGCGCGACCATCGACAGCACGTCCGCGACGCTCCCGCCGGCCTCGTTCGCCCGGGTGACGATCGAGACGACGCGCTGGACCAGGGGCGTCGGGACGCGCTCCTCGAAGAGGCGGAGCGCCGTGGCGACGGGGACCCCCCACTCGAGCTGGCTCGCCATCTTCTTGATCTCGTCCGTGAGGAGGCCGTAGCGCCCGCTGCTCGCGACGACGATCGCGTCCGAGAGCGTCATGCCGAACCGGCCGGCCTCGGCGACGTCCCGCAGGAAGTCCGGCAGCCGCTCCTCGATCTTGGCGATGCGCCGCTGCCGCGCCGTCTCGGCGAAGCCGTACGGCGCGATCAGGACGAGCAGGCCGAGCACGAAGAAGTCGACCGCCGGGTTGATCCCGGGGCTCTCGCCGGGCCGCAGGATGATCGTGAGCGTGCCCGTGTAGTTGAGCATCCCGATCGCCCAGAGGACGATCGCGACGACCCCGCCGGCGACGAGGAGCAGGCGCTCGCGCGTGAGGAACGGCGTCCGGTGGGCGGACGCCGTGGGGGCGAGGGCCCGCACGCGCTGGACGGACGCCGGGGCGCTGGCGCTCGCCATCGCTAGACCATCTCCTGCGCGAGCGAATACATGAAGAAGATGAACGCGAGCTGCGAGAGCGGGATCATCGCGAGCACGATCGCCCAGAGGATGTCGATCATCGTCGTCCCGCCGCCCCCGATGATCGCGAAGATCGCGATGATGATCACGAGGAACAGCGGGAAGGCGACGACGACCGTGACGAACGTCTCGGCCATCAGCCCCATCGTCTCGGTCCGCTGCAGGATCTCGAGCTTGTGCTCGCGCTCGAACTGCTCGGCCTTGAGCAGGAAGTACGGCTTGAGCTGGCCGCCGCTGGTCGCGGTCGTGACGACGCCCTGGAGGAAGTCCTGGAACTTCTTGGAGGGGGTCCGCTGCGCGCCGCGGCGGATCGCCGTCAGGATGTCGACGCCGAGCAGCTCCGTGTCACGGGTGATCCACGCCGCCTCCTCCGCGACCTCGCCGTAGATCTTCTGGTGGCCGAGCTCCTTGAAGATCTGGTCGATGTTGACGTCGGCGGACGCCATCGCCGAGACGAAGCTCATCGCCGGACCGATCTTCCGGTCGATCTTGTGCCCGCGCGCCTTCGCGTTCGAGCCCGGGAGCCCCTGGAGGACGGCGTAGGCGACCGGCCCGAAGACCGGCAGGAACAGCACGAGGATCGGCAGCAGGGAGAAGCGGATCGTCAGGGGTCCGGACGTGACGGAGACCTCGAGGAGCGTCGAGCCGGAGACGATCAGCAGCGCCGAGAGCCCGACCCCGACGGCGGCGAGCGCGATCGCGGTGACGACGGCGGTCGCGTAGGCGGTGGCGAGGTACTCGTCGGCGCGGACGCGCATGTGCGCCTTGACGAGGTTCTCCTCGAGGACGAGGTTCGGCTCCTTCGCGCTGATGCGCGCGCCGAACGTCTTCCACGCCCACCGCTGGAACGGCGAGAGCGTGGACGGGGTCGGCTGCTGGCCCCGGCGGAGCCGCACCGTGCGGCTGACGGCCGCCGCGGGAACCTGCGCGCGCGCCGCTCCGGTCGCCATCGCTAGGCCGCCTTCGCGGCCGGGGCCGCCGCGGCCGGCGGCGCCGCGCCCGGCGGGTGGATGCGCGCCAGCACCTCGTTCGGGTCCTTGTAGTACTGGGCGATCGCCTGCCAGAGCTGGCGGTAGTCGTTGATCTTGTGCTGGACGAGGTAGTGGATCACCTCGGTGCGGCGGTGGAACTCCGCCTCCATCTCCTCGGCGGTGAAGTTCTTCAGCTCCATGATCTTGTCAAAGAGGAACGAGTGGCCCTTGAACACGAACGTGTCGGTCGCCGGGTCCCACTCGTAGACCGTGTTGGTGATCAGCTCGTTCGTCTCGGGCTCGAAGCCGACGATCTCGAGGACCTGCTTCAGGCGCCGCACGACGCCCTTCTCGGTCCGGGTCTGCAGCTGGATGACGACGTTGTTGAGCGCGCTCAGGAGGATCCGCGGCGTGTTGATCGGAGGGTTCTCGAGGCGGTTGACCATCGACTTCACGCTGTCGGCGTGCATGGTCGAGTAGGTCGTGTGGCCCGTCGCCATCGCCTGGAACATCGTGTAGGTCTCGCGGCCCCGGACCTCCCCGACGATGATGTAGTTCGGGCGCTGCCGCAGCGCCGCGCGGACGAGGTCGAACATGTCGACCTCCCCGGCCGCCTTGCCGTCCGCGCCCCGGTCGCCGGTGCCGCTGCGGGTCGCCCCCGGGATCCAGTTCTCGTGCGGGAGGTTCACCTCGCGCGTGTCCTCGATGGAGACGATCTTCGACGTCGGGGGGATGAACAGCGCGATCGCGTTGAGCGTGCTCGTCTTGCCGGACGCCGGGCCACCGCAGATGATCAGCGACTCCCCCTGCTCGGCGGCGAGCCAGAAGTAGGCGACCATCTCGTCGCTCGCGCTGCCCATCGAGATCAGGTCGACCGGCGTGAACGGCCGCTCCTTGAAGCGCCGGATCGTGAAGCTCGCGCCGCGGGTCGTCACCTCGCGGGCGTACGTCGCCTGGACGCGGTGGCCCTCCGGGGTCGTCCCGTCCAGGATCGGGGCGGAGACGCTGACCGCCTTCAGGCATCGCTGCCCGAGCGTGACGATGAACGAGTTGAGCGACTCCTCGTCGGGGAAGACCACGTTCGTCTTCACCGACTCGAACTTCGAGTGGAAGACGAACAGCGGGACGCCGACCCCGTCGCACGAGATGTCCTCCACCTCCGGGTCGAGGATCAGGGCGTCCGCCGGCCCGTAGCCGACGAAGTCGCGGAGCACGTAGTAGACGATCCGCTCGAGCGACAGCGGACTGAGCGGCACGCCGCGCGAGCGGAAGTAGCCCTCCGCCTCGCCGCGGAGGTAGGCGCGCTTGTCCGAGCCGGAGAGGGTCGTGATGTCGGCGCCGATGATCTTCGTGAGCGTCTCCTTGAGGTGGTCGACCAGCTGCCGCTCGTGGGCCGAGAGCTGCGGCTCGATGACCTCGTAGAGGAACTCCTTGGACTGCTCGTTGTAGGAGATGCGCGCGTAGGAGTAGGGGGGGTTCACGGGGCGGACCTGCAGCTGCTTCACCTCGGGTCCGGCGAGGGCCGGGATCGCCGTGATGAACGTCCCCGGCAGGTCGACCGGCGCGGGCGCCGGTCCCCCCCGGGGAGGGGGCTCGACGCTGGGGGGCGCCGTGGGCGTGAGGGTCTTGCTCGCGCGCGGGACCTTCACCCGCAGCGGCCCGCTCGCCACGCTACAGCCCTCCCGCGTTGAACGAGATCGACGCCTCGGCGACGAACGAGACGGCGTAGTTGACGCTGAGGACGGTGAGCTTCAGGTCGTAGGTCGACGACGCGGCGGCGATGCATGTCGCCTGCGAAAGCGGCGGGGTGACGCTGCCGGCGGAGGAGGTGATGTTGAGCCACCAGCCGTGGGACGCCCCGGGGCTCCCGAGCGCGGCGGCCGTGGTGTTCTCGAGGTAGTTGTACCAGCCGCAGAGGCCGTAGACGCCCATCGTCATCGTGAAGGTGAAGGCGCGCGCGGCATCGCTCGCGGTCAGGAACCGGCCCACCGAGGAGACCTGCGAGCGGGCGAGGAGGTGGCTCGAGACCTCCTTCGAGCCGACGCTCGTGAACGACGAGGCGTTCCCGAGGAGGACGAGCTGGCTCGTCTGGATCGAGAGGTTGCCGGTCGTCTTGCTGACGTTGATCGGCGGCGGCAGGACCATCCACTGGTGGACGGTCGAGGAGATGCCGAGGACCCCGTCGTTCTCGAAGTAGTAGCCGACCGGCGGGTAGTAGCGGTTCGGCACCGAGACCGCGAGGTAGTTCGTCGGGGCGGTCGAGCCGTAGCCGTGCGGGGTCGGGTCACCGGAGAGCGCGGGGTCGGTGTAGGCGACGCTCTGGAAGACGCAGCTCGCGATCGTCACCGGGGTGCCGGAGGCGCTGAACCCCGAGGTGCAGCCGGCCAGGTAGGCGAGGGTCGCGACCGTCGGCTGGGCGAACAGCGGGACCGACTGCGAGCTGACCGTGAACGGCACCGAGTAGCTCGGGATGTCGCCGAGCAGGTACTGGTCGTCGACGCCGCTCTTGAGCGTCGCGAGCGAGCCGACCAGCCCGTTGGCGAGCTGGCTCTCGTTCTGCGTCATCCAGAGGGGGACGTACTGCGTCAGGAAGACCCCGAACAGCGCGAAGAAGACGAGGAGCGAGAGCAGCGTGCCGATGACGGCGACGACCCCGCGGCGGTCCCGACGGAGGCGTCGGGAGTGGCGGAAGCCGGAGCGCGACCGTGCTCGGAGCCTCTCCCCCATCCGCGACCGCCCGGACGCTCTCGCGACCTCCGGGGCAGCGGTGTTTACGTCGGGTCATGGTATAAATATCTGCGTCGGCGCGAGCGTCCCGGCGCGGTGAGCCTAAGACCCGGGGGCATCTGAGGAAGGAGCGCATGGTCCTCCGCGAGATCTCCGTCACGCTGCCGAACCGGCCGGGGGCGCTCGCGGGGGTCGCCCGGACGCTCGCGGAGGAGCGGATCAACCTCGCGGCGATCGGGGCCGACTCGTCGCAGGGTCGCGGGCGCCTCCGCCTGATCGTCAACGACCCGGACCGGGCGATGCGCCTGCTCGCGGCCGCCGGCTACGAGCCGGAGGTGCGGGAGATGCTCGCGGTCCGTCTCGAGGACCGGGCCGGCAGCTTCCTTCGCGTCCTCGAGGTGCTCGCCGCCGAAGGCGTCAACATCCAGTCGGTCGCCATCCTGGTCGCGAGGGAGGGCAACCGGCCCCTGGTCGCGCTCTCCTCCAACGACCTGTCCCGGGCGCGGCGGCTCCTCCAGCGGGCCGGCTTCGTCAGCCGGGCCGCGGAGGGTCTCGTATCGAACAACGACCTGCTGGCGAGCGCGCCGTCGATCCCCGGAGAGTCCGTCGGTCTCCTCCTCTGACGGGGTCGCCCGCACAAACGGTATGAGTGGAGGGGACTGAGCGCTCCTCGCGCGGTTGTGGTCTAGTGGTTAGGACGGTAGCTTCCCAAGCTACCTACTCGGGTTCGAATCCCGACAACCGCATGCAGCCGCGGCGCGCCGCACCGCCCGGCGCTGCTCCCCGGACGGAACGGCGGGCTGACCTCAGGTCCCGGCTGCCTGACTCGAACAGGCGACCTGAGGATCTCCACGGGGGCCGCCGGGGTTGCCGGCAGTCGCGCCTACAGTCCCCCGCTCTACCACTGAGCTAAGCCGGGACGCCGCGAGAACCGGGGCGCGGACTATAAACTCTCCGCCGCGGGTCGCGCGGGCCGGCGCTCCCCGACGACGCCGAGCAGGCGGCCCAGCCGCTCGGCGACCGCCGACGGCGAGCCCGAGGCGTCCAGCGAGCGCAGCAGCCCGAGCGCGCGGTAGTGCTCCAGCAGCGGCAGCGTCTGCTCGGCGTAGACGCGCAGCCGCACCTCGACCGCTTCCGGCCGGTCGTCCGGGCGCTGGATGAGGTCGGTCGCGTCGCGGTCACACTTCCCCGGCCGGCGCGGCGGCTGCGAGACGACGTTGTAGATCGAGCCGCACGTCGGGCAGAGCCGGCGACCGGTCAGGCGCTCGACCAGGAGCTTCGGGTCGAGCTCGAACGCGACGACGGCGTCCAGGGGCGTCAGGGGGGCGAGGGCGACCGCCTGCTCGAGGTTCCGCGGGTAGCCGTCCAGCACGAAGCCGCGGACGGCATCCGGCCGGCGCAGCCGTTCGCCGAGGATCCTGAGGACGAGCTCGTCCGGTACGAGGCGGCCCGCGCGCATGTGACCGTCCGCCGCCCGGCCGAGTTCGCTCCCCTCGGCGACGGCGCTGCGGAGCAGGTCGCCGGTCGACAGGTGCGGAACGCCGAGGCGTCGGGCGAGCGCGGCGGCCTGGGTCCCCTTGCCGGCGCCGGGGGGACCCAGGAAGACGATGCGGTGGACGGCGGCGGCCCGGCCGGTCACGACGGACCCCTCCCGCCGACCCGGGTCCCCGTGAACGCCCCGCCACGGATCGCCGCTTCGAGGTTCGCGAGGTCGCGGCCGGCGACGACCGCGAGCGGGATCCCGGCCCGGGCGAGCGTCTCGGCGCCGGGCCGGTCGAACGGGAAGCTCTCGCCGGGGGCCCCCTCGGTCCCCATCCGCAGCATCGCGAGGAACTCGGGCCAACCCACGGCGTCCAGCCGGCGGGCGTTCGGGTGCGACCTCGGGTCGAGGTCGTAGACCCCGTCGACGTCGGTCGCGTTCACCACCCGCTCGGCCCGGATCCGCACGGCGAGCAGCGCCGCCACGGCGTCCGTGGTGTGCCCCGGCTCGGTCCCGCCGAGGACGACCGGCGAGCCGAGGGCGAGCGCGTCGACCGCGGCCCGGACGGTCGTCGGCGGGTGGGAGGCGGTCGGAAGCCCGATGCGGCCGGCGAGGAGGCGGGCGTGGAGCCGGGTGACGTCGATGCCGATCTCGTCCAGCTCGACGTGCGTGAGCCCCAGCTCGGAGCCGAGGCGGATGTACTCCCGCGCCGTGCGGCCCCCGCCGACCGTGACGACGAGCGGTCGCTCCCGTCCGACCCCGGCGAGCAGC
>Ga0335077_10008531_pt1 | contig 12717 bp, 9 predicted proteins | sample Lox_Sample_31_FD_207151 | JGI IMG/M metagenome (GOLD analysis project Ga0335077, IMG submission 207151) | Soil microbial communities from Loxahatchee National Wildlife Refuge, Florida, United States - Lox_Sample_3.1 | ecosystem: Environmental > Terrestrial > Soil > Wetlands | place: USA: Florida... | reverse complement strand
TGGCCGCGGACTTCGCCCGGCAGCCGGCGCCGTTCGCGGACTGGCAGACGCGCCTGGTGCGGCTGGACCGGCCGCGCGCGGAGCTCGAGGCGCGCATCGACGCCCGCGTGCGGGCGATGCTGGACGCCGGCCTGGTCGAGGAGGTGCGCCGCCTGCGGGCCGAAGGGCTGGAGCGAAACCCGAGCGCCGCCCGCGCGATCGGCTACCGCGAGACGCTCGCGATGCTGGACGGGCACCTGCGCCCGGACGAACTCGCCGCCGCGATCGTGCAGGGCACCCGCGCGCTGGCGAAGAAGCAGCGGACGTGGTTCCGCACCCAGCTGCCGCCGCACCCGGTGCTCGACGCCGGCAGCGTCACGCTGGACGCGCTGTTTCCGGATTCCCCGGCAGCAGCCGCGCGTAGATGATCACGTGGACGCCGAGGAGGAGCGGCGCGACGAAGACCGGCAGCAGGCTGAGCGGCAGGCGGGCGAACCCCGCGAGCCGCCACGGCTGCGCCAGGCCGACCCGGGCGGCCGCGAGCGCGAGCAGCAGCAGGCCGACGAACCCGACGGTGTTCCAGATGACCACGGCGTGGCGGCGGACGACCTCCGGCAGGGGGATGGCCACCAGCCCCACCGCCAGCACGGCCACGAAAATCTCGCTCCACGCGCCGGGCACGAAGACGTAGGGCAGTTCGCCGCGCGCGTACAGGAGGAGCAGGTAGACCCCGTAGAGGCGGATGGCGTGCAGCGCCACGAGCCGGCGCAGATCGAGCACGGCCAGCCACGTCCGCGGCCCGCGGAAGCCGTAGGCGCCGGCCAGGAGCAGCGCCGCGAGCGCGGGGGCGAGGGCCAGCTGCGCCCAGGCGGGCAGGCGGGCCAGGAGCTCGAGCCGGCCGACCACGAGCGCAGCGAGCAGCCACGGCCAGAAGATCAGTCGAAGCAGGAGACGCACGGAAAGGGGAAGCCGCGGGGGCGGCCGGCCGGCCGGGGCCGGCTCATTCGGGCACCGTGAGGTGGTAGCGCTCGAACGAGCTGCCTTCCAGGCGGTGCAGGGCGGAGATGGAATTCTGGAGCGTGACCCGCGCCTGGAGCTCGGCGACGCGGGCGTTCTCCAGGTCGGATTGCGTCTGCAGCACGTCGCGGCTGGTGGCCAGGCCGGCGTCGAAGCGGGCGCGTTCGAGGTCGTATTGCTTGGAGCTGTAGTCGGCGGCCACGGCGGCGATCTTGACGCCTTCGCTGTTGGTCTCGACCGAGCGCACCGCCGAGCGGACCTGGACGAGGATGTTCTGCTCCAGCTGGCGGAGGCTGGTCTGCTGCTGGGCCAGGGCGTTCAGGGCCTGATGGTAGCGGGCGGTGTCGCCGCGGAATTTCCACGGGAAGCTCAGGGCCACGTTTACCTGCCAGAGGTAGCTGTCGCCCTTGGGGATGTCCTGGTAGACGGAGGAGGCGCTCGAATCGAGTCCGCTGTAGCCCACGGCGCCGCCCACGGACAGGTTCGGCTGCCGCTGGCTCTTGGCCACGCGCACGTCGATCTGCGACTGCTCGATCGCGATCTTGGCCGCGAGGTAATCGGGCTGGTGGTTGATGGCGGTGTCGTAGACGGAGGTGACCAGCGGAATCCCGCCGGAGAAGGAATCGAACCCGGCGGTGACGACGGTCTGGTCGAGCTGGAACTGCCCGACGAGCGCCAGCAGGGCGTCGTTCCCGTCGCGCAGGCTCTGGAGGGCCTGGAGGACGTTGCGGCGCGCGGTGGCCACGCCCACCTGGGCCTGGAGGACATCGACGTCGGTGGCCGTGCCCACGCGTTTCTTCTCCTGGGCCTCGTCGAGGAGTTTTTGGGCCAGGTCGAGGGAGAGCTGGTAGACCTTGTATTGCTCACTGGCGTAGACGAGGCTGTAGTAAGCGTTCTCGGTGCTCTGGATGACGTTCAGCACCTGGGCCTGGAAATTGAGGTTGGCGACGGTGACGCCGATCTGGCTGCGCTCGACCGCGGCGCGCGCGATCGAGGGGCCGGCGCCCTGGAGCAGCGGCTGGGAGACGGCCAGCGTTACGTTGCCGCTGTAGGCGGGGTTGAGGATGTTGAAACTCGAATTGCTGGAGCTGCGGTCGAGGTTCGTGCTCACCGTCACCGTGCCGCCGGTGGCGATCTCCTGGGTGACGCCGAGCCGCGTGTTGGTGGTGTCGGAGACGGGGGCGGGGGCGCCGTTGAGCTGGCTGTTGGTGCTCGAGGACTGGCTGAAGTTGCGCGAGGAGGTCAGCGCGACCGTGGGATCGAACGTCGCCTTGGCGATCTCCAGCGAATCGCGGGCGTTGGCCACAGTGAAGCGCTGGATCTGCACGGTGAAGTTCTTCTCCAGCGCCAGGCGGACGCAGTCGTCGACCGAGAGCTTGATCGTGGCGGGGGCGGCGGCAGGCGCCGGCGGCGCGGCGTCCTGGGCGGCGGCCAAGCCGGCGAGGCCGGCGGCGAATGCAGCGGCGGCGAGGGAAAGACGGGGGCGGTTGGACATGGCGGAAATCGGTCGGGGGAAAAATGGCGGCGCGCTAAGAACACACCGGAGGGCGCGGGGGTTGGTGAAATCGCCCTGCGCGCCGCCGGAGGAAGCGGGGCCAGACAGTGAAGCCGGGTTGCTCCGGGCTTGAGACGCCCTCGGCCGGGGCCGGTTTCGCCGGACTGACAGTCAGACCGCCGGCGGGCAGCGGGGCGGGGGCGGAGGCGGAAGGGAGCATGGCGGCACGCAATTTGTCGGGTCGGCGGTGCAGCGGGGAAATCTTTTGGACCGGCGGCGCCGGCGGCGGACCAGCGGTTGGCGCCGCCGGCCGGCAGTCCCGGATCAACGGGGTACCGGCCCGGCTTTCTTGAGCTCCTGTTCGGTGAGCTGGTTCAGGTAAAGCTCCTGGTTGAAACCGGCGGTCAGCTGGGCGAGCTGCGCGCGCGTCACGGCGAACGGGGCGCCGGTCTCGCTGAGATCGGGCAGCTTCCGTTCCTGGGCGTAGACCAGATAACCCTTGTTCTGGGCGATCAACATGTCCGACACCTGGCCCGGGGCGAGCTGGTCGAGGACGTTTTGCACGGCGGGGTTGAGGTCCGAGGGCGGTTGCTGCCGCGTGAACGGCGGGAACTCCTTGACGTCAAGTTTGGGCTGGGCGGGATCGGCGCTGGCGGCGGCGGCCGCCTTGGCGAAGGTGTCGCCGGCCTTGACCCGCGCCTCGAGCACGCCGCGCAGGTTGCGGCCCAGCTCGACGAACCGCTTCCGGCGCTCATTCTCCCGGTAATCGGCGATGACCTGGTCCTGTGACTGCGCGAACGTACTCTGGTAGGAGGGGACCGTCTCCCGCCAGAACAGCACGACCGTGCCAGTGGCCGTGGCCAACGGGTCCGACTCCAGCTTCTGGGCCGACAGCCGCAGGGCTTGGTCGACGATCTGCGGGCTCCAGGCCGGGTTCGTCGGCGGCGAATTGCGGTCGAACGGCGCGACGGATTTCAGGGCCAGATTGTGGCTGGCGAGCAACGCCGCAAAATCGGGGGCGCCCAGTTTCAGTTTCTGGTCGTAGATCTCCACCGTGAGGTCGGCCGCGGCCTTGGCGGACAGCTGCTGCGCCCGCTCGGTGCGGAGGGCCAGCTCCACCTGCGGACGCACGGCGGCGAAGTCCGCGTTGGGGTCCGACAGGGCGGTCGCGTCCAGCTTCAGCGCGCCCTTGTCGCCGGTGGTCTTCTTGGGCGGCGCCGGAAACCGGCTCGAGTTCTCGTCGTAGTATGCCCGCACCTCGGCGTCGGTGACCTTCACCTGGCTGAGGAAATCGGCGGCCGGGAACTCCACGTAGTCGACGCCGACGCGGTCCGGCACGACGTAGCGGAAGGTGTTGTCGTCGTAGAAACGCTTGAGGGCGTCCTCAGGCGCGGGGATGTCGGGCTTGTACGCCGCGTAGTCGAGGGTGGCGACGGCGATGGTCCAGGTGGAGCGGGCGCGCACGAGCTGGTCGCGCACCTCGTCCGGCAGGACGAAGCCGGGGCCGGCGAGCAGGGCGCGGACGTGGGCGATGCGCAGGTCGTCGCTGAGCACCCGCGCCACGTCGGCCTCCGACAGGCGGCTGTTGGTGCGGAGGTTGTCGCGGAAGGCGGCGTAGAGGCTGGGGTCGAAGTTGCCGTCGGAGCCGGCGAAGGCGCGCAGGGTCTTGATGTAGCCGGCGATCTCCTGGTCGGTGGGGGCGGGGAGCTTGAGCTGGTCGGCGAGCGCCAGCGCCGCCACCCGCTGGAGGCCGTAGCTCTGGAGCTGGTTGCCGTCGAGGTTGGAAGCGTCGCCTTGGAGCTGGGCGCTGAGGGAGGCGTCGCCAAACATGCGGTTGGCCACGCCGGGCTGCTCAAGGTTGACGTTGAAGAAGACGCGCTTGGCGACCTTCGGGCCGGCACGGCCAAGTCCGGGCCCGGCGTTGATGACCATGATGAAGGAGATGATGGTGACGGCCAGAAGCACGCCGAACACGGCACGAAAGTGATGCTGGAAGTTCCGTTGGATCCAGGAAATCATGGGCGAAAGTGGGCGAGCTAAGGCGTGGCGCCAACGAGTGTCAACGGCGATTGGCTCGTCGGCGGGCGTGGGCGGCGCGGGCGCGCCCGGCGCGCAGCCGTCAGCGCGCCGCGGCGGGGGCGGCCGGGACGGGGCCGGGAAACTCGTTGAGCAGAGCGTCGAGCGTCTGGCCGCCGAGCGCCGCCTGGAGCCGGCCGGCGAGGCGTTCGTGGTAGAGGCGGAGCACGGGGTCGGCCGCGGCGAGGTTCTCGCCGCCGGTGTTGTCGCCGCAGTGCTCGAACGCCTGCTTGAACTCGGCCAGCGTGATGGCGTCGAGCGGGCGCGCCGGCTGGTAGCGGTAGTCGAGCGAGGACCGGCCCCGGGCGGGCGGCAGGGCCACGACGAGGCCGAGGTCGCCGAGGCGGTTGAGGCACTCGTTGAGCACCTGGGCCGGCACCTGGAGGATTTCGCCCAGCTGCAGGATCGAGCTGGCTGGCCGGCCGGCCTTGAACCGGCGGCAGATGACCAGCAGGGTCAGGAGCGCCAGGCTTTCGCGCGCGGTCTCGCTCAATCCGTGCCACGCGACCTGGCTGTGGCGGATGCCGACGTTCTGGAGGGCGTAGCTGATCTGGGCGCCGAGCAGCACGAAGAACCAGAAGACGTAGAGTCCGAAGAGGAGGACGGGCAGGATGCCGAGCGAGCCGAAGAGGGACCGCTGGAAGACGACGTGGCGGAAATACAGGAACGCGAGGTAGTTGTTGAGGTAGAGCAGCGCGGTGACGAGGACGGCGCCCACGAGGGCCGCCCACCAGAGGACCCGGGTGTTGGGCAGGTAATGGTAGAAGACGGTGAGGAGGGCGACCACGAGCCCGATCGACAGGGCGGGGAGCATCCACCGCAGCAGCGAGAGCAGCTGGGCGCCGAAGGACAGTTTCTCGAAGAAGACGCTGATGAAGGCCGCCGCCGAGAGCGCGGTGAGCGAGGCGAAAAACAGCAGCAGGCCCAGGATGAGGGCGATCCAGTAGAAGACGAAGCGCCGCAGCCAGGAGCGCCCGCGGCGCACGCCCCAGACGGCGTTGAAGGCGTTTTCCACCGACGTGAAGAGCCCGATGACAATCAGAAGCAGGGTCAGGCCCCCGATGGCGCCGGCGGTGCCCGCGCGGCTGCGGACGGCGACGCGGTCCATCAGGCGCACCAGCGGGGAACCGGCCGCGGCGCGGGGCGCCGGTCGGTCCGGGGCGGCGGCGGGGGCGGGCCGGCGCACGGGCTGGTCGAGGTGCTCGAACTCCGCGACCGACGGGGCGATGAAGGTGATGACCCGGTTCAACGCATTCACCATGGCGGTGGGATCGCGCTGGTCGAGCATCAGCGCGGCGGCCAGCATGGCCAGGGCCACGAGGGGTCCGAGGCCGAGCAGCGAGGCGTAGCTCAGTGCCGCGGCCCGCGTCGTGATGTGATTGTCGAACAGGCCGGAGTAGATGATGGAGAGGACGCGCAGCACCGCGTAGCCGCGGCCGCGCAGCGAACGATCGGCGATGGCCGCCCGCTGCCAGATGTCGTGCCGGCACAGGTGCGCAAACCGGCGGTGTCGTTCGGCCAGCCAGCCCATGAAAGTCGGAAGGCGGCGCGCGTCGCCGGCCGGGCCGGCCGGCGCCGCTATTTCAGCAGCATGAAATAGGCAAAGCCCCCGATGCCGGCCAGGCCCAGCACCGCCGCGGAGATCACGGGGGCGTAGCTCAGGAAGACGGTGGCGAAATACATCCCCACCGACCCCACCGTCACCGCGAGCGCGATCGTGGGCTGGCCCTGCAGGAGGAAGAGCAGGCCGAGGAACCCGATGCCGAGCATCGCGCGGAAACGGATGAAGGGATAGACCGCCGCCATGCCGAGCGCGAGCAGGATCACGCAGAGCACGTCGATCAGGCCGAGGTAAATGAAGGGCTGGACCGCGATCTTGGCGACGTTGACCGCCAGCAGGATGTCGGCATAGGGCAGCAGCAGCGCGGCGGCGCTGAGCAGGAACATGACCAGCGCGGAGTACATCCCGATGCGGGCGCTGATGTTCTGCGCCACGATCAGATTGCGCTTGTCCTTCGTGTCCTCCGTGCGGCCCTCGGCCGCGGCGAGCATCTGCTCCACCGTGATGGGCTTGTGCTCCTCCTGGGCGACGTTGAGCGTCGCGATCTTCTCCTTGGGTTTGACCGTGAGCTTCTTCTTCGACGGGAACACCGCGCTCTTCAGCTCCTCGTTGGAGGCGAAGGTGGCCCACTGCTCGGTGGCCGCCTCGTAGTACAGGGTCTCGGGAGTGATCTGGTCGACCTCGCCGAGGGTCACGAGCTGGTCCACCGTGAACGGGCCCCGGGCCTCCGTTTCCTCGGCGCCGCGGATGTAATATTCCTCGTTCGGCATTGGCGGGCGAATGTGGCGCGAATGGCGGGGAGCGGCAAGCGCGTTCTGGGGGCCGGCCGGGGGCGCCGCGCCCGGGTCGCGGTCACATCCGCGTCAGGGTGCGCAGGCCGAGGAGGTGCAGCCCGGTCTCGAGCAGGAGGAGGGTGCGGTTGCAGAGCAGGAGGCGCCGGGCGCGCACCGGGCCCGCCTCCACCGCGACCTTGTCGGCGTTGTAGAACTTGCTGAATTCGCCGGCGAGTTCGTACAGGTAGGTGCAGAGGAAATGCGGGCGCAGGTTGCTGGTGGCGGCCGCGAGGGCGTCGGGCAGACGCACGAGCTTGCGCGCCAGCGCCAGCTCGGCGGGCGTCTCGAACGGCGTCGCCCCGGCCTCCGTCGCGGGGTCGCCCGGCGGCAGGCCGAGCTTGCGGAAGATGCTGTGGACCCGGGTGACGGCGTAGAGCAGGTAGGCCGCCGTGTTGCCGTCGAGCGAGATCATCTTGTCCCACGAGAACACGTAGTCGCTGGAGCGGTTTTGCGCGAGGTCGGCGTACTGCACCGAGCCGATGCCGACGATCGCGGCGATGGCGCGGCGCTCGTCCGCGGGCAGGTCCGGATTCTTTTCGCTCACCAGGCGGTGGGAGCGCTCGATGGCCTCGGCCAGCAGGTCCTTGAGGCGGATGTTCTCGCCGCTGCGGGTCTTGAGCGGCCGGCCGTCCTCGCCCAGGACGGTGCCGAAATCGAGGTGCTCGAGGCGGGGCAGGGGGCGGCCGGCGTGGGCGAACCACTTGCGGGCGGTGAGGAACAGCTGCTCGAAATGGTCGGCCTGGCGCTTGTCGACGACGTAGAGGATGTCGGTGGCGTGGAAATGCTCGGCGCGGTAGAGGATGGTGGCGAGGTCGGTCGTGGCGTAGTTCGCGGCCCCGTCGGACTTGCGGATGATGAACGGCTGGGTCTTGAAGCGGGGGTGCTCGGGGTGGAACACCACCAGCGCGCCCTGGCTTTCGGTGGCGAGCCCGGCGCCGGTCAGCTCGCGGTAGACGGCGTCGAGCCGGTCGTTGTAGAAGCTTTCGCCCAGCAGGGCGTCGAAGCGGATGCCGAGCTGGTCGTAGAGCGGCTGGAAGGCGGCGAGGCTGGCGGCGTTGATCTGCTTCCAGATCGCGAGGTTCTCCGCGTCCCCGGCCTGCAGGCGCACGAGTTCCTGGCGCGCCTCCTCGAGCGCGGCGGGATCGGCCTCGGTCGCGGCGTGGCCCGCCTTGTACAGGCGCTCGAACTCCTCGAGCGGGTCGGCGGCCAGCGCCGCCGGGTCGAGCCGGCGTTTGTAGGCCCAGATCAGCTTGCCGAACTGCGTGCCCCAGTCGCCGACGTGGTTGTCGCGCACGACCCGGGCGCCCTGGAATTCCAGCAGGCGGCAGATGGCCTCGCCGATGACGGCGGACCGCAGGTGGCCGACGTGCATCTGCTTGGCCGTGTTGGGCGAGCTGTAATCGACGACAAAGGTGTGGCCCGCCTCGGCCTCCGCGGCGCCGGCGGTGAGCGCCTGGCGGTCGCCGTGGCGCTGGAGCCAGGCCAGCAGCGCGCCGGGCCGGAGCCGGAAGTTCACGAACCCCGGGCCGGCGACGGCGATTTCATATTGCGGTGCGAGCCCGCCCAGTTCCGCGACCACCGCCCCGGCCAGCGCGCGCGGATTCTGCCGGCTCCGCCGGGCGTAGGCGAGGACCCCGTTGGCCTGAAAATCGCCGTGAACGGGATCGGCCAGCCTGACATCGGGTGTGAATTCCTTTTCCCCCCAGCCGAGCTTGCGGCCGGCCTCGGCCATCGCGCGATCCAAGGCGACGGCCAGATCGAAGGACAGATCCATTCTGTCACTCAACGGACCGCGGGAAACCGTCGCAAGCGTTTAATCGGTCGCGGGTTGGCATGGGAAATACTCCCACGCCGCCGCCGCCGCCTGCGTTGGGTGGGAGACCAAAGTTGGGTAAAATTGTCTCGACAAACGGGATAGATTGTTTTTTGTGCTAAACTTTGCGCGCGAATCGCCTTCAGAATGTTCCATGACTACACACATGAGAAAACGTCCTCTGCCGCAGCGGAGGTTCATCAAACCCACTTTCAGCTATCTCATCGAAAAGAAACGAGACGGGCTCGAGTTTACCCAGGAGGAAATCCGGTATATCATTGATTCCACGCTTGATGGGGAGATGCCCAAGCACCAGCTGGCCGCGCTGCTGATGGCGATATATTTCGCCAACATGTCAGCCCAGGAGACGGCGATCCTCACCGAGGAGATGATGCTTTCCGGCGAGGTCATCGACCTTTCGCACATCTCCAAGCCGAAGATCGACAAGTATTCGACGGGCGGCGTGGGCGATAAGACTTCGTTGGTGCTGGCGCCGCTCGCGATGGCCAGCGGCGTGGTCGTGCCGATGATGTGCGGGGCCGACCAGGAGTTCGTGATCGACACGCTCGACAAGCTCGGCGCCATCCCGGGCTTCAAGGGCCACCAGACGATCGCCCATTTCGTGGAGCAGCTCGAGCACATCGGCGGCGCCGTGGTCGCCCAGGTGCCGGATCTCGCGCCCGCGGACGCCAAGTTTCACGACCTGCGCAAGGACACGGGCACGATCCCAAGCCTGCCGCTCATCACCGGCAGCGTGCTTTCGCGCAAGCTCGCGGAGGGTTCCGAAGGCCTGGTCATCGACGTCAAGTGGGGCAACGGGTCGTTCATCAAGGACCTCGAGCAGGCCAAGCAGCTGGCGCGTTCCATGACCCGCGTCGGCCGGTCGATGAAGCGCCGCTGCGTCGCGCTCGTCACCGACATGAACCAGCCGCTGGGCGACACCGTCGGCACGGGGCTGGAGGTCCGCGAGGCCATCCAGCTGCTCAAGGGCCAGGGCCCGGAGGACACCAAGGAGCTGGTGCTCAAGCTGGGGATGGAGATCGTGCGCCTGGCCGGCGTGGCCGGCTCGACCCTTTCCGCGAAGCAGACGGTGCAGCGCCACCTCGGCGACGGCTCGGCGCTGGAGAAGTTCAAGGCGCTGGTGCGCGCGCAGGGCGGCGACACCACCTACATCGACCACCCGGAGAAATTCCCGCAGGCGAAACACATCCGCAAGCTGCCCGCCCCGAAGCGCGGCTACGTCCACACGATCAACGCCGCCATGATCGCGCGCGGCGTGCATCTCCTGGGCGCCGGCCGCGAGCAGCCGCACGACCGGATCGACTACGCGGTCGGCGTGTCCGAGATCAAGAAGGTCGGCACGCAGGTGAAGCAGGGCGAGCCGCTGATGATGATCCACTACAACGACGAGGCGAAGCTCGAGCAGGCGCTCGAGTATTTCAAGAATGCGTACCGCCTCGCACCGAAGCGGCCCACGCCGCCGCCGCTGATCGTCGAGCGCGTCGCCTGACGTCGGATTCCCCGCGGCCGGTGATTCGCCCCGCCCAATCGGCGGGGCTTTTTTGTCGCCTTGGGGCGCCATTGCGGCTTTGCGTGGGGGCTCATGGATGCCGCGAAGGAAGCACCACCAGTAACCGATCCGGCGCAACGTCCGCGGCCTTGGGCGCAGCTGAAATTCGTCACGTTCCAGCCGCATATCTTTCCGCGCATGCTCGGGGAGGTGTCGCCGGACGCCAAACCCGGCGACTGGGTCGCGGTCTACGACAAGGCCGGGCGGCGGGTCGGCGCCGGCCTCTACAATCCCCGCGCCAAGATCCCGCTGCGGGTCGTCTGCCACTCGCCCGGGCCGGTGGGCGAGGAATACTTCGAGGCCGCGCTGGCGCGCGCCGTCGCCCTGCGGCGCGACTGGCTGAAACTCGACGCGGTGGCCGACGCCTACCGCGTCATCAACTCGGATGGCGACGGCCTGAGCGGCCTGACCGTGGACCGCTACGGCGACGTGCTGTTCTGCGAGGTCTACAGTCTGGGGGTGGCGCAGCGCCTGCCGCGCTGGCTGCCGCGGCTTCACGAACTCTGCGGCACCCGGCACGCGCAGGTGCACGTCGACCACGACCTCGGGAGCCTCGAGGGCATCAAGCCGTCGCTCCTGAAGGAGGTCACGGCCGGCGCCCCGCCGACGGTGAAGATCACCGAGAGCGGCGTGCGCTACGAGGTGGACTTCGCCGCCGGGCACAAGACGGGGTTCTTCTGCGACCAGCGCGAGAACCGCGGGCGGTTCGCGCGGCTGGCGGCGGGCGCGCGCGTGCTCGACCTTTGCTGCTACACCGGCGGCTTTGCGCTCGCGGCCCTGGCGACCGGCCAGGCGGCGGAGGCGACCGGCGTGGATCTCGACGAGAACGCGATCGCGCAGGCACGGCGCAACCAGCACCTCAACCGGCTCGCGCCGGCGCAGGTGCGCTGGGTGCACGCCGACGCCTTCGCCTACGCGCGCCAGATGCAGCAGAACGGCGAGCGCTGGGACGCGGTCGTGCTCGACCCGCCGAAATTCGTGCTGACGCGCGAGGCGGCCGGCGGCGCCGAGGGTTTACGGAAGTACGAGGACCTGAACCAGCTCGCGATCTCACTGGTGGAGGATGGCGGTCTGTTCGTGACCTGCTCGTGCTCGGGGCTCGTGTCGCTGGAGACGTTCGAGGAGCGGGTGATCAAGGGCGCGCACCGCCTGAACCGGCGCCTGCAGATTTTCGACCGGACCGGCGCGGGCCCGGATCATCCGGTGTACTCCAACTGCCCCGAGAGCCGTTACCTCAAGGTGCTGTGGGCCCGGGTGGTGTGACCGGCCGGCCGCGGCGCCGGCTACAGCCTGGCGTGGGAGCCGTCGCAGAACGGCGCGTTCCGGGAGTGCTTGCAGCCGCACCAGGCGACGGTCTTCGCCTCGGTGAGCTCCGCCTTCTTCGGGGCGAGGCCGGTGCCCTTGTGCGAGCCGTCGCAGAACGGCTGATCCTTGGAGCGGCCGCAGGCGCACCAGAAGTAGGTACCGGCGGGCATGGCTTTCACGAATGGAGATTTTTGGGCGATGGTCGGTTCGTTCATGGGGTAATGGGGATCCGGGCGCTTGAGCCTAGGCGCCAGCTCGCGCCGCGCAAGCCGCCGCCGGCTACGGCAGCCGCTCGAAGCGCGCCTGGAAGAACCGCAGGTATTTCGGCTCGTAGACCATCTTGAGGCCCTTGATCCGGGCGCGCTCCGCGTGGACCGCCTGGATCGACTCGATCGTGACGTCGCAGTGGGCCTGGGTGTAGACGCGGCGCGGAAAAGTGAGGCGGACCAGTTCGAGCTTGGGCCGGTAGTGCTCGCCGGTCTCCTTGTTGCGACCGGCGGAGACGACGCCGCGCTCCATCGCGCGGATGCCGGATTCGAGGTAGAGTTCGGCGGCGAGCGTCTGGGCCGGAAACTCCAGCTGGTCGAGGTGGGGGAGGAAACGCCGGGCGTCGAGGAAGATGGCGTGGCCGCCGATCGGCCGCACAATCGGGATGCCGAGCGCCTCGAGGTGCTCGCCGACGTAGCGCACCTGGCCGATGCGGGCGCGCAGGTGGTCGAGCTGCACGGCCTCCTCGATGCCGCGCGCCATGGCCTCGAGGTCGCGGCCGGCGAGGCCGCCGTAGGTGTGCAGTCCCTCGTAGACGACGACCAGATTGCGCGCCTCCTCGAAGATGGCGTCGTCGTTCACGGCGAGAAAGCCGCCGATGTTGACCAGCAGATCCTTCTTGCCGCTCATCGTGCAGCCGTCGGTATACGAGCACAGCTCCTTGAGAATCTCGGCCGGGGTGCGGTCGGCGCAGCCGGGCTCGCGCTCGCGGATGAAGAAGGCGTTCTCGAGGGCGCGGGTGGCGTCAAGGATGACGCGGATGCCGTGGCGGGCGCAGAAGGCGCGCACCTGGCGCAGGTT
>Ga0335077_10008529_pt1 | contig 12721 bp, 11 predicted proteins | sample Lox_Sample_31_FD_207151 | JGI IMG/M metagenome (GOLD analysis project Ga0335077, IMG submission 207151) | Soil microbial communities from Loxahatchee National Wildlife Refuge, Florida, United States - Lox_Sample_3.1 | ecosystem: Environmental > Terrestrial > Soil > Wetlands | place: USA... | reverse complement strand
ACGGATAGGCCCCCTGGGGCATGAAGAGCACGACGGCGATCAGGAGGATGCCGTAGACGATCAGGTGCGCCCCAGTGAAGGCGCCCCCTGACAAGTACGTCCGCGACAGCTCTGCGAGGGGCGACAAGATGAACGAGCCGAGGACCGGCCCCAGAACCGTCCCACCGCCACCTACGATGACGCGAATGATGATGTCCACGGACAGCGGGATGCCGAAGACGGCGTTGGGCTGGAGCGAGAAGAGGTAGAACGCGTAGAAGGTCCCGCCGACCCCGGTGAGAAAGGATGAGAGCACCATGGCCAGCATCTTGTAGCGGAGCGTGTCGACGCCCAGCGCCTCGCACGCGCTCTCGTCCTGGCGGATGGCGATCAGGTACGAGCCGAAGCGCAGCCGTTCGATCCCGGCGACGATCAGCGTGGCCGCGAGCATGAGACCGAGCGCGACGTAGTAGTACGCCCAGTTCTGCTGGAACTGGAACTGCCGGGGGTTCCCCGTGAACGTGATGTAGTACCCGAGCGCTCCGCCCAGGGCATCCGTGTTGAGTACGGCGATCCGACAGATCTCGGCGAAGGCCACCGTGAGCAGCACGAAGTAGAAGCCGCGCAGGCCGAACCGGAACCCGAGGTAGCCGATAACCGCTCCCAGCACGGCCGCGAGCAGACCGCCGACGAACATGCCGATCCACGGCGTGAGGCCGGCGCCCGCCGAGAGCAACGCGGACGCGTACGCGCCGACCCCGACGAAGGCGGCGTGCCCGGCGGAGAGCTGCCCGGCGTATCCGCCGACGATGTTCCAGGCCTGGGCCAGGTAGCCATAGAAGAAGATGAAGATCAACACGGTGACCGCGTAGGAGCTGACCACGGCCGGCAACAGCAGGAGCACGAGGACCGCGGCGCCGGCGAGCAGCTTCACGCGACCGTCTTCCCGAAGAGTCCGGCCGGACGCACCAGCAAGATCAGGACGAGCAGCGAGAAGCTGACCAGCTCCTTCATGGACGGGCTGAGGAACACGGCGCCCAGCGACTCCGCGACGGACACGAGGAGCCCGCCGAGGAATGCGCCGGGCAGGCTACCCATGCCACCGATGATCACGATGTTGAAGGAGGTCACCGCCAGCGCGAGACCGCCGGCAGGCTGGAACGGCAGGATCGGCGAGACCAGAGCGCCGGCCGCCCCTACGCACGCCGCGCCGATGCCGAACGCGATGGCGTAGACGCGGCGCACGTCCGTCCCGATGACGAGCGCGCCATAGGGGTTGTCGGCGGCGGCGCGCATGCTTCGCCCGAGATCCGTGCGCGTCAGGAAGAAATAGAGCGCCAGCGTGAGGCCCATCGCGACCAGAAAGGTCACCAGACGGGGCACGTCGACGAAGACGGGCCCCAGCCAGAGAGTGCTGGCGCCCAGGGAGGATCGCACGCGGCGCGGATCGGGCCCGAAGGCGACCAGGGCGGCATTTTCGAGCACCAACGCCACCCCCAGCATCAACAGGATCTGCATTTCGTGGGGCGCGTCGAGAATCCGGTCGACGAGCGACCGCTGGACCACCAGTCCGAGCACGAACAGCGCCGCCGCGCAGCACACGAACCCGAGGTAAGGATCGATGCCGAGACGCGTGGCCAGCATCCAGGCCAGGTACATCCCCCACACCATCATGTCGCCGTGAGCGAAGTTGACCACGCGCATCACGCCGAAGATCAGGGTGAGCCCGACGGCCATCAGGCTGTACACGCCGCCGAACAGGAGGCCGCTCAGCAGGCTCTGCAGGACGAGCGTCGGGTTGTCGAACGGCGTCGCCACCGTGTCGGGGAAAACTGGCGGAGGGAGCCGCGAAGGCCTCCTCCCACCCTCTCTTCAGGCCTTGGGGCGTGGGAAGACGAATTTCTGGACGGCCGCCTCTTTGGGCCACACGGCGACCGGCTTCTGCCCCAGGATCTGGATCATCGTCGTGATCGCGTTCGGATTGTCGCCGATCTCGTTGAAGACGATCGGCCCCCCGTACTGCATGAGCCCATTCGTGTAGTTCGTCTTCTTCATCGCCGCCACGATCGCATCCGGGTCCGTGGACTTCGCACGCTCGAGAAAGTCGGTGATGAGGAGCATGCCGTCGTACGAGTAGCCGGAGTTCGTGTCGAACGTCTTGCCGGCCGAGCGCTTCTGGTACTCCTCCGCCACCTGCTGGGTGCGCGGGAGCTTGAAGTTCGCCCAGGGGATGCTCGCGAGCACGTACTCGAGGTCTTCCTTCAGCACGGCGATCTGGCCGGCCTCGTAGAGCCCGGGGCTGCCGGGACCCACGACACCCATGATGTCGACCCGCTGCTTGCGGATCTCGGGCAGCAGGATCTGGGCAGACGCCGGACGGGTGATCGGCGCGATCACGTCGGGCTTCGCCGCCTTCGCGCGCGAGACCTCGGTGGACAAGTCCTGGGGCGGCTCGGGCCACGGGATGACGTCGACGATCTCCCAGGATGGCTTCGCCGCTGCGTGCGCCGCCTGGAACCCCTTCGCGTTGTTCTGGCCGAAGAGATCGTTGCAGTACATCAGCACCACACGCTTCGGGGACACGCCGGCTTCCTTGAAGATTTCGCTGAAGTACAGCACGGCCTTCTTGCCGAAGGAGGAGCCGGTCGGAAAGTTGCGGTACACGTACTGGACCTTCTGCTGCCCATCCTTCACGGCCTTGGCGACGTTGGCGGTGATCGGGTCTGCCGCGGCGATGTCGACCAGGAAGGGCACGCGGCGCTGCTGGGCCACCGGGACCATGGCCGCCGTGCTGCCCGAATCGAACGAGCCCATCAGGAGCTGCGCGCCCTGGTTGATGACGCGTTCGGCCTCGGTCCGTCCGACGTCTGGCTTCGACTGCGTGTCGCCCAGCACGAGCTCGAGCTTCGCGCCGCCGAGGGCCCTGACGCCCCCTGACGCATTGATGGCGTCGGCGGCCATCTGGGCGCCGAGGCGGCAAGCCTGCCCCGGCTCCGCGAGGGGGCCTGTCACCGGATGGATCACGCCGACCTTCACGCTCGGCGCCTGGCCCCGCACCAGGCCGGGCAGAACGGCGACGCCAGCGCCGGCAACCACGGCGACCTTGAGGAAGCCACGGCGGCCGCACGTGGTCCGGGTCTCCGAATGACTCATTCCTGGCTCCTCCCTCGCGCGGTCGTCACGCCTTCCCGATCAATTGCTCGGCGATGATCATGCGCTGGATCTGGTTGGTCCCCTCGTAAATCTGGGTGATCTTGGCATCGCGCAGGTAGCGCTCCACGGGAAACTCGCGGGTGTATCCGTAACCGCCGAAGATCTGTACGGCGTCGGTGGCCACCTTCATCGCGGTGTCCGAGGCCAGGCACTTGGCCATCGAAGCTTCCATGGCGCTGGTGGTCACCCCCTGATCGATGAGTGCCGCGGCATGGTGGACGACGAGTCGCGAGGCGTGGACCGCCATGGCCATGTCCGCGAGCATGAACTGAATCCCCTGGAAAGCGGCGATGGGCTGGTCGAACGCCCGGCGCTCCTTGGCGTAACCGACGGCCGCATCGAGGGCGGCCTGGGCGATCCCCACCGCCTGGGCGCCGATGGTGGGGCGCGACCGCTCGAGCGTCCGCATCGCAACCCTGAAGCCCTCGCCTTCCTCACCAAGCCGGTTCTCCACGGGGATCTCGCAGTCGGAGAAGTGGAGCGCCACCGTCGGCGACCCGTGAATGCCCAGCTTCTTCTCGTTCTTGCCGACGGTGAACCCCTTCATGCCGGGCTCGACCAGGAGGGCCGTCACACCCTTCGCGCGTTTCGATCGGTCGGTCGTCACGAACACGGTGATCACGCCGGCGTGGGAGCCATTGGTCACCCACATCTTCGAGCCGTTGACGACGTACCGGTCACCCTTGCGGACAGCGGCGCACTGGAGCGCCGCCGAATCGGATCCCGATCCCGACTCGGACAGCGAGAACGCCGCCGTCATCTCGCCCGTGGCGAGGCGGGGCAGGAAGCGGCGCTTCTGCTCCGCGTTGCCCGCGAGGCTGATGGGGTAGCCGCCCAGATTCTGCACGAGAAAGATGGTGGACGTCGCGGCGCACGCCCACGCCACCTCCTCGGCGGCGAGGCAGAACGCGATGGCGCCAGTCCCGGCGCCGCCGTACTCCTCCGCGATGTGCAACCCCATCAGCCCCTGCCGCCCCAGGACCTTCAGCTGCTCGTGGGGATACTCGCTGGTCTCGTCCACGCGCGCCGCGAGCGGCGCGATGACCTCGCGGGCGATCTGACGAGCGAGATCGCGAATGGCCCGCTGGTCGTCGGTGAGGTAATGGAGCTGATTCACGGCGTCACCACGGCGCCACGTCCAATGTGGAACGGCCAGGCTCCGGGTCCGAGTCCGGCACAGCTTCTACTTGGCGCTGTAATCGTAGAAGCCTCGGCCGGATTTGCGACCCAGACGCCCCGCCATCACCATGCGCTTCAGGAGGGGAGGCGGCGCGTAGCGCGGCTCGCGGAACTCCTCGAACATCACCTCCGCCACGAACATGGCGGTATCGAGACCGACCAGATCCAGCAGCGTGAACGGGCCCATGGGATATCCGCAGCCGAGCTTCATCGCCTGATCGATGTCCTCGAGCGACGCGAGCCCCGCCTCGAAGACTCTCACGGCGTCGAGCAGGTAGGGGACGAGGAGGCGGTTCACGATGAACGCCGTGGAGTCCTTGGCCTTCACCGGCACCTTGCCGATGCCCTGCACCCACTCGTAGGCCGAGAGCACGGTCTTCTCGTCCGTCACGATGGTCTGCACCACCTCGACCAGCTTCATCAGGGGCACGGGATTGAAGAAGTGCAGCCCGAGCACTTGCCCTGGCCGCCGCGTGGCCGCGGCCATCGCCGTGATGTTGCACGACGAGGTATTGGTCGCGAGAAGCGCGTGGGGCAGGCAGATCGAATCCAGCCTGGCGAAGGTCTCGTTCTTGACCGCCTGATTCTCCGTGATGGCCTCGATGACCAGATCCACTTCACGGAGGGCATCGAGCGCGGTGGCTCCCTTCAACCGCCCGAGCGTCTCGTCTTTGACCCGCTGGTCCATCCTGGCCTTGGCGACGAGCGCCTCGAGGCTCTTTCTGATGTTCCCGAGCCCCTTGTCGAGCAAGGCCTGATTGGCTTCGACCACGGTGGTCGGGAAACCGGCCTGGGCGGCGACCTGAGCGATCCCCGCGCCCATGAGTCCGCATCCGACCACGCCGACCGTCTTGATGGCCATGCCCTGATCTCCCCGCTGATTCGATCTAGTCGTAGACGATGAGGGAATTGAGATGGTAGCCCTTCAACCGATCGCGCCCGCCGAGGAAGGCGAGCTCGATCAGGAACGCTGCCCCCACGATCACGCCCCCCAGCCGCTCCACGAGCCTCAAGGTCGCCGCCATGGTCCCACCGGTGGCCAGCAAATCGTCCACGGCCAGCACGCGTTGACCCGGCCGGACGGCGTCTTCGTGAATGGCGAGGACGTCCCGGCCGTATTCGAGAGCATACTCCTCCTCGATGGTACGGGCCGGCAGCTTTCCTCGCTTGCGCACCGGCACGAATCCCGCCTGGAGCTGGTGGGCGACCGCGCCGCCGAAGATGAAGCCGCGCGATTCCACGCCGACCACCAGTTCGATTCGCTCCTCGGTGTAAGCGGAGGCCAGGTGGTCGATCACCGACCGCCAGGCGGGACCGTCCTTCAAAAGCGTCGTGATGTCACGGAAGAGAATGCCTTCGGTGGGAAAATCCTTGATATCGCGAATCTTGGCGCGGAGTTGAGCCAGGTCGATCACGGCACCGAATCTTACCCGCACCTCGCGCAACCGCGCAACCGAAAAAGCCCCGCGATCAGCGCTCGGGCCCCGATCGCACGCATCTACTCAAAGCGCGGCGCTCGCTTGTCGAGGAAGGCTTGCATCGCTTCCCGCGGCTCGTCGGTGGCGTACGCCTGCGCGAAGGCGTTGATCCCGTACTCGACCGCGCTCCGTAGATCCATGTTGCGCCAGCGGATGATCAGCTCCTTCTGGAGGCGGACCGCCCCTGGCGCGCACGCGAGGATCCGATCGACCAGCTCCGTCGTCACCTGCCTCAGCTGGTCGGGCGCCACGACGCGGTTGACGAGCCCCCACTCGAGGGCCCGCTCGGCCGTGATGCTCTCGCCGGTGAGCAAGCACTCGGCAGCCCGCCCCGGTCCGATCATCCGCGGGAGCAGCGCCGCCTCGATCACGGACGGGACGCCGACGCGGATCTCGGGGAGTCCCATCAGCGTATCCGCCGAGGCGATCCGGAGGTCGCACGCCAGAGCGAGCTCGAATCCGCCCCCCAGACAATGCCCGTTCATCATGCAGACGGTCGGAAACGGAGCCTCGTGAACCGCGTGGATCGCGTCGTGCAGCGTCTGGATGAACGCCTTGGCCTCGCGCATCGACAGATCCCGCAGGAACTGGAGCTGCATGCCGGCGGTCGTGGCGCGTCCGATGCCCGTGAGGACCGCGACACGAACGCCGGGATCCGCCGTCAGCTCGGCGAAGGCCCCCTTGATGCCCTGGATCATCTCGGGAACGAGGAGATTGAGTGGCGGCCGGTCCATGGTCACCCAGGCCGCGTCTCCGCGCCGATCCACACGTACGAAGGTTCCGTGACGCTCTGTCATCGGTCGCCAGGCGTGAGCGCTAGTAGCGCGCCATCGACCGGTCGATGGTCTGCGCCCAGTGATCGAGCCCGCCCGCGAGGTTCACGGCCTTGCTGAAGCCGATCCCGCGCAGATAGCTGGCCACCGCCGCGCTGCGGACTCCATGATGGCAGTAGACGACGATCTCGTCTTGCGGATCGAGCTCGGCGGTGCGGAACTCTATCTCCTCGATGGGAATGTGCGTCGAGTTCTCCAGCCGACACAGGCGCGTTTCCCATTCCTCGCGCACGTCGAGCAGGACGATGGGCTGCTTCTGGTCGAGGCGCCATCGCAGATCCTGAGCGCTGATGTCGTCCGGCATGGGATCCTCCTCGCGAATCCGTGCTGGCGATTCTACCGTGCCGTCTCTCGTCCAGGCATTCACAATCCGTTGCGCGGCCCCGGCCCGGGATCCGGCAAGAGCACGGCGGTCTCGGGAGACACCTCGACCTTGATCCGGTCGCCGGCCTTGAAGTCGCCACCGTATCGCGTGGAGGTGACCATCTCAACGCGCAAGGTGCCGCCGGCGATGTCGATCTCGTACAACTGCCGCGAGCCTTCGAAGCTCTGGGCCGCCACCGTGCCGGGGATCCCGAGCTGCGCCAGGGCCGACTCCTCCACCACGAGCGCTTCCGGACGAAGGCAGAGCAGTCCCTGAGCGCCGATCGTCCACGGTTGCCCGCCCGAGGCCACCGGGACCTGAGTGCCGCCCGCCGTCTCCACCACCACCCCGACCTCGCGCAACTCGACCACGCGCACGGGGATCAGGTTGGCCGCGCCGACGAATTCGGCGACGAAGCGGCTACGGGGCCGCCAGTAGATCTCCTGCGGCTTGCCCTCCTGGAGAATACTGCCGGCTCGAAGCACGGCGATCCGCGTCGAGAGCGCGAGGGCGTCGGCATGGTCGCCGGTGGCATGGATGGTCGTGATGCCGGCATCGCGCTGCAGCCTCGACAGCAATTGCCGCATCGCTGCGCTCTCGGCGGCATCCAGGCCGGTGAGCGGCTCGTCGAGCAGGAGCAATCGTGGCCGCATCACGAGAACACGCGCCAGGGCTAGCCGCAGCTGCTCGCTCGGTGAGAGTTCGGGCGGGTGCCGATTCTCGACGCCCTGGAGTCCGACCAGCTCCAGTGCGGCCTTGACCTTGCGGTCGACGTCGTCACGCGGCTCGCCGCGAGTCCGGAGCCCGAATCCGGCATTGTCGAGAACGGACAGGTGCGGCCAGAGACCGTAGGGCCGGAACACCATCCCGATGTTGCGCTTTCCCGCAGGGACCGGATCGATGACCTCGTCATCCACGACGATGTGGCCGGCATCGGCGGCGACGAGCCCGGCCAGCATCTTCAGGAGGGTGGTCTTGCCCGCGCCCGGCGGCCCGAGAAAGGTATAGAACTCGCCGGGACGGATCGAAATGGAAATGTCCCTGGCTGCCCACGCGCGGCCGTAGCGCTTGCCAACGCCTTCCATCCGCACTTCGGACAGTCGGACGAAGGTCTCGCCGGACACGAGCCAGTATACCTCGACCGGAAAAACCCCACGGCCCGCTACAATTCGGGGACGATGGACGACGCTCCCCTCGTCCCGCCGCCGTCAGGACGGACCTCGCCCGGACCCGACACCATCGCCCCCGATGGGTCCGAGATCAGACTGCTTGCGACGCTCAGCCACGGTGCCACTCGCGCCAGTCTCTGCGAGGTGCGTCTCGCGGCTGGCGCGATCTCGAGACCGGTCGCGCATCGGTCGGTCGAGGAGATCTGGTACGTCCTCGAGGGGCGCGGTCGGATCTGGCGCTGCCCGCCCGGCGCTCGCGCCGACGCGATCGAGGTCGGCCCGGGCGACGCCGTCGTGATCCCCACCGGCTGGAGCTTCCAGTTCAGCGCGGGGCCGGGCGGCCCCTTGCGGTTTCTCTGCTTCACCTCGCCACCCTGGCCTGGCGCCGACGAGGCGCGGCCCGTGGCGTCGGGCGGTCTGGGAGAGCCGACCATCTAGACGCCGTCTCGGGCGAGGCCCGACTCGCGGCGTCCTCCGCCCGATCGCCCGTCGCGATGGGGCACGCGCGTTTGACATCAATTTCCGCCGTCTCTATCATCACGGCACCGAAGGGACGGACGAGACTCGTCAGGAGGGCGTGATCGATGGGCATGCTGGACGGCAAGGTCGCGGTGGTGACGGGAGGGGGAAGCGGGATCGGCCGCGGGGTCGCGCTCGGCCTCGCCGCGGCGGGCGCCAGCGTCGTCGTCAACGACTACGGCGTCAGCGTGGACGGGCGCGAGCCTTCGAGCGCGCCGGCGGAGGCCGTCGTGAAGGAGATCGAGTCCCGGGGCGGTCGCGCGCAGGCGAACGCCCAGAGCATCGCGACCATGGCCGGGGGGCGCGCGGCCATCGATCAGGCCATCAAATCATTCGGCGACCTTCACATCCTCGTCTGCTGCGCGGGCATCCTGCGCGAGCGGATGATCTTCAACATGAGCGAGGAGGAGTGGGACGCCGTGATCGCGGTGCACTTGAAGGGCCACTTCACCGTCATGCAGCCCGCGACCCGGCACATGCGCGAGAAGCGGGCCGGGCGCATCATCACCTTCACGTCGACGGCCGGCCTCGAGGGAAGCCCCGGTCAGCCCAACTATTCGGCTGCGAAGGAAGGCATCGTGGGTCTCACGCGCTCCACCGCGCTGGCCATGGCCAAGTACGGGGTGACGGTGAATTGCATCTCGCCCACCGCCGACACACGGATGACCCAGCGCCTCCCCGACGAGCGCCGCGGCCAGGCGATGGCCCCGCCCGAAGCCATCGCCCCGGTGGTGGCGTTCCTGGCGAGCGATCGTGCCTCGCACGTTACCGGGCAGGTCATCGGGGTCCGCGGCAACCAGGTGACCCTTTACTCCCACCCCGCCCCGCTCCGGCAAATCACGAGCCGGGAGCCGTGGACGCCTGAAGCCATCGCCGACATCTACGACCAGGCGCTCGGCCAGGATCGCCTGCGGCGGCTCGACGCCATGAAGATTCCCTGGCCGCCTCAGTCCTGACCGCGGGGCTACCTCACCGACCTATCCGGCGGCTTTCCACCGGTTCATCTTCTCCTGCAGCCGGGGCATCCGCTGCGCGGCGTCGACGATGAACCGCTCGTGCGTTCCTTTGCCCGCCTCGTCCAGCTCGTCGCGCACCTCCACTCGAAACGCGAGGCGACGACGATCGATCTCGACCAGCTCGACCGCGATCGTCACCGTCATCCCAACCGGTGTCGCGGCGAGATGGGCGACATCGACGCGCGTGCCAACCGTCGCCTGCCCTGGCGCCAGGTAGGGCGCCACCGCCTCGATGGCCGTCTGCTCGATCAGCCGGATCATGTCCGGCGTCGATAGCACGCGGATGGGCTCGGACCGGAGATGGGCTGGCGTCATCTCGTCCGTGACCTTCACCGACCGTGAATGCCTCAGGCCCACGGCGAGCTGCCGTGTCCCCGTCTCGCTCATCTCATCCTCCGGGTCAAGGTGCTATGTGAAGGCCGCCGTCGGCTCGCGTGACCGGATGGCCCGCAACAGCAGGTCCGCGACATGACGTCACGCGCGAGTCATACCGTAGATTTCCGGCGCGTTCAAGCCGGGCGCGTGTCACAAGACGCGTCACGAGCTTCGAGAACACCCCGCGGCTCGATGGCAGAATGTGAGCATGAGCCTCCGTCCATCGGTCGTAGGGTCGCTGACTCGTATGCTGGTCGGGGCGATCGTGTGCGCGCGGGCGCTCGTCGGATGCACGTCGCTTCCGGCGCACGTCGAACGGGTTCCCAGCCATGCCTTACCCGAAACGACGGACACCGTGCTCGCTCGGGCAGTCGCGGCTACACCACCCAGCGACGGCCTGTCCGGTTTTCGGCTCCTCGCGGCCGGCGACGTCGCCTATGGTGCCCGGCTCGCTTTGACGAACCATGCGCAGCGCTCCCTCGATCTCCAGTATTACTGGGTAGCCTCGGACGAGCCGACGCGCACGCTGTTCGCGGCGCTCCGGCGGGCCGCCGCCCGCGGAGTCCGAGTACGGCTGCTGCTGGACGACCTATCGGCGGCTCGGCACGACGAGGGACTCCTCCGCCTTTCGAGCGTGCCCAACGTGCAGGTGCGAATCTTCAATCCGTTCGCCGCGGGCCGGGCCAATGCGCTGACCCGCGTGCTCTTCTCGCTCGGGGATCTGGCGCGCGTCTCCCGGCGCATGCACAACAAGCTGTTCATCGCCGATAACGCTCTGGCCATCGTGGGCGGGCGCAACCTGACGGCGGAATATTTCAGCGACGATCAGGACCAGAATTTTGCCGATCTCGATGTGCTGGTGGGCGGCCCCATCGTGCCGCACCTCTCCGCGGTGTTCGATGCCTACTGGAACAGCGACGAGGCCTATCCAATCGAGTCGCTGGTCACGCCGTCCGGTCCGGAGACGCCACCGGCCTCGCCCGAGCCAGGGACGGTGCGCGCCATGGCGACGGAGACTGGCCTCGACACGTCCCGGTTCGATCTGGCCAACCTCAAGCTGATCCCTGCGCCGGCCCGGGTGCTGGCCGACAATCCCGCCAAGGCGGTCGACGGCGCGACCGCGGCTGACGGCGCGATCGTCTACCAGGACGTGCTCTCCATCGTCGGCGGCGCGACGCGCGAGGTCCTGATCATCTCCCCCTATTTCATTCCGACTGCTGACGTCACGGCGCTCCTCCAGGGCTTGCGCGCCCGAGGGGTAATCGTGCGCGTTCTGACGAATTCTCTCGCGTCCACCGACATGCCGCCGGCGTTCGCCGCGTACGCGCCACATCGGTTGGCTTTGCTACGCATGGGCGTCGAGCTGTACGAGTTACGAGCGACGCTCGGGCAGCCGCGGGGGATGCTGAAAAGCTTCACCACCTCGAAGACCGCCTTGCATGCCAAGGCCGTGCTTGTGGACGGGCAGATCGTGTTCGTGGGATCGATGAACCTCGACCCTCGCTCGAAGCGCGACAACACCGAGGACGGGGTCGTCATCTTCAGTCCGCAACTCGGCGTCCAACTGGAACGCATTTTCACGATCGGCGCGTCGCCCGAGAACAGCTACGCGGTGCGCATCGCCAGCGATGGGCAGAGCCTCGAATGGACAACGCGAGGCCCGGACGGCGAGGAACTTTATTCCTCTGAGCCCGACGTCAGCTTTCTACGCCGGATCATCACGCCGCTCCTGCAGGTGACGGTGCCGGAAGACATCCTCTGACCGTTCCGGCCCCCGCGATCCCCAGAACCCCTGCGCGCGGACCCGAGCGGTAGGTCGACCGTGCGGCAGGTGTTGCAGCGCCTCAATACCTTCGGAACTGCGGGAGCCTCGTGCCAGCGATTTTCATCAACCTGAAAGAGCGTAAACGATGTGTGCGGAATTTTGCATGCGCGGTCGGTGATATCTCGTCGGGTTTCTTACCAGTCGGTGTTGGCTCTGCGTTTGCATACCGTACGGACAGCGAAAGGCGGTGATCAAGCCTGGCCAGGGTCTGCCGATGCGGGAGCACGGGAGCCTCATGCTCTTCGGCACTGCGATGCCTCAAGTGCGGGGTGGCCTGTTGCTTGACCGATGCCCAGACGATCGGAGCCGCGACGTACTGCGCCCGGTGCGCGGAATCGGTGCTCCACCCGGATCCTCCCTTCTCTGGTTTCCCCGGCTCGTACCGACTCGAGCTCACGGCGATCGCTCCGAGCGTGAGCGCCGGTTCCGCCGAAGAAGGTCGGACGCCTCAGTGGATCATTCTCGTTTCGCGCGACCAACCGGATCTCTTCGAGCATCTCACGCGTTCCTTCGCAAGGGACGACAAGGTGGAGGTCATCCTGGATCGCCGCATGTCGCCCGCAACTCACGCATCGAGTATCGAGGAACGCCTGCGTCTTCGCGGCGTGGCGGTGGTGAAGCGACCCTCGCAATAGTTAGCAGTGGACGTACGTTCTACGGAGTGGATGGACTTGGCCAGTTCAGGCTCGGACCAGCTGAAAGGAACGGCTCGTTGGCTGATCCTGGTTGCCGCCGACCAGCAAGAGCTCTATGACCATCTCCGGGAGGCTC
>Ga0335077_10008527_pt1 | contig 12722 bp, 5 predicted proteins | sample Lox_Sample_31_FD_207151 | JGI IMG/M metagenome (GOLD analysis project Ga0335077, IMG submission 207151) | Soil microbial communities from Loxahatchee National Wildlife Refuge, Florida, United States - Lox_Sample_3.1 | ecosystem: Environmental > Terrestrial > Soil > Wetlands | place: USA: Florida... | reverse complement strand
TGATCACCGACAGTTGGGAGGCCGGAGCGCAGAACTGGACGGACGACATGATCGAGGAGTTCACGAAGCGGCGGGGCTATGATCCGAAGCCGTGGATGCCGGTGCTCGCGGGCCGGATCGTCGAGAGCGCGCAGGCGAGCGACCGCTTCCTGTGGGACCTGCGCAAGACCATCGGCGAGCTCACTACCGAGTATCACTACGACCAGATCACCGCGTCGCTCAAGGAACGGGGAATGGCCCGCTATAGCGAGTCGCACGAAAGCGGGCGCGCCTTCATCGGCGACGGCATGGACGTCAAGCGCAACGCCGCCGTCCCGATGAGCGCCATGTGGACCCAGGTACCCGGCGTCAATACCGAGCAATACGGTTACAACGCCGATATCCGAGAGTCGGCGTCCGTTGCCCACATCTACGGCCAGAACCTGGTGGCCGCCGAGTCGCTCACTGCCCGTACCGGCGCCTGGGCGTGGTCGCCGGAGACCCTCAAGCCAACCGCCGACAAGGAACTGGCAATGGGGCTGAACCGTTTCGTAATCCACACTTCGGTGCATCAGCCCGTCAACGACAAAATCCCCGGCCTCGGCCTTGGACCCTTCGGCCAATGGTTCACCCGCCATGAAACCTGGGCCGAGATTGCGAAGCCCTGGACTACTTACCTGGCGCGCAGCTCCTACATGCTCCAGCAGGGCAAGTTCTCTGCCGACGTCGCCTACTTCTACGGTGAGGACAGCAATGTCACGGCGCTGTTCGCCGCGAAGTCGCCGGACGTGCCGGCCGGCTACAACTTCGACTACGTAAACGCCGACGCCCTCCTGCATCGTCTCTCCGCCAACGGGGGCCGCCTGATCACGCCGAGCGGGATGAGCTACCGCGTGCTCGCGCTCGATCCCAACGCGCGGCACATGACCCTGCCTGTGCTGCGCAAGATCCGCGACCTCGTGAACGCAGGCGCGGTGGTGGTTGGCGAGAAGCCGCTCGAGAGCCCCAGCCTGTCCGACGACCAGGGCGAGTTCCGCACGCTCGCCAATGAACTCTGGGATTCCGGCAAGGTCCGCTCCGGCCAGACGCTGGCTACGGTGCTGAGCGCCGCCCAGGTGCCGCCGGACTTCGACTACGCCAAGCCGCAAAGCGACACCAGCCTTCTTTTCGTACATCGCACGCTGCCCGATGGCGAGGCTTACTGGGTGGACAACCGCAACCCCCGCGCGGAGAGGGTGGACGCGAGCTTCCGGGTACAAGGCAAAACACCCGATTTGTGGCATCCGGAGACCGGCAAGATCGAGCCGGCGTCGTATGCCATCGCCGGCGGCCGGACTACCGTGCCCCTGCACCTGGACCCCTACGAAGCCGTTTTCGTCGTGTTCCGCAAGCCCGCGGCAACGCCGTCGCGCACGATCAAGGCGCCCGTGCAGATCGTGCTGGCGGCCGTGGAGGGCTCCTGGGATGTTGCCTTCCAGCCGAATCGCGGCGCGCCAGCGAAGATCACGCTCGATCACCTGGCCTCGTGGTGCGAGAATGCCGATGCCGGCGTGAGGTACTTCGCCGGCACCGGAACCTATACGAAGACCGTCCAGGCGCCGGCCGAGTGGTTCAAGTCCGGCGCACACATCTGGCTCGATCTCGGCGATGTGAAGAACCTGGCCGAGGTCTCGGTCAATGGAAAGACACTCGGCATCCTCTGGAACACGCCTTTCCGCATCGAAGTCACCGGCGCTTTGAAACCCGGGGCAAACGCGCTGGAAGTGAAGGTGACGAATCTCTGGGTGAACCGCCTTATCGGCGACGCGCAACCGGGGGTCACGAAAAAATACACCTACACGACGCAGCCGTTCTACCAGGCGGATTCACCGCTGCTGCCATCGGGCTTGTTGGGGCCGGTCAGGGTGGTGAGGTCGGAGTAGCCTGCCAGCCGAGAAATACAATTTGGCCACGGATTCACACCAATTCACGCGGATAGATCAATCTTTCGAATCTGTGCGCATCCGTGGCCAGACCCGATGCCCTCAAAACGACAGCTTCAACGCGAAGCGCGCCTGTCGTTCGCCGGTCGCGCTGGTGATCTCCGTGTAGCCGTTCAGTGCCTTGATGCTTCCATCGGCATTCTTCGTCAATGACGACACGGTCGTGCCGGGATTGCCGAATTGCGGCGTGTTCGTGGCCCCGAACATCTCGGCCCGGAACTGCAGGTGGAACCGCTCCGTCATCCGGAAGTCGCGGAAGAGGCTGGCATCGAGGTTGAAGAAGCCCGGACCGCGCAGGATGTTACGGCCGCTGGTGCCGAAGCGGACATCGGTCACGGGAGCGAACGATAGCGGGCTGAAGTAGGGCTGCCCGACGCCGTGGCCGCCGAGAATCTGCACCGGCGCCACCTGGTCGGCAGTCTGAGTGTTGCCGGGCGAGTTCACCGAAGTTCCGGATGTGCCCACGGTGAACGGGGTGCCGCTGGTGCGGCTCAGGATCCAGTTGGTCTGCCAGCCGCCCAGGATCCAGGACGCAACGCCGCTGGTGGCATACTTCTGCCCGCGGCCGAAGGGCAGCGGGTAGTTGCCATAAAACTGGAAGTTGTGTGTGCGATCGAATCCAGCCACGGCCTTGTTCCGCTGAAGCATGGGCAGCCAGTTCCAGGTGAGGCCGGAGTCGGTATCGTCGGCATAGTCGATGGCACGCGAGAAGGTGTAGGACACACCCAGCAGGGAACGCGCGAGGCGTCGCGTGACCTGGGTCTGGAAGCCGTTGTACGAGGCGGTGTTGAACGGCGTGAAATACTTGATGTCGGAGATACGCCCGAAGGCCGGATACAAGGCCCGGCCGTTGTTGCCTCCGCCCGGCCCCGCGGCGTTGATGTTCTGGATCACGGTCTGGCGGATGGCGCGGCTTCCCACGTAAGCGGCCTGCACGTTGAACCCGGCGCCCGCATCGCGCTGGATGGTGAAGTTGTACGACTCCAGGTATCCACGGTCGAAGCGCTGCGGGAACGTTGTCGTTCCCACTGCCGCGGGAAGCGTGAAAACGCTCTGCGACAGGTCTGGACCCACCACGTCCGGGATGCCGGTCCTGAGCGTGCCTGCTGCCAGGTAGCTGGAGGCTCCGGAATACTGCGTAGAGATGGTGGCCGGATAATCGTCGCGCAGGTAGCGGAAGGAGTTCGGGTCGATGCTGATTCCCGCGCCCGCCCGGATAACGGTCTTGTCGTTGAACCGGTACGCAATTCCGAGGCGTGGGGCGACCTGGCCATGACCGACGTCGTATCCGCCGCGATAGACCTTGTCGGTATTGGGGTCGTAGCGCTCGCCGGGGAAGTGGTCGCGCGTCGGCGCGAAGTACATTTCGTACCGCAGGCCGTAATCGATGGTGAGCTTGCGGCTGACCTGCCAGCTATCGCGCGCGTAGAGCCCGAACGAGGGCATGCGGACCGTGGCGGGGTTCTCGTATTGCACGTCCTTGCCCATCGATTGCGGCAGGCCGAGCAGGAAGTCCGCCCAGCTATTGAACCCGGTGGTCGAGGCGCCGCCGTTGAGCGAGGTCAGGCCGCCCGTGAAATTGAACCCGCCGCGCGGACCATTCGATGCCTGCGGCTGGAAATGGTTGATGTCGTATTTGGAGTACTCGAAGCCGAAACGCAACGAGTGAGACCCCTTGGTCCAACCGACGTTTTCGTTGGTGTAGTACTGTGGGTCGCGGAAGAGGAACGGGTTGGAAACGTTGGGATTGCCGAGCGACGAGAAGGTGTTAAACGTGAAGCGCGGATATCCGCCCTGCAAAGAATCGGGCCCGTTGGTGCCCGGAATCTTCAGCACGTCCAGCCCGTAGTTCTTGTCGATATCCACGTTCTGCGCGCTCAGACGAAGGCGGGTATAGCTAGCCACACCATCGAAGACGACGTGCGGGGTGATGGTGTAGGTGGCACCGACGCCGCCCGTCTGCACCAGGCCGGGAGCCCTTCCGGGCTGTCCGCCGTTGGTCGCGTCGCCTCCGGCCGGGCCGAGGGATGGCGGGTCAAAGATCAATGTGGGCGAGAAACTGTAGCGCCCGAAGATCTGCATCTTGTCGGTGGCGACGTAGTTGATCTTGAAGTCCACGTTGTCTCGCGTCAGGCTGTAGTCGCCGATTGCCAGGTAGTTGTTGGGGTAGACGCTCTGGTTCGGCTGCGGAATGAGGGCCGCCATATAGGCTGACGCCGGATCGATCCGGTTGGAGGGAATCTGGTTATTGGCGAACGGCGTTCTCCCAGTGCCGGTGGACGTCCCGGTGTTGGGATCGTAGATCGTGGTGCCGGTTCCGTTGAAGTCCCCGTTTCGCAGCGCGGTGGTTGGCACGGTGCGCAGCGCCGATGCCGCCTGCCGGCGCGTCGTGCGCTCCCAGTCCGCGAAGAAGAAAAGCTTGTTCTTCTTGATCGGCCCGCCGACCATTCCGCCGAACTGGTTGTTGAGGTTTTTCGGGGGATGGTTGGGATCGCCGGTGCACGAGTAAAGACAATAGAAATAGTTGCGAGCCTTGAGCTGGCTGTTGGTGTGGTACTCCCAGGCAGCGCCGTGCAGAGAGTTGGTGCCGCTCTTGATAGTGACGTTCATGGCCGCGCCGCCGGCCATGCCCTGCTCGGCATCGAAGCTGTTGCTTACCAGGTTCACCGTCTCCACCGCTTCCACCGGCGGCAGGTATGCCACCAGCCGGGGCAGCCACGGATAACTGATGGTGGCGCCATCCAGGCGGGTGGCGTTGGAGGACTGGGGCATTCCGTTGACTTGCGTGACCATCGAACGCTGGGGATTGCCCGCGTCCGAGTGCGCCTCCACCGGCGGCGTGAAGCCGGGTAGGACCTTGAACAGCGTTTGGAAATTCCGTCCCTGCGAATTGATCAGCGGAAGATCGGCAATCTGGCTGGATTGGACCTGGTTGTTGATGTCGGCGCGGTCGGTTTGCAGCGTGACTGCGGAGGCAATCACGGTGACACTCTCCGAGACCTGCGACACCTGCAAAACAGCATCGACGCGGACGACGGTGTTGCCGTTCAGTTCCACGTTTTGCATTACGCGGGTGGCGAACGAGGGAGCAGAGAGGGTGACGCGGTAGACGCCGGGTTGAAGATCGCTGAGAAGGTAGATTCCACGATCATCGCAGAACGCGGACTTGGCGACGCCGGTTCCGACGTTCAAGGCTTCGACCTTAACCTTCGGCACGGCGGCGCCGCTCGGATCGGTGACGTTGCCGGTCAGCGAGCCGTACAGGACTTGGCCGTAACCGACGGAACTAGTGGAGAGAAACAGGCTTAGGCTTAAAACCAGGAGAGCGCTCTTGCGGCAGATGTGCGACGCAGACACCGTGATATCCCCCTTTCACCTTTAGTTCGATGGAACCCCTGATCCGGCACAGTATACACCCGCCGGGCCGCCCTCGCTTGCCGCCCCAGCCCCTGTTACAATGGAATTTACCCGAATCACTCTTTCCTTCGAGGTTCCACCCACTTGGCATTAGTAGAAGGCTGTAAGCACGCTCTCGAGATTTCCATCCCCGTCGCCGAGGTGGAATCCGAGACCAACCGGGTCGTCGCCAACGTCATAAAGCGGGCCAAGCTGCCTGGCTTCCGGCCGGGCAAAGCGCCCTCCGCGATCATCCGTAAGCAGTTTGCCGGCGACATCCGGAAGCAGGTTCTCGAAAAGCTGATCCCCGCCCACCTTCAGAAGCAATTCGAAGCCGAAAACCTGCAGGTGGTAGGGACACCAGACGTCAGCGACGTCCACTTTCACGAGGGCGAACCGCTGAGCTTCAAAGCCACCTTCGAGGTCGTACCCCAGATTGAGCTGGGCGAGTACAGGAACGTGGAGGTTCCGTACCACGATCCGGAGGTCACCGACGAGGATGTGTCGCGGCGTATCGACGAGATCCGGGATCAGAAAGCGCAGTACGTCAACATCGACCCGCGGCCGGCCGAAGACGGCGATTTTGCGGTGGTGGCGTTGGAGAGCATCGCCGGCGTGGAAGGCGAGCCCGTCAAGACCGACGAGATGGTGCTGGAGTTGGCGGGCAAGGACACGCTCGAGGCGTTCACCGAGAATCTCCGCGGCGTGACGCCCGGTGAGGAGCGCGAATTCGAGGTCACCTATCCCACCGACTACGGATCGCAACGGCTCGCCGGCAAGACGGTGAAGTTCCACGCTACTCTGAAGGGGCTCCGCAAGAAGGATTTGCCGGAGCTGGATGACGAGTTCGCCCAGGAGCTGGGAGATTACCGCACGGTGGATGAACTGCGGGAAGCCGTGCGCAAGGCAATCTTCGCCCAGCGGCAGTTCGAGGCGCAGCAGGAAGCCAAGAACCGGATCATCGACAAGCTCGTGGACGCGCACGAGTTTCCAGTGCCGGAAGCCTACGTGGACCGCCAGATTCGCAACCGCGTGGAACAAAGTCTTCAGGCGATGGCCAGCCAGGGACTCGACCCTCGCCAACTCAAACTCGACTGGGACAAGGTCAAGGAAACCCAGCGGGAGAAGGCCGTCCGCGAGGTAAAGGCATCGCTTCTGCTGAGCAAGATCAGCGAGCGCGAATCCATCTATGCGGGCCGTGACGAGGTGGACAAGGAAGTCGAGAGGCTGGCTCGGCAGCAACGCAAGCCCGTCGCGGCCGTGCACATGGAATACGAAAAGGACGGGACACTAGGGCGCATCGCCAATCACATCCAGATAGAGAAGACGCAAAACTTCCTTTTCGAGCACGCGCGCAAGACCGGAGACTGATCGGGAACGTGGTTTTTCGTCCCGCCGCCACTTGCTACCTTTGATATAACGGTGACTACCCTAACCCCAGACCACATTGCCAACAACCGGGATTCAGGTGATAATAGAAACGAAATCGATCGTAGTTCCCTACCCCATCGGCGCTGAGCCCGGGGCGGAGGAGAGAACCGCGTGAAACGTGCCGGAAGCGACGACGCTTTGCGATGTTCGTTTTGCCATAAAAGTCAGGACGTAGTCGGAAAACTAATCTCCTCCCCCAGCGACTACCCCCGTGCATACATCTGCGACGAATGCATCGCGGTCTGCAACTCGATTTTAGAGGACGATAAGGTCGAAGCGCCCTCAGGTACCCCGAACAAGATCCCTAAGCCGCTGGAAGTCAAGGAGTTCCTGGACCAATACGTGATCGGGCAGGAGGCCACCAAGAAGAAGCTCGCGGTAGCCGTGTACAACCATTGCAAGCGTATCCACATGAACCGGATGCGCAATACCGACGTCGAGCTGCAGAAGTCCAACATCCTGCTCATCGGGCCGACCGGTACCGGCAAGACCCTGATGGCGCAGACTTTGGCGAAAATCCTCGACGTCCCATTCGCCATTGTCGATGCCACCACCTTGACCGAAGCAGGTTATGTAGGCGAAGACGTGGAGAACATCATCCTGAAGCTGCTCCAGGCCGCCGACGGGGATGTTCAGAAGTGCCAGCAGGGGATCATCTACATCGACGAGATCGACAAGATTTGCCGCAAAGACGAAAACCCGTCGATCACGCGCGATGTTTCGGGCGAAGGCGTACAGCAGGCCCTGCTCAAAATTCTCGAAGGTACGGTTGCGAACGTACCACCCCAGGGTGGCCGCAAGCATCCCCACCAGGAATTCACGCCCGTCGATACTACTAACATCCTGTTCATTTGCGGCGGAGCGTTCGTGGGGCTGGAAAAGGTGATTGCGCGCCGCACGGGCAAGAAGAGCATGGGATTCCTCCAGGAAGAGGAAAACAAGATCGTGCCGCGCGCCAGCAACGTGACGGGAATCAGCGGACGACGCGACATCGACCTGCTCAATCAGGTGCAGCCGATCGATCTGATCAAGTTCGGCTTCATTCCCGAGTTCATCGGGCGCCTGCCGGTGAATGCCGTACTCGAAGATCTCGATCGCAGCGCGCTGATCCAGATCCTGAGCAAGCCGAAGAACGCGATCGTCAAGCAGTACCAGAAGCTGTTCGAATTTGAAAACGTGCGCTTGCGGTTCACCGACGAAGCTCTCGAAGCTATCGCGGACCTGGCCATGGACCGCAAAGTGGGGGCGCGCGGGTTGCGGATGATTCTCGAGGACCTGATGCTGGACCTGATGTACTACCTTCCCTCCTATAAGAAGGTGCGGGAGTTCCAGGTCACCAAAGAGATGGTGCTGACGCAGAAAATCAGTCTTACAATATTAGAAAAGGCCGGTTAGCCGCCGCTGTCCAACCGAACCGCAATTTTAACCAAACCGCTACCGACCCAAAGTTAAGGAGCTGCGTTTCGCAAGCCGCGCACCCGGCCGGCTTTCAGCGGGCGGGAAGAAGCGGATACCGCTGGGGAATTTCAATGCTTACTTCAAAGGAAAAATCCGATACCAGGCGCATGCCGATGATGCCCATTCGGGAGGTAGTCATCTTTCCGTACATGATGACCCCGTTTGTCGTCGGCAGGGAGTCCAGCGTTCGCGCGCTGGAAGAGGCGATGGCTGCAGACAAGAAGATCTTCCTGGCCACCCAGCACGATGCCTCGGTAGACGAGCCCCGTCCCAACGAGATCTACAGCGTCGGGACCATCGTAAACATCGTCCAGAGCCTGAAGCTGCCGGACGGAAATATCAAGGTGCTGGTGGAAGGAGTCGAGCGCGCCCGCGTGATTTCGGTCTCGGACGACGAGGGATTCTTCCGCGCTACGGTGAAGACTTCCGCGTACAAGATCGAGCCGGGGGCGCAGCTCGACACCCTGGTGAGCCGCGTCACGAGCCTCTTCGAGCAGTACGTCAAGCTCAGCCAGAACCTGAACTACGAAACCATGATCGCAGCCATCCGGGTGGATGAGCCAGGCAAGCTCGCCGATACGGTAGGCGCCAACCTCCAGCTCAATACCGAGGAGAAGCAGGAGCTGCTGGAAATCTTCGATCCCATCGACCGGCTGACCCGCGTAGCCGAGATGCTGGATATCGAGATCGAGAAGCTGAATGTCGATCGCACGATCCAGGGCCGCGTCAAGCGGCAGATGGAGAAGGCACAGAAAGAGTACTACCTCAACGAGAAGATCAAAGCCATCCAGAAGGAGCTGGGCCGCGGCGAAAAGAGCGAGATCGACGAGCTCAAAAAGAAGATCGAAGCGGCCGGCATGACCACCGACGCGCAGGAAAAGGCCGTGGCGGAGCTAAAAAGGCTCGAGAACATGCCGCCCATGAGCGCGGAATCGACCGTGAGCCGCAACTATCTCGACTGGCTGCTCGCAGTGCCGTGGAAAAAGAAATCCAAGGAAATCCGCGATCTGAAGTTCGCCGAGAAGGTGCTCGAGGCCGATCACTACGGGCTGGAAAAGATCAAGGAGCGCATCCTGGAGTTCCTGGCCGTGCGGCGGCTGGTGAAGAATCCCAGAGGGAGCATCCTGTGCTTCGTCGGGCCTCCGGGCGTGGGCAAGACTTCGCTTGGAATGTCGATCGCCAAGGCGACAGGGCGCAAGTTCGTGCGCATGTCGCTGGGCGGCGTGCGGGATGAAGCAGAAATCCGCGGCCACCGGCGCACCTACATCGGCGCGCTGCCCGGGCAGGTCATCCAGATGATGAAGAAGGCCGGCACGCGAAACCCGGTGTTCATGCTGGACGAAGTGGACAAGATGTCCATGGATTTCCGTGGCGATCCGAGCGCGGCACTGCTCGAAGTGCTCGACCCCGAACAGAATTTCATGTTCGTGGACCACTACCTGGACGTCGAATACGACCTGAGCCAGGTATTCTTCATCGCCACCGCCAACGTGATGCACACCATCCCGCCCGCGCTGCAGGACCGCATGGAAGTGATCCGTCTCTCGGGCTACACCGAGCTCGAGAAGATGGAGATCGCCAAGCGCTTCCTGGTGAAGAAACAGATGGAAGCCACCGGGCTGAGCAGCGATCAAATCGATTTCAAGGACGAGGGCATCAGCAGCCTCATCCAGTACTACACGCGCGAGGCTGGTGTTCGCAACCTGGAGCGCGAGATCGGTAACGTGTGCCGCAAGGTCACGCGCCAGGTGGTGAACGCGGCCAGCGGCAAGGACAAAAAGACGCTCTCCAAAGCCGTAATCAACGACGCCAAAGTACAGGAACTGCTCGGGCCGTGGAAGTTCCGCGATCTGAACGCCGAGAAGAAGAACGAAATTGGCGCCGCAACCGGCCTCGCCTGGACCGAAGTCGGCGGGCAGATTCTGACCACCGAGTGCACGCTGATGGAAGGCAAGGGCAAGCTGACCATTACCGGCAAGCTCGGCGAGGTCATGCAGGAGTCGGCCCAGGCAGCAATGAGTTATATCCGTTCGCGGGCGCCTCTGCTCGGCATCCCAAGGGATTTCTACCGCAACCTGGACGTGCACCTGCACATCCCCGAAGGGGCGATTCCCAAGGACGGGCCGTCTGCGGGTATCACGATGGCCACCACGATTTGCAGCGCCTTGACCAAGATCCCGGTGCGCTGCGATGTGGCCATGACCGGCGAGATTACTCTCCGCGGCAAAGTGCTGCCGATCGGCGGGTTGAAAGAGAAACTGATGGCCGCGCACCGGCACGGGATTCTGCACGCAATCGTTCCCAAGGAGAATGAGAAAGACCTGCCGGATATCCCCGAAGCCATCCGGAGCACCATGAAGCTGCATTTCGTCGATTCGATGGATGAGGTGCTGAAGATCGCCCTGGAGCGCGAGCTCGTGGCGCTGCCGCTGACACCCCCGGGAGTCGAAGTACAACCGGTTGCGGAGGAGCAGGTCGCGCACTGACGTAGGACGGGACAGCCTGTCCAGAGCCAGTTCCTTGAAAGCCGAATTTGTAGTAAGCTCAGGCAAGCCGGACACGTTTCCAAGCGACCGCTTGCCGGAGATCGCATTTTTAGGGAGAAGCAACGTTGGAAAGTCCAGCCTGATCAACGCGCTGGTTGGGCAGCGAAGGCTGGCTTTCACGAGCAACACGCCGGGTCGCACACAAACGATTAACTTTTACCGGGTGGACGGAGCGTTGTATTTCGTCGATCTCCCGGGATATGGGTATGCCCAGGTGCCTGGCGCCGTTGCCGAGCAGTGGAAAGTCTTAATCGAGCTTTATTTGCAGAAAAGGGAGACCCTGAAACTGTCCTGCATCGTGCTGGATGCCCGCCGCGGTTGGATGGAAAAAGATCTCGACTTGAAGCGCTGGCTCGAGCATCGCGGCAGACCGTACCTGGTAGTCGCCACAAAGGTAGATAAGTTGAATCAATCTGAACAAGGGCACGGACTCGCAGCCATCCGCAAGGAAGGCATCGAGCCGCTGCCGTTCTCGGCCCTGAGCGGCCGGGGAGTGAGGGAAATTTGGCAAGCAATAACGAAAACACTTCAAACTCGGTGAGCACCGCCTTACCGCAGGACAACGAAAAACCCACCGAAAAAGCGGCCGAGAAGCAGGCCGCTCCCACCGAAAGCGAAAAGCCGCACAAGGAACGCGTTTCGAAGTCGGCGGCGGCCGTGGCCGCGCCGCCCGCGGACGGCAAACTTGCAGAGGGCAAGGAGCCGAAAGAAGCGAAACCCGCCGCGGAGCCGAAGGCGGCTGCCGCGGATTCCAAGCCGCCCGCGGAGGTCAAGCCTCCCGCCGCCGCTCCATCGGCGCCGCCGGTCGTGCCGCCGCTGGCCGATGCGGGCGGGCCGCCGCTTATGGAGAGCCATCCGGGAGCGCAGCGCCGCAAGCAGGGCTCGGCCGCTGCCGCCAAGGGCGGAGCTCCGACCCTCGATTTGGTCGAGCTCAAGGACATGAGCATCCAGAAGCTCAACCAGGTTGCCAAGGACATGGGCATCGCAGGCGCCGCCGGCCTCCGCAAGCAGGAGCTGATCTTCAAGATTCTTCAGACGCAGGCCGAAAAGAGCGGCCTCATCTTCAGCGAAGGCGTGCTGGAATGCCTGCCGGACGGCTTCGGTTTTCTGCGCGCGCCCGAGTATAACTATCTGCCTGGTCCGGACGACGTGTACGTGTCGCCCAGCCAGATCCGCCGTTTCGATCTGCGTACCGGCGATACCATCAGCGGTCAGATCCGCCCTCCCAAGGAAGGCGAGCGCTATTTTGCCCTGATCAAAGTAGACGCCATCAACTTCGAGCCGCCCGAGGAAGCACGCAACAAGATCTTCTTCGATAACCTGACGCCCCTTTATCCCAACGAGCGAATGAAGCTCGAGACCACCAAAGAGAACTTCTCAGGCCGCGTGATGGACCTGCTGACGCCCGTCGGCAAAGGCCAGCGCGGGCTGATCGTCTCCCCGCCGCGCACTGGCAAGACGATGCTGTTGCAGGCGATCGCCAATTCGATCACCACCAATCACGCCGAGGTCACGCTGATCGTGCTGTTGATCGACGAGCGTCCGGAAGAAGTCACCGACATGCAGCGCAGCGTGCGCGGCGAGGTAATCAGCTCCACGTTCGACGAGCCCGCCACACGCCACGTGCAGGTGGCCGAAATGGTCATCGAGAAGGCGAAGCGCCTTGTCGAGCACAAGCGCGACGTGGTAATTCTGCTCGACTCCATCACCCGCCTGGCGCGCGCCTACAATACCATCGTGCCGCCCAGCGGCAAGGTGCTCTCGGGCGGCGTCGATTCCAACGCGCTGCAGCGCCCGAAGCGGTTCTTCGGTGCGGCGCGCAACATCGAGGAAGGCGGCAGCCTGACCATCATCGCCACCGCCCTGATCGATACCGGCAGCCGCATGGACGACGTGATCTTCGAAGAGTTCAAAGGCACCGGTAACATGG
>Ga0335077_10008526_pt1 | contig 12723 bp, 13 predicted proteins | sample Lox_Sample_31_FD_207151 | JGI IMG/M metagenome (GOLD analysis project Ga0335077, IMG submission 207151) | Soil microbial communities from Loxahatchee National Wildlife Refuge, Florida, United States - Lox_Sample_3.1 | ecosystem: Environmental > Terrestrial > Soil > Wetlands | place: USA... | reverse complement strand
AAGTCAACTTCGAACGGCTGACCTGCGTTTATGCCACCGACCGTGGCGAAGTAGTGAACGAGCGCCACATCAGGGGCGATTAGTTCAGCTCGGAAGTCACGGACTTCGTAGTGCGTCCAGGAATCGGCAGCGTTGATGTCGTTCACTGTCGCGGCCTTATCTTTGCGCTGGCCGGTCAGATCAAAACCAATCGCCTCCTCCGCAATTCCGTCAGCATAAGCTTGCTTGTCCTTGCGTTTGAAGATCTCCCAAGCCTCTATCTCGCGGCGATAAAGCTCTGCGGTGAGCGGGTCGTCCACGATTGCGCTCCCATTCTCAGTCGATCTTGACCGCTTTGGCGATCATGCGTTCATACCGCCGCCAAGGCACGATTCTCTTCAGCCAGACCTGTATTTTCGCGTCAGTGCCAATGAGGTACCGCAGCTTCGGGTTGGGGTCCTGCGCGATGCGAACGATCAGCTTCGCAACCGCGCGCGCGTCCTTGCGGTGTTTCGCACTGCCTTTCACGAACTCGGCAAAGCGCTGGCTGCGCTCCTTGTTAGGTGACGCCGGATCGAGTGCGCCTTTCGCGATGACCACATTGCGCTCCCAGATATCGGTATCGAACGCTCCAGGCTCGACCAACGAGACACGAATACCGAGCGCGTGCGTCTCGATGCGCAACGACTCGCTCCAGCCCTCCAGCGCGTATTTCGACGCGCTGTAGGCACTAAGCATCGGTTGACCCAATCGTCCGGCGACAGAGGTGACCGTAATGATGTGTCCCGCCCTCTGCCTGCGCATCACGGGCAGCACTGCCTTGGTCATGGCCACATTTCCAAAGAAGTTGGTTTCTAGTTGATGGCGAAGCTCGGCGAGGGTCATGTCCTCGGCGAAGCCAGCCACGCTGAATCCGGCATTGTTGACCAGCAGGTCAATGCGCCTATGGTCGCGAACGATCTCCTCCACCGCAGCTGGCAGCGAGTCAAATTCGGTGATATCAATCCGGCGCAGATCCAGGCGCTCGCGGACGCCGGCGCTCTGCGCAGCTTCCTCCAACCGGCCGCTGTTGGCGAGATTGCGCATCGTGGCCACCACCTGGTATCCGTTACGCGCCAGCTCGACTACGGTGAGCAGTCCTATTCCGCTGGAGCTACCGGTGACGACGGCGACTTTTTCCTCAGCCATGCATATCCGCCAAATCCTGCCAATCGCCGCACAGGGCGCAAACGATGCCTTTTACCCACGCTCCATTGCGCATGCGCCGCTGTTACGAGAAGATAATAGGTTTGTACATTCTTTCATGAAACGGACTGATACCATGCCGACAAATCAGAAGCAGAACAGAAGTGAAAAAAGCGAGATCGCGCCTGCCAAAGGGAAGCTGGGAATCATGATCCCAGGCATGGGGGCGGTGGCAACGACATTCGTTGCAGGCGTTGAAGCGGTGCGCAAAGGCATTTCCACCCCCATCGGATCGCTCACACAAATGGGCACCATTCGCCTGGGAAAACGTACCGACGGCCGCTCGCCGACGATCAAGGATTTCGTGCCCCTGGCCGGCCTCGACGACCTCGTCTTCACCGGCTGGGACATCTTCAAAGACGACATGTACTCCGCGGCCCGCAAAGCGGGCGTGCTGGAGGTTGCGCTGCTCGACCAGGTCAAGCCTTTCCTCTCGAAGATCAAGCCGCGCAAGGCGGTCTTCGACAAGCGCTACGTGAAGAAGCTCGACGGCCCGAACGTAAAGAAGGGCAGGAACAAGATGGAGCTGGCCGAGCAACTGCGCGACGACATCCGCGATTTCAAGAAGTCAAGCGGCGCGGACCGGCTGGTCATGATCTGGTGCGGTTCGACCGAAACGTTCATCCGGCCCGGTAAAGCGCACCGGTCGCAGGCGGCCTTCGAGCAGGGCCTGCGAAAGAGCGACGACAGCATTGCGCCCTCGATGATTTACGCCTACGCGGCGCTGAAAGAAGGCGTGCCTTTCGCCAATGGCGCGCCCAACCTCACGGTGGACATTCCCGCGATGCTGGCCCTTTCCAAGGAGATGGAAGCGCCCATTTGCGGCAAGGACTACAAGACCGGCCAGACGCTGATCAAGACCATCCTCGCGCCCGGATTCAAGGCGCGCATGATTGGGCTCGACGGCTGGTTCTCCACCAACATTCTGGGCAACCGCGACGGAGAGGTGCTCGACGACCCGGGCTCGTTCAAGACCAAGGAAGAGTCCAAGCTGTCGGTGCTGGAGCACATCCTTCAGCCCCAGTTGTACCCCGAGCTGTACGGCAACATATGTCACAAGGTCCGCATTAACTATTATCCGCCACGCGGTGATAACAAAGAGGGTTGGGACAACATCGATATCTTCGGCTGGCTCGGTTATCCGATGCAGATCAAGGTGGATTTCCTCTGCCGCGATTCCATCCTGGCGGCGCCCATTGTGCTCGACCTGGTGCTGTTCCTCGACCTGGCGAAGCGCTCGTCCGAGCTGCGCGGCATGGGCATCCAGGAGTGGCTGAGCTTCTACTTCAAGTCGCCCATGACCACACCGGGCTTGTATCCCGAACACGACCTGTTCATCCAGCTGATGAAGCTGAAGAACACGCTGCGCCACCTCAAGGGCGAGGAGCTGATCACGCACCTGGGGTTGGAGTATTACGATTAGTTGTTGGCGCTCAGCTGTCAGCCATCAGCCGTCAGCGGCCGGGTGCCGCAATCGGGATTGACTTAGTCCGTGACTTAGTCCAGAATGGGCACCATGGAAGTCAACATCCACGAAGCCAAGACCCACTTCTCCAGGTTGCTGCAGCGGGTGCAAGCCGGAGAAGAGGTAATCATCGCCAAGTCCGGAAGGCCGGTGGCGCGGCTGGTGGCCATCAAGCCGAAGCGCGCCCCGCGGCCACTGGGTACCGGCAAGGGCGACTTTGTGGTGCCTGACGATTTCGACGCGCCCATGCCCGACTTTGAAGCGGAGTTCTACGGTGAAGCTCCTTCTGGATACGCACGCGTTTCTCTGGATCGTAGCCGACGACGCCCGGCTGTCGCAGGCCGCCCGAAACGCATTCAGCGGTCCGCAAAATGAGGTGTGGCTCAGCGTCGCCAGCATCTGGGAGATTGTGGTGAAGGCGGCTCGCGGCAAGCTGCCTTTTCCGCAGCCGGCAGCGCCCTATCTGCGAGAGCAGATTCGGCAGACGCGCGTTGAGGTCTTGCCAATCAGCCTTTCTCATGTGTTCAGGCTGGAAAGCCTCCCGATGCGGCACCGTGACCCGTTCGACCGCATTCTGGTGGCACAGGCGCTGGAAGAGCGAATCCCTCTGGTGAGCCGGGACCGGACCCTCAGCGGCTACGGAGTCGAGATTCTCTGGTAAGTTGGGTCACACCATCACAACCACCCGCCCGGGTTTTGTTGGGTGCTCGACGAACTCGTGCGCCTTTGCAATCTCATCCAACGAAAACCGTTCGGCAATATCGAGGCCCTGCCAGCCTGCCTCCAATGCTTGATTTATGGCGCGCGCGGCTTCCATCTTTGCCTCAGCGGGTATATCGTCACTGCCAATAAAGAAGAGTCTGGCGTTGATAAAGACGAGTTGCCACACCGGGATTTCTGGCGCGGGAACATTGGTAGCATAAGTTGCAATCGATCCGCCTTGCGCCAGTACTGCAATGTCGGTCTTGATGTTAGCGCCGAACGCCACTTCAACGATGTGGTGAACGCCACCGGGAGCTGCGACCTTAAGGCGTTCCACCAACTTTTCGTCAGTCAGCAAGACCTCGTCCGCACCGGCGCGGAAAGCGATTTCCTTATCACTTTCAGAGCGGCAAGTGGCGATCACTCGCGCTCCCGCCTGATGACCTAGTTGGACTGCGCACGCTCCAACCGCACCCGCACCGCCTTGCACCAGCACGGTTCGTCCTTCCACCGGCCCCGCAACATGAACTGCCCGATGAGCGGTTATGCCGGGAATGCCAAGACAGGCACCCTGATCAATGGTCACGTTGGCGGGCAAGGGAACCACCTGCGGCAGAGGGAGCACGGTATATTCGGCGGCGGTCCCGAAAGGACGGTAGGATTGCGCACCATAGCACCACACGCGCCGCCCGAGCCACTCCCGTGATACTCCGTCCCCGACCTCATCGACTGTCCCGGCACCATCGCTGTGCGGAATGACCCGCGGATAGGCCATTCCGATTCCAAAGGCATCTTCACGCTTTTTCACATCCCCCGGGTTTACGCCCGACGCGGCAACGCGTATCCGAACTTCACCGGTGGTGGGCTGTGGATCAACCATGTCACCGACGATCAGAACATCCCGCGCAGGGCCTTGCTTTTCATACCAGGCTGCCTTCATGACCTTTCAGCCGCTCCACGGTAGAAGCTCACTACCATCGTGTCGATCGGGTGCGCTACCTTAGATGACTCCGCCAACCGGCAAGTCGCCCTTGCGTATAATTCCCCTCGCTATGCGCAAATCCCAAGTCGCTTTCCTCACCTCTGCGTTGCTGCTGGCCGGCGCTGTGCGCGGCCTTGCGCAGTCGAACGATGCCGTGATGCAGGAGGCGCTCAAGCCCTCCACCCCTCTGCAGGAAAACCTGCGCGTGCTGGCCGACGAAATTGGCGGGCGCGTCCCCGGCACGCCCGCCATGCAGAAGGCCATCCAGTGGGGAGTGGAGGCGTTCAAGGCCGCCGGCGCCGATTCCGTGCACACAGAGGAGTTCACCATCGCGCAGTCCTGGGCGGAGGGCAACACGGAAGTCAATGTTGTGGCGCCGGTGAAGTTTCACGTGCGAGCCGTCTCGCTTGCGTGGTCGCCACCGCTGAAGGCAACGACTGCACGTGTCGTGGATGTGGGTATGGGCACGGCCGCCGAGTTCGCCAAGGCGGGGGGTTTTTCAGGCGCGATCGTGCTCGCACACAGCGACGTGCTGAAGACCTGGGACGACCTGTTCAACGAGTATTACCGCGCGCCGGGAATCATTGCCAACGCTGTCAAGGGTCAGGCGCTGGCTATCGCTTTCACTTCCAGCCGCGAGCACGACGTTCTGTATCGGCACATCAACACCATGCATGGGGAGATTGACGTTATTCCGCAAGTGCTGCTGGCGCGTGAGGACTCCGAACGCATTGCCCGGCTGATCGCCCATGGCGAGAAAGTGCAGATGTCGATTTCGCTACCAAACACGATCGGCCCACCGATTACGAGCAGCAACGTCGTTGCCGAGTTGAAGGGAAGCGAGCTGCCCAACGAGATTGTGATCCTCGGTGCGCACCTCGACTCCTGGGAACTGGGCACGGGTGCGCTCGACAACGGCTGCAATGCGGCTCTGGTCATCGACTCGTTGCGGGCCATCAAGGCGGCAGGAGTTCGTCCCCGGCGCACGATTCGGTTCCTCCTGTTTTCCGGCGAGGAACAAGGGCTGCTGGGCTCGCGGGCCTATGTCCGCGAGCACTACAGTGAACTCGACAACATCGTTGCCGAGATGGTGCTCGACGAGGGCGTCGGTGCGATCGCCGGCTTCTCCACTGGCGGCCGTAAAGACGTCGATGCTGCGCTTGCGCCCATGCTACAACCGTTCGCGCGATGGAAATCTACAGAAATCACAAACGACGCGACGGTGGGCACCGACAACTTCGATTTCATGATGGAAGGCGTACCCACCATCTTGCCCAATCAGGTGGAAGCGAACTACCTGGTCAACTACCACGCCACTTCCGACACCTTCGACAAAGTTGACTTCACACAGTTGAAGAAGAACGAGGCCATGGCCGCCGAGCTGGTCTTCGAGTTGGCCAACGCGCCGCAACGCATCGGTCCACGCTATACGCGCTCCCAGATTGAAGCCACATTTCCGGAAACCAAACTCGACGAGCAGATGAAGGGCTTCGCCATGTGGGAGGACTGGGCGAACGGAACCAGGGGAAGAAAGCAATAGGCCATCGGCGTGACAAATGATTTGTTTGTATGTACAATAAAATGGGATCGATTGAATTCGACCCGGCGAAGAATGAAGCCAATATTGAGAAACATGGGATCGATATGGCGTCGGCGGAACAATTCGAATTCGACACGGCATTAGTGAATGTTGACACTCGTCACGGTTATGGCGACGTTCGGAACGTCGCGACGGGCTATATCAAAGGACGATTGCACGTGCTGGTATTCACAAAACGCGGTCCGAAGGTGCGGGTGATCAGTCTTCGAAAGGCCAACGAACGTGAGGAAAGGACATATCGTGAGAACGCGTAAGAAGCCGCGCCACATCACACAAAAAGATTGGGATGACGTGGACTCGCCACCATTGACCGATGAAGAACTGGCGAACATGAGACCTTTGCGGGAGATATACCCCGACTTAGCGGAATACGCAGCAAAGCGCAAACGGGGACAGCGTGGGCCGCAAAAGGCACCGACCAAGAAACCGGTCACGCTTCGTATCGATCCTGATGTGCTGGACATTTACAAGGCGACCGGCCCGGGCTGGCAGTCTCGGATGAATGACGCTCTGCGGCGCGGAGCCAAATCGCTGTAACCGGAAGCTACGGCGCGGCTACGAAGCTGCGCGTGATCCGCGTCATTGCTCGCTCTCTCTTCATTCCTATACAATCACCAGTTTCATCACTCTTGTGCAATCCTCTAAGGAGCAGACAACACGGCGCGCCCAGCCGGAGCAGCGGGTGAGAGTTCTCCCGCGGTCATCATAAAAATGAAAATACACGAGTACCAGGCGAAAGCCATCCTCTCGAAGTACGGAGTGGCGGTGCCGCGCGGGCACATGGTCGAAAACCGCGAACAGGCGGAAGCGGCGGCCAAGTCCCTGTTGCACGAAGGCGCCAGCGGCATCGTCGTCAAAGCGCAGATTCACGCCGGAGGCCGCGGCAAGGGCGGCGGCGTCAAGCTGGCCAAGTCGGCGGAAGAAGCCAGCGAACTGGCGGGGAAGATCCTCGGCATGCAACTGGTCACGCACCAGACCGGTCCCGAGGGCAAGAAGGTGCAGCGGCTGCTCATCGAAGAAACGCTGCCCATCGCGCGCGAGCTGTACCTCGGCATCGTGCTCGACCGCGGGCCGGGGCGGCTGGTGTTCATGGCGTCAGGTGCAGGCGGCATGGAGATTGAAGAAGTCGCCGCAAAGGATCCTGAGGCGATCATCAAAGAGCACATCGTTCCAGGATTCGGGCTGACGCCGTTTCAGGCGAGGAAGATCGCTTTCCGACTCGGCCTCGACGCCAAGTACATCAACGGCGCGGTGAAGTTCATGACCGCGCTGGCGAAGACGGCGGAAGAGACTGACGCCTCGCTCGTCGAAATCAATCCCTTCATCACAACGACCGATGGCCGCCTGTTCGCGCTCGATGCCAAGATGAACTTCGACGACAATGCGCTCTATCGCCATCCCGAGATCCGCGAGCTGCGCGACCTGAGCGAGGAAGATCCGCTCGAGGTCGAGGCCAGCAAGTACAACCTGAACTACATCAAGCTCGACGGCAACGTCGGCTGCATGGTCAACGGCGCGGGGCTGGCGATGGCCACCATGGACATCATCCAGTACGCCGGCGGCATGCCTGCGAACTTTCTCGACGTGGGCGGCGGCGCCAACGAAGAGCAAGTCACCCACGCCTTCGAGATCCTGCTCAGCGACAAAAACGTGAAGGCAGTGCTCATCAACATCTTTGGCGGCATCCTGCGGGTGGACACGCTGGCCAACGGCATTGTCAGTGCAGCGCGCAAGACGAAATTCCAGTTGCCAATTGTGTTGCGGCTGGAGGGAACCAACGTCGAGCAGGGCCGCAAGACGCTGAAAGAGAGCGGACTGAAATTCCTTGTGGCGGAGACTATGAAGGACGCGGCGGAAAAGGTTGTGGCGGCGGCGAAGGGGGTCCAATGAGCATCCTGGTTGATAAAGCAACGCGATTGGTTGTGCAGGGACTCACGGGGCGCGAGGGAACATTTCACGCCAAGAACGCTGCCGATTACGGCACCAAGGTCGTGGGCGGCGTCACGCCCGGCAAGGGCGGCACCACGCACGAAGGCTGGCCCATTTTCAACACGGTGAGCGATGCGGTCGCCAAGACCGGCGGCAACGCAACCGTGATCTTCGTTCCACCGCCGGCCGCGGCCGACGCCATCATGGAAGCCGCCGACGCTGGTGTGCCGCTGATCGTCTGCATCACCGAAGGCATTCCGGCGATGGACATGGTCAAGGTCTGGGAGTTTCTGAAGGGGAAAAGCTCGCGGCTAATCGGGCCGAACTGTCCGGGCATCATCTCGCCGGGCAAATGCAAGATCGGCATCATGCCGGCGCACATTCACCAGGAAGGAAACGTCGGCATCGTCTCGCGCTCGGGCACGCTGACCTACGAGGCGGTGTATCAGTTGACGACTCGCGGCATCGGACAGTCCACGGCGATCGGCATCGGCGGCGACCCGATCATCGGCACGAACTTTGTGGATGCGATTGACCTGTTCAACAAAGATCCGGAGACCGAAGCCATCATCATGATTGGCGAGATTGGCGGCAACGCGGAGGAGACGGCGGCGGACTTCATCAAGCAGAACGTGCGCAAGCCGGTCATCGGATTCATCGCAGGGCAGACGGCGCCTCCGGGCCGCCGCATGGGCCATGCGGGAGCCATCATCTCCGGCGGGAAGGGAACTGCGAAGGAGAAGATCAAGGCCATGCAGGCGGCAGGCATCCATGTCGCCAACTCGCCGGCGGAGATTGGTGAGACGCTGGTGCGGGCGACGGGCGTGGCGGTAAGCCGCTAATACTGTCATTCCGACCGAGCGGCTTCAGCCGCGAGCGGAGGAACCTGCTGTTCCTGGACAACTGCGAAAAGCAGGTCCCTCCACTCGGACTAAAGTCCTCGGTCGGGATGACAAATAAATAGATATTCGGCTAAGAGCTAGGCTAATAGCGAGTACGAAAAACGAAGGCCGAAGAGCGAAAAGCGGATTCATGAAAACCATCCAACGCACTCTTTCCATCATCAAGCCCGACGCGGTTGCCAAAGGCGCAGCGGGCGACATCATCCATACCCTCATACAAGGAAACTTCCGCATCATCGGTATGAAGATGCTGCACATCACCAAGGCGCAGGCCGAAGGCTTCTACGCCGTGCACGTGCACCGGCCGTTCTTCGAGTCGCTGACCAACTTCATGTCGAGCGGGCCGGTCATCGTTATGGCGCTGGAGAAAGAAAACGCCATCGCCGACTATCGCGACCTTATGGGACCGACGGACCCGGCCAAGGCCGCGGATGGCACGATCCGCAAGAAGTGGGGCTCGAGCATCGAGAAGAACGCGGTGCACGGCTCCGACGCCGAAGACACGGCGCGCTTCGAGCTGAGTTATTTCTTCGCCGGATACGAACTGGCAAAATAGCAGTTTCAAGTGTCCAGCTTCGAATTACGAGTTAGAGATCCGAGCTGGAAACTTGAAACTCGAAACCTAAACCGGGGGTTCTATGGCGCACGTCCAAATCACCTTGCTGGCAGGCCGCACCATCGAGCAAAAACGGCGAGCCGTCAAGCGCGTCACTGAAGTGTTGCGCGAGGAGCTGAACGTCAAACCCGAAAAGCTGACCATCGCCTTCGTGGAGGTGCCCCGCGATAGCTACGCCCGCAATGGGGTTCTGTTGTCCGACCGTACCGATCTTCAGTAATGCGTCCCGTGGTCAGGAAGGTGCCTCAGAGCTGTGGCTTCGAGAGCGAAGAAAAAGACCCATAAGGACAAACATCCGGCCCCTAAGTCCGGATCACTAGCCTCCTCCAGCAAGAGAACCCTCCTTCTTGCGCTCCTGCTTGCCGTTGCCACCGTGGTAGCGTACTTCCCGGTCAGCTACCATCCCTTTATCAATTTCGACGATCCGGCGTATGTGGTGGACAACCCCCACATCAAGTCGGGCCTGGACTGGGACACGATTCAGTGGGCATCCACCACCTTCTACCAATTCAACTGGCACCCCCTCACCTGGCTTTCGCACGCCTTGGACGTACAGATGTTTCAGCTGGAGCCAGGCGGACATCACGACACAAACCTTGTCTTGCATCTGGGGAACGTGCTGTTGTTGTTCTGGGTTCTGTTGCGAGCCACTGGTTATATGGGCCGCAGCGCTATGGTGGCTGCCTTGTTTGCTCTGCATCCCATCAATGTCGAGTCGGTAGCCTGGGTCGCGCAACGCAAGAACCTGCTCAGCATGGTGTTTTTCTTGCTGGCCCTGGAGGCGTACCGGCGATATGTGATCGAGCCGCACGTGGGACGCTACGTTTTGGTGGCCTTGTTGTTTGTGATGGGAGTGCTGGCCAAGCCGCAGGTGATTACGTTCCCTTTTGTGCTGCTCCTCTGGGACTACTGGCCTTTGCGGCGCGTGTTGGTGGCCGGCTCCGCCGATCCTTCGCGAACGGCTATCGCGCCGCCGAGGCCGGCAAAGAGTTTCTGGTGGCTCGCAACGGAAAAGCTTCCGCTTTTTGCAATCGCTGCGGCCAGCGCTGTTGTCACCGTCCTGGCGCAGAAGAAGGGCGGTGCGGTTGGCGCATGGCAATACTTCCCATTGTCGGCGCGGTGGGGAAATGCAATCGTCTCCTATGTGCGATATCTAGGGAGCGCTTTGTGGCCGGCACACCTTGCCCCGTTCTATCCCCATCCCTTGACTGCGTTACGCCTATGGCAGGTCCTCGCGGCGCTTCTTTTTCTGCTAGCGGTTAGCGGTCTGGTTATCGCAGGCCGCAGAAAGCGTCCGTATCTCCTCGTCGGGTGGTTTTGGTTCCTGGGAACGCTGGTGCCGATGATTGGCATCGTGCAAGTAGGCGTTCAGGCCATGGCCGATCGCTATGCCTACTTGTCCTTCGTGGGACTTTTCATCATGGTGGTCTGGGGAGTGGCCGACATCCCCCTCGTGGCGCCCGAACCCAGCAGGCCGGTATCGCCCCAGGACGGAGTTCGAACCGGCCGTCCTGCTTCCGTTGTCCTTCTCGCAGTCAGCGTCGTAGTGTTGCTGGTGCTCACGGTTCTCACCCGTCAGCAACTCAGCTACTGGAGCGACAACCTGGCTCTATGGCGGCACACACTGCAGGTCACCACTCGTAATTTCCTCGCCGAGGACAATTTGGCGTTGGCTTTGATGCAGACGGGACAGGACGAAGAAGCCTTAAGTCACTTCAGGACTGCCTTGTCAATCTACCCGTCCGATCCGGTCAGCAACTTGCAGATTGCTGCTTACGACCACCAGCATGGGAAGCTCAGTGAGGCCCTTGAGCGCTACACGCAGGTGATGAGCCTTGCGCGGGACGATATCAGCAAATCGGAACTGCTCAGCAATCGGGGCCTCGTCTATCTCGATCTCCGGGATTATGCGAACGCACAAAAAGACTTTGACGCGGCGATTGCCTTGAACGCAAAGAACTCTCGGGCCTGGCTCGGCTTGGGGGTCTTAGCGCAGAGGTCGGGCGACCTGGCGCTTGCGATCAAAGCTTACGGCCGTTCTATCGAGGCCAATCCATCAGACATCACTTGCCTCCTTCTTGCACAGGCACTGGAACAAAGTGGTCGTAACGAGGAAGCCAAAGAGGCCCGCGAGCGCGCTAAGCTCCTTACTCGCAATCTGGACGCCTCCCGCGTCGTCTCAGGAGGTCTCCTTGCCCATTAGTACTGCGTCCAGCCTGGTAAGAGGTGCGGTTACTCGCCTGATTTCGATTGCGTACCTTTCGTCGCTCCGGCTCCTTGACGGTTACTCTCACTGCCAATAGAGTCAAGGCTTGGGAGTTCTGAGCTGTGGAAACGCTGGTCGGCACAAGCCTTCTGCATTACACCATCTTGAAAAAGCTGGGCGCCGGCGGCATGGGCGTGGTGTATGAAGCGGAGGACACCCGGCTCGGGCGACATGTCGCCCTCAAATTCCTGTCACGGGATTTTGAGCAAGACCCATCCGCCCTGGAGCGCTTCAAGCAGGAGGCGCGTGCGGCCTCGGCCCTCAATCATCCCAACATTTGCACCATCTACGCCATAGAAGAATGTGATGGGCAGCACTTCATCGCCATGGAGGTGCTAGACGGGGAAAGTCTGAAAGAGAAGATCAGAGGAAACCCGCTTCCTCTTGACAAGATCATCGACATCGGCACGCAGATCAGTGATGCACTCGATGTGGCGCACGGCAAGGGCATCGTGCACCGCGACATGAAACCTGCCAACATCTTTATTACTTCGCGCGGACAGGTCAAGATACTCGACTTTGGACTGGCAAAGCTGGTTCACGAACGACGCCCCGCGCTGGAAACCGTGGGCGGGGAGGCCGCGACTCTCGCTCCGATGCAGCTCACTTCGCCGGGTACGGCGGTCGGCACCATCGCCTACATGTCGCCGGAGCAGGCACGAGGAGAAGAGCTTGACGCCCGCAGCGACCTGTTCTCCTTTGGCGCCATTCTCTATGAGATGGCAACCGGCAAGGTTCCCTTCGAGGGAAACACCTCCGCCGTTGTCTTTCAGGGAATCCTCGACGGCCAGCCACCGCCGCTAACCGGGCTGAATCCTTCGCTGCCATTTAAGTTGCAAGAGATCATCGAAAAGGCGCTGGAGAAAGACCGGGACCTGCGTTACCAATCCGCAGCCGAGATTCGCAGTGACCTGAAACGCTTGAAGCGCGATATTACCGGCCACAGCTCGCAGACCGGCATCGCGGCTGCAGCGCCGTCTTCCGTAGTCAGCGCAGCTTCCGGCACTCCCTCCGCTCCGGTTTCCAGCGCTTCCATC
>Ga0335077_10008524_pt1 | contig 12724 bp, 5 predicted proteins | sample Lox_Sample_31_FD_207151 | JGI IMG/M metagenome (GOLD analysis project Ga0335077, IMG submission 207151) | Soil microbial communities from Loxahatchee National Wildlife Refuge, Florida, United States - Lox_Sample_3.1 | ecosystem: Environmental > Terrestrial > Soil > Wetlands | place: USA: Florida... | reverse complement strand
TCGACGCCAAGCTTTCGATGCAGGAGCAGCGGACCCAGACCTGGATCCACGACCTCGCGACCGGAGAGGAGCGCGCGGCGACGCCGGAGGAAGTGACGCGCGAGTCGCTCTGGGTGCGCGGCTGGAACGATCTCAACATCGTCGAGGCCTCGTGGTCGCCGGACCACAAGCGGCTCGCCTACAACAAGTACGTCGACGATCCGGCCAAGTGCCCTAACAGCTGCTATCCGCTCTTCGTGTCCGATGCCGGCGGAAAGAACGAGAAGCTCCTGACTCCCGGCCTCTACTTCGCGCGAAACCCCCAGTGGAGCGCCGATGGATCGCGGATCGTCTTCGAGAAGTACGACGGCGACGGGCGCGGCTCGAGCCTCGCCGACGTGCCGGCCGCCGGCGGTCCGCTCCGCGTCCTCGTGCCGAACACGGCGCACCTCGGCGAGTGCACCTGGGACGCGCGCAAGGAGCATGCGGCCTGCACCGCCGAGGACAACGTGACGCCCCCGCAGGTTGCGTTCGTGGACGTCGCAGCGCGAACGCTGCGCGTCGTCGCCGACGTCAATCCCGAATTCCGCGCGCTGCGCCTCTCCTCCGGCACGCGCATCGAGTGGAAGAACGACATGAACATGTTCGCCTACCTCGTGAAGCCCGAAGGCTACGAGGCCGGGAAGCGGTATCCCGTCGTCGTCACGACCTATCGGGCGGGTACGGGATTCCTGCGCGGCGGGGTGGGGGACGAGTACCCGATTCCCGTCTTCGCGGCGAACGGCTTCGCGGTGCTCGCGTTCGACTGCGGCGCCGACAGGAACACGAAGCCGGGCGACTTCGAGGCGTCTCTCGAGATCTGGCAGGGGCCGCTCGACGGGCTCAAGGAATCGCTCCGCATTGCGGCCGAGATGGGCGTCGCGGATCTCACGCGCGTCGGCTACACGGGCCTTTCCCACGGATCCGAGATCGGTGCCTACGCGATGAGCCACTCGGACCTCTTCCGCGCCGTCGCGATGAGCGGGTCGGGGTCGTGGGATCCGATGATCGAGACGATGACCTCGAAGAGCTTCCGGCACTGGTTCGAGCAGTGGGGACTGATCGGTCCGGACGGCAAACCCGTGCCCGAGCGCTTCGCGCGGCTCTCGGCCACCGAGAACGTCGACCGGATCCACGCGCCGCTCCTCATCCACGCTCCCGACGCCGAATACATCATGGCGCTGCCGCTCTACGCGGCCATGCGCGACCGCGCGAAGCCCGTCGAGATGTGGGTCTACCCGAACGAGTACCACGAGAAGATCGAGCCGAAGCATCGGTACAGCGTCTACGAGCGCAACCTCGACTGGTTCCGCTTCTGGCTCAAGGGCGAGGAAGACCCGAGCCCCGCCAAGAAGGAGCAGTACGAGCGGTGGCGCAAGCTCCGCGAGCTCGACGCCGCGGATCGAAAGGGGATGTCGCGTGAACGTTGATTCGCGTCTCGTTGCGGGTCTCGCGCTCGCCGTGGCCGTGAGTGTTTCCGCGCCGGCGCCGGCGCAGGCGCCGGCGTTCGGCGGCAAGAAGCCGCTGACCGTCGCGGCGGTCAGCGACCGGCCCGGTTCCGACCTGCCGCAGCTGACGTGGCTGCCGGATTCGGACCGGCTCCTCTTCACGCTCGGCCACTACTACGAGCCGCAGAAGACGATCATCCTCTCGACGAAGACGGGGGAGAAGCGGGAGATCACCGGACTGCAGCTCAACTTCGGCGGTTCGGCGCAGCTCTCACCCGACAAGACGAAGCTCGCCTACCTCAAAGACGGCGCCATCTGGACGCAGCCGCTCGACGGCTCGGCCCCGCCGATGAAAGTCGCGGCGCTCGACCTTTCGCTCGGCAAGGCGTACGACGACCGCCGGGTCTTCTGCCTCGCCGAGGACGGCAAAGCGATCTACTTCTCGCAGCGCCCGAAGCGGCCCGAGAAGCCGAAGCCCGCCGAGGGCGAGCCCACCGCCATCGACTTCGACCCCGACGCCGAGCGCCCGCTGCCCCTCGAGATCGATCGCCTCGACGTCGCGACGGGACAGAGCCGCCTCGTGGGAAAGGTCGACGCCGACATTCGCAACCTCGTCTGGGACCCGCGCGCGTTGGAGCTGCACATCCTCGCCGTCCATGCCTGGGGCTACAACGACAAGGAGCTCTGGTCGGCGATCCTCGCGCTCGATCCGAAGACGGGCAAAACGCGCGAGGTCCTCCGCACGGCCGGCGGCAGCCAGGCGCTGCGCAGCAACTTCTCGCCCGACGGGAAGTGGATCGCGACGAGCTACGACACGGAGAACGTCATCTACGACTTCCGCCAGCACGTCGTCATCCTCGATCCCCGCACTGGCAAGCAGACTTTCCTCGCCCCGACGATGCACGTCGGCGACGACCTCCAGTGGGCTCCCGACTCGACAGCCATCTACGCGCGCGGCCTGATCCGCGGCTTCAACGGAATCTTCCGACTCGGGCGGGACGGCTCGGTCAAACAGATCGAGGCCGGCGACCGCTACATCGACTCTTTCGCCCTTTCGCCCGACGGCAAGAAATACGCCGCGCTCTCCTCCGACGGCTACGGCCGCGTCGTTCTGCGCCTCGCGAACGCGGACGGATCGAACGGCCGGACGCTCGACACGATCGACGACCCGACGGCCGAGTATGCGATGGGCGACTTCCGCGTGGTCTCGTGGCCGAGCTTCGACGGGCTCGAGATTGGCGGCTACGAAGTGCGGCCTCCCGGGTTCGATCCGAAGAAGAAGTATCCGATGCTCGTGGACGTGCATGGCGGCGGCCCGGGCAGCCGGCTCTATCTCATGGGCGGCGTCATCGGCAGCCTCATCGAGCGGCAACTCTGGGCCACGCGCGGCTACGTCGTCTTCGTTCCCGACTACCGCACCGCGGCGCCGTACGGGCCGGGCGTCATCGAGAAGATGCGGGGCCACGCGTTCTCCCCCGTGGACTGCAAGGACGTGATGGCGGGCGTCGACTGGATGGTGTCGCGCGGCTACGTCGACCCGGATCGGATCGCGCTCCTCGGTCAGAGCGCCGGCGCGCACCGCGCGAACGTGCTCCTCCCGGCGACGACCCGCTTTCGCGTCGCGATCTCGAACGAAGGCTGGGCGAACGCCTGGATCCTCGATTCGACGGGCGACAACACCGGCCACTGGGAGTGGCCGATCAACGTCTGGTTCTTCAAAGGCACGCGCGCGGAGAACCCGCAGGCCTATTTCGACGAGGATCCGCTCCAGAAGCTCCACGAAATCTCGACGCCGACACTCCTGATCGCCGGCAGCAAGGAGCTCGGCGGAATCGGAGGCATGACGAACGAGTACATCTACACGAATCTCCGCCGGAAGGGCGTCGACACGAAATTGATCCTCTTCCAGGACGAGGGCCACGGCACGACGAAGATCGCCAACCGCCGCTACGTCATGCAGGCGGCGCTCGACTGGGTGGACGGGCACGTGGGGGTGCGGCCGTGAGCCGCCGCGGCCTCGCGATCTTCCTCGCGGCGATCCTGATTGGCGCCGCGTCTCCCGCGGCGTCCCCGGCCCCGCCCGATGCGCCGGCGCCGCGTCCGCTCAAGATCGACGACCTCTTCGAGATCGAGGGCCTCGGGATGTACTACGGCGGGCCGTACGCCTTCTCGCCCGACGGGAAGGCCCTCGCCTTTACGCGCAAGCGCGCGAAGAAGACGCTGAAGAACCACAAGTGGGAATACCTCTGGGGCAACGCGGCCGGAGACGTCTGGCTGCAGCGCGCGCCCGGAGAGCCCCCCGTCAATCTCACCAACGGCGTGTCCGACGGCTCGGGCTGGTTCTCGCCGCAGTGGTCGCCCGACGGAAAGTTCCTTGCGATGCTCTCGACCCGGGGCGGCAACGTCGGGCTCTGGGTCTGGGAGGCGTCGGGCAAGGGTCAGAGCCTCCGGAAGCTGACCGACCGCGGCGTGGATCTGGTCAATGTGCGCGAGCGGCCGTATCTCTGGATCGACTCGCGGCGAATCCTCTGCCCGGTCCTGCCCGAGGGCGAGCAGCCGCTCTCGATGAAGATCGAGCTCGAGACGCCCCAGATCGCCACGCGCGAGTGGGCCAAGACGCCCGTCGGGCAGGAGCCGACGGCGAGCGTCCTCGACAGCGGCGTGCCCGTCGATCTTTCGAAACGCAAACAGGGCCGGCTCCTCGTCATCGACGCTGCCGCCGGCGCATCCGAGGTCGTCGCCGACTACAACACGGATGCGTGGCAGCTCTCGCCCGGCGGGCGGATGCTCGCCTTCTGCCGGCAGGTCGGCATCTACACGCCGCGCGCCGACGAGCCGTTGCGATTCGCGACGGCCGGGACCTACTCGGTGGAGATTCACCGGATCGGCGGCGGCGGCGCGCTGAAAACCGACCGGCCGCTGCCGAAAGACGTTCTCAAGGATTCGCTGCGCTGGTCGCCCGATGGCGCGGAGGTGGCGTTCCTCGCGTTCGGCGAGAACCGCGGCAACGCGCCCCGTCTCTATCGCGTCGCGGCGGAGAGCGGGCGCGTCTCGGAGATCGACCTCGGCGAGCTCGACGCGGAGCCGGCCATCCGCCTGATGCCGCAGCTCGAGTGGACGGCGGCGGGCGACCTTCTCTTCCTCGCCGCGCGGCGCGAGAAGGGCGATCGGCCCGGCCCGACCGCGCGGCGCGACTGGTGGATCGTGACGCGGGACGGAAAGACGCGATGCCTCACCGAGGGGATGAGCGCGCCGCCGCCCGAGCTCTGGCCGCAGGACGGACGCGCCGCGTTCGTGGGACTGGCCGGCGGACCTCAGGCGACGTACGGGAAGCCGGCGCGCGCGGCCGGCGCGGACGACGTGTGGCGCATCCGCGCGGAGGCTCCGCCCGAGAATCTCACGGCGAGGTTCGATCCCGCCGTCGCGCAGATCGCGTGGCCGCGTCTCACGAACAACGGCGACGACGAGTATCCGTACACCGGACGCACCTACTCGAAGATTGCTCTCGGGGTGTCGAAGGGCCAGACGCAGGACTTCTTCGTGCTCGACCTCGTCTCCGGCGAGATCCGCCCTCTCGCGAAGCCGTCCGACGACGCGGACCTCAAGGTCTACGACCCGCGCGGGTCGGCGATCTTCGCCGCCGGGGGCAAGAACGGCACCTTCGTCTGGCGCTCGGGCGGCGCGGCGGGAAAGGCCGAGACGCTCGTCGGCGCGAACACGTTTCTGCGCGACATCGCGGAGGCCGAGGCAAAGCCGATCGAGTACGTGAGCCTCAACGGCGAAAAGTTGAACGGGTGGATCCTTCTGCCGGTGGGCTACCAGGCGGGCAAGCGCTATCCCGTCATCACGTGGGTCTATGCCGGATACATGTACCGCCCGCAGCGCCCCTGGATCGCCAACGTCGCGGAGGCGAGCCCGCTCTCCATGCAGATTCCCGCCGCGCACGGGTACGCGATCCTCCTGCCGAGCATGCCGTTGAAGCCGGAGGGCGAGACCGAAGACCCGATGCTTCGCCTCACCGAGGGCGTCATGCCGGCCCTCGACAAGGCGGTGGAGCTCGGCATCGCGGATCCCGACCGGCTCTTCGTGATGGGGCAGAGCTTCGGCGGCTTCTCGACCTACGGGCTCGTGACGCAGACGACCCGCTTCAAGGCCGCGGTCTCGCTCGCGGGCCTGTCGGACTTCATCAGCCTCTACGGCCAGTTCGACGCGCGGAGCCGCTACACGGATTCGCCCCAGGAGAACCTCTTCATGGCCGCGCTCATGGAGTCGGCGCAGACCGGGATGGGAAACCCGCCCTGGAAGGATCTCGGACGCTATCTCCGCAACAGCCCGATCTTCACAGTGGACCGCGTCAAGACGCCGCTGCTCATCATTCAGGGCGATCTCGACTACGTTGCCGTTCAGCAGGGCGAGGAGTTCTTCGTCTCGCTCTACCGCCAGGCCAAGCGCGCGCGCTTCGTTCGCTACTGGGGCGAGGGGCACGTCCTCGAGAGCCCCGCCAACATCCGCGACATGTGGCGCCAGATCGACGACTGGCTCGACGAGTTCGGCGACATCGCGCGCGACGCCTCCGGCGGCCTGGTCTTCGACGGCGACCGCGTGAAGTCGCGCAAGCCGCAGACCCCGAAACCCACGGGAGGAACGAAATGAAATCGCGTTCCCGGCCCGGGGCGGCGTTCGTGCTGGCGGCGCTCGCCGCCGCGTCCGCCGCCGCGCAGACATCCGCCGGCGGCGGGCCCGTTCCGGTGACGCCGGAGATGGTCGTGGCCTTTCAGACGGGCGATCTCAACGCGTACTTCTCGATGGCCAACGTTTCGCCGACCTGGATGCCGGACTCGCGGCGCCTCGTCTTCTCCCGGCCCGATCCCCAGGCGCCCGGCCGGTTCTGGATCGAGTCCTTCGATACGCAGACGGGACGAACGACCCGGCTCGAAGAGGGCTCCGATCCCCGGCCCAGCCCCGACGGCAAGGCGATCGCCTTCATGCGTGGGCAGGGCGAGGCGCGGCAGATCTGGCTGATGACCGCGGACGGGAAGAACCTCCGGCAGCTCACGCACTACGAGGGCGGACTCGGGGGCTGGGCCTTCAACGTCGCCTGGTCTCCGGACGCCGGGCGGATCGCGTTCAGCTATTCGCCCGACATCGCCGCGACGAAGGCGCGCAAGGAGAAGGCGGGATCGAAGGACGGGAAACCCGAGGAGCCGAAGAGCACCGTCGTGGTGTACGGGTCCAAGGCGGATCTCCCGCTCGACTCGGAGATCTGGACCGTGGACGTCGCGGGCGGCGCCGAGAAGAAGCTCGGGTCGTACCAGACTCAGCTCTTCGAGCTGTCGTGGTTCCCCGATGGGAAGCGGCTCCTCGTGTACGGATTCCGGCACGGCACGTCCTATCGGGAGAGTCAGGACGAGAGCGACGTGATCGTCATCGATGCCGCGAGCGGCGTCCGGAAGAATCTCGTGTCCGCGGGCGGCGAAGGTCTGGTCGGACGCGTCTCGCCCGACGGCCGCCGGATCGCTTTCTTCTACGACGCGGACGACGTCCGCTATCCCGACATGTACACCGTCGCCGTCGTGCCGTCCGAGGGCGGCCCGGTGCGGAGCCTGACCCCGAAGCTCGTCTCGAGCGGCCGCCCCGTCTGGTCGCCGGATGGCCGGACGATTTACTACATCGCGCACGCCGGCGCCTTCACGCAGATTTTCGCGATCTCTCCGGACGGCGGCGCGCCGAGGGCGATCACGACGTCGGCGGCGATGCATCGCAACGCGGCCCTCTCGCCGGACGGCAAGCACATCGCGTGGTACGAGGAGCAGGCCGACGGAAGGGCGAGGGCCGTCTTCGCCGGCGCGGACGGCTCCAACCCGCGCACGGTCGTGAACCTGACTCCTCAGTACGACAACCTGCGGCTCGGCCCGGCGAGGGAAGTGCGCTGGAAGAGCTTCGACGGCCTCGAGATCGCCGGAATCCTCGTGCTGCCGCCGGGTGCCGTGCCGGGCAAGCCGCTGCCGATGGTCGTCGAGCTCCACGGCGGTCCGATCGGCGGGATGTCGGTCACGGGCCAGCTGATCTGCGTCGGCGCGCTCGAGCGGCAGATCTGGGCCGCCAAGGGCTACGCCGTCCTCGCGGCGGACTACCGCACGAGCGGCGTGTACGGCTGGGACCAGATCCTCGCGGGCCGCGAGAAGCAGAACTTCATGGAGATGGATTTCGCCGACATCGACAGCGGGGTGGACGAGATGGTGAAGTCCGGGATTGCCGACCCCAACCGCATCGTCGTCGGCGGGCACAGCTATGGCGCCGTCGAGACCGAGTGGATCATCACGCATTCGCACCGGTACAAGGCCGCCGTCGCCTACGAGGGAGGTCCCGACTGGTATCGCGCCTACGGCGACCTCTACAGCGTCGGCGGCAACACGACCTTGACGTGGCAGTTCCGCGGACGGCCGTGGGAGGTCCCGGAGAACTATTTCAAGAACTCGGCGCTCTACATGGTCAAGGGCGTGACGATCCCGACGCTCTTCATCGTCGGCGACGGCGTGGACTACGGCGGTTCGTACGCGAGCCCGTACGAATACATGTACTCGGCGCTGAAGCAGCAGGGGATCGAGACCCAGATGCTGCGCTACAAGCAGGAGGGGCACGTCGTCTTCAAGCCCGAGAACGTCCGGGACCTGACGACCCGCGTCGTCGCGTGGGTGGACGGACATCTCGGGGCCGGTCCAAAACCGTGAATAATCCCGGTCGGTGAAGCGCGCTCCGAAGCCCGACCGACGCCGTCCCCGGATCCTCCCGATCTTCATCGCGTCCTTCGTCGTCGCGGCGGCGATCGGCGCGGCGTTCCTGCTCCGCCGGGCGGGCGGCTCGATGCGGCCCCGCGGCTGGAAAGGCCAGAACGTCCTCTTCGTGACGGTGGACACGCTGCGCGCCGACCGTCTTCCGGCGTACGGGCGCATGGACGTTCGCACGCCGACGATCGACGCTCTGGCCGCCCGCGGCGTTCTCTTCGAGCGGTGCGAGACCGCGACGCCGCTGACGCTGCCGTCGCACACGACGATCTTCTCGGGAACCCTGCCGCTCCATCACGGCGTGCGCGACAACGGCGCGTTCACCGTGCCTCCGGAGTTGCCGCTCCTCGCCGAGCTCTTCCACGCCGGCGGCTACACGACGGCGGCCTTCGTGTCGGCCTTCGTTCTCGACTCGCGCTGGAAGCTCAACCGCGGCTTCGACACGTACTTCGACCAGTTCGACACGCGGCAGGCGAACATCCTATCGATCGGCGACATCGAGCGGCCGGCCGGCGAGGTCGTGGACGCCGTGCTTGACTGGGTGAAGCGCCGCGACCGGACCAAGCCCTTCTTCGTCTGGGTCCATTTCTACGATCCCCACGCGCCGTACGCGCCGCCGCCGCCGTTCGCCGAGGAATACAAGGACCGCCCCTATCTGGGGGAGATCGCGTACGTGGATTCCGAGCTCGGCCGCCTGCTGCGCGTGCTCGCGGACGAGGGCATTGCGGATCGCACCGCCGTCGTTTTCGCGGGAGACCACGGCGAATCGCTCGGAGATCACGGCGAGGACGGCCACGGCTTCTTCGTGTACGAGGCAACGCTCCACGTCCCGCTCGTCTTCGCGCCTTCCGTGTCCCGAGGCGGACGCGCCGCACGCCGGGGCGAGGTCGTGTCCCTCGTCGACGTCATGCCCACGGTCGCCGATCTCGCCGGCCTTCCGATTCCCGCGGGCGTGCAGGGGCGCAGCCTCGTGCCTCTGCTCTCCGGCTCCGGCCGCTTCGAGAAAAGGCCGGCGTACTCCGAGACCTGGTATCCGCGGTTCCACTTCGGCTGGAGCGATCTCGCGGCGCTGCAGGACGGCCGCTACAAGCTCATCGAGTCGAGCGCTCCCGAGCTCTACGACCTCGCCGCGGATCCCGGCGAGAAGGTGAACCTCGTGGCACGGGAGAAGGAGAGATACCTCGCTCTGAAGCGCCAGCTCACGAGCCTCGCGGACGCCGCGAGCCGGAACGCACTGAACGCGCGCCCGGCGGTGTCGGATCCCGAGGCCGTCCGCAAGCTCGCGTCGCTCGGATATCTCAGCGGAGGATCCGCCGACGCCGCGGCCGCCTCCGGAGGCCCGCGGGCCGCGCCGCTCGAAAAGATCGGCCTCTACAACAAACTCAACGCTGCGCTCGCGGATACGGCGTCCGACCCCGCGAAGGCCGAGGCGGTTCTGAAGGACGTGTTGCGCGAGGATCCCGCGATGGTCGACGCGCGCGTCGCGCTCGCGAATGTGTACTTGAGGCAGCGCCGCTACAAGGAGGCCATTCCAGCGCTCGAGGAGTCGGTGCGCGGCCGCCCGGCCGACGCCACGCTCGTGTACGGGCTCGCGATGGCGCTTCGCATGGATGGCCGCACGTCCGACTCCGACAAGCTGCTCGAGAACCGGCTCGCCAATGGCATGAAGGACGCGCGGATCGAGTTCCTGCTCGGAACGAGCGCCGAAGACCGCGGAGACCGCGCGGCGGCCGACGCCTGGTTCGCGAAGGCGATCGCCGCCGAGCCGTCCTCGGCGGGATCCCGAAGCGCGCTTTCGGAAGTCCTCTTGCGTCGGAACGATCTGGACGGCGCCGAGCGCGAGGCGCGGCAGGCGGTCGCGCTCGACCCGCGGGTCGAGGGCGCGCACTACTGCCTCGCGGCGGTTGCGGAGCGGAGAGGCCGCGCGGCGGACGCGTTTGACGAGTACGGCCGGGAGATCGCGAACAACGCGGTGAGCGAGCGCAGTTTTCAGGGCCTCATGGCGCTCGCTCGCCGGCTGCCGCGCCTGGAGGACGAGGCGGCGCTCCTCGAAGAATCGGCGCGCCGGCATCCGAAGGCGCCTCTGCCGAAGCTCTACGCCGCGCGCAACCTCCTCGACCGCGGGCAGGATTTCGAGTCTGCAGTCCGACTCGCGGAGTCGGGCCTCGAGCTCGCGAGGAACGATCGCGAGGCGGCGTTCGGGTGTTTCCTTCTCGCGGACTTGTACAATCGTCTGGGGGATTCGGCGCGGTCGGAGGAGTTCGCCCGCCGCGGACAGACGCTCGCGCGGAGCGCTCCGGCTGGCTCGTGAGCGATTCGCCGACAGTGCTCGGAGGTCCGACGGGATCGACACGATGAATTCCACGAAGACGGCACTGCTTCTCGGCTTCTTGACCGGTCTCCTCCTGCTCGGCGGATACCTCTTCGGCGGACAGCAGGGCGCGCTCTTCGCGCTTTTCCTCGCCGCCGCGATGAACTTCGTGTCCTACTTCTGGAGCGACAAGATCGTCCTCTCGTCCTACGGCGCCCGCGCGGTCTCGGAGGCCGAAGCGCCGAAGCTCTACGCGATCGTGCGGCGGCTCGCCGAGCGAGCGTCCATCCCGATGCCCCGCCTGTACGTCATCGACAGCCCGGCGCTCAACGCCTTCGCCACGGGGCGCAACCCGCAGCACGCCGCCGTCGCGGCAACCACCGGGATCCTGCAGAACCTGGACGAGCCGGAGATCGAGGGAGTGCTCGGCCACGAGCTCTCGCACGTCCTGAATCGGGACATTCTGATCTCGTCGGTCGCCGCGACGCTCGCGGGGGCGCTGACTTACTTGTCGCGGTTCGCCCTGTTCGCCGGCGGCGGCTCCCGTGACAACGACGGGCGCCGCGGCTCGAACCCGCTGGGGCTGCTCTTCGTCGTCCTGGCGCCGTTCGCGGCGATGCTGATCCAGCTCGCCGTCAGCCGGAGCCGCGAATACGAGGCCGACGCGTCGGGCGCCCGCCTCGTCGGCGATCCGCGGCCGCTGGCGAGCGCGCTCGAGAAGCTCGAGGTCGGCGCGCAGCGGATTCCGCTGGCTTCCGCCGATCCGACGACGGCGCATCTCTTCATCGTCAACCCGCTGCGGGGCGGGGGCCTGGCCTCGCTCTTCTCGACGCACCCGCCGATCGCCGAAAGGATCCGGCGCCTCCTCGCGATGCCAGTTTGACCCGCCCGCCTCGGTCCCTCTTTCGATACAATCCGCCCCGCATTCCATGACACTCGCTGCGGGAACCCGGCTCGGCGCGTACGAGATCACTGGATCTCTGGGCGCCGGCGGGATGGGGGAGGTCTACCGGGCAAGGGATCGCAAGCTCGACCGCGACGTCGCGGTCAAGGTCCTGCCGCAGACCGTCGCCAACGATCCCGACGCGCTCGCGCGCTTCGAGCGTGAGGCGAAGGCGGTCGCGGCGCTGTCGCATCCGAACATCCTTTCGATCTTCGACTTCGGCACGCAGGATGGCACGGCGTACGCGGTCACGGAGCTCCTCGAGGGCGAGACGCTGCGCGGTCGCATCGACGGCGGCGCGATCGGCCAGAAACAGGTCGTGGACTGGGCGCTCCAGATCGCGAAAGGGCTGTCCGCCGCCCACGGCAAGGGCGTCGTTCACCGGGATCTGAAGCCCGAAAACGTGTTCGTCACGAAGGACGGGCACGTCAAGATCCTGGACTTCGGTCTGGCCAAACGGATCGACGAGCCGGCGGGCGACCAGACGAACGCGCCGACGGGCTCCGGCCACACCGCGCCGGGCACGGTGATGGGAACCGTCGGCTACATGTCGCCCGAGCAGGTGCGCGGCCTTCCCGTCGACCACCGCTCGGACATCTTTTCTTTCGGCGCGATCCTCTACGAGCTGCTGTCGGGCCGGAAGGCGTTCAAGAAGGACACCGCGAGCGACACGATGGCGGCGATCATGCGAGACGAGCCGCCGGAGCTCGCGGAGTCGGGCCGGGCGATTCCCGTGGCGCTCGACCACATCGTGCGGCACTGCCTGGAGAAGGACCGGGACGCGCGCTTCCAGTCCGCTCGAGACGTGACGTTCGCGCTGTCGGAGGCGTCGGGCTCGACGGGCGCGATCACGAGCGGAGCACAGGCGATCATCGCGTCGGGTAAACCGAAGACGGCGGTCTGGATCGCGGCGGCCGTTGTCGTCGTGGTGCTGGCCGCCGCGGGACTGCTGCTGTTGAGACGGGCGAAGACGGCAGGCGCGGCCACACCCGCCGTCAAGCGCGTCGCCGTGTTGCCGTTCGAGAACCTCGGGTCACCCGAGGACGACTACTTCGCCGACGGCATCGCGGACCAGATCCGCGGCAAGCTCACGTCGCTCCCCGGCGTCGAGGTCATCGCCCGCAGCAGCTCGACGCCCTACAAGAAGACGACGAAGACGCCGCAGGAGATCGCGAAGGAGCTCGACGCCCGGTATCTGCTCACCGCCACGGTGCGCTGG
>Ga0335077_10008522_pt1 | contig 12727 bp, 11 predicted proteins | sample Lox_Sample_31_FD_207151 | JGI IMG/M metagenome (GOLD analysis project Ga0335077, IMG submission 207151) | Soil microbial communities from Loxahatchee National Wildlife Refuge, Florida, United States - Lox_Sample_3.1 | ecosystem: Environmental > Terrestrial > Soil > Wetlands | place: USA... | reverse complement strand
GACCGTACCCCCGAACCCTCCGGCGCGGACTCCCCGGCCAAAACTGAACCCACTTTCGTCGTCCAGAAACACGCCGCTACCCGCCTCCACTACGATTTCCGGCTCGCCATCGACGGCACTCTTAAATCCTGGGCCGTCCCCAAGGGTCCTTCCCTCAATCCCAACGACAAGCGCCTCGCCGTCCACGTCGAAGATCATCCGCTCGACTACGCCAATTTCGAAGGCAGCATTCCCGCGGGCAGCTACGGCGCCGGCACCGTCATGGTCTGGGATCGCGGCACCTTCCAGCCCGAGGGCGCCCTCGACGCCTCCAAACAACTCGACCGCGGCGAACTCAAGTTCACGCTCAATGGCGAAAAACTCCGCGGCAGTTTTGTCCTCGTCAAGCTCAAGCACAGCGAAAAAGGCAACGAATGGCTGATGATCAAGCACAAAGATGCAGCCGCAGATCCTCACTGGAATATCGATCACCACGATGGCTCCGTCCTCACCGGCCGCGTCCTCGACGAAATCAAGCTGCAACTCGCTCCCAAACGCACCGCCTCTCCCCTCCATCCCGCAGAACTGCAAAACGCCCGCAAAGCCCACATGCCCGCGAAACTCGGCCCCATGCTCGCTACGCTCTCGGATCGCCCCTTCTCCGATCCCACCTGGCTGTTCGAAATTAAATGGGACGGCGTCCGCGCGCTTGCTTTCCTCCGCGACCGCGAACTCACAATTCGCGCCCGTTCCGGAAACGACATCACCGCCCACTATCCCGAACTCCAGCATCTCCCCCAAGCCCTCACCGCCACCCAGGCCATTCTTGATGGCGAAATCGCCGTTCTCGACGAACGCGGCCGCAGCGATTTCGAGAAACTCCAGGAACGCATGCACGTCCGCCATCCGTCCGCCAAACTTGTCGCCGAATTTCCCGTTGTCTTTTTCGTGTTCGATCTTCTCTATTGTGACGGCTACGATCTCCGCGAATCGCCGCTCTTCGAGCGCAAGCAGCTTCTCCAGAAGCTCCTTCACCCTTCCACAAACATTCGCTTCTCGGATCATCAACTGGAAAAGGGCAGGGAACTGTTCGAGCTAGCCAGGGAAAGCGGTCTGGAAGGAATCGTAGCCAAGCGCCTCGATTCCCGTTACGTCAGCGATCGCAGCGCCAACTGGCTGAAGCTGAAAACCTCGCACACCCTCGACGCCGTCATTGCAGGCTGGACCGCCGCCCGCGCCGCGGGTCTCCCTTTCGGCTCGCTCCTGCTTGGTCTCTATGACGGCAAAAACCTCCGCTTCGCCGGCCACGTGGGCAGCGGTTTCAACCCGCAATCGCATAAGGAAATCTTCGCCAAACTAAAATCACTCCACTCTGACCGTTCTCCCTTTGCCGAACCTCCCGGCACCAACGAAAAACCCACCTGGATTCGCCCGGAACTGGTTGCCCGCGTGCGCTATTCTTCCTGGACCGACGAGCATCGTCTCCGCCACCCCGTCTTTCTCTCTCTTCGCGACGATGCCAACCCCACTGACTGCACCTGGCAACTCGAAACGCCCGCGCCGGCTCCAGCCAAATCCGCTTCTCCCGATCTTGTCCACGCCCCGCCTGTCGTTGGCAAAGTCCTCTCCACCAAATCCCAAATCGAAGCCGAACTCTTCCAGGGCCGCGCCGACAATGCCACCATGGATCTCGACGGCAAGCGTTTCCGCGTCTCCAATCTCAACAAAATCTATTTCCCCGAACCCGCCTGCACCAAGCGAAATCTTCTCGCCTACTACTACCGCATGGCCGATCACATCCTTCCGTTCCTCAAAGATCGCCCGCTCGTCCTCCGCCGTTATCCCGACGGCATCCAGGGCCTGGCTTTCTTCCAGAAAAATCTCAGCGAAGTTCATGGCCTCCCCGACTGGCTTCAGACTGTTCCCATAGATTCCGAACATCGCGGCGAAGTCATCCATTACGCCATCGCCAACGATCGTGCCTCGCTCCTCTATCTCACTGGCCTCGGCTGCATCGACCACAATCCCTGGAGCAGTCGCTACACCGACATCGATCATCCCGACTATTTCTTCTTCGACCTCGACCCTTCCGACGGCACCGACTTCTCCGTCGTTGTCACCATCGCGAAAGCCCTCCACGAAAAACTCACGCAACTCAAGCTCACCGTCTTTCTCAAGACTTCCGGCGCCACCGGCATGCACCTTTATCTTCCCGTCGAGCCGGTCTACACCTACGAGCAACTCCGCACCTTCGCCGAAATCGTCGCTCGCATGGTTACCGCCGAACATCCCAACCTCGTTACCAATGAACGCTCCGTCGCCAAACGCCCCGCTGGCCGCGTCCTTATCGACGTCCACCAGAACGCCCACGGCCGCCCTCTTGCCGCTCCCTACTCCGTCCGCGCCTTCCCCAAGGCCCCCGTTTCCACGCCGCTCATTCCTGCCGAGCTCAAAACTACTCTAGATCCCGCGAAGTTGAATATTCACACCCTTTCCGCCCGCCTCAAAAAACACGGCGACCTCTGGCGCGATTTCTGGAAAAAACGCCAGACCCTCGACCACGCCATCGAATCCATGAGCTCCCATCTCAACGGCGCCCCTCTCCGCCGGTAGGGTCCGCCTCGAAAGCGGCCCGCTCTCGCAGCACACCGCCGCGTCATTTCGAAAGCAAAACGCCCCGTCATTCCGAACGCAGTGAGGAATCTTTCTGTGCCGTTTGTCACCGCGTCCCCGACGCGCTAATCTTTCTTCCATGCCCGCCAACTCTCCTGGCCGCCTCGTCGTCCTTTCCGGCCCTTCCTGCGCTGGCAAAAGCCCCCTCGCCAAAACTCTCGCCAAATTCCATCCTGTCCTCTTCGCCCGCCTCCAACCACTCGTCCTCTACAACTCCCGCGACCCTCGCCCAGGCGAACGCGATGGCATCGACTACCACTTCCGCACCCGTCCACAAATCGAGGCTTTCTGTCACGACCATCGTTATGCCGTCCTCGATGTTCGCGGCGATCTTCAGGCTCTCGACCTCCGCGATCTTCAGGAACTTTCTTCCCGTGGTGACGTCTTCTTCGAAGGCAATCCCATGGTCGGCCGTACGATTCTGTCTCATTCATCAGTAGCGCATTTTCGGAGGCTGTCGGCTTTCCTCGCGCCGCTTTCCGCCGAAGAAATCGTTTTTCTTACAGCCCCCGGCCGCAATCTCAATCTCAAAGAGCTCGTTACCGACGTGATGCGCCACAAGCTCCTCCGCCGCACCCGTCGCCACAAGGGTGAACTCTCGCTCAAGGATCTGGAAAATATCGAACGCCGCGCCGGCAGCGCCTACTCCGAACTCCGCCTCGCCCACTTCTTCGATCACGTCATTCCCAATCACGATGGCGAAGACAGCGAGAACTGGGACGCCTTTTACTACCCCCTCGGCGACGCGCGCAAGGCCCTCAACGCCTTCGTCGCCCTCCTCGAAGGCCGTTCCTCTCCTCACATCGAAAAGTGGGATGCTGGCCTGCTCCCCGCCGACCTGTAGTGTGGGCGTTAAAGTTTGCGGGAAAAATACAATCACGTCGTTCCGAACGGAGTCCGCGGAGTGAGGACCTCCGCCCCATCGCGTGTACTTTGCGCGAGGAATCTCTCTCTTCCATCAAGACGGGTGCGGTTCTCCCAAAATGCACCGCACCGTGTCCCGCGCAATCAGCAACTCTTCATCCGTAGGAATGACAAACGCGTGCAACCTGGAATCCTCGGTCGTGATCCGCTCCTCGCGCCCCACGGCCTTCTCATTCTTGGCTGCGTCTAGCTTCAACCCGAGCCACTCCAGCCCTTCGCAAATCCTCCACCGGATATCCGCCGAGTTTTCGCCAATCCCGCCCGTAAACACCACCGCGTCCGCCCCGCCCATCGCTGCCAGGTACGCTCCGATATACTTCTTCGCGCGGTACGCAAAAATCTCAATCGCCAGGCGCACCCGCCGGTCTTCGTGCTCCGTCAATTCCTGCTGCAGCACGCGCATGTCATTCGTCAGCCCGGAAATTCCCAACAGTCCCGATTGTGTATTCAGCAGCGATTCCACTTCCGCCGTCGACAATCCCTCTTTCGTCGCAATCAGGTTTACCACCGCCGCATCCACGTCCCCCGACCGCGTCCCCATCACCAACCCTTCCAGCGGCGTCATCCCCATCGACGTATCCGCCGGGTATCCTTTGCGAATCGCCGCCGCCGAGCATCCATTCCCCAAGTGCAACGTGATGATGTTCGTCTCTTCCCGCGTTTTCTTCGCCAGCACGCGATATCGGTATGCCACGAACCTGTGGGACGTTCCATGAAACCCATACCGCCGGATATGATGCCGCCGGTACAGGTGATACGGCACAGCATATAAATACGCCTGCTCTGGAATCCGGTGATGAAATGCAGTATCGAACACCGCCACCTGCGGTAACTTGGCGCCTAGTATCTTCCGCACCGCGTGAATGCACTTCACGTTGTTCGGATTGTGCAGCGGCGCCAGGTCGATGCACGCCTCGATGTCCCGCAGCACCTCATCATTAATAACCACCGACTCAGAAAACTTCTCGCCGCCGTGCACCACGCGATTTCCCACCGCGTGAATATCCGCCGCGTTCTCCACCTCGGCAATCCCGGATTCGTCCGACGCCACCCACTTCACGATGAAATCCACCGCCGCCTGCAAATTGGCCAGCGGCTCGGTAAACACGTGTTTCGGTTGGTCCCCTACATTTACCGTGACGATCGCTTCGCCCCCAATCCGCTCCACCACCCCGCGGCACAGCCGGCGATCCTCATTCCTCTTGATGTGCTCCAAATCTGTCGAGATCAGTTGAAACTTCAGGCTGGAACTTCCCGAATTCAGCACCAGCACATTCATTAGCATTCTCCGCGCAACTTTGCGCTCTGCGCACAAAGGCCACAGCACGTCATTCCGAGTGAAGCGAGGAATCTCTCTTGCGGTCGTTCAGCTTGCTTTGGAATCGTCAATACGGCCACGTCCACGACGCCACATCCGGCTTGTCAATCCCGTATTCATGCGCATAATTCACGCACTGAATCTGCATGTTCCGGAACTTCTCCTTGGCATGCCCGCCGATCCGTTGCAGCTTCGGCACTCGGTTGATCGCATCAATCGCCAGGCTGAAGCGGTCGATCTCATTGTCAATCGCCAGTTCCATCGGCGTGTTGATGTTCCCCTTCTCCTTGTACCCCCGCACATGAATGTTCTCGTGATTCGTCCGCCGGTATGCCAATCGGTGAATCAGCCAGGGATACCCGTGGAAATTGAAAATCACGGGCTTGTCCACGGTGAACAGCGAATCGAAGTCGCGATCTGACAATCCATGCGGATGGTCCTGGCTCGGCTGCAGCTTGAACAGATCCACCACATTGATATATCGGATCTTCAGGTCCGGAAATTCGTGCCGCAACAGCACGATCGCCGCCAGCGCTTCCTGCGTCGGAATGTCTCCCGCCGAGGCCATCACCAGGTCCGGCTCGCTCCCCTGGTCGTTGCACGCCTTCTCCCACATCCCGATGCCTTTCGTGCAATGGATGATCGCCTCATCCATATTCATGTACTGCAGGTGCATCTGCTTGTCGCACACGATCACGTTCACGTAATTCTCGCTGCGCAAGCAATGATCTGCCACCGACAGCAGGGAATTCACGTCCGGCGGCAGATAAATCCGCGTCACTTCCGCGCTCTTGTTCACCACCACATCCAGAAATCCGGGATCCTGGTGCGTGAATCCGTTATGGTCTTGCCGCCACACCGTCGAGGTGATCAGCAAATTCAGCGAAGCCAAAGTTTCCCGCCACGGCAGACGGTTGCAGATCGATAGCCACTTCGCGTGCTGGTTGAACATGGAATCGATCACGTGCACGAACGATTCGTACGACGAGATGAATCCGTGCCTTCCCGTCAGCAGATACCCTTCCAGCATCCCTTCCATCGTGTGCTCGCTGAGCATTTCGATCACACGCCCGTCCCGCGCCAGCTCGCCTCCGTCGAGGTCCTCCGGAAAATACTGCTCCATCCACATCTTCTTGGTCACGCCATAAATCGCGTCCAGCTTGTTCGAAGTATTTTCGTCCGGCCCAAATACCCGGAAGTTGTGCAGGTTTTGCTTCATCACCTCGCGCAGGAACACGCCCAGCGGCTTCGTATTTTCCGCCGTCATCACCCCCGGCTTTTCCAGCTTCACTCCGAATTCCCGGAAATCCGGCAGCCGCAGATCTCGCTTCAGTTGGCCGCCGTTCGCGTGCGGATTCGAGCCCATCCGCCGGTCGCCCGTGGGCGCGATCTGCTTTACTTCCGCCCGCAGCCGTCCTTTTTCGTCGAACAGTTCTTCCGGCTTGTAGCTATGCATCCAGGCTTCCAGTTCCTTGAGCCGCTCCGGATTTTTCTTCACATCGGCCAGCGGCACCTGGTGCGCCCTCCAGAATCCTTCCATCTTGTGTCCGTCCACGGCAGCTGGCGCGGTCCATCCCTTGGGTGAACGCAGCACAATCATCGGCCACCTTGGACGGTCCGCGTTCCCGGATTCCCGCGATTCCTTCCGGATTCTCCGAATCTCCTGCACGCAATGCTCGGTCGTGGCCGCCATCGCCTGGTGCATGCTTTCGTGCTCCGAGCCCTCCACGAAATACGGCGTCCATCCGTAGCCACGCAGCAAATCCTCCAACTCTTTGTGCGTAATCCGCGCCAGCAGAGTCGGATTGTTGATCTTGTATCCATTCAGGTGCAGTATCGGCAGCACCGCTCCATCGCGCGCCGGATTCAGAAACTTGTTCACGTGCCACGAAGTGGCCAGCGGTCCTGTCTCCGATTCGCCGTCTCCCACCACCGCTGCCACAATCAGCTCCGGATTGTCGAATGCCGCTCCGCACGCGTGCGATAACACGTACCCCAGTTCGCCGCCTTCGTGAATCGATCCTGGCGTCTCCGGCGTGCAATGGCTCCCGATCCCTCCCGGAAACGAAAACTGTTTGAAGAACTCCCGCAGCCCCTCTTCGTCCTCGCCTTTCTCTGTATAAATTTCCGAATAGCTGCCCTCCAGATACACCGGCGCCAGCACCCCCGGCGCGCCATGCCCCGGCCCCGCCAGGAAAATCATGTCCAGGTCATACTTCTTGATCTGCCTCATCAGGTGGATGTATGTGAACGCCAGCCCCGGACTTGATCCCCAATGCCCCAGTAACCGATTCTTGATGTGCTCCGGCTTCAGCGGTTCGCGCAGCAGCGGATTCTCTTGCAGATACAGCATTCCCAGAATCAGATAATTGCACGCCCGCCAGAAAGCGTCCGTCTTCCGCAATTCCTCCGCGCTCAGCGGCGCTCCTTGCACCGTCGATCTCGCTTTTCCAAACGCGCTCAAATCCTGCGGTGGTAGAGCTTCAGCCCTCGTTTGCGTGGCCATGTTGGTTCTCCTTCAGGTAGGAACGAATCTCGGATTCTGTGCGCTGGCTCCGCGAACGGGAGCCTGTTTACCTGCCTTGTATCTGTGCTGCTGCGTCGACCGGGGCGGCGGGCAAACAACTACCGTCGAGCGCAGTCCGAGTGTAGCTCCAATCCGCGCCTCTTAACATGAAAGAATTGTCACCCACTCCGGGGCACTTCCGCCCAGGGCCAGGCCGCGCGGGACGCCGTTTAATTCCCCACGCGCCGTCCAGCGTCCACTGCCTGCAACCTCGGCGCCAGCAGTTGAATCAGTGCCAACGCAATCAGGTATGCTGATCCCGCGATGAAAAACGGGATCGCGTAACTGCCCGTCCATTGCAGCGCGTACGAAACCACTTTCGCGATGATCAGCCCGCCCACCGCTCCGGCCATGCCCGCTAACCCCACCACCGTTGCCACCGCCATCTTCGGAAACATGTCCGACGACAATGTATAAATATTGGCGGAAAATCCCTGGTGCGCCGCGGCCGCCAATCCAATCAGCAGCACCGCGCTCGCCGTCGACGTCACTCGCGGCGCATACACCACCGGCACCACGCTCACCGCGCATACCAGCATCGCCGCTTTCCGCCCGAAGCTCACGCTCTTCCCGCGTTGGATCAGCCACGACGAAAACCATCCTCCCAACACGCTTCCCCCGTCCGCCATCAAGTAGATCACCACAATCGGCGGTCCGAGCTGCAGCAGCGACAATCCATGCGTCCGTTGCAAAAAATCCGGCACCCAGAACAGCAGAAACCACCAGATCGGATCGGTAATGAATTTCGCCAGCACGATCGCCCATGCCTGCCGGTGCGCTAGCAACGACACCAGACTCATCCCGCGCTCTCGCTCTGCCGGGTCGCTTTGTATGTGTGCCAGTTCCTCGGGCAGGCACCATCGGTGCTGCTCGGCCGGGCGATATATCCATAGCCACAGCGCCAGCCACAGGAACCCGATGCTCCCAATCGAGTAAAACGCCCACCGCCATCCCCAGTGCCACGTGATCCACGGCACCACCAGCGGTGTCAGGATCGCTCCCAGATTGGTTCCCGCGTTCGCGATTCCCATCGCCAGAGCTCGCTCTTTTTTCGGAAACCACTCCGCGATCGCCTTCACCGACGCCGGAAATACCCCCGATTCCCCCAGCCCCAGTGCGAAGCGCCCGCACAGAAATCCTCCCAACGAGCTCATGAATCCCTGGCTGATCGACGCCACGCTCCACACCGTCATCGCCAGCGCGTATCCAATTCGCGTGCCCACCTTGTCGATGGCGCGCCCCACCAGCAGCAAGCCCAATGCGTATGCTGCCTGAAACGCCGCCACCAGATTCCCGTAATCGATTTCGCTCCACCCGAACTGCTGCTGCAGCGTGGTCTTCAGGATTCCGATCACCTGGCGGTCCATGTAGTTTTTCGTCATGCCCAGCAGCAGCATGGCGCAGATGACCCAGCGGAATCGGCGCAAGGGGTGACCTCAGTCGAGAATTTCTTCGAACGCGCGAACGAGTGGAAAGGGAAGGGCCTTCACTGGTTCACTCCACTGGCCAGGATTCCCCCGTCCACCGCCAGCAAGTGTCCCGTCACGAAGCTCGCCGCCTCCGACGCAAGAAATACCGCCGCGCCCGCCAGTTCTTCCAGTTGCCCGAAGCGGCCCATCGGTGTGCGCTGCAGGAATTCCGCTCCCCGCGCCGTGCCGTCCAGTAATTTCGCGTTCATGTCGGTTCTGAACACGCCCGGCAGGATGGCGTTCACGCACACACCGTGCCGTGCCCACTCGATCGCCAGCGACTTCGTCAGCGCCGCCACCGCCGCCTTGCTCGCGCAGTACGCCGTCACCTCGTACAACGCCAGCATCGACGCGATCGATCCAATATTGACGATCCGCCCATATTTCCTTTCGATCATTTGCCGCCCGAAAACTTGGCAGCTTCGCAGCGTCCCGCTCAAATTCGTGTCCAAAATACTGTTCCAGTCGCTCATCGGAACGTCCAGCGTCGGCGCGCGTTTCGTGATGCCGGCAGCATTCACCAGGATATCTACGCCACCCCATTCCTTGGTCGCGCCCTGCAACACCCGCTCGATGCTCGCCGTGTCTCCCACATCGCACGAGATGGCCAGCGATTTCACTCCCGCCTTGCGTATCTGTTCCGCCGCCGCTTCCACCAGATTCGCCCGTCGGCCTGTGGCGATCACGTTGGCGCCCGCTTGTGCCATGCCTTTCGCAATCGTCAGTCCGATCCCGGAAGTTCCTCCAATCACCACAGCATTTCGCGAAGTCAGTTCAAGTTTCTTGTAGGTCATGGCCGCGCACGCCTCACCCTAACACTTGCACCGGAATCATAACAACGAATCCTCCAGCGCACGAGCATCCTTCTTGCCCCTGATTTCACCCCGCTCAGAAATCTCCGCCAGGTCTGTTAGCATACAGTTGCAACCATCTGGACCGGCTCCGGATCGCGCTCGTTCGGCTCTACCTCCGGCCCTTCTGACGCACAGAGGATCGCGCAATCATGAAAATTGTCGACGCCAAAGTCATCGTCTGCTCCCCGGGACGCAATTTTGTCACACTCAAGATCGTCACGGAAGACGGCCTCTACGGTCTCGGTGACGCTACCCTCAACGGCCGCGAACTCGCTGTCGCCAGCTATCTCTCCGATCACGTTGCTCCCCTCCTGATCGGCCGCGACGCCCGCCGCATCGAAGACGTCTGGCAGTACCTTTACAAAGGCGCCTACTGGCGCCGCGGGCCCGTCACCATGTCCGCCATCGCTGCTGTCGATACCGCTCTGTGGGACATCAAGGCCAAAGCGCTCGGCGCTCCTCTCTATCAACTCCTCGGCGGCTCTTCCCGCGATTCCGTGCTCGTCTACGGCCACGCCAGTGGCGCCGACATCGAGGAAACGGTCGTGGCCGTTCGCCACTTCGTCTCCGAAGGTTACAAAGCCATTCGCGCCCAGTGCGGCATCCCCGGCCTCGGCTCCACCTACGGCGTAGGCCGCGGCAAGATGTTCTACGAGCCCGCTGAAAAAAACGCCCCGCCGGAAAATCTCTGGTCCTCCGAACGCTATCTGAACTTCGTCCCGCAGCTCTTTTCGCGGCTGCGCAAGGAATTTGGCGAGGAAGTTCACCTGCTCCACGACGCGCATCACCGCCTCACTCCCATCGAAGCTGCGCGTCTCGGCAAGGAACTCGAACCCTACCATCTTTTCTGGCTCGAGGATCCCACTCCCGCCGAATTACAGGAGAGTTTCCGCCTCATCCGCCGCCACACCACCACTCCGCTGGCCGTCGGCGAAGTCTTCAACGTCATCTTCGATTGCCAGCAACTGATTCAAGAGCAGCTCATCGATTACATTCGCACCACTGTCGTTCACGCCGGCGGCATCTCTCATCTCCGTAAAATCGCCAGCCTCGCAGATATCTATCAGGTGCGCACCGGCTCTCACGGTGCCACCGACCTGAGCCCCGTCTGCATGGCCGCCGCTCTCCATTTCGATCTCAGCGTCCACAATTTCGGCATCCAGGAATACATGCGCCACACCCCGGAGACCGACCAGGTCTTCCCGCACTCTTACAAATTTGACGATGGATTTATGCACCCCGGAGAAGCTGCGGGTCTTGGCGTGGATATCAATGAAACTCTAGCGGCGCAGTATCCCTATCAGCGCGCTTATCTTCCCGTAAATCGCAAGCTGGATGGCACCATGCACGACTGGTAGCCGCCATCTCCGCAAACCGAGCGCTACGTCCTAGAATCTCCCGGTGTCGCCAGCCCTAGAAATTCCTTCGCATTCTCGTAGCACACTTGCCGGATCATTCCGCCTAGCAGCCTCTCATCGTTCGGCAACTCCCCGCGTTCCATCTCCCCGCCAATCAGGTTGCACAAAACCCTCCGAAAATATTCATGCCGCGGAAACGACATGAACGACCGCGAATCCGTCACCATTCCCACAAAACGCGACAGCAGCCCCGCGTTCGAGAGGGCATTGAGCTGTCCTTCAATCCCTTCTTTCTGGTCCAGGAACCACCACCCGCTTCCAAACTGAACCTTTCCCGCAATCTTTCCATCCTGAAAATTCCCAATCGCCGTCGCGAACGCGTAATTGTCCGTGGGATTCGAGTTGTACAGGATCATCTTTGGCAATGCGTTTTCCCGCTCCAGCCGGTCCAGATACTGGCAAAGCGCCGCAACGTGCCGCCAATCGCCGATCGAATCAAAGCCAGTATTCGGCCCCAATTCTTGCAGTCGCCGTGTATTCGCGTTTCGGTACGCTCCCAGGTGCAGTTGCTTTGTCCAACCCTTCGCCGCGTCAAGCTGCCCGAAGAAAATCATCATGAATGACGAATACTGTTCCCGCTGCTCCTCGTTGACAGCCTTTCCTTCCCGTGCCCTCTCGAAGATTGCCGCTGCTTGCGCCTCGGTGCACATCGCCGAGGGGCAATAATTCAGTCCGTGATCCGATAGCCGCCCGCCCTGCGCGTGAAAGAAATCGTGCCGCTGCCTCAGCGCGTCCAGAAAATCACGGAACGAGTGGATCGACGTCTTGCTCGCCTGCTCCAGCCGCTTTACCCACGCCCGAAACCGGTCGCCATCTTCAATCGCCAGCGCACTATCCGGCCGAAATGTGGGATAGACACAAAATCCCGTCTCGGTCGCGGCAATCTGCTTATGTGCCGCAAGATCGTCGCAAGGATCGTCCGTCGTACACAACGCGCGAACCCCGAATTTCTTCAGAATCCGCCGCGCCGTCAGGCTCCCGTCCCCCAGCAGGGAATTCGTCCGCTCCCAAACCTGTTTCGCGTTCGATTCCTCCAGCAGCTCATCGATCCCGAAATACCGCTGCAATTCTAGGTGCGTCCAGTGGTACAGCGGATTCCGCAGCGTGAACGGCACTGTCCCCGCCCACGCCACAAATTTCTCGTACGCCGTGGCATCCCCCGTGCAATAGCGCTCCGCCACGCCATTCGCCCGCATTGCCCGCCATTTGTAGTGATCCCCGTCGAGCCAGATCTCAAACAGGTTTTGGAACCGGCGGTCCGCCGCGATCTCGTTCGTCGGCAGATGCGAATGAAAATCCAGAATCGGCTCTCGCTCCGCGTAGCCGTGATACAGCCTCCGCGCCGCCTCCGTGTTCAGCAGAAAGTCTTCTGCGATGAATCCCATCCCACGCTCCACGAACGCCTTCACTCATCACATGCTGTTCAAGCCTGTGATTGCTCACCCCGATTGTCAAGAGCCGGCGTGCAAGATCCACATCGCAAATCCGGCTGAATGGGAATGAAGGCGTGGCCAGAGCAACACCCA